>Ga0335069_10000344_pt1 | contig 79807 bp, 68 predicted proteins | sample Lox_Sample_11_FD_206714 | JGI IMG/M metagenome (GOLD analysis project Ga0335069, IMG submission 206714) | Soil microbial communities from Loxahatchee National Wildlife Refuge, Florida, United States - Lox_Sample_1.1 | ecosystem: Environmental > Terrestrial > Soil > Wetlands | place: USA... | reverse complement strand
AGTTTTGTAAAACATATTGACAAGAATACGAAAGCGATTTATCTTGAAACAATTGGCAACCCTCGTCTTAATATTCCTGATTTTGAAAAATTCGCGATACTGGCAAAAGAATACGATCTGCCTCTGGTGGTTGATAATACTTTCGGGGCGGCAGGGTATCTTTTCCGGCCTATTGAATGGGGTGCCAATATTGTAGTGGAATCAGCTACAAAATGGATTGGGGGGCATGGTACTACTATTGGGGGTGTTATTGTTGACGCAGGTAATTACAATTGGGGTAATGGAAAATTTCCTCAGTTTACGGAGCCTTCTGAAGGTTACCATGGATTGAAATTCTGGGATGTTTTCGGTGAAGGTAACCCGCTGGGCTTGCCAAATATTGCTTATGCCATCCGCGCCAGGGTAGAGGGTTTGCGTGATTTCGGAACATCACAGGCTCCTTTTAACTCATTTTTATTGCTGCAAGGTCTGGAAACTTTATCGCTTAGGGTTCAAAGACATGTTGATAATGCATTGAACCTCGCACAGTGGCTTGAAAATCACCCACAGGTTGAATTTGTACAATACCCGGGGTTGAAAAGCAGCCCCTATCATGAGTTGGCAAAGAAATATCTGAAAAATGGTTTTGGCGGCATATTGAATTTTGGCGTGAAAGGAACAAAAGAAAATGCAAGCAAGTTTATTGACTCGCTTAAACTAGTAAGCCATCTTGCTAATGTAGGCGATGCTAAAACACTGGCCATACATCCGGCAACAACAACGCATGAACAACTGAGCGAAGCTGAGCAGATAGCTGCAGGTGTTCAGCCCAACCAGGTACGCATCAGCGTTGGAATAGAACATATCGATGATATTAAAGCCGACTTCGAACAGGCATTTGAAAAAGTGTTTGCGAAGGAACTGGTGTAATATATATCGATAAGTTGATGTGGCAGGTAATTAGCAGGTAAAAATTATTGAACCAGCTATAGAATAACAATCAAGCAGCGTTGCGTCGCACTCTTCGGCTGTTGGTTATCTATTCAAAGATGGCGGATAAAAAAGCCGGCAAGGCTTCAATAATGGAAAGGAGCGCCGCAACGATGTTCAGCAGCATTACTGATGTTAGTAATAAAAAAACTGAAATTGTCCCCTCAAATTTTTGCATACAATAATTCATTCACGCTTGAATCAGGCATTATTATTCCCCAATATCATTTGGGGTACACGACTCACGGAAAATTGAATGAGGCTAAAAACAATGTGGTCTGGGTTTTTCATGCGCTTACGGCAAACAGCGACCCGGCAGATTGGTGGCCCGGCCTTGTCGGTGAAGGAAAAATTTTTGATCCTGCTGAATATTTTATAGTTTGTGTAAACATGCCGGGCAGCTGTTACGGCAGTATCAGTCCGCTGGATATTAATCCGCATACACATCAACGTTATTACAACGATTTCCCCTTCTTTACACCAAGAGATATGATCAGGGCATACCAGCCGCTGAGAAAGTTTTTGGGCATTGAAAAAATACATATCGGAATAGGCGGGTCGATGGGTGGCCAGCAGTTGCTAGAATGGGCAATTGAAGAGCCCGGGCTTTTTGAATTTATTTTTCCGCTGGCCACAAATGCACAGCATTCCCCCTGGGGTATTGCTTTTAATGCGTCTCAAAGGTTATGTATAGAAGCAGATATTACATGGAAACAGAAAAATATTAACGCAGGTGTTGAAGGTATGAAAGTAGCCAGGTCAGTTGCTCTGATTTCTTACCGGCACTATGAAACTTATTTGCACAGCCAGCATGATGATAATAACCTGCAGATAGAAAATTTCAAAAGCGAATCATACCAACGTTACCAGGGCGAGAAACTCGCCAAGCGGTTTAATGCATTCAGTTATTATAAACTGAGTCAAAGCATGGATGCTCATAATGTGGGCAGGGGAAGAGAAACGGTAGAAAAAGCATTAAAACAAGTAAGGGCAAAAACGCTGGCTATCGGAATTGAAACAGATATTCTTTTCCCCCCTGTCGAGCAGAAATTTTTAGCGGCGAATATTCCGGGTGCATTGTACAAAGGCATTACTTCAAATTTCGGGCATGACGGCTTTTTACTTGAATACGAAGCAATCAGCAGCCTTATTACTGAATTCGTAAAACCGGAAAAGAAATCTATACCTACATTTGAGGCAACAAACTGATATTGAAAGCTGTTAATAATTATATTATAAAGTAAAAGAACCTAAAGATTGATATGGACGCACATAAGCAACTAACTATCGGATTATTCGGTTTTGGCACGGTAGGCGAAGGGCTTTACAAAATATTGCAACAAACACCTTCTCTGAAAGCAACCATTAAAAAAATATGCATCAAGAACGCTGATAAAAAAAGAGATGCGCCTTCGGCATTGTTTACTACAGAAAGAGATGAATTATTGTTTGATCCGGAAATAAATGTGATTGTTGAAGTAATCAATGAAACAGAACCGGCATTCCAGATTGTTTCCATGGCATTGAAAAATAAAAAGGCAGTGGTGAGTGCCAGTAAAAAGATGATTGCGGAGCATCTGCCCGAATTATTAAAACTGCAGCAGCAAAATGATGAGTCTTTTTTATATGAGGCCTCTTCATGCGCTTCTATCCCGGTTCTCAGGAACCTGGAAGAATATTATGATAATGATTTGCTTCATTCCATTAGGGCAATTGTGAACGGGTCTACAAATTTTATTTTAACAAAAATGTTTGAAGAAAAACTCGATTTCCAGGAGGCGTTGTTGCTTGCTCAGCAACTGGGTTTTGCGGAAAGCGATCCTTCTTTGGATATTGAAGGGCATGATGCGGTAAATAAGTGGACTATTATGTTAGCGCATGCATATGGTATTGTTGAGCATCCTCAGAAACTTGTTTTTAATGGAATTGAAAATATTAGGCTTGACGATGCGGCTGTGGCGAAAGAAAAAAATCATGATATTAAGCTGGTTGCCCAGGCTAAAAAACTGGCTAATGGAAAAGTTGCCGCATTTGTGCTGCCTCAGTTTGTAAAACAAGATGATCACCTTGTTTTTGTAAAAAACGAAAATAACGGTGTTGTAATTGAAAGCAGTTTTGCCGACGAACAATTTTTTTACGGAAAAGGCGCCGGAAGTTTCCCTACCGCATCAGCCGTATTGAGCGATATATCTGCGTTACGATATCAATACCGTTACGAGTATAAAAAATTATACCATCACAAGCCTAATGAATTGACAAATGACTTTTACATAAAAGCGTATGTCAGTTTTGATGACTGGAAATTCATTCCCCGCGAAAAATTTGAATGGATTGAAGAATGGCATGCCGGCTCGGCCAGGAAATATCTGGTGGGGGGTATACATTTTAATGAGTTGAAAGAAAGCAGGTGGTGGAAAGAAAATAACACTTCACTGATATTATTGCCTGATGCAATTATTGAAGATATGGAGATCAGGAAACTGAAGAAAAAAAGCCTGGAGCTTGCAGGAATAGTATAGATTACCTATATTATTATGCGCGAATCAGCGAAATTTATTGGCGGGTATTTTTTCTGAATTTTAAATCTTATACTTTGCATTTACCTGATGGTCCTGAAAGTAATATTTATCCTTTCACCTGTATGGCATTTTGTTTTCGGTAATGCGTGTTCCCAATAATGTTGTGTCTCGCCTCTCATTAATAAGAGGCTCCCATTACTGAGTTCAATTGATCGGGTAAGTTTTTTGTCTGAATAATTCCTGAATCTGAAAATTCTGGTGGCTCCAAAACTTACAGAACCGATAACCGGGTTTTCTCCCAACTCTTTTTCATTATCCCTATGCCAGCCCATGCTGTCGTTACCATTCCTGTAAAGATTCAGTAGTGCACTTGTGAAACTTGCTTTTGCAATTATTTCAATTCTGGATTTAATTTCACGTAATTCACTCGTCCAGTTCCGCGGATGCATAGTTCTGCCTGAATAAGTGTAACTTTTCCCTTCATCCCCGTACCATGCAGTCATCCTTGGCTGCATCACTTTTCGGCCAAAAATCCAGATCGGTTCCTGTTTCCATATTATTTTTTCTTTCAGGTATTCAAAATATTTTTCACATTCGTCCGTGCAAAAAAAATGCTCAAATAACAACACTTCACCTGCGAAAGGCAAAATGTTTCTATCAGTTTCGAATAAATGGTTTTGCATGTAGTGTATAAATTCGGCTTATGTGAATCAGTTTTTTACCCCGCTGATTAATTCCTTTCTATTAGAATCTGTCAAAACTGATTCCGTAGCTAATGCTTGGTCTGTATTGATTAATGTTTTTGATTTAACTACCAGAATTTATAATGACTTTTTACAGGTGGTTATTGTAGCTAAATTAATTCGTTTGCTTCTTTCTTACCTGAGTTTATGATAATCGGATACAATGCATAATGATTCATTAAAACGCTGCGTATGCATATTATTTTGGAGTTTTTCCATGTGAACCCATGCGTATTGAAGTTTTTCCTCATCATTCCCAAGGTCGATTTCTGCATTCCACAGGCGTTCGTGAAATTCATTAAAGCCTGGAGTTTTCAGATAAGTATTTATTGGTTTACCTGCTGAACCTGAAATTGTGCATAATGTAAAACAAAACATATGCACTATCTGGCTCATTAAAAAGAAACGGGCTTGTTTATATTCATCAAAATCTTCTCTAAAATATCTTTTCAGAAAATCAGTTTCTTCTTTTTCTGTTTTTACTATAAAATTGGCAGTCGCCGCTAAATCTACATAGCGGTCATTTAAACGGGCTGCTTCCCAATCAATGAGCCAGGGATGAATCCCGTCATAAATAATATTGTCTGGTTTAATATCATTGTGGCATGAAACCAAATTATTCCGGTCATTACGCGGATAAACATTTCCGATTTGTGCATACAATTCAAAGATATCTTTTGTGATGTTTGCAGGAATGATTTTGGAAACCTGAAATTTTTTAAGAAATATATCAGAAGTTTCGAGAAATTTTAATTCGTAAGGAAAAGCCGGCAAAGCGTGTAAGCTTCTGATCGCATCTGCCATTTTAACCCTCGCTTCAGAAATAGGAAAATTCCGGCTTTGTACAAAATCACTTATTGAAATCCTGTCTTCAAAATTCAGATAATGTACTCTGGGTGCAAGGCCTGCATCTGCTACAGCCTGTAGGCAACCAAAATAATAGGCCGGATTATCCCTCGTTTCGGCCTGCATGATCATACGCAGCACATAAGGAGCGCCTTGTACAATAATCTTAAAAACAAGCGCACCGGAAAGGCCTTTTGTCAATGGTTCAATATTTTCAAATCCATCTGCGCCAAAGGCAAATTGCAGAGCTTTTTTAACGGCTTTTTTTTTGTCTGAAGGAATCATAAAGACGAGAATTGGCGGCAAATTTTCCAAAAATATTTCAGTTAGGTTACTCCATGGCTTTTTTACAACTATATTTTTTCGCCGCAATATTGAGTTTGGTGATTGCGTTATTCATTGGCTACTTTCTGCTTTTCCAAGTATTTTTATCTTACAGCAATTTTTTATTTCTTTTAGTATTCTAATATATCTCCAGGCTAGTAATCCAGAGCATTGCGAATAGCTTCGAAAGCGCTAAACCGTATTACTTTTGCCTTGCTGGTTTTACGCATGGAAAGATTGGCCCGCGTCACTCCCATTTTTCTTAAAGTTCATTCAATGACATGTTGCGTTTGGCCACCACCATACCTAAGTTTACAATAATCGACATAGCTAATATGGTTTATTCATTTTTTGTTTGTATTTCGATTCTTCTTTTAAATATTTTTGCAATTACAAACAGAAAACTTCCAAAAAAAACCGCACATCAACGCACTTAAAAGCAAATAGATTGTTATCAAAATAATAAAGATTTGATTCATCAATCTAAAGATAGCCATAGCTATTTTAATATTTTTATTGAATCGATATAAATATTTAAAATACCATGCTCGTCAGGGCTTGATAATTTTATTCGGTTATGCAATAACGTTAGTATACAGCAAGAACCTTTTTAGCTGATTGTTTGATACTTCATCTTTTATCAACATCAGTTCAAAATGTATATTAGTAATCGAGGGCGGTTAAGTTTGGATCAGAATATATTCCAAAGATTGTCGTCAGATTTCCTGAAATTGGAAATTCTACAGATTTAATTATTAACAACTGCCTGAGTTAAAGCCAATTAGTTTGTGGCAGGTTTTTAGAAGCCATTTTTGTACTTCCATGGTTACATGGGTTTCCAAAAATCGTATGAATGAACCGCCATTGTGGGGGTGCTTGAAAATATTTTGTCAATATTAAAGCTCCCCCGGGTGTAATTTTTCTTTGAACTTTCTATAACTAAAAATGCAAAAGATGAAACATTTAAACGCTTTTTTCTCGCTTGTCATTATTTTAATGATTGCCTCTGTTAGTGCGATGCTGTATTTAAATAAGCAGTATGTCTTGTCTGCAATTCTGACTGTAATTTGGGTCGTTGCTATTACACGGTGGATCGCACAACGGAAATTGGGGATCCAGTTTTTTCATTATTTGAAAATAGACCGCAGTGTTATTTTCCAGGAAATGATGAAGCTTTGTAATCTTTTTATATTAAAATTCAAGGACTTTTTTTTAAAAGATATTGTGGAATAAATACTATAATATAATTATTGCGCAGGGCCAATTTCAAACTTTGACTTTGTTAGTAAAAGTTTATTGGCTCTTTGATGCATTTTACGGGTGGATTAATGTACAGTCGATTTTAACATCGTTAAAATTTTTTTATTATCACCAGTTATTAAAGACTTCGGTATTTATGACTGGTGTGCAGCCCAACACCGTTTCAAGATTTTGGGCATTGCCGAATAATCAAATTTGTCATCTCATTTTGTTATAAAGAACCTACTGTTGCTGTTTAATCAAACTTTCCTGAAAAAACAGGTTCTTCTTTATTTTTTATAAAGACTTCGCTTTATTGGTATCTGTAAAACCTGTGCTTTTATGAAACCGTTGATGTCATATCCCTTCTGACGAATATTTTGTGGGGTTTAAAACCCTTGCTCCCTGTATTTTTTGTCTTGTCAGCAACATGAGCCAATTTATGTTTCTTCCCGATAAAACCGGTATTGTTGTGATGAGTGTTTTTCGTAAACATATTTTCCCTAATTTCCGAAATCAAACCAATATGACATGCCAGGTTCATTATTCAGGAAAAAATCACTGTCGAAAATTATTGCAGATGCAGAATCAGGCCATGGTGATGCACATGGCCGTAGCATGAAAAAAGTATTGGGTGTGCGTGATCTCACTTTTATGGGTGTTGCTGCAGTAATAGGCGCAGGCATTTTTTCCACCATCGGAACGGCTGCATATCATGGGGGGCCGGGCGTTATTTTTTTATTTATGATCACTGCGGTTACCTGTGGTTTTACGGCTTTGTGTTATGCTGAGTTTGCAAGCCGGGTGCCTGTATCAGGAAGCGCTTACACTTACTCATATGTTACGTTTGGTGAAATGGTGGCATGGATTATTGGCTGGGCACTAATATTGGAATATGCTATTGGTAATGTAGTGGTGGCTATTTCGTGGAGCGCCTATTTTAATAATATTTTGCAGGCATTTGGTATTCATTTACCCGACTGGCTTACTATAGGTCATCAAACTGCGAAAATGGCTTATGACGATGCTGTTGCCGCGGGCCAGCCTATTGGCGGTTTGGTGTATACTCATGCACCTGAAATTTTTGGTTTCAAATTCATCATCAACCTTCCCGCATTCATTATTGTTTGGCTGATTACCATACTGGCATACATCGGTATTAATGAAAGCCGCAAGAGTGCCAATTTTATGGTGGGTTTGAAAATTGTGGTGCTTTGTTTTATTGCGGTAATCGGTTTCTGGTTGATTTTTTCAAAAGGCACTGAAAGCAACTGGACCCCTTTTTTGCCTGAAGGAATGGGCGGCGTGCTTCAAAGTGTATCATCAGTATTTTTTGCCTATATCGGTTTTGATGCGATATCGACTACTGCGGAGGAATGTAAAAATGCGCAGAAAGACCTTCCCAAAGGGATGATTTATTCATTACTGATATGTACAGTGATTTATATTGTAACAGCATTGGTAATAACCGGCCTCGTCAATTATAAGGAATTTAATGGTATCGCCGACCCTTTAGCTTATGTGTTTGATAAGATCAATATGCACAAAGTCGGGTTTGTCATTTCTATCAGCGCTGTAGTGGCGTCAACAAGTGTACTGCTGGTTTTCCAGATCGGCCAGCCACGCATCTGGATGAGCATGAGCCGAGATGGGTTACTACCTGCCCGCTTCAGTAAACTAAGCCCGCGTTTTCAAACACCCGCATTTGCTACAATAATGACTGGTCTGCTGGTTGGCATACCTGTTTTGTTTGTGGACGATAAACTGATGACAGATTTAACGAGTATAGGTACCCTATTTGCATTTGTGTTGGTGTGCGGTGGTGTTTTATACCTGCCAATAATGGAAAAGAAGCCGGGCAAATTCCAAATACCTTATGTAAATGGAAAGGTTATCATTCCTGTGTTAACAGCATTATTTATTTTTTTATTTAGGCAAAGACTGGCAGATGCATGCAGTAACATTGCTTCAGAAAGTCGCCAGGAAATTTTATTCCTTGTTTTTTTAGTGGTTGCGATCATAGTTTCCGTGCTCAGTTTTCTGCGCAATTATTCCCTCATCCCTGTGCTTGGTGCATTGTGTTGTTTGTATTTAATGATCGAAATTCCTGCAAAAAGCTGGATGGTATTCTTTGGCTGGATGGCTTTCGGGCTTACAATTTATTTTTTATATGGTTACAGGAAAAGTAAACTGGCTGAGCGGGGAGGCTTGTAGCTGCCGTTGCCGGTTATTTTTAAAATTTATATGTTGATTAATAAAAGCGATAAAAATTGAAGTTATTCCTTTTTCAGTTGAATAATAATTTTGCAGAAAGCCGATATCAATGCTGTCAAAAAAAATCATCAGGATTTTCATCATCTTATTAATTGTCGTTTCAAATGTCGGTTGCGACCAGTTTTCCAAAAAAATAGTACGCAACAGGCTAACTGAAAATGATGAAATAGAAATGTTGTATCATCATCTTACAGTAATGCGTGTGGAAAATTCCGGCGCTTTTCTCAGTTTTGGTGATTCCCTTTCGAGGTCTGTAAAAAATGTTTTATTGTCAGCGCTTCCAGTGATAGCGCTTGCTTTTGCCTTTATTTATGTGTTCCGGAAAGAAAATATGCATGCTGTTTCATTGATCGCTATTTGCTGTATCATCGGGGGTGGAATCGGAAATATTTTTGACAGGATTGCCTATGGCTCGGTTACTGATTTTTTATATCTCCATTTTGGAATTTTTCATACAGGCGTTTTTAATATGGCCGATCTTTCTATTACTACCGGCGCCTTTGTTATTTTGCTGCAATCTGTATTCAGAAGAATGGTGCCAAAGGAAAGTTGATAAAGCTTGTTGTTAGGAATGTGTTGTTTTGGTACTGGCCAATTTGAATGGCAGCATGTTTGGAGCAAGGCATTATTTAGCAATAACCATTCACCCTTCATAGTTCAAGCTTATTCTACAGTTACGCTTTTTGCCAGGTTTCTCGGCTTGTCTACATCATAACCTTTTGCGACGCCAATATGGTATGCGAATAACTGAAGGGGTATTACGCTGAGCAGTGGAGCAACAAGTTCATCGGCTTCCGGAACAATCATATTATCATCGCTCATTTCCGGAATTATATCATCTCCATTGCTAATGACTGTGATTACTTTTCCTTTTCTTGCTTTTATTTCCTGGATATTACTTACAATTTTTTCATGGTATGAATCTTTTGTAGCCACAAAAACCACGGGTAAAGTTTCATCTACCAGGGCTATTGGCCCGTGTTTCATTTCTGCTGCTGCATAGCCTTCTGCGTGTATGTAAGAAATTTCTTTCAGCTTCAAGGCGCCCTCAAGCGCAACGGGGAAATTATATCCCCGTCCGAGATATAACGCGTCTTTTGAATCTTTATATTTTCCTGCCAGCTTTCTGATGTATTCGTTCATTGGCAAAATCTCTTTTACTTTTTCCGGAATAAGATGTAATTCATTAATAAGATGAATATATCTTTCTTCACTGATGCTGTTTTTTTCCTTTGCAATTTTCAGCGCAATTAATGTAAGTACTACGAGTTGTGCGGTAAATGCTTTCGTACTGGCAACTCCGATTTCAGGCCCGGCATGCGTATATGCCCCGGCATCAGATATACGTGCAATGGAAGAGCCGACGACATTCACTACTCCAAAAATAAAAGCACCTTGCTCTTTTGCTTTTTCAATTGCGACTATTGTATCGGCGGTTTCGCCGCTTTGTGAAATGGCAATGATTACATCCTGCTTATGGATTACCGGGTTCCGGTAACGAAATTCTGATGCATATTCCACCTCAACAGGTATACGACATAATTCTTCAAAAATATATTCTGCAATCAAACCAGCATGCCAGCTGGTTCCGCATGCTACCATAATAATGCGGCTGGCATTTTTCAAATGCTCTATATTATTTTGCACACCGGCCATGGTAATAGTGGCATTATTTACGTCAAGTCTTCCGCGCAGGCAGTCAAAAATAGTATCCGGTTGTTCGAAGATTTCTTTGAGCATGAAATGGTCATAACCTCCTTTTTCAATGGCTGCCAGTTCTAGATCTAATTTTTGAATAAATGGCGTTATTTTTTCATTACCGAGATTTTTTAACACAAGTTCGTCTGGCTTTAAAATGGCCAGTTCATAATCGTTCACATATACTACTTCTTTGGTATATTCAATAATAGGGGAAGCATCAGATGCTAAAAAATGTTCTCCCCTGCCAACACCGATTACCAGTGGGCTGCCCTTTCGTGCAGCGATAATGGTGTCAGGATTATCTTCATCGAGCAGCACGATTACATAAGCGCCTACCACCCGTTTTAATGCAATACGAACTGCTTCCTCCAGCCCGCATTGATTATTTTTTTGAATGTCTTCTATAAAATTCAGTAGTACTTCTGTGTCGGTATCACTTTTGAAAACGTATCCTTTTTTCTGGAGTTCATTTTTCAGTTGAGTATAGTTTTCAATAATCCCATTATGGATCATTGCCAGCTTTCCGCTGGCCGACTGATGCGGATGCGCATTACGATCACTGGGCTCACCATGTGTTGCCCATCGGGTGTGGCCGATACCGGCATTGGCATGCAGGTTTTTGCCAACCAGACTATCTTCCAGATCTGCTACTTTGCCTTTTTTCTTGAACACTTTTAATCCGTCGTTCAGCAATGCAACACCTGAACTGTCATAGCCGCGATATTCCAAACGTTTCAGTCCTTTCAGGATGATGGGATAAGCTTCTCTCGACCCGATATATGCAACTATTCCGCACATGATAAGTTGTTTAAAGAATGCAATATTATTGAAATAATTTTCTGCCAAGGCAAGCATGCCTGGAAATGCAAGTTAATGTTTAAAGTGGCCGGACTGGTGTTGCTACCGGCATTTGAGCTTTAAGCGGCATTGTTGCGACGCTCCGTTCAACGGCTGTAATCTTGTTGAACTTCTCCTGGGCTGGAGCAAAATTCCTCATCCTATCCTCATCCTAACGGTAATGCATAACCTGAAAAAATGCCGAACAGATTAGCTGCTGTTAAACGGAGTGTCGCAACGGTTTTGCATAGAACAATAAAAGCTGTTTACAAAAAGCTTTATGTGCTTTACAAAATCAAAGCGTTCCTGAAAACCAGGAACGCTTTGATTTTGTAACTATTAACTACCTGATCCTTTATTGTTGTTTTTTCCAGTAGCCTTCTATCCATATCCAACCTTCATCGGTATGTTTCCAGTGAGGTTTGATCCAGGTTCTGCCTTGTGCGTCGCTAACAGGTCCCGGAGTTGGCGGTTTTTGTGAATAGATGGTATCGTTATTATAATATCCGCCATCATTATTTGCATTGTATGATTCATCCATTGGGGGAGCTGTACTTTCATTCGGTACTGCGTTGTCCTGAACGGGGGGGTCATCATAATAATAAGAGGAACTGTAATCGTAATAAGGATACGAATAGTACGGAGAATAAGGATATCCGTAATAGTAATAAGGGTAATATCCCAAGCTGAAATATGGCCAACCCCAATAGCCGTAGTAGTTGCTATAATAACGTCCGCCACGGTAATAACCGCCGCCATGATAATAATTGCCTCCCCGGTAACCATAGGACCCACGATAGCCGGAGTAATTGCCCCGGTATCCTCCTCGATATGATCCACGGCTACCACTTAGAACACCAATGTTTGCTCTCGAAAAGCTTCCGCTCCTGCTGAATGAACTACCGCCACCTCTGCTAAGCCCACCACTTCTGAATGAACCGCCACCGCCCCTGCTAAATCCACCGCTTCTTCCGCGTTGTGCTTCCGCACCTCCAGCAAAAAGCAATAATACCGTTATTATAAAAGTAATTTTTTTCATAGCCTTCTTTTAAAAGTGTGACTTAAAAAATGAATTACAGTTTAAAGGTAGATATTAATAAAATGAGTTCATAGCCTGCTTATGTTCAATTGCAACCCTTTAACAATAGTTAAGATTTTATTTAAGTGTTGATTCAAATAACCTGAAGATGCGTTTATATTCATCCGTCCAGCTGCTTGGTTCAACAAAGCCATGATCTTCCATAGGGTACACAGCGAGTTCCCAGTTTTCTTTTCCTAGCTCAATCAATCGTTGGGTTAGCCGTACAATATCCTGAAAATGTACGTTCTGGTCAATCATTCCGTGTAACATCAGCAGGTGTCCCTTAAGGCCTTCTGCAAAATAAATAGGAGAACTTTGTTTATAAGCGATGCTGTCATTAAAAGGTTCGTTCAAAATATCTGATGTATAGCCATGGTTATAATGCGACCAGTCAGTAACACTTCTAATAGCTGCGCCAGATGCAAAAACATCAGGTTGGTTAAACATGGCCATCAATGTCATAAACCCTCCGTAAGATCCTCCATACATGCCGATATGCCTGGGATTAACTCCTAATTTTTCAGCCATATATTTTGCTGCATCCACCTGGTCATCAAGGTCCTTGCCACCCATGTGCCGGTAAATGGCTGTGCGCCAGTCGCGGCCATAGCCTGCACTTCCGCGGTAGTCCACATCCATTACGGTGTATCCATTATCGGCAAGTAAATTATTGAACATATATTCACGGAAATAGGAACTCCACCATTTGTGGGCATTTTGCAGGTACCCGGCACCGTGAACGAAAATCACTCCGGGCTTTGCCGCATTTTCAACTGTGGGCCTGTACAATCTTGCGTATACCTGCATGCCATCCCTTGCAGTGAAAGTAATCAGCTCAGGGTCTCTCCATTTGTACGATTTGAATTCTGCACTCATGGCAAGATTGGTTATTTGCGTAATTTTTCCACCGGGTTTGTTTTCCTGCACATACAGTTCCCATGGCTTATTGCTGTAAGAATACAAAACGGCAATTTGTTTTTCATCAGGAGAAACGGTTACCAGGTTTGCGCCGGTCATGGTCGTTATTCTTTCTGCTTGTCCGCCTACAACCGGTAACCGGTAATATTGTTCTTCACCGGGGTGTACTTCATTGGTAACGATATAAAAATATTTTTTATCATTCGAAAGCTGGGCCTGTTGCACTTCATATTTGCCATTGGTCAGCATTTTTTTTTCACCGGTACTTACATCTACAGTGTACAAATGAGAATATCCTGTTTCTTCGCTTTGATACCAGAATGTGGTTTCGTTTATCCATCCCGTAGCTGCACTGCTGCCACCTCCGAAAAGATAACCGATGCCTGGTCCGCCCACCCATGCCTCATCTCGCTGGCGATTTAATAATTTCAGCTTGCCCGTTACCGCATCAAGCAGCATCAGCCAACGGTCTTTGTTATCATACGAGTGAATATCAACAACTGCATAAGTTCCATGAGGGCTCCAGATAGGCCCGTTGATATTAACATTACGCGACAATATTTTTTTTGCAGAGCTGTCTTTGGAAGGATAATATTTTACATAGTCAGGTGCGTCATTGATTCCCGGAATTTGGTTCGTTTTTATTTCTATTAGAGAATCTTTCTGTGTATCGAAAACAAAAAATTCACTGGTGGTTTGTGATGCGCCTACTTTTGTTCTGCCGGGAATATCTTCAGTAAAACCACTTTCTGTCACATAATCAGGAACAATACTATGCTTTACGTTTTTCGGGAATTTCAAAAGCCGGTAGGTAATAAATCTTCCATCAGGGCTGATCATTATATTGTTCAATTGTGCGTCGCCGATATATATTGATTTTACCGGATCAGGCATTTCATGCCGTTTGTCAATGGAATCAGCAATATCCTTTTTCCCTTTTCTCCAGGCGAGCACTTCGGAATTTTGTAGTGCATCTTTTTCCAGCCATTTTTCCTGTGCATCCAATGAATCTTTTTTTTCTTTTTTTAGATCAGCGCCTTTTTTAAAATCCGTTAATTGTGTGGTAAGTCCGGTGGCAATATCCCAGGCATAAAGGTTCTGATTTTTCTCATAAACAATTTTAGTATCGTTGAAAGCGAAAGCCGGGTTTGTTTCAGCATCCTGGGTTTGAGTAATTCTTTTTTGTTTTCCTGTTTTTCTATCGGTAATAAAAATATCCCCGTTTTTACTGAAGGTAAAAGCTGTTCTTGTATTGTTATAAGCAATGCTATGCACTGAGATGATGTCCTGTAGAAAACTAAAGCTTGCTTTTTGCGGAGTGATGTTTTCTTTTGAAATATAATATACCGAATCGCTGATTGTTTTTTCAGGGTTCCAGTTAAACAGTAAATATTTTGAGTCACTGCTCCAATAAGGATTTGAGGGTGATGTCCCGATCCATTTCGGGTCGCGCATAATTTTTTGTACAGTAAGTGGTGCAAGGCTGCCTTGTGAAAAGCCAACGCGAAACAATATAAACAGAACAAGGGTGAATAAATAATTTTTCATGTATGTACTTAGTTTTGGTAAATTGAAATATGATTAAAGGTAAGCAAGAATAAGATTGTGGATTAGAAGGTCCGTAAAAGCATTGCTATAATGCAGATCGTATTAATAAATTTTCTGATTCAGGGAAACATTCTTGAAATTTAATACATGAAGCAAACTGTATTTTTTTGTTGTGCGTTACTCATTTTTAAATCTGTCTTCTGTCAAAATGTGTTTGATCACTTTAATGCAGAAAGAATCAGAACAACAGAAACGGCAATGATGGTATTAGGCTCATGGGGTACTGTTAATATCATTACAGGAACTGTTGGTGTTGTTTCAACCGGCGGCGAGGAGAAATATTTTCACCAGATGAATCTTATTTGGGGCGCAACAAATTTTTTAATTGCTGCGCCATCATATTTTGGGATGAAAAATCGCGGCATGAGACTTTCGTTGGCAGAAACCGTGCGGCAACAATCTGCCAGTGAAAAAATATATTTATTTAATGCCGGGCTTGACCTGGCATATATTACAGCTGGCGCATATTGTATCCAGAAAGCAAACAACGATTCAAAACACGACTTGTATAAAGGCTATGGAAAAAGCCTGGTGATGCAGGGTGGCGGACTGCTGATTTTTGATGTAACTATGTCGCTTATAAATATTAGCAAAGGAAAGAAGATGTACAAAATTTTGAACGGGCTTCAATTTTCCGGAAATAGTGTAGGATTGGTTTTGGGACTATAATATGATTACTGAATTTTTTCGACTGCGCTTACATTACCGGAAGTGTCGACTAGTGCGCTGATATTATTAATGATCTTTGCTCCAGAACTGTCCGTGTAAATATATTTGCAAAGTACATGCATTTTGTAAATGCTCTCCGGTTGATAGGTGGTCAATTCGTTTTTAAAACTCAGCGGGTTTTTTATTGATAGCTGAATGAACTTTTTGAGGGGCCTGCATGAACCGTCGGTTGTATCAATAAACCTGTTTTCCCACTGCTCCTGGAACCTGCCCATTTTTTTGCCTTTTGCCATGATTGCCTCTTCAAGGGATACGGACTGCAACGGCTTTAAAGAGTCATATTGAAAAATATAAACCATATTAATATTATCATACCCATTCAGTTTATATTTTTTATCAAAATAAATCTCCGTGCCGGATTTATCAGGGTTATTGACTGCAATGAGCACAGCGCTATCTCTGAACATTACTTTTTCCACCTGGTATAAGGAATCGGATTTGATTTTTGCAAGCAATAGTGAAGTGTCTGCATTTTTCCCACTGAATGCAATAGGCGTTTTTTGCTTTTGATCTTTATCCATATAAATTTTTGCAAGAATAAGACCCCCAAATACCATTATGGCAACAAGTATGATGATGAATGCTTTGATAAAAAGCTGTTTTATGAATATCCAAAATACGAAATCCCCGTCAAAAAAAGCCAATGCCGTTTCAAATGCAATATTGAAATTTTTCCACAGCCAATTTCAGATCATCTTTTGAATAAACACTAGCTGATGGTATGATCAATTTCAATGTCATATTTGGCTAAAAGCCCGGTTATGCCGGGGAAAGCAAATTTTGCTTTTTTGATCTTGTTTATCTCGGGATCAATGGAATAATTGTATGAAGTGCTGAAGTCTGCTTTCTCCAGGATACTGTTTTCAAATTTGGCATCAGTAAGATCGCAATGATCGAAAACTGATCCGCTGAGATCGCACCTGGTAAAATCTGTTTCATACAGCCGAACGTTTTTAAATACGGTCTTCCTGATTTTTGTTTCATAAAACGAACAATGATCCAATATACAATTATCGAAACTTAGGGAAAGGCCAAACTGGTTGCAGGCATCAAACATTAAGCCCAGCATTTTGCAGTAGCTGAAAGCAGCATCACGAAGAACTGTTTTAGCGAGATTAGTAATGCTCAGGTTGCAGTTGGTAAAATGGCAGTCTATAAATATTGTTTCAGAAAAATCAGTACGATAAAAATTGCAGTTATTGAATATGCAATTTTCGTATTCCCCTTTAAGGAATAAGTTGTTGTCAAAATCAGCTTTTTCAAAAGTTTTATCTAGTTTGTAAACACCTGACATTTTTTTTGTTTTGTTAGAAGAACTGAGATTGCTTTTTGAATTATATAAAATCACTTAAAGTGCCTTTTCTTCTTAATTACCTTTTATATGTTTGTAATAGAGGCCAAACTCGCCATTTGAAAATTGCCGGGTTGATTCCAGTTTAAGTTTTATATTGTTTATAGTTCCATTAAACAAGGATATTCCCTTACCAAAAATAACGGGGTTAATGAATATCCAATAGTTATCTATTAATCCGGCCTGTATTAACATTTGCGAAACGGAAGGGCTCCCGAAAATTAAAATGTCTTTGCCTGTTTGCTGCTTGATTTTGGTAATTCCTTTGATAACATCGTTGTTGATAATGGTAATTTTATCAGTACCAGTATCGGCAAGTGTTTTCGAGATCACCATTTTTTGAGCATTGTTATACCAGTTTGAGAATGCAATCATGCCTGCTGTAGCATCAGGTAGGAAAGCTGCGGTTGGCCAGTAATCGTTCAGCAGTGCATAAGAAACACGCCCGAATAGCGCTGCATCAGCATTTTTTGTCAGGCTGCATACGAACTGCAGGTTTTCTTCAGAGGGGTCAAAGCCATCCAGTTGCCCATTTGGCCAGGCAACGAAACTGTCTAGAGAAATATGTGCAAGTAAAATTATTTTTCTCATTATTTATTATTAATTGAGGGTTAAAACCCAGGTTGTTAAATTCCGGGAAGCAGAATGATGATATTTGAGTATAAAATTATTTAATCCCATTTCCCTTGCTGGAATCAAATTTTTAAGGATTTTGTAAAATTTGGACACCCACAAACAGTTATTTGAAAATAAGTTGAAGATAAAAAGAGTTTTCATTATTGTATTCTACAGGCTTAATATAGTAACTGTGAAGTTTTTTTGTATTCCTATTTTGAATATCAGATAACTTTTATAAATTTACTTTAATATTTAATGCGATATCCTCCCGATACTTGCTTCCGACTTGCTTAGCGCAAGGTATTCCATGTAAAATCAACTATTAGTCATTTTATTTTAATCTGGTTTTATTATTTCCTTTATGAAACGTTATCGTCGTTTATTTCAATTCTATTTTGGCTTCGAGGGTATTTTCGCTAAAAAAACAGTTATTATTTTCATTTTTGTTTTTTCTTTTTGCATTCAGCATTTACCGGCCCAGGTAAATGTGCTAACACAACATAACGACCTGAATAGAACGGGTTGGAATCCTAATGAGACAATTCTGAATACAACAAATGTAAATCCAAACACATTTGGAAAATTATATTCACGCCCGGTTGATGACCAGATTTTTGCACAACCTCTGATTGTATCTAATTTATCGATTGCCGGAGGGGCCCATAATATAGTCATTGTAGCTACTACCAATAATAGTATATACGCTTTTGATGCTGAAGATTCTTCTGTGACTGCTCCCTATTGGCAGGTGAACCTCACGCAAAGTGGCATGAGGCCACCGACAAATAATGACATTTCTGTTAAAACCTATGCTTGCGGTAGTTCTTACAAAGATATTATCGGAAAAGTTGGAATAATCGGAACGCCGGTTATTGACACGTCAACCAATACACTGTATGTTGTGGCAAGGAGCGTGAGCAATGAAGCAACACCGACTGTGTGGCAACAATATCTCCATGCTTTGGATATAAGAACCGGTGCAGAAAAAACAGGCAGTCCGGTTATGATTTCAGCAACTATATCAGGTACCGGCGATGGCAGCTCTGGAGGGCAATTATCTTTTGATCCTGCCAGTCAAAACCAGCGTCCGGGGTTATTGCTTTTGAATGGCCTTGTTTATATTACTTATTCTTCCCATTGTGATGCATATCCTTATCATGGATGGATATTTGGATATGATGCTGCTTCATTGCAACAAAAAATAATTTTTAATACCAGCCCAAATGACGGAGAAGGCGGGATTTGGATGTGTGGTGCAGCACCTTCAGCAGATGATCAAGGGAATATTTATGTAGCTTCAGGCAATGGAACAGGCAACATCACTGATGCCAACAATGTAGGTGAAAGTACCATGAAACTGACTCCAAATGCTTCAAAAACTGCCTTGACGGTAACAAGTTCTTTTACGCCTTACAATTATAAAACCCTTAATACCCAAGATCTTGATTTTGGAGTGACGAACGTGCTGCTTTTGCCTAACACCAATCTGGCATTGGCAGGTTGCAAGGATGGAAATCTTTATTTACTGGACAGAAATAATATGGGAGGATTTACAGCAGGCGGACCAAATAATGTAATTCAGCAAACGCTTGTCGGTCAAAACCTGCCTTTGCATACAAGCATTGCATACTATGAAGGACCAACCAATAAATATGTTTATATTTTATCAGAGAGCTCGGTATTGAAAGCTTACCCGATAGTTTCAAACCTGCTTGGCACAGTTGTCAATGGTACTTTTCAGGGACCTATTGGTTATACAGGAGGTTTTTTATCTGTTTCATCCAACGGCTCAACTGCTTCATCGGCCATCTTGTGGACTTCCCACTCAGTTAATTGCAATGCGAATCAAGCTACTTGCCCGGGTATCTTGCGTGCTTTAGATGCAAATGACATTACTAAGGAATTATGGAATTCTTCCATCAATTCAAACGACACTGTTGGGAACTTTGCGAAATTTTCGTGCCCTACTATTGCCAATGGGAAAGTTTATCTGGCAACTTTTTCAAATAAATTATTGGTATATGGATTAAATCAAAATAATTCATGCATAAACGGGACTAATATAGCTCTTAATAAAACGGCAACTGCATCTTCAACTGCAAATGGCCAGCCGGCTTCAAATGCGGTCGACGGAAATATGAATACTTATTGGAGCAGTAGCAATTCCGACAATCAAAATTTAACTATAGACCTTGGCGTGAAATATGATATTTGTGCTGCAGTCATACATTGGGACGCAACTAATTTTGGAAAAAACTACAGCATCCAGGTTTCTAATGATGGAACCAGTTGGGTTACCAACCAAACAATAACAGGTAACACTTCAAAAGACAATACCATTAATCTGCAATTGACAGGTTATCGGTATATCCGGATTCAAGCAACCTTAAGAAATAATAGCTCGGGTCCTTACTCTATTTACGAATTTCAGGTATATGGCACAATTTCTAACACTTGCAACACCCCGACGAATGTAGCCACTTCTAACATCAGCGAAGAAGGAGTTACCATAAGTTGGGATGCTGTGCCTACAGCTACAGGCTATTCAATATTATACAAGACCGCAAATGCATCCACTTATAACACGCTCTCAAGTGCTACTAATTCCATTTCATTGCAAGCACTGACATGTGCAACGGATTATTTATTTCAAATAATTGCAACTTGTCCTGCTGGACAAAGCGTTGCATCAAATGGATCTTTTACTACATCTGCATGTTCTGTAACTTGCAACCTGCCCACACGGTGGTCGCATGAAGACATTGGTGTTGTTGGAGTAGCAGGATCATCATGCAATGTAGGCGGCGAATATACGGGCACGTACACTGTACAAGGCTCAGGTGCGGATATCGGGGGGACTACAGACGCATTTCAATATGTGAACCACTTTTTGACGGCAGATGATGAAGTCAGTGCCAGGATAGCTACTCAAGATGCAACGAGCTCATCGAACAAGGCAGGCATTATGATACGTGAAGATCTTTCGGTAGGATCAAGAAACGCATTTATAGCAGTGACTAGTAGCAATGGGATAATATTTCAGTATAGAAGCACCACTAATGGCTCAACAGTTGTCAATGCTGTGCAATCGGGTATTTCTGCTCCATACTGGCTTAAAATAAGAAAAATCGGCACAACATATACAGCATATGTATCTACAGATGGAATTATTTGGACTAAATTCGGCACCACTGTAGATCTTGGTTTCGGCACTGCCGCAAATCCTTATGCTGGTTTTGCAGTTACAAGTAATAATAATTCTGTTTTATCCACAGCAACCATAGATAATTTTGCAGAAAACGCAAGTTCTCCTTTGCCTGTACAGCTATTGAGCTTTATGGGCCAAAATATAGATAACCAATATGTGCTTTTGAGGTGGTCAACAGCGTCTGAATCCGGCAATGATCATTTTGAAGTGGAAAGCAGCGCCAATGGTACAGATTTTAAGCAGATTGCAACTGTTGAAGGCGCAGGCAACAGCACCATCATTCAGAATTATTCTGCTCAGGATAATAAACCTGTTGACGGAATAAATTACTATAGGCTGAAGCAAGTAGATATGGATGGCAAGCCAAATTATTCGATAATTATAGTTGTAAGATTTGGCGCCAGCAAAGCACCTGTTGTTTTCCCCAATCCAACTTATGCAATGGTCACAATTATGCAAGGGCAACAGCCGATAAAGGAAATAACATTATATGATGTTGTTGGAAAACCTGTGAAGCATATTGTTAACTCTGCCACATCTTCCAGCGTTTTGATTTCACTGTCGAATATAGCGTCAGGGGTATATATAATAAAAATAGATTCGAATAAAGAAAGCTACCTGCAAAAATTGATTAAACGGTAAAGCAAATTTATAAAAAGCTTATGCTTAAAATTATCAATTCAGCAAGCGGGATAAGTGAAAAAAATCTGTAACTAAATTATGAGAGTCTTAAAATATATGTAATTATTAGCCTCGAAAATGCATGATAGAATATAATCTCTATAATACTTTGCCGGCTGCTTGCTACTGGCTGATAACTGTTGCACAATTTATTTTTTATTAACGATGTTTTTGTAGTTTTGGGCATTCTACAGAAATTATGGAACACTACACGATGAATCTCACACTGAAAGTGTGGCGGCAAAAAAGTAAGAACGATAAAGGGGGCTTTGAAACTTACCAGGTAAATGATATTTCTTCTGAAATGTCTTTTTTGGAAATGTTTGATGTGTTGAATGAACGACTTATCCGGGAAGGTAGCGACCCTATTGCTTTCGATCATGATTGCCGCGAAGGGATCTGCGGAATGTGCTCCATGTTTATTAACGGTAAGCCTCACGGTCCATGGGAAGGTACCACCACATGCCAGTTGCACATGCGTGCGTTCAAAGATGGGGATACTATTATTGTTGAACCATGGCGTGCACAGGCATTCCCGGTGGTGAAAGATTTAATAGTTGACCGCAGCGCCTTCGACCGTATTATACAGGCCGGAGGTTATATTTCAGTGAATACCGGTAATGCTGTTGATGCGAACGCCATTCCCATCGAAAAAGATAAAGCAGATGCATCTTTTGCAGCGGCTGCTTGCATTGGCTGTGGCGCTTGTGTGGCTGCCTGCAAAAACAGTTCTGCATTATTGTTCGTATCAGCAAAAGTTTCACACCTCGCTTTGTTGCCTCAGGGCGCACCTGAAAGAAAGGCAAGGGTTTTGTCAATGATTGCGCAAATGGATAAGGAAGGTTTTGGAGCTTGTACATCAACCGGAGCATGCGAAGCAGCTTGCCCAAAAGAAATACCTATTACTTACATTGCCCGGCTGAATAGCGAATATATCGGAGCAGGATTGGTTACGGAATAGCCGGGAAAAAAGCTGATCCTTTTGTTAAATTTTTTATCAGTAACTTTCTTCAAAAAGATACTATAATATATAATCTTTCATATCATAGTTGATTCATCCGGTTTTCTTATAACGGTGAGACCTAACTTATAATGAGCTAATCTGCCGGGGAATTTATTATAAAGCAACTTCTCTCATTTGAAGGTCGTATAATTTTTAATTTGCTTCTTATCGTTTAATTTCAGTTTTTAATATCACCATTATGCGTTTTCGCTGTTGCTTGCTTTTATTGAGCTGTTTTGTATCAGCCTTTCATCTTAAAGCACAACAATTTGGTGGTAACCCGCCTTCATTGAAATGGAAACAAATCAATAACGATACGGCAAGGGTCATTTTTCCGGCAGGACTTGAAGCACAGGCGCAGCAGGTGTCTTCTATTGTGCGGGCATTGAGCCAATCTACACTAAACACTATTGGCAACAAGCAAAGAAAAATCAATATCGTTTTTCAAAATCAGACCACTATTTCCAATGCTTATGTAGGTCTGGCGCCGTTCCGTAGTGAATTTCAATTAACAGCTGATCAGAATAGCTTTGAATTGGGCAGCCTGCCCTGGCAGCAACAACTGGCTATTCATGAATACAGGCATGTAGAACAATACAACAATTTTAAAGTGGGGTTATCCAAGGCATTTTTTTATGTGTTTGGCGAAGGAGGGTTGGCGCTCGCCAATGCTTTATCTGTCCCTAACTGGTTTTTTGAAGGCGATGCTGTTTATCAGGAAACGCTGGTGAGCCAACAGGGCAGGGGAAGATTACCCTATTTTTTTAATGGGTACAGGTCACTTTGGGCGTCAGGTAAAAATTACAGTTATATGAAATTGCGGAACGGCTCATTGCGTGATTACACTCCTGACCATTACCCGCTTGGCTATATGCTGGTAGCTTATGGCCGGGAGAAATACGGGGATGATTTCTGGAGAAAAGTGTCGCATGATGCCGCTGCTTTCAAAGGGCTGTTTTACCCGATGCAAAGAGCGGTTAAAAAGTATTCCGGTATTTCTTTTAACCAATTCAGGGCAGATGCATTCAATTATTTTTCGGACGGTTTAAAAGAAAAAACAGCGGATAACTCTTCGGTTGTCTATGCCCGTGAGCAAAAGCATTTCTCGGCTGATGAAGAATTCCCTCAGTTTGTTGATGATGATAACATAGTCTTCGCAAGAACAACTTACAAACATCCGACAGCATTTGTAGTTCGCAATATTTCAACAAACGAAGAAAGGACAATCAGTACGAAATCAATTTCCATCGATAATTATTTTTCTTATAAGAACGATAAAATTGTTTATGCAGCTTATGAACCGGATTTGCGTTGGGCATGGAGAGATTACAGCGTAATCAAAGAGCTTGATGTAATTACCGGCAAGGAGAGAAGCATTACTTCGCATTCAAAATATTTTTCACCGGATGTCTCGGAAGATGGGAAAGATATTGTCGTAGTAGAACAAGCTGTCGACGGCTCTTCTTCATTAAAAATCCTGAATGCAGAAACAGGTGAAATTGAAAAGCAAATCCCCAATCATGACGGCTTGTATTACTCTCAACCGAAATTTTATGATAACCATCAGCTGGCTGTTGCCGTCAGGAATAGAAATGGAGAAATGTCACTTGCATTGGTGAACATCAATGATGGCTCAACTGAATTCCTTACTCCTTTTAGTATGGATGTGATTGGCTTCCCTTCTGTGAAAGATGATATGATTTATTTCGGGGCTTCTCACAACGGACAGGATGAACTTTTTGCTGCCGCCAAAAATCATCTTTACAAAATAATATTACCTGATAAAAATATGGCGACCGGGAATTACCAGTTGCAGGCATCAAAAAACAGATATACATGGACTGTATTTACTGCTGTGGGATATAAAATTTATACTTCAGCAAAAAATGAGGTTGGGTTAAGGGAAATTGCTGCAGATGATTTTGCAGTTCCTTTGACTACCCAGCGCATTTATTCTCTTGATAAAAACAGGATGACCGATTTGCTTAATAAAACTGTTGCCGGTCATGAACCTGTTACTGACTATTCGCAATCATACAGTCTCCTCAATTTTCATAGCTGGCGGCCTTATATTACCGACCCTGATTATATGTTCTCCCTCGAAAGTGAGAACATATTAAACACCATGCAGGGGGATGTTTATTTTGATTACAACCGTAATGAAGGGTATAAGCAGGTAGGCGTTGACGTTACTTACGGGCAGTTATTTCCATGGATTGACGCCGGAGCTGATTATACTTTAGGCAGGAATGATTATTACCACGGTAAAATAATATACTGGAACGAAGCACAGGCAAGGGCAGGCCTGAGCGTACCATTAAATTTATCAAAGGGGAAAAATTTTACCAGTCTTCAGATAGGCGATGAAATGGTATACAATCAGCGTTATTTCCAGGGGATTTATAAAGACACTTTTAATACCCATGGTTATGTATATACGTTAGCTTATCTCAATTTCAGTAATCAAGTACAGCAGGCGAGGATGCAGATATTTCCAAGTTTTGCACAGGCATTGACACTTGACTACAACCATGCGGTTAATATTTACAAGGGAAACCAGTTTTTGGCTTCTTCGTATTTTTATTTTCCAGGCCTCTCTTATACAAACAGTGTGGTGCTCAGTGCAGCTTTCCAGCAACATGACAGCCTGCATGAAATCGGGTTTACAAACAGTTTCCCGTTTTCACGCGGGTATTCGGCTGAAAATTTTTACAGAATGTACCGGCTTGGGGTGAATTATCATTTTCCATTGGCTTATCCTGACTGGGGATTTGGTAATATTGTTTATTTTCTTCGTGTTCGTTCAAACCTGTTTTTCGATTATACCAGAGTACTTGACTTCTATTCCAATAACAGCAAGTTCAATGCACAATACCGGTCATTCGGCACGGAAATATTTTTTGATACCAAATGGTGGAACCAGTTGCCGGTGAGCTTTGGTTTTAGGTACAGCCATTTGCTCGATAATGATTTCTTAGGTCGTGCTCCCGACCAGTGGGAATTTATTTTACCGATTAATTTGCTGAGCAGATAAAAAATCTGAGAGGTTTGGTACAGCGGTTTTATTTTCTGCAGGTAAATAAAACCTGTCAGGTTTGTAGGCTAATACCAGATAAATTTCTTATGTCCTTCCTTTGGTTTGAATAACCATTTGTTCACTTCCCTGCAAAGAAATGCACTGCCTGCCCCGGTAATTGCCCCTGCTAAAACATCAGTTGGGTAATGCACCCCGAGGTACATGCGCGAAAACCCGACCGTGCATGCCCACAGGTATGAGGGAACAATCACATACCATTTGGGATAAGCAAGACTTAATGACGTGGCAGTCGCAAAGGCAATGGAAGTATGCCCTGATGGAAAAGAAGGGCTTCCCATATCGCTGGCGGGGATGATTAACGAATCCTGAGTAGATGGCCTTGGCCTGTTCACAATATACTTTAATACGATGGCCGCGCCGGATGCAACCACAATTGTTTCCAGCGAATAAAAACTTTTTTGTTGCATGATGCTGTCGGGATTGATAGTGCCTGCAATAAACAAACCCACAGGAGCAGCAAAACTTAAAGGGGTAGTAGTGTTTGAAATACCCTGCATGAAATGTGTGGTGCCAACGGTTCTGTGCTCGCTTAAATGTTCCAGGAAACGCTGTTCAGCGGTTTGAGCGGAAATAAAATTGAATGAAAGACAAAAAGCAAAAAGCCATGATAATTTACGCATAGGCTTAAAGGTTAGCAAGGCTTTCTTCCAGCACTTTTATTTTAGCTTCCGCATCTGCTTTTTTCTTTTGCTCCAGTGCGATCACTTCCGGTTTTGCATTCTGGACAAAACGTTCATTACCGAGTTTTTTCATGACTGATTGAAGGAAACCTTTTTGATATTCGAGGTCTTTGAGCAAATCTTGTTTTTGATTGTCTTTGTTTAAGACCTGCTCTGTTTTTATAAAGAAAGTGTCTTTGCTCACTATTATTTTACTTGCCTGATTGTTTATTGCAACATTAAGAGCCCAAGTAGAGTTAACTTGATTAGGCAATATGTATCTGAATTTCTCGTAAGCTTCATAATTCTCATTATGAGGATGTATTGTCAATTCAATTTGATTTTTATTTCCTAATTGATTTTTACTTCGGAATTCTCTTATTGTGGTAATTGCTCTTTTTAATAGCTCCCCTTCATTCAGAATATTGGAATTATAATTTAATTGAGAGGGATATTGCTTAATAGTTAAATCATCATCAATAGGTCTTTCTTTTAGCAAATGATATATTTCTTCTGTTATAAAGGGCATAAATGGATGTAGCAGCTGAAGTAATTCTTCAAAAAAATAAATTGTTTTATCAAATTTTATTGAGTGCGGTCTATCTTCACTTAAAGGTTTGACCCATTCAATGTACCAACTGCAGAAATCATCCCATATTAGTGAATATATTTTCTTCAAGGCTTCACTTAATGAGAATTGATTAATGAGGACGTTGATTTCGTTACGCGTGTAATTTAATTTGCTTTGAAACCACTCTGTAGCAAAATCATATTCCTCAACATCTTTATATTCATTAGTTTTCCTCTGCTCCCAAAGCTTAATCAATTTTAAAACATTCCATAATTTATTATTGAAATTTCTTCCCTGTTCCAGGCTTGCTTCATCAAATAATAAATCGTTTCCTGCCGGAGAAGAAATCATAATGCCAAAACGAACTGCATCGGCGCCGTATTTGTCGATCAGCTCCAGCAGGTCAGGTGAATTTCCGAGGCTTTTGCTCATTTTTCTTCCCAGCTTATCGCGTACCATGCCGGTGAAATACACATCGCTGAATGGTTTTTGATGTTTGAATTGAAAGCCCGCCATGATCATTCTTGATACCCAAAAGAAGATAATATCCTGCCCGGTTACTAAAACAGAAGTAGGGTAATAATAGTTGAAATCTTTATGGTCAGGGTCGGTTATGCCGTTAAACACTTCCATTGGCCACAACCAGGAAGAGAACCAGGTGTCCAGGACGTCTTCATCTTGGACGAGCTGTAAGCCTGAACTGCTCGATGCCTGAAGCTGTACCCCCGCTGCTTCTTCAGTCTCTGCCACATACACATTTCCGTTAGCATCATACCAGGCCGGTATCCTTTGTCCCCACCAAAGCTGGCGGCTGATGCACCAGTCTTTTACATTTTCAAGCCAGTATTTGTAAGTATTCAAAAACCTTTCTTCCGGGTGGATTTTAATACCGCCATTCAAAACCGCATCCAGCGCGGGTTTTGCCAGCTCTTTCATTTTCAGGAACCATTGTGTGGATATCCTTGGCTCGACAACGGCATTCGTTCTTTGTGAAAATCCCATGCGGGTTTGATAATCTTCTTCTTTAACCAGTAAACCTTCGGCTTTTAATTTTTCCACTGCTTTTTTTCTGGCTTCAAACCGGTCAAGGCCAATAAACACTTCTGCGGCGTGGCTTAATGTACCGTCTTCATTCAATGTGTCAATAATAGGCAAATTGTATTTCAGCCCGATATTGTAATCGTTGATATCATGCGCAGGAGTTATTTTTAGCGCACCTGTGCCGAATGCTTGGTCAACATATTCATCAAAAATTACCGGTACTTCACGGTTTACCAGCGGAACGATTACTTTCATTCCTTTCAAATGTGCATACCTGTCGTCAGCAGGGTTGACACAAACTGCCGTATCACCCATAATGGTTTCCGGTCGTTGAGTAGCAATGATGATATATTCATCTGTTTGCTGACCGCCGGCCACTTTGTATTTCACATAATAAAGCTTGCCTGTTACTTCTTTGTATTCCACTTCTTCATCGCTGAGAGCCGTTTTTGCAGAGGGGTCCCAGTTAATCATTCTTGCCCCGCGATAAATCAATCCATTATTATAAAGCTCAACAAAAACTTTTATGACTGCTTTATAATAATGGTCGTCCATGGTGAAGGTAACCCTGTCCCAATCCACACTGCAACCCAATTTTTCAATCTGGCTATAAATAATGCCACCATATTTTTCTTTCCATTCAAAAGCATATTTCAGGAATTCTTCACGGGTAAGATTGTTTTTGTCTATGCCTTTTTTCTTTAGCATATCTACCACTTTTGCTTCTGTTGCAATGGATGCATGGTCGCTTCCCGGTACCCAACAAGCATTAAAGCCACTCATTCTTGCCCTTCTTACTAATATATCCTGAACGGTTTCATTAAGCGTATGACCCATATGGAGAACGCCGGTAACATTCGGTGGCGGAATAGTTACTGTGAATGGTTTTCTGCTATCGGGGACACTTTTAAAATATTTTTTTTCCTGCCAGAGCCTGGTCCATTTTTCTTCCACTAAAGCCGGGGTATAATTTTTGCTCAGTTCCATGTTAAGTATCTGCGTATTTGATTTTTAACGGGCAACAAAGTTAAGTAATGTTGCGGAAGGATACGTTGGTGTGCCGGTAAGTTGACTGGGCTGGCTGATAATAAAAATCCCCATCTTTTGAATGGGGAATATTGTTAATTGTACAAACAGCCACTATCGGGGCTAAACCTCGAGTTTTCAAATGGCCGGTTCAACCAGTTTCTTATGCAAACCAATAGAGGTACGACAAGAAAAACACAAGTGCCAGAAAACCGATACCAATTAAAGCGGTAGCCGTTGTTTCGCTCATGTGGAAATCTCCAAAGATCTTTTTCATAACGTAAAAATTTGTGTGATGAAACCTTTTTTCTTTTTGGATTTCAAGAGGGAACGGGATTCGTAACGAAGGTTTCTTCAGTGATATAGGGAGGGATTAGCTTTGGTAAGCTTAACTGTCGCTAATATAAAACAAATTGTTCATAAATGGAAGCATATAAGGGCGTAAAAAACTAAAAAACCCCGCAAAAGCAGGGTTTTCAATGTTTTGAATGTTGGTTTACATTACATAATAAGGTAAGAAAACATCAGGATGGCGCAAAAATAAAGAACTGCGGTAATTGCAGTCATCAGAACATTTTCGGTTGCAGATGATGTGTTCATTTGTTCCATGGTGTTTGGATTTTAAAGGTGAAAAAATAGCGGAACGGATAATGCTCAGTTTTCAATCGGGTAATGACGGAATGCAATGCCTGGCTCTTTAACAATACCATTCGTTTTTCATCTGAAAAACACTTAGTATCAGCCTTAACCACCGATTATTTTTTACCTTTATCAACTCTTTAGTTTTTATGTACGTCATTGTTGATATCGAAACCACCGGAGGTTATGCTGTTAATAACGCAATAACTGAAATTGCTATTGTGCTGCACGATGGTGAACGTGAGGTAAAGCGTTTTGAAACATTGGTAAACCCGGGTATGCCCATTCCCCGCTATGTTCAGGTGCTTACGGGAATTACTGATGAGATGGTAAAAGATGCTCCTTTTTTTGATGAAATTGCTTACGAAGTGTTTGGTTTATTGCAGGGTAATGTTTTTGTAGCCCACAATGTAAACTTTGACTATTCATTTCTCAGGCATCAGTTAAATGCGCTGGGTTTTACACTCAATTGTAAAAAGCTGTGTACTGTCCGATTAGGCCGTAAGGTCTTTCCCGGATTACCAAGTTACAGCCTCGGTAATCTTTGCCGAAGCCTGAATATTAATATTGCCAACAGGCACCGTGCCGGTGGTGATGCTGACGCAACGGTGTTATTGTTCAAAAAAATTTTAGATAGCGATGCGGATGGGCATGTGGAATCAATGTTAAAGGGCAGGAACAGGGAACAATACCTGCCACCGAATTTACCCGTTGAGCAACTGGAGCAGCTGCCAACCCTACCGGGAGTTTACTATTTTCATGATCAGAAAGGAAAAATAATTTATGTTGGTAAGGCAAAGAATTTATTAAAAAGGGTAACCAGTCATTTTTCAAACAATAAACCTAATCGTCAAAAGCAGGAGTTTCTCAGGAATATTTATTCAATATCTTATCTTGAATCAGGTACCGAATTGATAGCCTATTTATTTGAATGTATAGAAATAAAAAGATTGTGGCCGAAATACAACCGGAGCCTGAAAAAATTTGAGCAAACCTATGCTCTTTATGTGTTTGAAGATATAAATGGCTATCTCCGGCTGGCTATTGAAAAAAAGAAAAAACAACTGGAACCGGTTTATACATTTTCATTGATGCTGGAGGGGCAGAATATGTTGCGCAAACTGATTGCCGAATTTAATCTTTGCCCGAAGCTTTGTTTTGTGCAGGTGAATAATGATGAATGTGAGGGTGTAAAAACAGGAAATTGCTTTGGCGCTTGCGGGCATATGGAAAGTGCGGCGATTTATAATGGACGTGTAAAGGCGGCAATTGAATCTTTGCAAAAAGCATTACCTACGTTTACGCTAATTGATGAAGGCAGGAACCATAATGAACAGAGTTGTATTTTAGTTGAACAGGGAAAATTTTATGGCATGGGTTATCTTTCTGCCGGAATGACGATTATTAACAAGGAAGAATTGAAAAATTATCTTACCAAGTATCCTGAAAATGATTATATGCGCGGACTTATTTATCAGCATGCTTCAAAATGGCCCGATAAAAGATTTAATATTGCATAATAACTATTAAAATTATTTCTGTGAAAGGAAGAATAATGATCATTGTACTCTTGCATTATAGCCTGTTTTTTATCTCGTGCCATTTAAAACATCAAAACGATTCTTCGCAAGCTGATAGTATAGCCAGGCCGGCTATTATAAATTCCTCCAATAATATTCCTGAATTTAGAAAAGAAATTAAAAAGGAGCCGGTAATTGAATACAAGGAGAAAACAGACAACCCGCTGAATAATTGGTATTTCAGTGTAAAGCTGTATGAAACACAAAAGACTTATTATTACCTGATGAAATTGCAGTTTGAAGAAGTAAAGGGTGAAGATACCCTGAAGTTGCCGAATTTCGGATATGAACCCAAGCCTGTTATTCAAAAAGGGAAAGATAAATATTCCTGTATTGTTGGCTTTATGGATGATCAAAATAAATTCCGAGAATATAAGCTGGTGCATGTTGAAGACGGGGATCACTTAAAGGTTACCACGCTTAAACATTATGCCGTTGCCACTTACCAGGAATAGGTTCCGGTTTCTTTGATGGCTTCGATGCACCCGCAAATGAAAAATTTAAGAGAGATTGGTAATATTTCGGTGGGGTATTATTCAAGGTATGTATTTCTTCAGCAATTGAATAAAATCTTTTCTTTCCATCATCCTGGCCCCGAGGCTTTCGAGGTGCCCGGTATAAACCTGGCAATCGATGATTTTTACTTCATCTAACGTTAATGAATATACGTATTTAATAAAAGCGAATTTGCTGGCATTGCTTTCTTTACTAAACATGCTTTCTCCAAAAAAAACTTTCCCCAGCCTGATCCCGTATAAACCGCCTGCCAGTTTGCCGTTATGCCATGCTTCGGCACTGTGTGCATAACCAAGTTCATGCATTTTTATGTAAGCGTTTTTGACGTCATCGGTTATCCATGTGCCCTCCTGTCCGTAGCGCGAAATGGTTTTACAATTATCAATCACATCGGTAAATGCTTTGTTGATACTGAACTCAAAACGGTTCTGTTTAATCAGCTGCCGCATGCTTTTGCTCACTTTTAATTCTTCCGGGAAAAGAACAAACCGGGGCTGCGGGCTCCACCATAAAATATGTGCTCCTTCATACCATGGAAATATCCCGTTCCGGTAAGCCAGCAGTAATCGTTCAGGGGAAAGATCGCCGCCCATTGCTAATAAACCATCTGGTTCTGCAAGATGAACAGGAGGGAAGATCAGTTCATTGTCTAAAGCAAATAAAGGCATCGGGAAAAACAAAATTAAAAACCAAATCTAAAATTATAAGCGAATCCTATCTTTAGCGTTCAGGTTTTTGTTTTAAAAGAATTTATGATTCAGAGAGTACTTCAATAGTAGCACCGATACCACGTTCGGTAATGGCATCGCACATAGGTTTGAGTTCTTTGTAAGAGCCTTGTTTAACTGAATATTTACCCTGGGTATGAATAATCATAGCACACTGTTCGGCCTGTTCATGGGTATGTTTGCAGATTTCCACCAGTGTTTCAATTACCCATTCAAAAGTATTTACCTCATCGTTCCATACTATCAGGCTATAAGGATTCTCATAAATAGTGAGCACATCCGTTTCCTCCATTTCCAGTTCTTGAGGCTTGACAGGCATTGTAATAGCTTTTAGCAAATTTAATCATTTAATCAAGGCTTGCAAATGGTATAAAGACTTATAAAAAATTGAAATAAGTAAAATTATGATTAAAGCAATTGTTCTATAGGTTGTTCATATTGCCTTGGTTTTTTTAGGGTAATATGATACTTGCTTGTGTTACAGATTAGCATATGCGCATTTTCGCCGGTACTGCCCTTTGTGTGGATTTATAGCGGAAATGCAAACACAATTTTGTACTGTAATTGTCGTTCTAAAACGGTTACAGTATTCTAAGAAAACCCTAAAGAGTTCGCAACTATGAAATCCAATATCGAAAATAGCCAGAACCATCTGGCTGAAGAATTTTGTCATAAAGAGAAGCAGATTATCCAGGAAAGTAAAATTGCCGTGCTGAAAATACAGAGCTGGCAATTTGCTTCAAAAACTCCGGGCATTCGCCATACCTATCTTCAGGAAGCAGCAAAAATGGTCAGCAAATCATTATTAAATTTTGTGCCAAACAGTTTTGTGCTGAGTGAAGAAGAGTTTTATACCAGGCCGATAGAAAATTAGTTGGCTACAATTCAAGGTTGAATACGGAGTGTGATGACGATTAAACCTTATCAAAACTTACGCATTCTTTCAATTCTTTTTCCGTATACGCCAGGTTGTATTGTTTTAAAACATCAGCGGGCACACCATTCCACTGGTTTGGCATATTTCCAACATACCCAACATCTTTAAAGCCTATTTCAGTTGTGTAGAAACCTGTAGCAGTAAGGTCACGCATCAGGCTAAAGAATGTTACTCCGGGTTGCATGCCGGGTTTTACTTTACCTCGTTTTACAGTTTTACCATTCTCTGTATATTCAATTTCGGGATAGGCAATATCTTCGACAATTTGTATTTGCTGGTCATGGTTGAGGTCAACAAACGCTTTATCAAAACGTTTGAAAGACTCCATATCTAACCAACGCAACCCGCCACGCAAAGGGGTTTGATGTTCCGGCATATCTTTTACAATGAATTCAATAAAATCCGGAACTTTAGCATCTGTGGCGCTTCCGCTCACATCATCTTTTGGGATGATAATATCTGCCAGCACGGTAATGGTAGCCATTTCATGGGGGGTAAAAAATACAGGTTCTGCCTGAAGTTTTTTCATGTAGTCCAATTCCTCCTGCATCCTGTTCATACTTCCCGCTGCAGCGGCATCGGTTCCGGCAGAAGGTTTTTGATCTTCTGTTTTTTTGTCCCCAGGGGCGCAGGCATCTACCAGCATGGAGGTTGCCACGCCGCCAATAAGTAATGTTTTTATTGATTTACGTCTGTCCATATTATCTTTCGTTTTCTGTTTGTTGTTTTCGGTTGTTCATTAACGTTAGTATATCATTCAGTAATTTCTAAATATTCCTCTTCTTCATTTCATCAATAATATATTCGCTGGTGCGCATTGATAATGCAAGAATTGTCCATGTGATATTCTTATCAGCTTGTGAAACAAAGGGTCCGCCATCAACACAAAACACATTTTTACAATCATGGGCTTGTGCATATTTGTTAAGTGCTGAAGTTTTAGGGTCGTTGCCCATTCTTACCGTACCGGCTTCGTGAATGATATTTCCGGGGTTATGAAGGCCGTAATTGTTTTTTTCATTGTCGTCTCCACCCCAGGTAACCACTGCTCCCATTGCATGAAGTATTTCTGCAAACGTCTCTTTCATGTGCTTAGCCTGTTTAATCTCGTATTCAGAATGTTTTGTATCAAACCGTAAAACCGGTATACCGTATTTATCGACAACACTTGGGTCAATCTCGCATCGGTTATCCTTCCTGGCAATGGCTTCACCGCGGCCAGCCATACCTACATGCGCCCCAAAGAAATAACGGTAGTCTTCTTTCAGCGATATACCGTAGCCTCCAGGTTGTTTTTGTTTTCCTTTCACCTGGAACCTTCCGTTTATTTCTTCAACGCCCCAGTTAAAACCATAAACAGGCATTCCAAATCCGCCGCCATATTCAATATGGTAACCACGCGGGAAATCTAATTTTTTATTATCGAGCCACCATGGGGTATATACGTGCATGCCACCTACACCATCTTCATTATATCTTTTCCTGTCAACAAGCTCGGGAATTATCCCCCCCATATCAGCGCCGGTGGAATCGTGCAGGTATCTTCCCACTGCATCACTGCTGTTGGCAAGGCCATTCGGGTGGCGGGCAGATTTTGAGTTCAGCAGCAATCTTGCACTTTCGCAGGCACTTGCAGCGAGCACAACTGTTCTTCCGCTAACCTGGTATTCCTGCATATCCTCTTTATTTACATAAGAAACCCCTGTTGCAAGCCCTTCGTTATTGGTCAGTATTTCTCTTGCCATTGCATTCGTTACCAGGTCAACATTTCCTGTTCTTACTGCAGGATGCACTAAAACGGATGATGAAGAGAAATCACCGTAGAATTTACAACTGCGGCCACATTGCCCGCAGAAAATACAATTCCTGTCTCCGCCGCCGGGTAACGGAATTGGTTTGGTCAGAATAGAAAGTCTTGAAGGAATAACAGGTATGTTTATACTATTGCCTGCTTTTTTAATAAAAAGCTCGTGAAGCCTGGGTTTTGGAGGAGGAAGAAAAATACCGTCAGGGTCATTCTCCAAACCTTCATTTGTTCCGAAAACTCCAAGCAGTTTGTCGATTTTGTCGTAATAAGGCTTTATATCTTCGTAACCAATCGGCCAGTCGTCACCAAGCCCGTCAATACTTTTTCTTTTAAAATCTTTTGGCCCGAAACGCAAAGAAATTCTTCCCCAGTGGTTTGTTCTTCCACCTACCATTCTTGCACGCCACCATTCCCACTTCGTGTCGCCGACATGCGTGTAAGGTTCACCGTCAATATCCCATCCCCAATAGCATCCGTCGAAATCGCCAAAGGGCCTGAACTTGGTGCTTGCTCCGCGGCGTGGAGACTCCCATGGGTTTTTTAATTGATTGGAATCTTTTTTCGGATCGAAATCAGGGCCGGCTTCCAGCAGGCATACTTTTAGTCCAGCACCGGCAAGTACCCAGGCCGCCATACCTCCGCCTGCACCTGACCCTACAATAATTGCATCATATTGTTTTTGTTGTTTCTTAACCTGAAGATCTCCCATATAGCATTTCAAAAAATGGTGAAATAAATGAAAAGATAAATTTAGGGGATTTGCGGAGCAATGAACAAATATTTTTATTCAAAATGAATTTGAAATTTTTTTTATTAAAGCAATTGCTTGCGGGATACCTAATATTTTTTATTATAATGGGTCAGCAATAAAAAAAGCCGGCACTTTGCCAATTTGTGCCGGCTTATATATAACATCAGTTTTTTCAGGCGGAAGTTTTTGTTTCCTGTTCCTGTGGTGTTGATTGTTTTGTGCCAAAAAGATTATGAAGCATGCTTTCTGCATTACTAAAATGTTCTTTCAAGGTGTCTGTGCCTTTTGCCTTTAGCTCATCAAAATAATCTTTGGCTTTACCTGCGGCATTTTCAGCTTCGTTTTTAAACTCGTGGGCTTTATCCTTTATATCGGATGCCAGCTTTTCTTTTTCTTCAGGTGTCATGGTCATGTACTTATGTGCTGCCAAGCCTGCTGCTGCACCTAAAAGAAATGTGGCGATATGTTTTGCGTCTACTCCCATAAAATAAGTTTTAGGTTTTGAAATTAATCCTTGCAAATTTCTGCAAATAAATCCAAACGAAATGTGAATTGTTTATCCTTTTTTTCCAAGCTCTATTACTTCGCAGTTTTTGATGTTTTTGCCATCAATAGCAAAACGGATAATGGTTTTCATCTTGTGCCACCCTTGGTTCCCGGCTGCCCCGGGGTTCATGTGCAGGCATTGCAAGTGTGCATCGTATATCACTTTCAGAATATGCGAGTGGCCGCAAATGAACAGTTGAGGTTTAGCAACGATGATTTCTTTTTTTATTGTGCTTGTATATTTAGGAGGATAGCCCCCGATATGTGTCATGAAAATTTTCACTTCTTCACATTGCCAGTGCAATTTTTCAGGATATACATCCCGAACCTCGTTGCCGTCAATATTGCCATAAACACCGCGCATCGGCTTGAATACGTTTAATTTCTCAGCCAGGTGAATATTTCCAAAATCTCCGGCATGCCATATTTCATCACATTGTTCAAAATGCCTGAACACGTTTTCATCAAGAAAACCATGAGTGTCTGATATCAGGCCGATCTTTATCATTGCGGCGAAAATGTGTAGGGTATTATAATAGATAACACGATGGTTAGTCTAATATTCCATCACGGTTTAGTTTATGTAGAATCATTACAACACCGGGCACCTGTTCGGGTTCGCATCTATAATCTGCGCAATTAAAATATCTCACTTGCCGGATTTCAGAGGAAGGGGAGGGCGTTTCGGTTAAATCATATAAATAACAGTCCTGTTCCATAATAATTCCTTTTTTTTCTCCAAAAGCGGGAGCGGTTATATGAGTGTAAAATAGCAAGTCATCTTTGTTGAGGTTAATATTCAACTCTTCCCTGATTTCGCGTACCAATGCTTGTGTTGATGTTTCTCCATGGTCCACTTTACCGCCAGGCAAATACCAGGCTTTTTTGTTGCTGCTGAAAGCCAGCAATAGTTTTCTTGATTGGATTGCCAATAATCCGGAAGTAAATATCTGCCCCATTCGGATTTTATTAAATTTGCTACTGCAATAATAAGATCAGCTTGTCATAAAATTTAAAATGCCTTTCCACAGAAACTTCACATACTGGATTGATAAAAGAAAATGGAAATTTTATTTCCTCGTACTTTCGCTTGAATTGAATAAGTAAAATAGCCCGATATGCAAATGGCTGAATAACTCAATCGAGAAATTATTCATTAATCATTCAATTTAATTTATCATGCCTTATTATTATAAGCTCGGCGATATTCCCCGCAAACGCCATACACAGTTCAGAAAGCCGGACGGAGAATTGTATTCCGAACAGCTTTTTTCGACTGAAGGTTTTTCGAACGATTATTCTTTATTGTATCATTGCCATCCGCCGACAGAAATTATTAGAACAGATCGGCCGGTTAATGTTTTTCCGAAAATTGCAGAAGAAAAAATGCTGAAACACCGAAGCTTTGAAGGGTTTAAAATAAAACCGGAAAAAGATTACCTGCAAAGCAGGAAAACGATCATGGTGAATAACGATTGCCATGTTGTGCTGGCAGCGCCACTTCCTGATTTTACTGATTATTTTTATAAAAATGCGGATGCCGATGAACTCATTTTTGTGCATGAAGGCAGCGGCGTCCTGAAAACAATGTATGGAATTTTGCATTTTGGTTATGGAGATTACCTGGTTATTCCGAGGGGTACCATTTACCAGATAGATTTTACGGATAGCCATAACCGCTTATTTATTGTGGAATCATTCAGCCCCATGCGGTTCCCTAAAAAATACCTCAGCAAATATGGGCAGTTGCTGGAGCATTCGCCTTATTGTGAAAGGGATATCCGTCCGCCACAGGAACTGATAACCGTTGATCAGGGAGGGGATTTTCTGATCAAAACAAAAAAGAAAGGGATGCTTTATGGCATTCATTATGCCCATCATCCTTTTGATATTGTAGGTTGGGATGGCTGCTGCTATCCGTTCGCATTTTCAATTCATGATTTTGAACCGGTAACAGGCAGGGTTCACCAACCACCGCCGGTTCATCTCACTTTTGAAGGAAATAATTTCGTGGTTTGTTCTTTTTGTCCGCGATTATTCGATTATCACCCTCAGGCTATACCTGCACCATATAATCATAGCAATATTGACAGTGATGAATTGCTGTATTATGTTGATGGTGATTTCATGAGCCGTAAAAATGTAACCAGGGGAATGATTACGTTGCATCCTTCGGGAATACCTCATGGGCCGCATCCGGGTGCTGTGCAGAAAAGCATTGGTGCTAAAGAAACAAAGGAGCTTGCCGTGATGGTTGATACATTTCATCCGTTAATGCTGACTGAAGATGCTTTGCGAATTGAGAATGAAGGCTACACCATGAGCTGGGCAGAATAATTTTTAGCTTGAAGTGGATGGTTATTTTAAGCTCCATATGCCTGAAACCTGTTCCGGTATTCGAGCGGGGAGAGGCCGGTGATTTTTTTGAAGGTGGTACTAAATGCTTTGTTATCGTTATATCCGACTGCATACATTACTTCGTTGATTCGGTAACGTGAACTTTCGAGTTGTTTTCTTGCCGCTTCAATTTTTAAATACTGAATATATTCGGCAGGGGAATAACCGGTAACTTTCTTAAATCGCCTTTCAAAATTGCGCCGATGCCGGTAACGTAAATTATGATAACTTAAATTGGAAATTGCACTATAGCTCAATTGAGTTATTGTGCCGTTGCGAATCAATCATAATTGGCTGCCACATTTTAATGAATTATTAGAATAAAAAGATTATGTCATCAATCCAAATTCTTGCCAAACAGTTTGCTTTACACAGCAGGCTTTTTAATAATGTTCTTGAAAGCGTTCAGGAATCACAGGCTGCAAAACGCCTGGGTGATGCGGTGAACCATCTGCAATGGATTGCAGGGCACCTTACCAACACCCGTTACAATTATGCGCAAATGCTTGGGCTTGATAAAAAATTTCCGTACAGGGATTTGTATGTTGACCCTGCTGCGCCACCGCCCGGTAACAGGGCCATTGATGTGTTTATCGAATATCCCGCGCTTGATGAGATATTGAAATGCTGGAACGATTATGCCCCCTCATTTGCAGAAGCCATTTCAAAATTACCTCATGTGCAACTCGAAACCGAAATGCCATTCAGCACCCCTATCGGTGATAAGACAGTGCTAGGTTTTTTGGGTTTTTTGGCGAGCCACGAAAGCTATCATATCGGGCAAATGAGTATCATCAGGAAATACCTGGGTTTAAGTGCGATGTCGTATAAATAAATATTTTGTCGTGGCGTAAATGCGAAAATGAAATAATATTTGCGATAAATAAATCAGTAAACCAGAACCAGCTAACTGAATTGATTATTTAAACAGGTTCAGTTACAGCACGCCTGCAGGCTCCCCGATTTTGAGTTTTTCTGCATTTGCATTTAAGAGGTCAACTCTTCGTAAGCTGCCTGTAATCCGCGTTCAATGCCATCGCCCTGCCATTCGGTAACACCCGGAATGGCTTTCTCTTTTAAAATTTCGTCTTTAGTTTTTCCTTCTTTGATTTCTTTGCCGACAAAATCCAAAAGTTTGGCAAGGTAATCCTGCATGGCTTTCAGGTCGTCTTTGTTGCCGGTAACTTTTTCAGGCTCGAAAGCATGGCCAAAAATGAAAACAGTATCGTTATCAAATGTTTTGAGTGTTTTATCGAGTACGTCTATCCAGCTTTTGATGTTGGCGCCAGCGCTTCTATCAATAAAGGCCCAGCGGCGGTTGAATACCAGGTCGCCCATGTGCGCAATGTTTGCATGTTGAAAATGAATGATGCTGTCGCCATTTGTATGTGCTGCACCGAAATAATAAGTTTTAAGTTTTTCTTTCCCGACTTCGAAAGTTTGAGAATCAACATAAGTAATGTCAGGGTATAATTGCTTGTCTTCTGTTTTCTGCTGCACCGCAACGCGCTTTTGATTAGTGAGCGAGTTTTCATGTGCAGCAACATTTTTCACTAATCCTTTAAATGCAATATTGCCTGCAGTATGATCGCCATGGTGATGTGTATTAATGAGGTAATCGAAAGGCTTGTCGCTGATTTTTTTTAACTGATCGATTAAATGTTGTGCCTGCTCAGGAAATTCTGCATCAATAACCGCTATTCCTTTTTTTGAAAGAAGGTATCCGATGGTGCCGCCTTTTTCTGTAAAGAACCCGACATCATTACGGATGATTTTCATCTTCCATGGATCTTGCTGAATAAGATTGGCTAAAAGATTTTTATTAGTAATGGAAAGCGCTCCCAGTGTAAGTGAAGCGTTGCGGAGAAATATTCGGCGTTGCATGTGTAGTTGGTTTATAATGAAAGTTACGACTAAAGTCCGGAAGTTTGAAAGACGGGAAAGCAGGTAAATGATTTATTATAATTTATTTTTATAAATATCTTATTAATTGTCTCGCTATTTTTTAAACCTGCATCAATACTCCATTTTTCTCAAACTCGGCGCCTTGAACCAGGTGATGGTTACCACAAGCAATGTCATACAACCACCGAATACCACAGAGCGCACATTGCCTAATAAGCTTGCAGCGACACCGCTTTCGAATTGCCCCAGCTCATTGCTTGAATTGATAAAGATCGAATTTACACTCATTACACGCCCGCGCATATTATCGGGAGTTTTGAGTTGCATAATGGTGCCACGCGTTACTACACTGATGCCATCCAGTATGCCACTCAGCATCAGGGCGGCAAATGAGACAAAAAATATTTTTGACAATCCGAAAACAATAATGCAAATGCCGAATCCCGCTACGGCAAAGAATAGTTTTCTGCCCTGTTGTTTACGTATAGGGAAGAACGTTAGGGTAATAATAATGATAATAGAGCCAAGGTCTGAGGCGCCGTTTAAGAAGCCAAACCCCTGGGCGCCTGCTTTTAAAATATCCCTGGCATAAACCGGCACCATCGCAACAGCGCCTCCGAAAAGTACGGCAAATAAATCAAGCGAAATGGCCCCCAATAATTCTTTTGTTCTGAAAACAAAACGTAATCCTTCTTTTACGCTTTCCCAGGTTTTCTTTTCTCCCCGCTCGTTTAATGCAGGTTTAGGTTTTAATCTGAATAAAATCATTGCTGCAATGAAAATAAGTATGGCAATTACGGTTAAAGCGCCGGTATTTCCGACCCAAGCGATTAAAAAACCTCCGATGGCATGCCCGCTTACCGAAGCAGAAAGCCAGGAACCCTGGCTCCATGTGGTTGCGTTTTGCAACGTATTTTTAGGAACAATCTGTGCCAGCACCACATTAAACACAGGGCCTGTAAAAGAGCGCACAATGCCTGTGCAGAATATAACAGCATATATACAAACGGCTATCTGGTGGCTTCGTATATGCGAAGCAGTGAAAGAAGTTGAAAGAAAAAGCAGGACGATGACAGCAGTAAAGTATAATGATACCCCCCGTAATAATAATTTTCTTTTTTCACTGAGGTCAATGACATGCCCCGCATATAATGCAAAGGAAACTGCCGGTATAAATTCAGATAATCCGACAATGCCGATTGCAATGGCTGCATTGGTAAGATTATAAACCCACCATCCTACTAATGTGCTCATCATCCTAAGCCCCATGATGAATAAAAATCTTCCTGTAATAAGATTCCGGAATTCATGTATCCTTATTGCAGCCAAGGGGTCTTTGGTTATTTGTATATCAGTCATGTCATGTTGTTAAAAATCAATATAAGGTTTAATTTTCTGCTATTGCCGTTATTGGATTTCCAATTGTGTGTCATTTAAGGAAGAGAAAAAAAGTGTTGCCCCTTTTCGTAATCTTTTTCCAAAGCCTCTATCACTACTTGAAAGTGTTTGGGGTTTCCCAAAAAATCCGCATTGCTGGCATCAATATAAATTGTTTTTATATCATGCTGCTTTATATAATTTGTATAAGCTTCCTGTATGTCGAAAAGATAGCTGTCGGGTATGGTTTGTTCATACAAACGGTTTCTTTTTTTTATGTTTTTCTGGAGCTTGCTGACCGGGGCATGCAGATAAACTACCATATCGGGCGGTACCAGTTGCTGGTAAATAATATCAAAGAGCTTTTGATATAAGCGAAATTCTTCTTCAGGAAGGTTTACTTTGGCAAATAACAGGCATTTTGTAAAAAGATAATCGGAAATAGTTACATTCTGGAAAAGGTCTTTGGTATGAACAAGCTCTTTAAGTTGTTTATAGCGTTCAGCCATAAAAAACAATTCCAGCGGAAACGCAAATTGCTGAGGGTTTTCATAGAATTTTGAAAGGAAAGGATTATCGGCAAATTGTTCAAGTATCAACCGTGCATTAAAATGCTTTGACAGCAAATGTGCCAGTGTTGTTTTGCCTGCACCGATGTTTCCTTCGATCGTTATAAAATGGTAGTTCATAAAAAACGGTAAGTCAAAAGCGGTATGTAATAAGTTCTAAACAATTAATGTTGGCAAATCGCATACAGATTACTGCTTAATATTTTAACAAAAGCAAAAATATCCGAATTGATTATTATTTAATACTTACCACTTGCAACTATATTCAGATTTTTTTCACATTCAGTTTGTCCTTGCAGTCATGCAGTAAAGTCAGGATATCTTTTTTGAGAATAGGGTGTATAAAATCTCCGGCGATTTCATGCATAGGAACAAGTGCAAATCTTCTGTTTGGGATTTCAGGGTGTGGTATTTTTAATTCCGGGAGGTTAATGATCTCATTATTATAAAAAAGAATATCGATATCAATAGTCCTTCGCCCGTATTTTTCTTTTCGGATGCGCCCCATTTTTTTTTCAATAACCAATATATTACTTATTAACAATGCGGCAGTCAATGGTGTTTGCACAAGCAGGGCCTGGTTTAGAAAATCCGGCTGGCCTGTGTTTCCCCAGGCAGCCGTCTCATATATGGATGATTGCTGAGAGATTTCTCCCAAAAGTGAAGTAATGTAATTGTGGGCCTGTTTTAAGAAATCCAGTCTGTTACCTTCATTGCCTCCTATCAATAAATATGCATTGTTCATGGATTGTGTCTTTCCAGACCACCAAATATCTTTATTTTTGACGTTATTTAAAAATAGGCTCATGAGTAGTTTTTTCAAAATGTTTTTTGCATCGTTGCTTGCATTGGTAGTAGTTGTGTTGGTTGCTTTTTTTATACTCCTTGGAATAATAGCCGGCCTTACTTCTCAAAAAAAATCGGAAATAGGAAATAAAGCTGTTCTGGTTCTTGATCTCAGTCAGCAATATCATGAACAAAAGCAGGATAATCTTTTTGCTGATTTTGGTACCGAAAATCAATACGATGTTCCTGGGCTGTATGATATCATCAGGTTACTCAATCATGCCCAATCTGATACTGCCGTAAAAGGAATTTATATAAAATGCGGTGCAGATAATAATGGCTTTGCTGCAAGCGAAGAAATTCGCAAGGCATTACTTGATTTTAAAGCCAGCGGCAAATTTATTTGTGCTTATGGAGATATTATTCCTCAAAAAGCATATTATGTTGCCAACGTGGCGGATAAAATTTATTGCAACCCGCAGGGTGGGGTTGACTGGAAGGGTTTTTCAATTGAAGAAATGTTTTTTAAAGGCGCATTAACCAAATTGGGGATTGAGCCGCAGATTTTTTATGCCGGGAAATTTAAAAGTGCCACTGAACCCTTCCGTGAAGAAAAGATGACTGATGCCAACCGCCTTCAGTTAACAGAATTACTGAACGAACTGTATAACCGGCTGATAATAACTACTGCCCGGGAAAGAAGCCTGGATACGGTGTTGTTGCGGAAATATGCAAATGAACATCTCATCAAATTTGCATCAGATGCATTGCGGTACAAATTGGTGGACGGGTTAATATACGATGACCAATTGAAAGATAAAATAAAAACCATGCTTAATGTTGGTAAATATGACATGATCAATTTCGTATCAATGGGAAAATATGAGAATGCAGTGAATTACAAAAAATCAGGAAAAGATAAAATTGCATTGATTTATGCGGAAGGCGAGATTGTAGACGGTAAAGGAGATAATGATCAAATCGGTGGTAATACTTATAGGGGTTATATCCACAAAGCGAGACTGGATAAGGATGTGAAAGCCATTGTTATCCGCATCAATTCAGGTGGGGGCAGCTCAATGGCGAGTGAAAATATGTGGCGTGAAATTACTGTGGCCAGAAAAGAAAAACCTGTTATTATCAGCTACGGTGATGTTGCCGCTTCAGGAGGATATTATATGTCTTGCAATGCCGACAGCATTTTTGCAGAAGGAACTACTATTACCGGTTCTATCGGCGTATTCAGTATTTTACCAAACATGCAGAAGTTTTTCAATGATAAGTTAGGTATTACTTTTGACAGAGTTGAAACGACACCAGATGCTGATGATCTCACCGTAACCAAACCGCTTACGGATATGCAGAAGAAATATCTTCAAAATGAAGTAGACAGTATATATTATACATTCAAATCAAGAGTTGCTGAAGGCAGGAAAAAAGATATGGCGTATGTTGACAGCATCGGGCAGGGTAGGGTTTGGTTAGGCACAAAAGGGCTGCAGTTGGGATTGGTTGACAGATTGGGCAGCTTACAGGATGCTATTGATTGTGCAGCCCGTATGGCAAAAGTTTCGGATTACCGGTTAGCTGAATTTCCCGAACCCCAAAATTTTATAGACCTCTTGTTAGGTCAGTATAAAAAATCAATGAGCATAAAAATTATGAAAGACGAACTGGGCGAGGATGGCTATAAAACATATAAATCGATTCGTAATCTGAAACAGATGTTGGGAACCACACAGGCAAGAATTCCATTTGATTTTTCCATTGAATGATTACCGGCCCCCCCATTCCCACAGGCCAAATTGTATTTTCTTGTCAACGGGATGTCCTGACTGTTTCAGGGCAAGCATGATTTGTCCGCAGTGATGTGATTCATGCGATATCAAATATCCAATGAAGGCAGTGAGGTGTGGTTTAAAACCTTTAACCTTTCCTGTGTTTGCTGTTTGTTGTATTAATATTTCAATAGCTTTTCCTGATTGCAGTAAGGCATCCTTTAATATTTTTTTGCTGATCGTTTGCTTTTCCAGTTTTTCAACAGTTTTAAGAAGGTCTGGTGCTGCTACCTTCAACCACATCAACCTTACATTATGGATATGCGCAAACTGATCGCCAACATTTCTTCCTTTGGATGCAGATTGGTCTTTAAGATTTATCTCATCAATTGCGTCAAGTAAGTAAATATTAATCCGGTTATTAATCTGGAAAGTTTCAATAAGCGCACTCATATGTGAAATTTAATATTAAATAATGAGATTTGAAATTCACAACGCGTTATTTTTGTAAACTAATAGTAAGGAAATTATGCCTCAGCAATATAATCAGCTAAAAGCAACTTGGGCCATTGGCAAGGCAACTATGCTGGCCATCTTCAGAAGCCCTCAGGCTGTATTTTTTAGTTTATTTTTTCCTATTGTTTTAATCGTGATTTTTGGTTCTTTGGGGGGAAGAGGCGGGATTTCCCTTGATATAGCGTTTGACCAGAAAACAGACACGGCGAATGCGGTTTATCAGGCCATAGCATCAACTCCTGTTTTTAATATCATCAAATCCAGCCAGGCTGATGTTGAAGACAGATTAAAGAAAGGCCGCATCACCTCTATTGTTCAAATTATTAAAACATCTGACTCAAGCTCTAAATCTCATTATAATATTCATTTGAAAACGACTTCTGCGGGTCAGAAGGATTTGCCTGTGCTGCAAACCATATTGCGAGATATTATCAATACGATCAATTCCCAGGCAAACCCTGCACGTGATGATTATGCAACAATTTCTCAGGAAGAGGTCCCTGGCCGTATTTATCGTTCTATAGATTTTTATTTGCCGGGTATGCTTGGTTTTTCGCTGATCGGTTCCGCGATATTCGGTGTTTCATTTTTGTTTTTTTCGCTTCGCGAAACATTAGTGCTTAAAAGAATGTTTGCATCGCCTGTAGGAAAAACCGCCATTGTACTTGGCGATGGTATTGGCAGGATATTTTTCAATCTTACAACAGCAACTGTACTGATTGTTTTTGGAAGATTTTTTTATCATTTCACTTTGTCCGATGGGTTGATCACTTTTCTGGAGCTCATGATACTTTGTATTCTCGGGCTGATTGTGTTTATGGGTTTTGGTTATGTAATAAGCAGCCTTGCAAAGAATCAGAACGTTATTCCCATATATGCCAATCTTTTTATGTTTCCGCAATATTTCCTGTCAGGCACTTTTTTCCCTAAAACAGCATTGCCCGATTCCATTCAATGGCTTATTAATGTGCTGCCGCTAACAGCACTCAATGATGCCATGCGTAAAGTTTCTTTCGAAGGAGCCCACCTGACAAGCTGCGGGCCGCAAATAGGAATACTGGCCATCTGGGGAATTTTGGTGTACGGAATTGCCATAAAAGTATTTAAGTGGGATTAGAAATGTTATTGTTTGTTTTTTCCCATCATGGGTAATACTTATCTGCATCGTTGTGCCACCCACTTGTGCCAATAGAAAAGTAATCAGCCATGGTACATGTACTTTAGGTATATTATCATAATTTATTAAATAATAATTGCAATAACGGCAAACAACAAGCCTCAAACTGAAAATTCGCTCATGCGTTTATTAAGATTATTCGTTATTAGTATAATAATCCTGTTTCTGGTGTTCACCGGTATTTCACTGTGGATACCCCAGCAAATAAGTATTACCCGAACCATTGATATTAAATCTTCAAAACAAAAAGTTTTAGAAGACATTAATGATTTACAATTGTGGGATAAATGGAACAAATTCACAGGAAGCCCTTTGCTTGCTCATAAAAAATATTCAAACCCGTCTTCGGGTGTTGGTGCTTCCATGCAATCCGATCAGCTGAGTGTGTTTATTACCGGTAATAAATCAGATTCTGTTAAAACAGCGTGGAAGCAGTATAATGGCAAACAATTTAACGGAACTTTTGTATTTGCAGAAATACGGCCCGGGGAAACTGTTGTGCAGTGGTATCTTGATTTCCGGTTTAAATGGTATCCATGGGAAAAATTTTCAGCACTCGTTTATAATAGCCAGATCGGGACTGTGATGGATGAATCTTTAACAGCGTTGAAACGCTTCGCTGAAAACAATCCATAGCTTTGCGTATTATTATTCATCAAATAAAATCAGGTTTATGAAAAGGCTATTATTTTTTCTGCCAGTTGCCTTGCTCGCAATTACTGCCTGCGGACAGGGGGATAAGTCAAAGCGGCCGAGCCCGCCTGCAAAAGCTGAAGGGGCCACCAGTAGTGGAACAATAATTACTATTAATTACAGCCAACCTGGAGTAAAGGGGCGTACTATTGGTAAAGACCTCGAGCCATTGCCCGGAAAAGTGTGGCGTACCGGAGCTAATGAAGCCACTGTTTTTGAAGTGAATAAAGAGGTGAAAGTGGAAGGCAAGTCATTGCCTGCAGGTAAATATGGTTTGTATTCTATCAATAATGGAGATGACTGGACAATTATTTTCAACAAAAAATGGAATCAGTGGGGAACTGAGTATTCGCAAGGTGATGATGCTTTAAGGGTAAATGTAAAAGGAAAAAAATCATCGAAATTTGCAGAGCGCATGACTTTTGCAATTAGTAAAGACGGAAAGGTTTCACTGATGTGGGGAGATAAGATGTTCGAGTTTGAAGTAAAATAATGTCGGGCAGGAATTTTATTAACCTGTCGTATGGTTACGGCAGGTTTTTTATTGTAAAAAATCAAACAAAAATTCATGAACCTGGTTTAACTGCTTTTCAGTAATACAATATGGGGGTAAAATATATACGGTGTTTCCCAATGGCCGGAGATAAATACCATTCTCCAGGGCCCTTTGTGTTATTGTGGAACTGACATTATTTAAATATCCGTCACTACCTTCTTCTATTTCAAAAGCAGCAATGGTTCCAAGGCATCTGATATTTTTAACCTGGAGGTGGTTATGACTTTTCTGAAGCCTGGCGCAAAATTGTTCCTGGAGCATGGAGATGGATTTAATTTGCTTTTGACATGCTTCTTTTTCAAATAAATCCAGGCTTGCCAATGCTGCAGAGCATGCCACAGGGTTAGCTGTAAACGAATGACCGTGGAAAAGAGTTTTGGTCCTGTCATCGCTCACAAATGCTTCAAATATTTTTTCGGAAGCAGCGGTGATACTCAGTGCCATGGTGCCTCCGGTAAGCCCTTTGCTCAGGCAGATTATGTCGGGCTTATTTTCCATGAAATCGCAGGCAAATGGTTTCCCGGTTCTTCCGAAACCTGTCATCACCTCATCAGCAATACAAATAATGTTGAGGGATTTTATTTCGGCTAATAATTCATCAAAAAGAAAGGTATCATACATTTTCATTCCACCAGCTCCCTGCAATACAGGTTCATAAATGAACCCTGCAATAGCTGCTGCATTTTCGCGGATTACTTTTTTTATATCATCAATATTTCCTTTAGTTGGGGTATCTATGAAAATTACCTCGAATAAATAATCATTAAACGACGCTGTAAAAACACTTCGTTCACTAATGCTCATGGCACCGAAAGTATCTCCATGATAAGCATTCCTGAATGCAAGAATTTTTTTCCTGCTGCTGTTGGGCATGCTTCCGGCAGCAAAAGTGTTCCTCCAGAACTGAATGGCCATTTTTATTGCCACCTCAACTGCAGTTGATCCGTTATCAGAATAAAATATTTTTGAAAAATCTCCCGGCAGTATGTTCATCAACCTTTCTGCAAGTAATACAGCCGGCTCATGTGTGAATCCGGTAAAAATCACCTGCTCCAGCTTTCGTGCCTGCTCGTAAATTTTCTCTGCTATATATGGGTGTGCATGACCGTGAATATTTACCCACCAGCTGCTTATCGCATCAATATAATTTTTACCGGACTCATCAAAAAGCAGGGCGCCGTTTGCGTGAGCAATAGCGATGGGCGGCAACATATTTTTATGTTGCGTGTAAGGATGCCAGATTACTTTTTTGTCTCTTTCTGAAAGGGATGATTCCATTAGCGGGGTTTTTTAGCAAAAGCGCAATTTAATGAGCAACTGTCAGCTAATGAATATGTGAAGCAAAAAACAATAATCGTTTATACTGAAAATGTATCGGCGTATAATTGCCGCCTTTAATCTTCCAGCAGATTATTTACTCCTTATGGCAACAACAGGATCCATTTTTGCCGCAATAAATGCAGGAACGATGCCTGCGGCTACTCCTACAAACAGGCAAATACTGATGGCCATTACAATGGTGCTTGCCGGTATAAAAACTTTAAAGGTGAACAGGGCCGAAAATATTTGCGTGAGAATTACCACTGCCAACAATCCAATAAGACCGCCGATAATGCAGAGAAATGCCGATTCAAGAAGAAATTCCATCATGATGGTGCCGCGTTTTGCCCCGATGGCTTTTTTTAAACCAATCTGGCTTGTTCGTTCGCGCACAGTAACAAACATGATATTGGCTACACCAAACATCCCGACTATCAAAGATAAAACACTGATGGCCCAGCCACCGATACTCACACTCGAAAACAAACTGTGAATATCCTTACTTAACGACTCTATATCATTTAGTGCATAATTGTCTTCCTGTGTGGGGCTGAGTTTACGAATGGAACGCATGGCTCCGGTAAGTTCGTCTTTCAATTCGGCCATACTGATATTCGGTTTCCCTTGTGCAATAATGATCGGGTTAGCATTTCTGTAATACACTATCTGTTTCATAAAGCCATAAGGAATGATAATGCTGTTATCGAAGTTCCACATCTCAGCAATACTTTGACCTTGCTTTTTTATTACACCAATGATGATTGCTTCCTTATCGCCTTTTAGACGCACAATTTTCCCCAGAGATTTTTCAGGCTTGCCAAACAGCTTTTCGGCCAGCGTATAGCCAATAACAACTGAATTTGACGCGTGGTCAAATTCGCTTTGCCTGAAATAACGCCCTTCACCGATTTCAACATTCTGAGACGTGGCATAATCTTCAGTAACGCCATAATAGGTTACGCCTGTCAATACATCATCACCATATTCCAATTTGTCGGATATATTGGTTCCATAGCTCACATTTGCGAGAACGGGTACATTTTCTTTCAGCAATTTCATTTCCTCATATTTCGGTTCCGGCCGTTTGATAAATTTCCACCAGGGATAATTATTGTCGTTACGATATTCCCATTTATCAATGAAAACAGCGCTTGTTCCTAATGATTTGATGTCATTCTGAATAGCATATTCCATACTGCTGATGGTAGACAGTACGCTGATGATACAAAAAATGCCGAAAGTAATACCAAGCAGGGAAAGGAAGGTGCGCAGCTTGTTGGATCGGAATTCCTGCAATGCCATTCTCAGACTTGTACCGATAATTTCAAAATAGCGAAACATGAAGCTAATTTATGCAATCTATCTTCAATTAACAGGGATAAATTATTCCAAAGGCAATAAGTTTTGTTAAAAGGAAAATAAAGCCTCCAAACACGGATGTTAGAATTAAGATTTTTTAAGGGGGTAAAAATAAACTGACAAAAAATAGGCATTTATACGCATATCGCCTTGTGGGCAATTGACTAATATTGTGCCCTAAACCCAGGCCATGTATACTATAGAAAACGAAGAATTAAAAGTCGATATCAGCCCCAAAGGAGCAGAGCTGCAGGGTGTCTTCAATAAGCAAACTCAGCTAGAGTATCTGTGGGATGGCAATCCTGCATTCTGGAGCAAACGTTCGCCTATACTTTTTCCTATTGTCGGCAGTTTAAAAGGTAACATTTATTACTATCATAACCGACATTACGCATTAAACAGGCATGGATTTGCCAGGGATATGGTGTTCGAAGTACTGCCCCAACAAAAAAATTCCATTTCTTTCCTGTTAAAGAACGATGAAACGACATTACAATACTATCCATTTGAGTTTGAATTAAAAATTACTTATACTATACAGCAGAACAGTCTTCGTGTAAGCTATAACGTTAAAAATGTTTCGGGGCATGAAATGTTTTTTTCCATAGGTGGCCACCCTGCATTTAAATTACCATTGCTCGCAGGAACAGTTTATGAAGATTATTATCTTGAATTCAATGAAGAAGAGACAAAGCCAAGATGGCCTATTTCAAAGGACGGCTTGATTGGAACCTGCCCTGTTCCGCTTTTGCAGGAAACAAATATCCTGCACCTGAGCAAAGAACTTTTTTCAGAAGACGCCATTGTGCTGAAAAATCTTGCATCGTCAATTGTTTCTGTTAAAACCGGCAAATCAAAACATGGCCTTGACGTCGATTTTGGCGATTTTCCTTACTTAGGTATATGGGCTGCAAAGAATGCAGATTTTGTTTGCATTGAACCATGGTGCGGTATTGCAGATGGTGTTCATGCCAGCCAGCAGCTTGCCGATAAGGAAGGTATAAACAGGTTAAATTCAGGAGACTCTTTTATCAGAAGCTGGATAGGGACTTTTTATTGACAAATAATCTGTAGTGCACAGCAAGCAGGTAATAGTAAAATACAATCAGCAAATCTGCCACTTATAAAACACCATTTATCACTTACTGCGTACTTTAATATTGAAACTCTTTTACTTTTGGGTCACTCAATATTTCATTGATAAAACGTAGATGGTTTTTCTCCGATCCTTTGGCCATCCATTCGCCGGTTATTATATCTCCTGTTTTTATTTCTCTACCGCGGTAAAATTGCAGGCTATGTTTTTTTAAAAGCTGTTCATAAAATTTTAATGTTTCATTCTGGTAACCACAAACGATTTTATAATTTCGGGTCTGATTGGCCCTGTCAATCCATCCTTCAAGTTTGCCATATACCACCAGCATCATTAATATTACAACACATCCTATTGCCGAAACCAGTTCATATCCTGCGCCAATACCCATTCCCAGGGCCGCAGTGGCCCAGATCATTGCGGCCGTTGTAATACCGCTGACACCGAAATCGCTTTTAAAAATAACACCCGCTCCTACAAAACCGATACCTGTTACAATATTAGAGGCGATGCGATCCATATTGCCGGGTGCCCCAATTAATTGAGAAAAAGCAGTAAACAAGGTTGCACCGAGGCAAATCAATGTCAAGGTCCTGAATCCGGCCGATTTACTTTTATATTCACGTTCTGCTCCAATCAGTCCGCCGATTAATATCGACAACAGCATTTTCCAAATAATGTCATCAGGCAATTGCATAAAATAGATAATTAGGAGAAATATTTTTGTTTATAGGCTTTTGCAAATTCGCTATAATCTTTTTTTACCTGTGCCGAATAACTTTCGGCGAAGTGTATAACCTTTTGTTGCCAATCCTTACTGTTGCCGAATTCAATAAGGTTATCGGCAATTGCGCTTCCCTGCCGGCCTGAACTACGTAATTGTGCAGAAGCGGTAAGCATGGCCATATCTTCGATAACCCGCTGAATATCTTTTGGCCTTTTTTTGATCAGGTCAAAATTAATTTTATCAGCTAATGGCTGCAATTCTTTTAATACGTAAGAATCATTTTTAAAGATGGTGCTGCTGAAAAATGCAGGAGGTACATTTTGCATTCTTTGTTGTACCGCAACAACTCTGTCTGCTTCACTTGCCCATTTTGGCTGCACTGTTAAAAGAAATGGTTGTACTGATGAGGGCAATGCCTGCTTCATATCCACTAAAATATATTTACCGGAATTCCGTGTTTTTTCAACTAAAAATGCATAACGCTTCACCCCGATGCTTCCCGTGCCTGCTATTCGGAAAGCAACATCAAGAATTTTAAAACCGTTTTTATATTTTTTATTTGTTTTCAGCCATTCATCTAAAAAGGCAATTAGTTCATTCTTTAGTTTTTTTTCGAGCTTGTAAAGATGGTTATTGTCGATAAGCAAAACCAACTCTCCGTTTTTTTCAACTGCACGGTTGCGCAATAATTCTTTTTGCTTCCGGGACGCTACGTGATCAAGAAATGCCCGTACAATGCCTTTGGATGTTTCTGTTTCAATATATCTGGGTTTACCATTGCTCAATGTTCCTGAATAGATTTTCAGGAAGAAGGCGGCAGCATCTCTTGTTTCATCAGGCGCTATTTGTAAAGAATCAAATCCGGCAAATATGCTGGTTACCATCCTTGCAATTTCCCAAACAGCGGGCGCAAGTGCTGCTTCATCAAAATCATTGAGGTCGAAATATTCGAGCCGGTTATCACCTTTATAACTGCCGAAATTTTCAAGGTGAAGGTCGCCGCAGATCCAGGTCAGCGGACTATCGGGAAGATCATTTGCTGTTGCAAGGTCTTCATAAAATAAATGACATGTGCCACGAAAGAAGCGGAAAGCGTTCTGCGACATCATGGCATATTTAAGCTTCAGGTATGATGGCAGGCGTTCCTTGTTGAACTCTTTAATACGTTCAGGAATGGTTGGCAAGTTGACAGGTTTTAAGACTGATGAAGTTACATTAAAAAGTTGAGAGGATGATATGTTAACGAGCAGTTTACAAATCTGCGCTCACGTTGATGGATACCTGATTATTCCTGAACCCGGATTTTTACAGGATTCATTAGGTAGGGTGTTATGTTTTTAATTCACGGAAAAATGTATTTGTTGAGTTTTAATAATAACATGTTAGTGCAGATATAAAAATATTTGCAAACACTATTCATGCTAATGCTTCATAAAAAATTTCTACAGGATGTTTTGCTGTTTTTTTTGTCCCGTCTTTTATCTGGTGCCTGCAACTAGTACCCGGGGCGGCAATGATCACATCATCTGCCTGTTTGCGGACAGCAGGAAAAAGAACAAGTTCGCCGATCTTCATAGATAGATCATAATGTTCTTTCTCGTAGCCAAAGGAGCCGGCCATTCCGCAACATCCGGAAGGAATGGTTGACACGGAATAATTTTCGGGAAGCGACAGCATTTTTACAGATGGTGCTACAGATGATAATGCTTTTTGCTGGCAATGACCATGTAGTTGAATTAATTTTTTTTCTTTTGTAAATTGTTCCTTTTTGATATTCCCTTTTTCAATCTCAGCCGCAATAAATTCATCAATCATAAAAACGTTTTTTGCAAGTTTCTTCGCGGCCTCAAAATTTTCGTCATCAGCAAGGTCTATATATTCATCTCTGAAAGTGAGTATTGCCGAAGGTTCAATGCCTAATAATGGGTTTTGTTCGTTAATAAGCGGGGCTAATAATGAAATATTTTTATTGATAATTTTTTTTGCGTCTCTTATCAATCCCTTGGAAAGCCATGTTCTTGCACTTTCATCATGTTCGGGAATGACTACTTCATAACCTAATTGCTCCAACAATAAAATCGCTTTGATTCCGATTTCAGTGTCGTTATAGTTGGTAAATTCATCGCAAAATAAATAGACTTTCTTTAAGCTTTGGGCGTTTGGCATTAAGCGGCCAGCACTATGTTTTTTATACCACGATTTCAGTGTTGTTTTGTATAGCGATGGCATGGAACGATCAGCGGCAAACCCTGAAATTTTTTTGATCAGGTTGCCGGTAAATGAATTCTTTACAAAAAAATTATATAAGCCGGGCATTACTGACGCAAGCTGCGATGACTTGCTGAAATTAGCAATCAACTTTGATCGGAACGGCACTCCGTTTGCATCATAATAATGCTGCAAAAATTCTGCTTTCAGCTTTGCAACATCTACATTGGAGGGGCATTCTGATTTGCAGCCTTTGCAGCTCAGGCACAGGTCCATCACTTCATAGATTTCTTTATGATCGAAGCGGTTTGATTTATTGGAGCGCGTCAGGAATTCCCGCAAAATATTCGCCCTTGCCCTGGTGGTATCTTTTTCATTGCGGCTGGCCATATACGAGGGGCACATGGTTCCGCCTGATAAATGCGTTTTACGGCAATCTCCGGAGCCGTTGCATTGTTCGGCATGTTGCAGCACATCCTGTTTGTAAAAGCGATACAAAGTTTTGAATTCAGGGGTTTTTTGTCCTGGTGCATAGCGCAACATAGTGTTCATGGGTGGGGTGTCGACAATTTTTCCCGGGTTGAAAATATTTTCCGGGTCCCATGTTTTTTTGATTTGTTTCAGCAACGAGTAGTTTTTTTCACCAATCATCCGGGGAATAAATTCACCACGCAATCTTCCATCTCCATGTTCGCCGCTTAATGAGCCGTTGTATTTTTTTACCAGTGCAGCAATTTCTTCTGCAATTTTCCTGAATAGTTTATTTCCTTCCTCAGTTTTTAAATTCAATATCGGCCGCAAATGGATTTCGCCTGAACCTGCATGGGCATAATGCACGGAATGCAATCCGTAGGTTTTTAAAATTTCATTAAACTCGCGGATATATTGCGGCAGATCGTTTACATCAACAGCAGTGTCTTCAATAACCGGCACTGCTTTATCATTGCCGGGCATATTACCAAGCAGGCCAAGCCCGGCTTTGCGAAGGGCCCATATTTTTTTTGTATCTTCTGCGTACAAAACAGGAAAATGATAGCCTAATCCTGCTGCACGCATTTCAGCTTCTACCTCCCTGGTAATTGCATCTATTTCTTCCCGGGTTTGCCTTGCATATTCTATTACTAGTATTGCCCCGGGATCGCCTTTCACAAAAAAACGGTTTTTACTTTGCTCTATATTTCCTTTAGTGCATTCAAGAATATAATGATCAATAAGCTCGCTTGCACTTGGGTGATATTTTACGGCAATCAGGTTTGCCCTGAGCGATTCATCAATGCTGTTAAAATGAACGCATAATAAACCCACTTCCTTCGGAGGAAGCGGAACTATGTTTAATTTTATTTCAGTAATAAAAGCAAGCGTGCCTTCTGACCCTGCAATAAGTTTACAAAAATTGAAATCCTTTTCTCCTGCGGTAAAAGGGGCTGTTTCAAGAAGTGCGTCGATTGCATAACCGGTGTTCCTGCGTTCAACTGATTTTTTTGGATATTCTTTTCTTATTTCATTTTGGTTATCATAATCGCTGAGCAGGCTGCGGATATTTTTGTAAACAGCAGCTTCTAAATTATTGCCTTCGCATTTTCGGTGAAACTCATCAATGCTTACTGTTTTGAATTCCGCTTCATTGCCGTCACTCAATATTGCTTTTACTTCAAGCAAATGTTCCCTTGTGCTTCTGTAAATAATTGAATTGCTGCCACAGGAATTATTGCCCACCATTCCGCCGATCATGGCGCGGTTTGCGGTAGATGTTTCCGGGCCGAATAAAAACCCATACGGTTTCAGGAACATGTTTAATTCATCACGGATAACACCAGGCTGCACACGCACCCATTTTTCATCTTTATTAAACTCAAGAATTTGGGTGAAATATTTTGACACATCAACCACAATGCCATTACCTACTACTTGCCCGGCGAGCGAGGTTCCGGCAGTCCGAGGAATGAGTGAGGCTTTTTGGGCATGTGCAAATGCGATAAGTTTTTTAATGTCGTCTGCTGACTTGGGAATGGCCACGGCAAGGGGCATTTCACGATAAGCAGATGCATCGGTTGCATAAAGCGTACGCATTGCATTGTCAAAATAAAATTCACCATCGAGTTGCGTGGCGATTTTCTCCAGTTGTTGTTTTATGTCACTCATTACAAATAACCTTTTCGGGATGCAAATTTAGCTGGTTTTGAGCGTAAAATCCGTGATAAAGATTTGCAGGGAAAGTCGATATTGGTCTGCAATCTGCAGCAGAAATCACTCCGGTTCTTGCAACAGAAAACTTAGGGCAACGCAAAATCAAAAAGCAAACATAAAAACTTTAAGCTGGCTTTTGTATGTATATTTATTATAGTGAACTTCAATAAATTTTCGTTTATGAACGACCTTTGCTGCAGGCAGCTTATTTTGATGTTTTTTTTATCACTGATGTACTTTTCATGTCAGTACCCGTTAACAAATGAAAAAAATAATAACCCAAAAGACAGCATAGCCGTCTCCGGAAGAAAATGGTGGAAAGAGGCTGTAGTGTACCAGGTTTATCCGCGTAGTTTCAAAGATGCAAATGGCGATGGAATAGGAGATTTGAAAGGAATTATTTCCAAACTGGATTATATTAAGAGTTTGGGTGTTGATGTGGTATGGCTTAACCCGATATATTCGTCCCCGAATGACGATAATGGATATGATATCAGTGATTACCGTAATATCATGAGTGACTTTGGGACTATGGAAGATTTTGACCGCCTGATTTCAGGTATGCATAAACGTGGAATAAGGCTGGTCATGGACCTGGTAGTGAATCATTCCAGCGATGAACATGAATGGTTCAGGCAAAGCCGGGGTTCGAGAAGCAGCCCCTACCGCAATTATTATCATTGGTGGAATGCGGAGAAAGGCATACCGCCACACCGATATAGTTTGTTTGATATTAATCATGATGCCTGGAAATATGATACGCCGACAAATGCTTATTACCTGCATTATTTTTCACGTAAACAGCCGGACCTGAACTGGGAAAACCCGCAAGTACGAAAAGAAGTTTTTGATATTATGAAGTTTTGGGCAGATAAAGGCATTGACGGTTTCAGGCTGGATGCATTTCAGTTTGCGGCAAAAGACACTGCATTCCCTGAATTTCCAAACGACCTCGACAGGAATTTCGTTAAATATTATGCCATGGGCCCACATCTTCACGATTACCTCCGGGAGATGAATAAAGAAGTATTCAGTAAGTATGATGTGATGAGTGTAGCAGAAGGTGCAGGTAATTCTTTTCAGGATGCCCATGACCTGGTTGATTCAGATCGAAAGGAATTGAATATGGCATACGCATTTGATGGAGTGGATATCGCCAAATCAAACGGCTATAAGCTGTTACATTTTAAAGAAGTATTCACCCGCTGGGACAGTGCATTTGCTGATGACGGGTGGCTTTCCATTTTTTTAGCTAACCATGACCAGGCGAGATTAGTGACCAGGTTTGGGAACGACAGCCCTGCATTTCGTGAACTGTCTTCAAAAATGCTTGCCACTTTTTTAATGACGATGCGGGGCACGCCATATTGTTATAATGGCGATGAATTAGGAATGACCAATGCGGGATTTTCAAAAATTGAAGATTATCGTGATAAGGCCTCACTGAACGAATACATGCATGTGAAAAATACCGGGGGTAATATAGCAGGTCTTTTAAAGGAAATGCAATTTAGTTGCCGTGATAACGGAAGAACGCCATTTCAATGGGATAGCAGCATCAACGCTGGTTTCACTACGGGCAAGCCATGGATTGCTGTAAACCCGAATTACAAAATAATAAATGAGGCTGCCCAAGAAAATGACACAAACAGTTGCTTGAATTATTTCAGAAAAATGATAAAACTAAGGAAGGAAAACCTTGTTCTGGTTTACGGGAAATATCAATTGCTGGATAAAGATAATCCTAACGTGTATGCCTACACGAGAGAGTTGAATGGGAAAAAAATTCTGGTAATGCTGAATTTTACAAACAATTCGGCCAGGGCTAATATTGGAACGGGGATCAGCCATGCGAAAACATTGATTGATAATTATGGGGAGGCTTCTAATACTACGGAACTGCGGCCCTATGAAGCGGTTGTGTATGGCTTGTAGCTTATTGTGTTTCAATTATGGGTTTTATCGGTGAAAATAAAACTCCTTCGAGCCAGTTAAAAACTAAGTTTTTTCAATGTGCAAGCGGCCTTTTTTTGATCATGCCACCACGGGTTTCTTTGATGCTATGTGTAATCACAAACGCATGTGGGTCTATTGCATCTACTTCTGTGCGTAGCCTTGATATTTCCAGTCTGGTGATCACCGTAAAAAGAATATTCATTTCAGGCGCATGTCCTTTCTTCCCGTAGCCCCTTTTACCTTTATACACTGTAATACCCCTTCCCAGTTTTCGTGTAACCATATCGTATATCTCCTCAGATTTAGGTGATACAATAGTTACGCCGATATACTCTTCAATGCCTTCTATAAAAAAATCAAGCGTCCTTGATGCGGCGAAATAAGTAAGTATTGAGTATAGTGCGGTTTCGATCGAAAGAATATATGCCGCTACTGAAAAAATGATAATATTAAAAACAAGTATGGTATCCCCTACTGACAAACTTGTTTTCTTGCTGATATAAATAGCCAGAATTTCAGTGCCGTCAAGCACGCCTCCTCCTCTTACTGCAAGACCAATCCCCGCACCTAGAAAAAAACCGCCAAATACTGCGACCAGCAATTTGTCAGAAGTAATAACAGGATAATGTATAAATGCAATGCATGCAGCTAATCCGCAAATAGCAAAAATTGTTTTTAATGCGAACCATTTTCCCATTTGTTTATAACCGAGAAAGACGAAGGGTATGTTGACTACAATAATAAATAATGAGAGAGATCCCCCGGTTGTTTCCGATAATAACAAGGAAATACCCGTAACTCCACCGTCGGTAAATTTATTAGGTAATAAAAAACTTTCAAGACCAAACCCTGCGGAGAAAATACCAGCTGTCAGAAACATCACATCTTTTGCCGCACGGATAGAAAAAATTTTCTTCCGCCGCATTTTCTTGGCATGGCGGTAGCGTGTTTCTTCCGTAATGGATGTTTGCGGATTCATTTTCTGAAAATAATTAAATCTTTGCAATGGCACTCAAAATTAATTTTTTGCGAGGCCTTTCCTATAAACAGCCTTTACCCCTGTTGGAACTATAGTCAGGTATTCTTGCTGCATGTAATGTCTGAATAAATGATTTTCTTTCAGGTGTTTTGTTGTTAAGTTGAAAAATCATATTGAAGATCATTTTTGCTGAAAAGCCTTATCGATGAGGTCTAAAAAAGTATATATTGCTCGCTGGTTAATGCTTAACTTTGCGGCTCGAAAATCATGAAGTACACGAACGAAATTAATAAGCGAAGGACCTTTGCGATTATCTCGCACCCCGATGCAGGGAAGACGACCCTTACCGAAAAATTTTTATTGTTTGGCGGAGCCATTCAGACTGCGGGGGCGGTGAAGAGTAATAAAATAAAGAAATACGCCACCAGTGATTTTATGGAAATCGAAAGACAGCGTGGTATTTCAGTGGCTACATCAGTGATGAGTTTTGAATACAAAAACATTTTGATTAACCTTCTTGATACGCCCGGCCACAAAGATTTTGCTGAAGATACCTATCGGACACTAACCGCAGTAGATAGTGTAATCCTTGTTATTGATAGTGTAAACGGTGTGGAAGCGCAAACACGCAGGTTAATGGAAGTGTGCCGGATGCGTGATACGCCGGTAATTGTGTTCGTAAATAAAATGGACCGTGATGGTAAAAACCGCTTTGACCTGCTGGAAGAAATTGAAAAAGAATTGAACATTCATTTACACCCGATGACCTGGCCTATAAACAGCGGCAAGGATTTTAAAGGAGTGTATAACCTGGATGACAAAAACCTGGTTCTCTTCACTGCTAATACAAAAGCTGCCGATGAAGATGTGGTGAAGATTAATGACCTCAGCAGTGCATTGCTTGATGATAAATTAGGCGAACGGGATGCTGCAATTCTCAGGGAAGATGTAGAGCTTGTTGATGGCGTGCATGGAAAACTAAATGCAGATAATTACCTGTCAGGAAAAGTGGCCCCTGTTTTTTTTGGCAGTGCCATTAATAATTTCGGTGTAAAAGAAATGCTGGATACGTTTATTAAAATTGCTCCCATACCGCAATGCAGGGCAACCTCGGTACGGGAGGTTTGCCCGGATGAAGAAAAATTAAGTGGGTTTGTTTTTAAAATCCATGCCAACCTCGATCCCAAACACCGGGACCGTATTGCCTTTTTCCGGGTGTGCAGTGGTAAATTCGAGCGCAATAAATATTTTCATCATGTTCGGCTAAACAAGGATGTGCGATTCAGTAACCCGTACACTTTTCTGGCAAGGGACAAGGACGTTATTGAAGAAGCTTATCCGGGCGATGTGGTAGGATTATTCGACACAGGGAATTTCAAGATTGGCGATACACTTACCGAAGGGGAAGATTTTTATTTCACCGGCATACCCTCTTTCTCACCGGAAATATTTAAGGAGGTTGTGAATAGAGACCCGATGAAATCCAAGCAGCTCGAAAAAGGACTGCTGCAACTAACCGATGAAGGAGTGGCGCAGCTTTTTACACAGTTTGGTGGCAATAAAAAAATCATAGGGTGTGTTGGAGAACTGCAGTTTGAAGTAATACAATACCGGTTGCTGCACGAGTACAGTGCATCTGTCCAGTTTAATAGTTTGCCTTTCTATAAAGCCTGCTGGCTAACGAGTAATGATCCTAAAAAACTGGAAGATTTTGTTCGCTTTAAACATGCCAATATTGCTAACGACAAGGACGGTCACTTGGTTTACCTTGCGCAAAGCGAGTGGTTCCTGAATACTGAAAGGAATAATAATCCCGATATTGAATTTCATTTTACGAGTGAGATACACAAATAGCCAGGAACTGCAAGTTTCGTAAGCCTGTTAATGGCGTTGCGATTTGCTTTCCATTTATTTTTGTATTATAATATATTAAATCATGGTTGAAACAGACCGGCTGATTATTATTCCATTGGATTGTCGCCAGTTAAGATTATATATGCAAAACAGCCGGAAACTGGATAAAGAATTACGAATATCCCACACCGTTAGAATAACCCCGCCCCGCATACGGGATCGTACTGAATATCTTATTATCCCTGAAATGAAGAAGGCCGATAAGGACAATTACTTATATTACACATTTTGGATAGTGGTAGAAAAATCTTCCCGCAATGTGGTAGCGGAACTGGGCTTTAAAGGGGGGCCTAATGAAAACGGAGAGGTTGAAATCGGGTACGGTACTTTTTTTGGGTATCGCCGGAAAGGTATTATGACGGAAGCTGTTGGTGGAATAATCAGGTGGGCACGAAATCGGTCTGATGTTAATTGCATCCTGGCAGAAACGGATGAGGAAAATAACGCATCTATTAAAGTTCTTCAAAAGAACCATTTTGAAAACTTCTGCAGGAAAGAAAAAATGCTTTGGTGGAAAAAAGCAGTTATTTAAAAAAGATCATTCAAACTTTAACGGCACCCCTGTATAATTTTGGGGAGTAATTTTTTTCAATTCTTTTTTAACAGAGGTTGAAACTTTTAAGCCATCAATAAAATGATGAATAGATTGCCTGGTAATTTCTGAATTGCCCCTGGTTAATTCTTTCAATGCTTCATAAGGTTCAGGATAATTTTCACGACGTAAAACTGTCTGTATAGCTTCCGCAACAACAGCCCAGTTCTTTTCGAGGTCTTCATTAATTTTATTTTGATTCAATACCAGTTTCCCGATTCCTTTTTCGATCGATTTCAGAGATAATATTGTGTGGGAGAATGGCACACCGATGTTGCGCAAAACAGTAGAGTCCGTCAGGTCCCTTTGTAACCTAGACACAGGAAGCTTTGCGGAAAAATGTTCAAACAAAGCATTAGCCATTCCCAGATTCCCCTCCGCATTTTCAAAATCGATAGGGTTTACTTTGTGTGGCATCGCTGAAGAGCCCACCTCACCTTTTTTGATCCTTTGTTTGAAATAATCCATTGAAATGTATGTCCATACATCCCTGCAGAAATCAATTAGTATGTTATTGATCCTTTTCATCACGTCAAAAAAAGCAGCGAGGTTATCGTAATGCTCAATTTGGGTAGTATATTGCTGCCGTTGTAATCCGAGAGTCCCTTCAACAAATTCATTTGCCAGTTTCACCCAGTGCTTTCCCGGAAAAGCAATTTGATGAGCATTCAGGTTCCCTGTCGCACCTCCGAATTTTGCGGAAAAGGGAATGGTTATCAATTGGTCAACCTGGTTTTCTATTCTTTCCACAAATACCATTATTTCCTTCCCGAGAATAGTGGGAGATGCCGGCTGTCCATGGGTTCTGGCAAGCATGGGTACATTCATCCATTCGCCGGCGAGCAGTTTTAACTCACGATTCAGGTTAAGTAGCGACGGAAGGTATTCCATTTCCACTGCATGCTTCCACAACAAAGGAATCGATGTATTATTAATATCCTGTGATGTTAATCCGAAATGCACCCATTCTTTAATATCGCCAGCTTTAGCATCATCTAATTTTTTCTTCAAAAAGTATTCAACGGCTTTCACATCATGGTTGGTTATACTTTCTATTTTTTTTATTTCAGCAGCATTTTCCAGGCTGAAATTTTCGGCAACAGACTTTATGTCTTTTCGGACGGCGGCAGGAAGAAGGAATATTTTTTTATCATTGAGAAAAAGAAAATATTCTACTTCCACCAGCAAGCGATATTTGATCAATGCAAATTCTGAAAAATATTCATCAAGGAAATGCAGTTGTTTATGATAACGCCCGTCAATCGGAGAAATGGCCGTGAGTGTATTTAATTCCATAAGTTTTTAATAAAGATTGAACTTAAATTCCGTGCACCTAACTTTGCGCCAAAATTAAAACAAACGAATTGGACAGAAAAATAAGGGTAGGTGCAGTAAGTTATCTGAATACAAAGCCTCTGCTATATGGAATTGAGCATTCCGCTATCGTTGACAAGATTGATTTACAGATTGACTATCCATCACGTATTGCTAGCATGTTGTTGAATGACGAGATTGACATAGGGCTTGTTCCTGTAGCAATTATTCCCAAGCTGAAAGAATATTATATTAATACTGATTATTGTATCGGCAGCGAGGGCGCTGTTGCATCAGTTTGTCTGTTTAGTGATGTGCCTGTTGGACAAGTTAAAAAAGTGTTATTGGATTACCAGAGCCGTACATCTGTTCAGTTGGCGAAAATATTGTTAAGAGAATACTGGAAGGTTAATCCTGTGTTGGAAGATGCAAAAGAAGATTTCCGTGAGCATATCATTGGCAATACGGCAGGCCTGGTAATAGGCGACAGAGCGCTGGAACAGAGAAAGCAGTCAAAGTACATTTATGATTTCGGCGAAGCATGGAAAGATCTGACTGGTTTGCCTTTTGTTTTCGCCGCATGGATCAGTAATAAAAAAATAGATCAGGATTTTGTGGAAGAATTTAATAAAGCCAATAAAGCCGGGTTGCGAAACCTGGATTCTTTGTTGAAAGAAATAAAATATCCTTTATTCAATCTTTATGAATATTACACTGAACACATCAGTTATTTTATTGATTATAGAAAAAGAAAGGGACTCGAGTTATTCCTGGATAAATTAGAAAAGTAAATTCAGTTAACTGACTTTTTCGTTACATAGCCCCTCCATTTCTCAATCAACATCCTCATATCATCCGGTAACTCGCTTTCAAACAGCATTTCTTTACCAGAGGAAGGGTGAACAAAGCCGATCGTTTTTGCATGCAGTGCATGCCGAGGGCATATTTCAAAACAATTTTCCACAAATTGCTTGTATTTGCTAAAGACAGTGCCTTTTACAATTTTATCGCCTCCGTAAGTTTCATCGTTGAACAAAGGGTGACCGATATGCTGCATATGGACCCGGATCTGGTGTGTTCGGCCGGTTTCCAGTTCGCATTGTAACAGTGATGTGTAACCGAAACGTTCCAGCACTTTATAATGCGTAATGGCTTCTTTGCCGTGTTCCCCTTCGGGGTAAGCGTCAAATAATTTCCTGAATCGCTGGTGCCTGCCTACATGCGCAATGATTGTTCCTGAATCATTGGCCATGTCTCCCCATACTAATGCTACATACTGACGTTTCACGGTATGGTCAAAAAACTGCTTTGCCAGGCTGGTTACTGCTTTTTCGGTTTTGGCAAGTACCATCAACCCACTGGTATTTTTATCAATACGGTGAACGAGGCCAAAACGTGGAAGGGTTTCTTCATTGATAGATGAATTTTTTTGTTGAAGATAATAAGCAACGCCATTGATTAATGTTCCTGAATAATTGCCACTCGCGGGATGCACCACCAACCCTGCAGGTTTGTTTATAATCAGCACATCTGCATCTTCGTAAAAAATATCCAGCTCCATTCTTTCCGGGATGATTCTTTCCCCGGGGATTTCCTTGTCAGAATAAACGACTATTTCATCCTGTGGTTTTATTTTTTGGTTTGAATGCACAGCTTTGCTATTTACGAGTACTCTTCCGGCTTCAATAGCCTGTTGTATTTTATTTCGGCTGGCATTTTCAATCCGCTGTACCAAAAATTTATCAATACGCATTGGCTCCTGTCCCCTGTCTACTTTTATGCTCATGCGTTCATAAAGTTCGTCTGAAGCTTCCTGCACCTCTTCGATGTTTTCTTCTTTTTGCTTAGGCATGTATTTGTTTTGGCAAAAATACGATAGTTGTGTGCATGGAGATTAGTATGAAATAAAGATAATAGTCGTTAGCTTTGTGGTTTTACATTATGCATAAGCAAAAAATTTTTTTTGAAGACCTTGGACTGATGCCTTACAAACAGGCATGGGACTTGCAGGAAGTGCTGCTCCAGGAGAACCTGAAGGTGAAATCTGCAGCTTTCGGCAAATATCGTGAAGACCAGCAGTCATTATTTTTGCCTTGCGGCAATGCGGATGCGGGTATTAAGCCGCAAACAACAAATTATTTATTGTTTGTTGAACATCCTCCGGTATATACGTTGGGTAAAAGCGGACACCCGGAGAATGTTCTGATCAGTGCTGAAGAAATGACCGCCAGGTCGATTGAATTTTATAATACGAACAGGGGGGGAGATATTACATTTCACGGACCGGGGCAAATTGTGGGTTATCCTATTCTTGATCTTGAAAATTTTTTCAAAGATATAGGAAGGTATATGAGGGGCCTGGAAGAAGTAATAATATCAACACTTGCAGGTTATGGCATAAAAGGAGTAAGGTCTGCAGGCGAAACGGGTGTTTGGATTGAGGCTGGCATACCTGGAAAAGAACGAAAAATTTGTGCTATGGGTGTTCGTTCCAGCAGATGGGTAACGATGCATGGTTTTGCCCTGAATGTCAATACCGATCTTTCTTATTTTAATTATATTATTCCTTGTGGTATTCAAAATAAGCAGGTTACTTCAATGGAAAAAGAATTAGGACGAAAAATAGCAGTGGAAGAACTGAAAGAAAAACTGAAAAGCAATTTTGAAAAAACTTTTGACTGTGAAATGGTCAATAATCATGATCCGGTAGTTCATCGTTATGGATCAAAACTCTCCGCTGTCAACTCGTAACTCAGAACCTTGTTCAGAACTCTTTCGGAATAAACAGCTTGTTTTTTTCTTTTAGCTTTCCGTCTTCATAGAGTTCGAAGCGAAACCATCCTGAATGAATGAAATTGGTTTTGTCTACAATTAAAGTGGGTTCTTTGATATCCTTTATTTCAAATAATTCGGTTGCGTCTGCCTCTAAAAACCGGACGCCGTATTTTTTCTTTCCGGCCTCTGGTAATACAATCATAATATTGCCGTCTTTATTGGAAAATACAAACGATGATACCTTATATACTTCTTTCGGAACAAAGGGTTTTATCCATACTGTGTCACCTTCCCTGAATACCAACGTGTCTTTCGTTTTGTGCAGAATGGAATCCCTGAATTTCCGCATTGAATTTTCAAAAAGCTGGCCTATTAATGTGTCTTGTTTTTTTAGGAAAAATATTTTATTGAGTTTGATAGCCGGCGCGTTGCCGATTTTATCAGGTGCATTTACAGACGAAATGTTATTGTTTTTTTGAAGATAGCTTAGCCTTGATTTTTCTGCCTTGGATAAATTATCATCAGGTTCTTCAATAATTTTTTCTTCAGCAACAGGCGCGTCGGCTATTGCTTTTTTTGATTTTGTGAAAAGATATTTACCATTTTCAAGTACAATGAACAAGCGGTAAAACATATTTTTATTAGGGGCTTTGGAATCCACAAAACCATTTTCCGAAACAGAAGGATCAGGAACACTCAATAAAGTGGTAAAATTCTTAAGGCTGTCATTTGACCGTTGAATGCTGATTTGCGTTACAACTGTATAATTGTTGCGCCAGCTTATGATTATTTTGCCATTTGGTTTCAATGAAGCTGAAAACCCGGGAAGTGTTTCCTGTGCTGCAACGGTAAAGCAGAGTATTAAACCCAATGCTGATAAAGCCAAATTTCTGACCATATTACATTAACGAATCTTTTTTCAACTTGTTTTAACGCAAATATAGTTTTACCTGCTTTAAAGATTGCCTGCGAACCCGCCATATCACGGACATGTATATCCTTTTAGTAGCATAACAACCCTTCAGGCAGTGATTGATTGCCCTGGAGGCCACCGCTGTGAATAATCAATAATTTGCTTCCTGGTGGGAAATGATTTTTTTTCAGAAGATCCCAGGTTGCATAGAATAATTTCCCGGTATAAACAAAGTCGCTCGGAATTTGAGTGTATTTGAAAAATGAGTTCATAAATTGTACCAACTTTTGATTTTTTTTTGCATAGCCTTCAAAATGATAGTCATGATTTATTTCTGCTCTTATCGATATATCAGTTAGCTGGATGAATGGCTTTATTTCGTTCAGGATATTATGCATTCCCTTCAATACACAAATTCCGGTTAAAGACTGACCGGCTATTAAACGGTTTGCAATGCCCGCGAATGTGGTTCCGGTGCCAACTGCGCAAATAAAATGAGAGTATTTGGTATAATCGATAACATCGAATATTTCGCTGCTTCCCTTAATGCCTGCTGCGCCTGCGCCACCTTCGGGCACAACAAAAAACCCTGGAAATTTGATTTTTATCTGCTGTAAAAAATCTTCTTCATTCTTTGTTTTGTATTCAGTGCGGCTCAGAAATTCAAGCTGCATATGGTATTCTTCAGCGTGTCTCAGCGTATGGGATAAAGTTGCTGGTTTTTCTCCTCTGATAAAGCCTATGCATTTCAGGTTGTGTGTTTTTGCAGCACAGGCAGTGGCAACAATATGATTGGAATATGTGCCGCCAAAAGTGATTATGCCCGCACTCTTTTCTGTTAAGGCTTGTTCCAGGTAATATTTTAGTTTGAACCATTTGTTTCCTGAAATTACGCGGTGAGTTTTATCCAGTCTTAACACATCAACCAGGATATTTTTGCCAGACTGCCCCTCCAAATGCAATGAATCAATAGTTACAGCGTTTAAATTCATCATTTTCTGTTCACCTTATTTTTATATTTTCGTGGCGAAAATTAAAGTTCATTAACAATGGGTTCAACACTTTTAATATTGGCAGCCGGAATGGCTTCAAGATACGGAAGCATGAAACAGGTTCAGGGTTTCGGTCCTTCGGGAGAAACGATTATGGATTATTCTATTTATGATGCAATCGAAGCCGGATTTACTAAAGTCGTATTTGTCATCAGGAAGGATTTTGCGGATAATTTTAAAGCAATTTTCGAACCAAAATTAAAGGGAAAAATAAAAACGGAATATGTTTACCAGGACCTTAATTCTTTCATTGGTAATCACAAAGTACCGGCAGAAAGAACAAAGCCATGGGGAACTGCTCATGCCGTGCTTTGCGCCAAAGATGCTATTCATGAACCTTTTGCTGTAATCAATGCTGATGATTTTTATGGTCGGGATGCATTTAAAAAAGCTGATAGTTTTCTTAATACAAAGTGCAGCCCTAAACTATATTCTATAATCGGGTATGAATTGATTAAAACACTTTCAGAAAATGGATCTGTAAGTCGTGGCGTTTGTGAAGTGAATGCTGATAACAATCTTGTTTCAATTGCAGAACGGGTAAAGATTTATAAAGATCAGGATGGAAAGATCACTTATGAAGACGGAGATAAAAAATTTGAAGTACCATCCGATTCAAAAGTTTCGATGAATTTCTGGTGCTTTCACTCGTCGATGTTTGTATTTACAGAAAAAATTTTCCGGGAATTTTTATCTGAAAACCTCTCAAACCCTAAAGCAGAATTCTTTATTCCCATTATTGGTGACCGTTTTATAAAAGAAGGATTAGGTTCAATTGAAGTAATTCCAACCTCGGCACAGTGGTTTGGCGTAACTTATAAAGAAGATGCGCCTGAGGTTCAAAAAAGCCTGAACAAACTAATAGCGGATGGAGTGTACCCTGAAAAGCTTTGGTAATATATATAATGATAGAAAGTCAGTAAAGAGTTTAAGCCAGACGCGAATAGTATATAAAATAAAAGCTATCAGCATTGATAGCTTTTATTTTATATTGACGAGGGCCGTAATTAATTTTAATCAATAGCTTTTTACCAGGAAAATATAATCTTCAATTTTTTTAATCTGCTGCACGCGGTCCATTCCTTTTAGTTGCGTTGTCAAAGGCAACCTGAGGTTTGCATAACTGGTATCCGTTTTCAAGGAATCCAATGTTTTAAAAATATTTTTTGATTTTATGGCGAAAACCACACCTTGTGCCTGTATTTGCCTGGCACTAAGCACGCCAACAATTTCGCCATTTTTGTTTAATACAGGGCCACCGCTGTTTCCGGGGTTTGCTGCTACAGCAATCTGACAGGCTAATGAATCGCCTTCATAACCGGTCTTTGCACTCATATAGCCTTCGCCGTACACTATTTCATCACGCGGATAGCCTAAAGTGAAGATTTGTTCACCGAGATCGGAACCTGTTTTGCTGATACTGTAAGGTACAGCTCCGATTGGCTTAAAATCTGCATCATCTATTTTAAGAACAGCCAGGTCTGACAGGGCATCAATTTGCAAAATCTTTGCTTTAAATTCATCCCCTTTATTATTCTGTACTACAACGGCCTTTGCATTTTCAACAACATGCGCATTGGTAATCATATATCCTTTGCCGTCAACCAAAAAACCTGTTCCTCCAAATTTCATTGGGGTTTCCGGAGATTTTGCCTTGAGGTCATTAATTTTTTTATCAAGCACGATCATTTTTGTACTCAACAATTCTACATATTTATCATACTTGTTATTGTTTTTAGGGGATACATAGGAAATGAGTCCGCTGATGCCTAATGCAGTTATACCTGCAATTGACGCAGCTACTGCTATTACCCGTTTATATTTGTTCCACAGCCTTATTACCTTACCTTGCTTTTCTTCTTCCCAACCCCCTGATTCAAAAAGTTTTTTGTGTATTTCATTTAGGGAGAATCTTAAATTTTTTCTTTGCCCAAACTTGTTCATCTGGTTCAGGAAATTTGTATGCTCCGCGACCATCTGATCAACGCCCGGGTTGGTTTTACGTAAATTTTCAAAAAACACCCTCTCTTCAGGCAGCATCTCACCCCTGATATATCTTTCAATTGCATCTAACATATTCATTTCTTCCATTAATCTCTGTTTTTATATTGGTCGAAGAATAATTTTTTTAATCTCATCAGGCATTTGTACTTCTGGTTTTTGGCATTATCTGCATTGGTATAACCAAAACTGTCTGCTATCTCAACCATGTTTTTTTTTTGGATATAGTAAGCTTCCAAAAGACTTTTACAAGGTTCCCCGAGGCTCATCATTGCTTTTTCCATGATGTGAAAATCGGCATCACGACGTCCATGCATATCCAGGTCTTCTTCAACAGGAACAGTTTCTTCAATATTTTCAATTTCAGGTGAATTACGTTGGGCCTGGCTTAACCGTTTTAACCACAAGCGCCTGCAGACTGAATACAAATAGGTTTTGATTTGGCAATTCAGTTCAAATGAACCCGATCTTACTTTTTCATAAAGCACAATCATACTTTCCTGGAAGATATCTTTGGCATCTTCCACAGAACCATTGTTGCCTGTTATCAGTGTTTGAACCATTTTATAATTTTCCTTATAGATGGTTTCAATAACCTTCCTGTTGTTCTCAGCCAGTCCTTTTAATAAAAACTGTTCGTTTCTGTCGGTCTTCACGTTGAGACTATATTTAATACCGAAATTAAAGATTAGTAACCCAAAATAGCAGTAAAAATTTCATATAGCGATAGCTTTTTATTTATAAGCAACTTATAATGTATTATAAAAAAAAATATTCATTTTTTTTTATTTTCTTAGGGTTACTTTCTTTTTGGAACAGTATTAATTGGAAACCATTCATTAACAAAAAATTCAGATTACATGAAAAAGTTCTTATTAGTATTAGCTATCGGTTCATTTGCTGCTTGCAGCGGTGGTTCTAACACAGAAGCAAAAGCGGACTCAGCTGTTAAGGCTGTAGATTCTACAGTTAAAGCTGCAGCTGACACAGTTAAAGCTGCTGTTGATTCAGCAAAAGCCAAGGTTGATACTGCTATTAAGAAAGTAGATTCAGCTGTTAAGAAATAAGTTTTTTCATATGGCAAGCAATCGTTAGAGGCCGTCCTGATCTCAGGATGGCTTTTTATATTATAACCTTCTTTCTTTTGCCGGATTTCATTTTATCCTTTCTTATACCGAAAGATTCTTAATACTTACATTTGGGCAGAATAATTTATTGAATGAGTGACATATTCAATTACGGGATTGAACAGTTAACGATTGCAAAAACCATCGCTTTATCAAAAGGAATTTTGAAAGGCGTTCTTGATGCTGATGCAATCAAAAAAATAAATACCAGCCAGCATTACATTCAGCAGATTGTTGAGCATAATACAACTGTTTACGGCGTGAATACCGGCTTCGGTATTCTTGCCAACACAAAAATCTCCGAAGAAGATACCGTTACATTACAACATAAAATTTTGCAAAGCCATAGTGTAGGCGTAGGGGATGCAATTCCAACTGAAGTAGCAAAGATCATGCTCATCACTAAAGTACATGCATTGGCGCAAGGATATTCGGGCGTACAGTTAAAAACACTGGAAAGAATTTTATGGCATATTGAAAACAATGTTATTCCTGTTGTCCCTGAAAAAGGATCGGTCGGCGCCTCCGGCGATCTTGCTCCGCTGGCGCATTTGTTTTTGCCATTAATTGGATTAGGAGAAGTTTTTCATAAAGGTAAAAGATACAAAACACAGGAAGCTCTTCAACAATTCAACCTGCCAGCCATTCAACTCGGTCCCAAAGAAGGGCTGGCATTGATCAACGGTACCCAATTTATTTTGTCTTATGCAGTAAAGGCTGTGCAGCGTATGCACAATTGTCTCGAAGCTGCGGATATTATCGGTGCTATGAGCTTGGAGGCACTCACAGGAACCAAAGCGCCTTTTGATGAACGCCTTCATCAGCTTCGTCCTTATGATGGAAGCAAACTGGTGGCTCAACGTTTACGCATACTCCTCACCGATAGCGATATTATGCGAAGCCATATTGATTGCGGAAGGGTGCAGGATCCTTATTCTTTGCGTTGTATGCCGCAGGTGCATGGCGCCAGCCGTAATGCGTGGCTACATTTGAAAGAGCTGACAGAAATTGAATTGAATGCTGTTACCGATAACCCGATTATTTTAGGTGAGCATGATACCATCAGCGGAGGCAATTTTCATGGTCAGCCATTGGCATTGCCGTTGGATTATGCCTGCTTTGCAGCGGCTGAAATAGGCAATATTTCCGATCGCCGTTGTTATCTTTTATTGGAAGGCAAATGGGGCTTGCCATTACTATTAATGAAGAACGTTGGGTTGAACAGCGGCTTTATGATACCGCAATACACAACTGCTGCATTGGTTACGGAAAACAAAACGTTATGTTTCCCGGCAAGTGCAGACAGTATCCCAACTTCACTGGGACAGGAAGACCATGTGAGCATGGGCAGTATCAGCGCCAGGAAAACAAACCGTGTACTTGACAACCTGGAAAATATTTTGGCAATTGAATTGCTGAGTGCCTGTCAGGCTATTGAATTCCGTCGGCCATTAAAAAGCAGCGCTATTCTTGAATTTGCACATGACCATGTACGTGAATTTGTAGGTTTTGCTGAAGAAGACAGGATATTTGCCGATGATATCATCAAAATAAAAAACATTATCAGTGATTTCAGTTTTGTGGAAAATGTAAATCAATTCGCCTCTTCTCGTAATGCTGAATTGAATGGAATTTATACTGATTTTGAATTATAATATCACGCAATGGCGCTATGTCGTTGCAAGAAAAAAATAAAAGACAATGAATACGATTACCCAGCACTATGATCCCGTCAAATACAAAACGCCCACCGGTACCACATTAAATTGTAAAGGTTGGATACAGGAAGCAGCATTGCGTATGTTGCTCAATAATCTCAATCCTGAAGTAGCAGAGCGTCCTGATGAATTAATCGTGTATGGCGGACGCGGAAAAGCAGCACGCAATTTTGAAGCGCTGGATAATATCATCAAAGCATTAAAAATTTTAGCGAATGACGAAAGCTTGCTGATACAAAGCGGCAAGCCTGTGGGCATTTTAAAAACACATAAAGATGCGCCACGTGTGCTCATTAGCAATTCGCAACTCGTTCCTAAATGGGCAACATGGGAACATTTTGATGAGCTGGAAAAAAAAGGGCTGATGATGTACGGTCAAATGACCGCCGGATCCTGGATCTATATCGGCTCACAAGGAATTGTGCAGGGAACCTATGAAACCTATGCAGCAGCAGCGAACAAACATTTCGGTGGCTCTTTGAAAGGAACTTTAAATGTCACCGCCGGTCTCGGTGGCATGGGTGGCGCACAACCACTTGCAATAACAATGAATGAAGGTGTTGCATTAATTGCAGAAGTAGAAGAGTGGCGCATTGATAAGCGCATAGATACAAAATACCTCGATGAAAAATTTTTGGATATTGATGAAGCAATAGACAAGGCACAAGAGTACAAGGCACAAGGAATTGCAAAAAGTATTGGAGTGCTTTGTAATGCCGTTCATTTACTGGAAAGATTATCGCAAAGAAATATTATTCCCGATACATTAACGGATCAGACTTCCGCACATGATCCGCTTATTGGTTACTGGCCACATGAAATTTCATATCAGCAGGCAAAAGTTTTACGAGAAACAAATCCGCAGCAATATATTGATTATGCTTATCGCTCCATGTACCGTCATGTACAACTGATGGTGCAACTGATGGACAAAGGCGCCATCACTTTTGATTATGGAAATAACATCCGTGCACGTGCGCAGGAATATGAAACTAAAAATAGTAGTGAGCTTTCAACTCCCCCTTCAGGGGGCAGGGGGCGTTGTTTCGCATTCCCCGGTTTCGTTCCCGCATATATAAGGCCGTTATTCTGCGAAGGAAAAGGCCCGTTCCGTTGGGCTGCACTCAGTGGAGATCCAAATGATATTGCAGTTACTGATGAACTCATCGCAAATATGTTTCCGCAAAATGCATCATTACAACGCTGGCTGAAATTGGCTAAAGAAAAAATTGCATTCCAGGGATTGCCTGCACGTATATGCTGGCTCGGGCAAGGCGAGCGTGAAAAAGCCGGCCTCGCATTCAACGAACTCGTGCGAACGGGAAAAGTAAAAGCGCCGATCGTTATTGGCCGCGATCATCTCGATACGGGATCTGTTGCATCTCCCAACAGAGAAACTGAAGCAATGCTCGATGGCAGCGATGCTGTTGCAGACTGGCCTTTGTTGAATGCACTCGTGAACACTGCAGGCGGTGCAAGTTGGGTGAGCCTTCATCACGGTGGCGGTGTAGGGATGGGTTATAGCATTCATGCGGGAATGGTGATCGTTGCAGATGGAACTGATGATGCAGCAGCAAGATTAAAACGCGTATTGCGCAACGATCCGGGGATGGGAGTGATACGACACGCTGATGCAGGTTATGACATTGCGCAGTGTACTGCAAAAGAAAATGGGCTTGATTTGGCAGAGAAGTTGAATAGTTGATAAATTGTTTAACTGATCAACCATTCGACGAATGATGAACCTAACGATTGTACTACTATTAAACTTTACTTGTGTCGCACTCTTGTACAGCAACAATTCTATTGAGCGCATATAAATTGCAAGTTGCTGAAATAAATATTTCTTATCACTCCTAAAATAAAATCTATGAACGCCACAGCAATACACGATGAACGTATCGCAAAAATGACGTTTGCTTCTGTCTATCCGATGTACATCGCCAAAGTAGAAAAGAAAGGAAGAACAAAAGAAGAATTGAATGAAGTGATTGAATGGCTCACGGGTTACAACAACAAAAAACTACAGGAACTCATAAAAGAAAAAGCAACGTTTGAAACTTTTTTCAAACATGCCACACTAAACCCCAACGCACACCTTATCACCGGCGTGATTTGTGGTTATCGCGTTGAAGAAATAACAAATTCATTAACGCAGCAGGTCAGGTATTTGGATAAACTCGTGGATGAATTGGCAAAAGGCAGAAAGATGGATAAGATTTTGCGCAGCGCTGAAAACTAATCTTACATTTATATCATGCATAAATGGCCCTGCATATTATGTTTGGTGATACTGCCGTTGTTTTGCCATGCTCAAAATCCTCTTAGTAACTTAGCAGATGGAACCCAATCGAGGTTCAGCAACAAACAACCTGTTATTGATTACACACTTACTATAGATAGTTCTGATCTTTCTGTTATTTCTGTTCAAATAAAACTCACAAACATCAGCGATACATTTCAACTCGCTATGTATACGCATCCGCTTGCCGATGATAAATACTGGCGTTATATTGAACAGCTAACTGTAAAAAATGATGATAGCAAAGCATCATTGTCCCGCAAAGACAGTGCGCTTTGGAAATTTGTAACGCACGGCCACCAGGCAACGGTGAATTATAAAATTCATTTACCTGCATTTAAAAATCCGCATGCAGTATCAAAGCCTTTTTTAACCCAATCGGGTGGATTGGTGGGCGGTTATCATAACTTTTTGTATGTAGTCGGACAAACGCTCGCTCCCTGCTATATTCATTTTCAATTGCCATCATCATGGCAAATTGCTACCGGCCTTGAACCTACTGCTGACCCATTCACATATTACGCATCTTGTGCAGGGGGTTTGTTGGATGCGCCAGCTATGATCGGGCATTTTTCCAAATGGCAATTCCAGGTGAGTGGTGTACCGCACACAATTGTTTACTGGCCTTTGCCAAACGCTTCTGCATTTGATACAACTACTCTTGTATCAAACATTGAGAAAATAGTAACGGAAGCCTGCAAGCTGTTTGGGCGATTGCCTTACCGGGAATATTTTTTTCTGTTGCAGGATGATGGCCGCGGAGCTTTGGAACATATCAATTCTGTTACTGTCGGAGTGCCTTCGAAAGAGATTGCGAAAAATATTTCTGATTACAACGAAGAGATCGCCCACGAATATTTTCACGCATGGAATATGCTGCGTATTGTTCCGGTTGAATACACAAACATTGATTACAGGCCGCCGCAGTTTTCAAAATCGCTTTGGTGGAGTGAAGGGGTGACGATGTTTTATGCCGACCTGTTACTTCGTCGCGCAGGCATTCCGTATGATACTACTACACGCAAACAACATCTCGCTGAATTGGTTGAGAAGTATATTAACAATCCTGGCAATCACAGTTTCTCTGCAGAAAAAGCAAGCATGTCTGATGTTGCCCCACCTGGTTTTCTTGGCGATTATTTCGCAAGTACGCACCTGCAAGGTGAGTTGATCGGTAACTTGCTCGATATAATCATAAGAGATGCTACAAACGGAAAACAAAATATAGACGACCTCATGCGCAATATGTTTGAACACTTCAGCAGCGCAAAGGGTTTTAATGGAAATGATGTTGAGAAAATGGCAAACAATATCTGTCATTGTGATGTCCATTCATTTTTTGAAGATCATATCCGTGGTAATAAAATGATTGATTTTAATAAATATTTTTTGATGTTAGGATTGAAGATGAGCAATACAAAAAAATTGATATTGGACGATGATAAAAAACCTGCTGCAGACAAAAGCGTATTTGTATGGAATGATGCAGCAATGCAAACTATAAAGCTTTGGGTTACCGACCCGCAAAGCTGCTGGGGAAAAGCCGGGCTGCATACCGGCGATGTGTTGCTTAAAATAAATGATGCTGCTGTTACCGGCACAAGCGTTTTTTATTCCTCGCTTGACAAATTAAAACCGGGTGATACCGTAATCATTGAAATAAAACGTAACGAGAAAATCATAAGGGCAGAAGTCTATCTCACGTCTGTATATGAAACATGGGTAAGCATCGAACGTTTGCCAAGCCTTTCAGCTAAGCAGGAAAAACTTTATGTTGAATGGATCAACGGCAAATAAAATTTATTTGTTTTTTCAATCAGCTCATAATAATAGGTCACAATACCTGGTTCTAAAATTTTTATTTGCAATAATTTCAAATCAACCCGCGTTTCGCTGTTTTTGGTATTCTTTACCAATAAGGGGATCGCCTCGATTCGTGTCATCTGTGAACCGAAAATTATTTTTATGCATTAGTTAGATTGCATATATACATCTGCGTTAGACTGATTTATTTAAATAAACGGAGAAGATTTATGTGCCTTAAGCTTCCCAGGTGAGTCTCTGCCACGCGAATCCGCTCAGTCACTAAGCGTTTGTGGAACTCGCCTCGGAAACAATTGAGCTTTCTAATCATTTTTAGTTTTATCATTCTTAAGTTATGCCATTTTGTGGTGAAAGGTTAATTAGTGTGATACATCGGCAACGGCTAAAAACAAGCAATTGCGAGATTCACCAGGGAAACTGCAAGAATGGGTTCATAAAATTTTATATAATAACTTTACCATCCATTACCAAACTATTTCAGATGGGTAATATAGAAATTGCAGGCTTACAAAATAAAAACGATGTCAATATTTTTAAAAGGTTGCTTGCCGGAGGAATCATTCGCCACGATGACCCTATAATGCCAGAAGTTTGGAAAGTTGTTTCTGAAACAATCAGATTATCTGCGGCGCTTAATACAGCTGCAGGTATTGACGAGGTGCGTGAGCGCCTTGGTGAAATCACCGGCAACATGATTGACAGGAGTACGACGATCTTTATACCATTCTATACAAATTTTGGTAAGCATACTCGGATCGGAAAAAATGTATTCATTAATCATGCCTGCAGTTTTCTCGACCTGGGAGGAATAACCATTGAAGATGAGGTGCTGATAGGGCCCAGGGTGAACCTGGTCACGGAAAATCATCCATTAGATCCTATGCAGAGAAAATCCCTCAACCTCAAATCTATTCTCATTAAGCGTAACGCATGGATCGGGGCTGCTGCTACTATTTTACCGGGCGTTACGATTGGGGAAAATTCAATTGTTGCTGCAGGTGCAGTGGTTAATGCTGATGTTCCTGATAACACGATTGTGGGAGGGGTACCAGCAAAATTGCTGCGAAGCCTGTAACGTTTTATAAGTTCTCAGGCGAGTTTCCGTCACACGAATCCGCAGGGTTACGAAGTATATGCGGGACTCGTCCGGGAAAATAAGCTTGAAAAGAGGTTTGGAATAAAGCTGGCGGCTTATGCGTAAGGAATACCACAGGCTGTGCAGCAGCTGTAGAAGATTCTTGTAATTATTAAATTTTAAAATAATGATACGGGAAAATAAAACATTTTTCGCTCCTGAACTTTTCGTCAACAGTGGTGTAAAAGACATTTCATTTTATGAAAAAGCTTTCGGCGCTGTTGAACATTTTCGTTTTTCGAATGATGACGGAAGCCTTCATGTAGCAGAGCTTTCTGTTGATGGGGCGATATTTCACATACACGAAGTAGGTGTAAACACTCGTTTTTTTTCGCCGGATAAATATGTGGGCAGCACAATTTGTATTGGGTTGTTCGTTTCAGATGTACATAAAGTGGTGAACTGCGCCATCCGAGCAGGGGCTATTGAAATAAACCCGGTAAAAGACCATGATTACGGTTACCGGCAGGGGATGATAAGGGACCCGTTTGGCCATTACTGGCAAATACAAAAGAAAATATAAGGCATTTTTTTCTGCATTTCTTAAAATGTGCATATAATCTTTACCGTTAGCTGTATATGCATACACCATCAAGCTTTGTTCATTTTCTTTTTTGCATAAAACCAGTTCATTAGTAACACGACTATCAATATCACCAACCCAAAGAACTCCCTGGTTTCTTCAATCCAGGGTTTTTCGGCCTTCATGGTTTCAGCAATATTTTCTGCGTGGTGAAACCTGATCCAGTCAATCAAACCATTTTCATCAAACATTTTATAAATCGCATAGCCGGTATATACAAGAATCCCTATGACATAACCTGCAGGATAAAATTGCAGCTTCGAAGCTTTCCAGCACATAAAAGCCCCATATAGGTAGATAGGCATCCATACATAAGGGTCGGGATCGTTATATTGAACAGCTGCAAACAGTATAAACAAAACAGTCCAGGTAATGTTGAAAATTTTCATAATAGCTGCTAATTGTTTCAAAGATATAAAAGCGGGTT
>Ga0335069_10000343_pt1 | contig 79827 bp, 67 predicted proteins | sample Lox_Sample_11_FD_206714 | JGI IMG/M metagenome (GOLD analysis project Ga0335069, IMG submission 206714) | Soil microbial communities from Loxahatchee National Wildlife Refuge, Florida, United States - Lox_Sample_1.1 | ecosystem: Environmental > Terrestrial > Soil > Wetlands | place: USA... | reverse complement strand
GAAATGCGCAGCATGGTGGCCGGTTTTAAACTTACCGGTTCAGGAGAATACGCCCAGACCCCGCAATCCGGCAGCCGGGGACATCTGGCACATCATCCGGCTCAACCCCAAAAAGGTTTCAGGGCCGGGGCCGGTCTTCATCCCGATCCCCGCAAGGTGATACCGTTGGATGAAAAAGATAGCAGCATATTGAGCTCCTTTTAACTCTGCCAAAGAGTGATGTTGTTGTTCTGTTGTTGAAGGTCCCTTTCTCTCCTTTATATGAGCTTTCTCTCCTTCTCAGTAAGCGGAGAGAAAGGGACGATTAAAAAGTAACTATAAAGAAACATGATAAATTAAATGTTTATGCGATAGATTATTATTTCTTAAGATAAATTGAATGTTTAAATTCTTCAATTACCAGTTCATTTCTAGAAGTGATCCTGCGGAAATTGGAGTCATCTTAATTGCTTATAAAAGGAATTAGCGCCATGAAAAACAAAAGCACGACGATATCCGCAAATAAAGAGTATGTTAAAGATGAAAGAGAAGATGTCTATTTAAGAATGTTTATGGCTAAGGCGCTAAACAGCAACGACGCGGAAAGATACCGGAACTTCCTTGAAAATATTCAGGAGGAATATTTTGAACTGGACCTCGCGGGCAACTTTACTTTTTTTAATAATTCGGTCTGCCGGGTCTTGGGCTACTCCGCGGAAGAATTGATGGGAATGAATTACCGGGGTTATGCGGCGAGCAAAGAAACCGAGAAAGAAATGTTTCAAGCATTCAATAAAGTTTACAAATCAGAAGAACCTCTTAAAGAACATATCTGGCAAGTTATAAGAAAGGACGGGGCCAGGCGGCATATCGAGGGATCTTTATCCTTGAAAAAAGATTTATCGGGAAAATCGACGGGATTCATAGTTATCGCGCGTGATATTACCCGCCGCAGACAGGCGGAGGAGGCGCTGCAAAAGAGCGAGGAGCAGTACCGGAAAATATTTGAAGGCGCCACCGAGGGTATTTATCAAGCGACGCCGGAGGGCAGGTATCTTAAAGTGAATCCGGCTTTCGCGAAAATTTTCGGCTACGCGTCGCCGCGGGATGTGATCGACTCCATAACAAATATCGGCCGGCAGATCTATGTGAATCCGGATGACTGGACAGAATTGGAGCGGCTGCTTCGGAAACAAAACAAAGTGAATGGGTACGAGAGTGAGGTTTATGGTAAGGACAGGAGCCGGTTTTGGGTTTCCCTCAATACCCATACGGTTCGTGATGCCGCGAGGAACATTCTGCACTTCGAAGGCACGATTGTGGACATCACCGAGCGCAGGCTGGCCCAGGAGAAGTTTCATAAAATATTCATGACAACGCCGGATTCTATCGCCATTACACGAATGAGAGACGGGCTTATCATTGATGTGAACATGGGGTTCGAAGAGATTACAGGATGGAAGAGCGGCTATGCCATCGGGCGAACGGCTTATGAAATAAGTTTCTGGAGTGACATGGCCGACAGGGATTTCATGGTCAGCGAATTGAGAGCCGGCAGGGATATTCTGCATCGTGAATTTAAATTCCGGAGAAGTGATTCCTCTTTACGCGCCGGTATTTATTCAGCCCGATCCATCAATATTAACAATGAAGAATGCCTTATTTTCATTCTGCGGGATGTCACCGAGAGCAGGCAGATGTATGAAGAACTTAACCGGACCCTGGACATCCTCCGAAAGGGGATCGGCACGACCATCGCGGTTATGACATCCGCCATCGAGATGAGAGACCCCTATACGGCCGGCCATCAGAAAAAGTCAGCGGACGTTGCCAGAGCCATTGCCACGGAAATGGGATTTGCCCCGGAGAAAATCGATGGAATCCGCATGGCAGGCACCATCCATGACATCGGAAAATTATCCGTACCTTCGGAAATACTATCCAAACCCACGAGGCTGACGGATATCGAATATTCCCTGATAAAAGAACACTCCATGAGCGGATATGAAATGTTGAAGAACATAGAATCCCCCTGGCCGCTGGCGGAAATCGTTTACCAGCATCACGAGCGAATGGACGGCAGCGGTTATCCGAGACATCTGAAGGGCGATGAAATTATCATGGAAGCCCGCATTATAGCCGTGGCGGACGTCGTGGAGGCCATGGCATCCCACCGTCCTTACCGCGCGTCACTGGGCATCGAGGCGGCGCTTGATGAGATTGAGAAGAACAAGGGGATTCTTTACGATGATGTTGTTGTCGATGCCTGCCTGAGATTATTCAGGAACAAAGGATTCCACCTTTCATAAGATAAAAAACATCTTTATAAATGATAATCATTAATGCTTAAAGGCAGGTTGATTTTTACATATCTCCGAAAAGCAAAGATGTTTGCGCCCGCGTGCGAATTCCCTTATCAGCCGGTCATTTTCTTTCATGTCACAAGATTCTCTTGACATGCAAGACCGGACTTCCTATAATTTACATCAAGAGAAGTAATGTCTTATCAAAGAGATAAGCACCTATACTTTGTTGATCAAAGGAACACCAATTATTCAGTTGCGGAGATAACCTGATGTCAAATGCGAGGCACGAGAGGGTTATGGTGGAGACGGCTAATTACCGGGTTGAGGGTGATATAACGCTTCCCCAGGAGGGCTATCGTAATGAACTTTTCGACTACCTGAACCGCCGCAACCAGGAATTTCTGATTATTATGAACGCGGAGATGACCGCGCTCGATGGATCAGGCCGTGACTGGCAGGCCCAATCCATCACGCTTGCGAAAAAACACGTCCGCCTGATCGCACCTAAAGGCCATGACCAGGAATAAATAGTTATGCCACTAAATTCAGTCAATACCCACGACAAAACATATTGGGGATGCGGCAAAACATATCTTCCTATCCGTAGTGATTAAATCTGATAGATATATTATTCCGAATTATTGCATGTGTGGTGAGCAATTCCGACAGTCACGGTTTTGGCGATCTTGAATGTTAATGCGGTTTTTCTGTTGAGAACCTTCCTGAAAAGTCGTACTTTTCTAATATTACAAACCTGTTAAAGCCTTTCAAATATGAATGCTCCGATCGGCCCGGCGGTATGGCAAGTTTGAGGGGTCATTTTTACTCTTGACAGTTCCCTTCATGAAAAGTATAAATAATTATAAACCTTCTTTCTGTTAATTCATAAATCTAACCCTCAACTTTGAGGCCATGTAGAACCGGAACCTTAACATCCTTCACTCCGGTCTGTATGGAAATGTTGTTTGTCAGCCGATAATTAATGATTTAGTTTATTGCACTTTAACAGTATATCTTAAAAAATTTTTATCGAAAAAAGGAGGATATTTCATGAAGAAATTAAGAGTGTTACTTGCTGTCCTGGCAATGCTTACTGTTATACTCATGGGTTGTAGCGGCAGCGGCAACAGCAGTACCGGTGATAATACCGTCTCGCTCACCATACTTCAGACTTCCGATCTTCATGACCATGCAGGCGGATACGGTTCTGCCGCATCATATTCACCCATGGTTCCCGGTAATGATACCGTTTTAGGCGGTTACGCGCGTCTTGCCGCTTATATTTCAGGTGTTAAGAATCAGAAAGGAACGGACAATGTGCTTCTTTGCGATAGCGGCGATTTTACAATGGGCACAGTTTATACCATGACACTTCCATCGTCTTCTCCGCTTGCTTTTATGTATTTTACTATAATGCAATATGATGCGGTTACAATCGGCAACCATGAAACAGATTTAGGCCCGGCGGAATTGGCAAGTTTTATAACTACCGCGCAGGCCAATACATCGTTTCCCTTTAGTACACCTATTGTTGCCAGTAATATGAATCCAAATACTTCTACTGAAATATCCACGCTTCTTAGCAATGGAACCATTGTTAAATCCTTGATGGTTACAAAAGCCGGCATTAAGATCGGCATTCTTGGACAATTGGGCCCCAATGCGGATTTCGATTCTCCTAATAAAACACCTCTGACTTTTGATCACTCTTATGCCGATCTCCAAACCCAGGTTAACGCGTTAAGAGCTGCCGGCGCCCAACTTGTAGTTCTTCTCTCTCACGAGGGTTTTGTACCATCGGGAGGTTACGCGACAGGCAATGATGCGCTTATTGCTGATAATGTTTCCGGAATTGATGTGATTCTTTCCGGTCATCTGCATATCAATCAAACGGCGCTAAAAACATCTGCCAATGTTAATAATACAATCCTTGTTGAACCGGGCGCGTATGGCGAATATGTGGCAAGGCTTGATCTGAAAGTAGATAAAACTTCCGGTAAAATCAGCAGCTATACAAGCACAAATGTACTCATCGACGACACTATTTTGGGTAATGCATGGATGAACGGCATTGTGAACAATGCTAATTCCTCTCTTAATACCGCTCTTGTTCCCGCTTTTACCGCACTGTTTGGGTCATCAAGCGGCGTGAGTTCAATTCTTGATACCGTGGCCATAAACGATGCTCCGATAACCCTGGATTCAATTACAACGGGCTATGCTGTCGGAGAATCGGTGCTGGGTAATCTTGCCGCTGATTCCGAAAGAAATGCCGTCAACGGAATATGGGCACAGGCTTATGCGGAGTCCGGTGGTAACGTGACTTATGCAAATGCCAAGATGACTGCGGCAACAGGCGATGCCAACCGCGTCCAGATTGCTTTTATTCCCGGCGGCATCATTCGCGATCCGCTGGCTGTGGAAGCTGGAACTATCTCGTTTGCCGATCTTTACAATGTCGTGCCCCTGGGAGGAGACCCGCTGGATTCAAGCGCGCTGGGTTATCCGCTTCTGACTACGTACATCAAGGCTCAAGATATTTATATTGCTGTCGGTATCTCTTTGTTAATGGGATCCTATGAGGGCGATAGTGATTATTATATAAATTTCGCCGGCCTTTACGTTCATGTTCTTTCCTGGCCGTCAACTTATTATGTCTATCTCTGCCCGACCGATACCAATGCGTCCAGTCCCAATTACGGCCTGAACGGCAATTTCCGAACAGGAACGCCGGGAACACTTATTAATCCCGCGGATACTTCAACCCTCTACAAAATTACCGTTGATTTGTATACGCTGGAAATGATGTATGAGGTCGCGTCAATAAATCCGGCCTACACCATCTATACTTATGATTCCGGCGGCACGCCGGTAAATGCCTCCGGTAATCGTGTTTATACGAGCACTAGCGGAACCACGATGCGGGGATGGCAGGCGATGGAGGTATGGGCATGGGCGGCAGGCTTGCATGCAACATCCAATCTTTCTAACGCGGGATACACGTCTGCTTATCCATTATCGCGCGTTTATTGACAGATTGATGTTTAATTTAATTAAGTTTTCTTAAATGTTGTCTTAAAAACCCCGGGAATAAAGATAAAAACCTCCCGGGGTTTTTTTAATCTGCAAGACAATACGTGTATCCCTTCCCTTTTTTAAGAATTGACCGGATCTAAATGCGTATATCATTAAAAAACATGTGATTGAACATCTGTAATAATGCGGCTTATGGCTTCTATAAATTAATATAACGATCAGTGATAAAATATACAGAATATGTTATGCATAATCTTATAAGAGATATATTCAGCGGGAGGCATTGAGTTCATGAAGACTTTCAGCCCTGATAAACAGACACAGGAGTTGTTTGATACGGATCCGAATTGCTTTATTGAACAGGCGATCGGGGAATATGTACTTACCAGTCCCGCCAATCGCCTGGATTCCTTCGACGGAGCGCCTATATTCGAAAAACCTCTGGTGGGATTTGCAAGTGGCGATGATCCTCTGTTTGTTGAATATAAAAAAGTTGTTCACGAAAGTCATTTCCTGCCGCGCGAAATCCTGAAACTTCACATTGAACAAAATATAAAACCGGAAACTCCGAACATGGAAAGCGTCAGCGTTATTTCGTTTGTTCTTCCGGTAAACAGAGAAACTGTCAAGGTTAACGCCCGGCAGAAAGACGGACCATCTCTGCGCTGGAATCACTCACGCTGGAAGGGCCAGGATTTTATCAACGAAGTATCGTTGTATCTGGTATCGATTCTGGAAACCATGGGAGCGATAGCTTTGGCGCCGGATTTATCACCTTTCTTTAAAATTCTGCTGACGCCTGACGGCTTTGCTTCCAACTGGTCGCAGCGGCACGCGGCTTATGCGGCAGGTCTCGGAACCTTCAGCCTGAATGACGGCTTCATTACCGCCAAAGGTATTGCCATGCGCTGCGCTAGCGTTGTTACTAACCTGAGACTGAAACCAACTGTAAGGCCATATGCAAATCATCAGGCAAATTGTCTTTTTTATGCCGGAGGCAAGTGCGGAAAATGTATTCTCCGTTGCCCCGGAGGAGCAATCAGCGAAAAAGGACATGATAAACAGAAATGCTTCGCGGTTTTGTTTGAAAAACAAAAACCATGGATCGAAGGCGCCCACGGGCCGGGATTCATCGGCAAATATGCCGGTTGTGGTTTATGCCAGTGCGGCGTTCCCTGCTCCGAACGCATTCCGGTAAAAAAAGAACAGACATGATCATCAGTCATTCCGGCCAATCGCCGTCAGATCAGGCTGCGGGTGAATAATTTGCTGATACCTTTCAAACAGTGATCTCTGATTTTGTTTATCGAGTGAGATTGAGAACCGGCATATCCAGACCACCACTTCGGCGGTTTGGGCATGTTGAAATATTGATCACATGAATTTTATTTCATATTCTTGAAAATAATATTTCACCATTCTGTCATTTAATGATATACTGTAAGCGGTCATCGTTGAAAAACGGCAATTTTCTAATTTAACTTAAGGAGTGTACGATGGAACTTAATGTTATTAACGTTACTGGCGTGGTTGTTGTATTTCTGATGTTGATCGTGCTGGGGATGCAAATTCAACTAAGCAGCCTCAGTAAAAAAATGGGCGAACAAGAGCAAAACATCAGCAAAAAAATAGATGAGTTGCTGAAAGAAAACAAGAGCAAAACACCACCGCCAGCAGCAGCGGCAGCAGCAGCAGAAAAATAGATGCGCTGTTAAAGAAAAAAGGCAATTAAAATTTTTAAAACACACAATTTAAGATTTCCGGAACCGCCGAAGGACATGGATGGCATCCGTTCGGTAAACTCTAAAGTGTTCGTGATTCTGAATTAACGGCTCTTCATCCGTAGCAGCCACGGGGACAACCACAGGAGCAATAATGGCGCGTTTCCATGGTACTCATGCTGCATCTTTATGCATTTCCTGCCTTGATAATTTGGATACCTGTATACAGTAAAATATATTTTATATGGACAACCAACAAGCAATAAACGGTTTGAAAAGCGACTGAGGCCTCTCCATTGGTAATCTGTAAATTTTACCGGTTTTTTAAAAAGTTTTAATGTGGCTTTTTATTAAATACTTTTTGAAAAGTCTTGTTTCTTTATTCCGGTGTTTTATGCTAAATTGCAAATTATAGCCGATCGGGTTGATCTGTAAAAGAGGAGGAACTATGAAAACGACGCAAAACTTTGATGAAACAGTTCTTGATAATAAAGATCTGTTCACCGGCGATTTCTACAAGCGCTTCGGGCTTCGGCACGCGCCAAGCCCCATCCGGCTTACGGACAAAATCGCAAAGGATTATCTGTTTCCCACTTTTTATGGAAATGTCACCTGCGCGCAGGCTATATTCCTGTGCAATTATGAAAAGATTGTTAAACTGATGCTTCACCCGGCCATCAAACCGGTAAAATTCCCCAAAGGACGCGCGGTGGTGGCCTTTGCGTGCTACATTTACCGCCAGGTACTGGGGGTGCCTCCATACAATGAAATAGCCATGACTGTTCCGGTGCTTGTGGATTCTCCAATTAACCTGCCGGTTCTGCCAATCCTGATGAGCTCCTATCCCGGTTTCGGCTACTATGTATTCTCCATGCCCGTCACCTCAAAAGAAAATATGCTGCGCGGTCACAAAATCTGGGGGTTGCCCAAGGTTACGCAGGAGATAGATATTTTTGATGATGGCCCTGACTGCGTCACGACTGCCCTGGAGGAGAGCGGCGAAAAATACTTCGAACTTCGCGTGCCGCGTGACGGCAATCCTACTCCGATGGATGTCGAAGGGTTTCTTTACAGCAAGCTTGACAACGAGCTTAAGAAATCCCGGACAAACTTCAAGGCCACTTTTAACATTCAAAAAAACATGAAGGTGCTTTTTAACGCCGGCCTGAAGGCCGAGACGCCTATGCTTAAGTTATCTGATACCCCCTCCGGCAGGGCGCTAAAAGATTTGGAGCTGGAAGAGCAGCCGCTGCAGACCCGATACGCGGCCACCATGGAAGCATGCTTTGACCTGCCCGAACCGGATTATAAGTCGAAGACAGTAAATTTCAGAAAATAAAACGGTTGGGCTGACTTAATATCAAAATCACCCTAAAAAAACCAACACCTATATTAGCGGTTACCCTGAAAGGATATCCGTTATAAAAGGAAATGCTGAAATTTATAATAATAAAAAGGGCGGAAAATATTTAATTGTAACAGGTGGGAAAAGCGTTACACAGGGTAAAAATAAGGCCATTGCGATTCGCCGTCTAAATCAATATTGCGGTTTTAATGAAATATTTCTGCAATGTTGTTTTTTTAATTCAAACAGTATATACAACCGAATTCTAACGAAACATGGGGCATATGTTTTGTAAAAATGTCAGCCGGGTATAATCCGAAGAGATCAATTAATCATGGATAATTTTTCTTCAGAACACGAAAAGAGCTTAAAGCACAGGCTGTGGCATAAACTTGTGGGAGAGCCGCGTGATATTAATGAACCGTCTTTATTTCATAAAATATCACTGATCCCGATTCTGGCCTGGATAGGCCTGGGCGCCGACGGTTTATCTTCTTCATCCTATGGGCCGGAAGAAGCTTTCAGGGCGCTGGGCAGTCACTCTTATATCTCCATTCTCATCGGCCTGGCAACGGCATGCACCGTTTTTATCATTGCTTATGCCTATTCGCGCATCATTGAACATTTCCCGCAGGGCGGCGGGGGATACATTGTATCGACCAAAACGATCAGCAGCGGCGCCGGCGTCGTATCAGGCAGCGCTTTGATCATCGATTATATGCTGACGATCACAGTTTCTGTTGTTTCCTGCGGAGATGCCATATTCAGTTTTCTGCCGATAACTTTTCAAAAATATAAACTCATTTTCGTCGCGTTTCTTATTCTGATACTTGTCATGATGAATTTGCGCGGCGTGAAAGAATCCGTCATAGCGCTGGCCCCCATCTTTGTGGTTTTTGTCGTAACTCATATTCTTCTCATCGTCTATGGCATATTCTATCATGCCGATCAAATCGGACCGGTGATGAGCCAATTTAACCTGAGCTTTAAACAGGATGCCGCAGCCATCGGCTTTATCGGCATCCTGGCGATATTTTTGCGGGCTTTCTCTCTGGGCGGCGGAACCTACACCGGTATAGAGGCTGTATCCAACGGTATGCAGATTATGCGGGAACCGCGGGTGCAGACAGGCAAACGCACCATGGTTTACATGGCGGCATCACTGGCCTTCACCGCGGGCGGCTTATTAATCTGCTACGCCCTTTTTCAGGTCAGGCCGGCCGAAGGAAGAACGCTTAACGCGATTCTTGCCGATGAGGTATTCCGCAACTGGCCTTTGACCACGTGGATTGTGCTTATAACGATTCTTTCCGAGGGCGCCCTGCTTATGGTTGCGGCTCAGACCGGATTCGTTGATGGTCCGCGCGTTATGGCCAACATGGCGACTGATTTCTGGCTGCCGCATCGTTTCGCGATGCTTTCCGAACGGCTTACCATGCAAAACGGCATTATATTAATGGGCATCGCGTCAATCATTCTGCTTTTATATACAAATGGTTCCATATCCGCTCTCGTTGTCATGTACTCCATTAATGTTTTTCTGACTTTTTCCCTTTCCCAGTTCGGTATGATCCGTTTTTTCCTTCACGATAAGAAAAAAGATGCGAACTGGAAGAGGCATATTGTCGTTCATGTCGTTGGCTTTATCGTCTGCGTGACGATACTTTGTATCACAGTCTATGAGAAATTCGGCGAAGGCGGCTGGATGACCCTGGTCATAACATCCGTTCTCATCGCTTTATGCTATTTAATCAAAAAGCATTATCTTAAGGTCCGGAACGAAGCGCGCAAACTTGAAGATATTCTGCAAAAAATCCACCCGGGCAAGAAATTCAATGACGAGCCTTTGAATCCGAAAGAACCCACGGCTATTTTGCTGGTTAGCGGATTCAACGGATTCGGCCTGCATACGTGGCTGTCCATTAATCGCAAGTTCCCGCATTTTTATAAAAATTTTATTTTTGTTTCTATTGCTGAAGTTGATCAGGGTTCGTTCAAGGGATCGGCAGAGATGGAACAATTGAGAGTTTCAGCGGAAAGCGGTTTAAAAAAATACGTGGAACTTGTCCGCTCTTACGGGCTGCCGGCAGACTACAGAATGGATGCCGGAACCGACGTGGTTGAAACAGCCACTCACATGTGTCAATCACTGGCGAAAGAATTCCCGAAATCCATGGTATTCACCGGAAAGCTGATTTTCCGTCAGGAGAGCTTTTTCCAGAAGTTACTGCATAATGAAACGGCCAACGCTATTCAGCGGCGCCTGCAATGGGATGGCATCGAAACGGTGATCATGCCGATTCGAGTTTAATGAACATCATGTACCAACTGCCCTGCAAAGACATTTTCCAATGAACTGTTTTTATGAATATATCTTCAATATATAATCCGGCAGGAATTAATCATTCACCTTCCGTAAACTTAGGTCCCATTCCGACTTTATAATCCATCTTATCATAAGGGTATGGATTCAGGACTGAAAGTAAAATGGTTTTATCTTTCATCGAATGGTCAAGCCATGTTTGCTCCTGCTGTGCGGGAACGATGACCGGCATGCGGTCATGAACAGGCGCGATCAATTCGTTGGCGCCGGTGGTAATAATGACACAGGTATTGATTTCTTTTTTGTCCGGGGATATCCATGTTTCATAAAGACCCGCGAACCCGAAAGGCCGTCCGGACTTCAGATAATAATACAGCGGCTCTTTTCTTTTGCCTTCTTTCTTCCACTCATAAAATCCGTCGGCAACGATAAGGCACCGCCTTTTTTTAAAGGCATCCCGAAAACTCGGTTTTTTATCCACTGTTTCCGCGCGGGCATTAATCAGCTTGTTGGCAATCGAAGGGTCCCTCGACCATGATGGAATCAGTCCCCATCTGAAACAGACCAATTGATTTTCTCCGTTGAGATTGATGACAGCAGGGATTAATTGATTAGGCATTATATTCCAACCCGGCTGGTACTTACATGATATATTCCGGATATTGAAATTCTCCCGGATATTTTTCAAATCGCTAATCAGTACAAATCTTCCGCACATGCCTTTATCCTGAAATTATAAATGACCGCGAATATGACTTTTATTTTTCATGGTTTTCATTATACCAGATTTCCCGGCAAACCGCCGGATATTTACGGAATTTTCAGGAAAATTACATTCATCTTGACAATAGGACAATCGTCCTATATAAAGTTGCCATGAAGAAAAGATTGAACACGAACGTTGTGGAACAAAAATTTGCCTCGTTTTTCCGGGAACAAAGACGAATGCCCACTTATTCGGAAATGCTTCCTCTTTTAGGCGTCAGGGCTAAAAGCGCCGCCGAGTACTGGACAAAAAAACTGCTGGACAGGGGCGCTTTGGAAAAGGACGCTAAAGGTTTCCTTAAACCCGCGCGTTTATCTTTCAACCTTCCCCTTGCGGGATATGTGGCGGCCGGGTTCCCCTCACCCGCGGAAGAAGAACTGCGGGATACCATTTCCTTTGATGAATATCTTATCAGTCATCCGGCATCATCCTTTATTCTTTCCGTTACCGGCGATTCCATGATCGGCGAAGGCATCAAAGAAAAAGATCTGGTGATTGTGGAGCGGGGCAGAGAACCCAAAAACGGGGACATCATTCTCGCGGAAGTGGACGGCAACTGGACCATGAAGTATTTTCGTAAAAAAGGGAAAAAGATAACGCTGGAGGCGGCCAACCCCAAGTATCCGCCGATCAGTCCGCGGGAAGAATTACGCGTTGCCGGAGTGATTACGGCCGTCGTCCGGAAATACCACAAATAGCGCTGTCGTTTAACCATTATAATTTCCTGTTTATCAGAGTATCTTATGAGCGATCAATTATTCAGCCTTTCTTCATGGCCGCGGGCTATTGCCCATATTGACGGCGACGCTTTTTTCACGTCCTGCGAAGAAGCCATTCATCCCGAACTCAGAGGAAGGGCGCTGATTACGGGAGGCGAGCGCGGCATTGTCGCCTGTGCCAGCTACCCGGCCAAGAAATCGGGCGTCAAGCGCGGCGTGCCCCTTCACGAAGCGCGGAGGATCTGTCCGGGACTCGTTGTCCTTCCTTCCGATTATGAAACCTACAGCCTGTTTTCACGGCGGATGTTTGGCATCATGCGGCGCTTTACGCCCGATGTGGAAGAATATTCCATTGATGAGGCTTTTGCCGATATTACCGGCATGCGCCGCGCCCTGCGTTCATCTTATGAAGACATTATCATCCGGATGAAAAAAGATATTGAAAGAGAACTGGGCATAACGGTTTCGGTGGGGCTGAGCATCACCAAAGTCCTGGCGAAGGTCGCTTCCAAACATCAGAAACCATCCGGTGTGACCATCATAAGAGGAAGGGATATTGCCGGGTATCTGAGCAATCTTCCCGTGGAGAAAATATGGGGCGTAGGCAATGCCACAACCAACTATCTGGCCAAGATGGGCATTCGCCACGCTCTGGAATTCGCGCGGATGCCGGAGGATAAGGTGAAAGCAAAATTTACCAAACCCGGCGTGGAAATCTGGCGGGAACTGCGCGGAGAATCGGTTTATCCCGTAACGGCGGAAGAAAAAAGCTCCTACGCCTCGATCAGTAAAACGAAAACATTCGCGCCGCCGACTTCCAATGCCGAATATCTGTTTGCTCATCTTATGCGTAATATGGAATCCGCATGTATCAAGGCCAGACGCTACTTATTAGCGCCGAATAAAATCGCCGTCTTTCTCAAGAAAAATGATTTCGACATCACCGGCAATGAGGCCAGGCTCTCGCGTCTCTGCGCTTCGCCGCTTGAATTTTCAGGCATTATTCATGATCTTTTTGATTCCTGTTATTGCCCCAAAGATATTTACCGCGCTACCGGAGTTGTTCTTCTTGACCTGGAGCCGGACACCTGTACTCAATACTCTCTTTTTGATAATCCCGTACAGGCGGAAAAAATAAGAGACATTTATAATGCCGCGGATGAACTGGGACGGAAATTCGGCAAGCACACCCTGCATCTGGGCAGTTCTCATCCGATTGACAAACTGGGCAAAGGCCGCCGGGGTGAACCTACGGTTCGTGAACAAACCCGGCTTAAAGGCGAAACAAACCGCCGTCATCTGGGTTTGCCGCTGCTACACATAAAACCTGACTGAATCATCAAGTAACGTAATATAGCGCCAGTAAACCCAAAGCGTAGAGAACAATTTGTAAAACAGAATCAATTCCCAGGCGGAAGTAGCAGCGTTTCGGTCTTAATATAAATGAAACCGCATAGACTCCCATCATGACTATTCCCAAAACGGCAAATAAAATATCAAGGTGTCCCGCATAAGATAAAATCGGTTTTGCCGCCACCAGATCGGCAAATAGAAATATAATGAGCATAAAGGCATTGCCGCCCATAATATCGCTTATGGCCAGGTGGTTATCACCAATAAATATCGATTCCAGTCCTGTGCTTATTTCAGGTAACGATGACATTAAGGCCAGAACAGTGGCCGCAAAAATGCCGCTGTTAATTCCCAAACGATCGGCAATAGCCGAACCTGTTTCCTCCAAAACAACCCCGGCAATCAAAGTGGCAATGCTGGCAACCGAAAAAAACAGAATAACCTGCAGATTTGATTTTTTAGCATAAAATATATGGTTTTCCACCGCCCGGCGTTCGTGATGTTTGCGGCCGGGAGAAGCATCAGGCGCAGTTCGATGAAGTTGTGATTTACTTCTGAATTTATTGATTAAGTACAATCCTATAACCCAGCCGGCAACCAGGACAATGGAAAGAGGGTTTGTTTTAAAAATAGCGTCTTTAGCCGGAATCAGGGTGGCCAATAAGGCAACGATTGTAAGAACGATGGCAAAAATGGTTTCTAAAGATAAAATGGGTGAACCGGCTAAATATGAAAGCGGCCTTTTCTTATCGACGGCAAAATCAAAGATGACGATAATCAAGGTTTGAATGGCTATGCCGCCCAATAAGTTACCGATTATTATCGGGATGTGTCCGTCGCAGGCCGCGCTGTAAGTTATAGCGATTTCAGGCAGACTCCCGCTAATGCCAAGCAGGATTAATCCGCCAAGGGCGTCCCCGATTTTAAAACGGGTGTCTAAAGAATCGGTTGTTTTGGTTAAAGTAATACCGGCTACCCAGGTAACAATTGCTGAAACAATAAAAAAAACGATGAGGGATAATAATGAAATATTCGCTATATTTGAAATCATCTTTTTTACATATCAAAAAACAGCTTTATTAGTAAAGATAAAAGTGCGCGGGAATGGATCTAAACGGTCAGTGCTTGTTAAAATTTATCAAGACAACTTATCCCGGCCTGCGCGTAAAGTCATGAGCGGGTGGGTCAATAAACATCTTTAAATCAAGAAGGTGTTATGATATTCAGTAACAAAAAATGAAGTCCGGCTGATCATCCAGACGGTTGACGACCCATAGGAAAAAGGGCATGCACCTATGAAAATCCGCTGTAAACCGCTGCTGTTTATTTTAGCGGCATTACTGATAATCGTTGGCTGCGCGCATACTGAAACCATGGATGGTTTCAATGCTGCCGAATGGCTTGAAATGGGCCATCAGGCTCTTGCCGATAATAACCCGGATGAAGCCCTGAATGCTTTCAATAAAGCAATAGAACTCGACCCGAAAGCCGCGGAGGCCTATGTCAGGCGCGGATATATCTACTATTATCTGGGCGATTACAATCAGGCCATCGCTAATTACGATAAGGCCATTGACCTGAACCGGCAGGATATGGAAATCTATATTAACCGTGGACGCGCATATTACTATATTGAAAAATATAATCAGGCCATCGCGGATTACAACAAGGTCCTTGAATTAAATCCGGATCAGACAGAAGCCCGCTTCAGCCGGGCAGATGCCTATGCCAAACTTGGCAATTTTAATCAGGCCATCGCGGATTACAACAAAGTCATTGAACTAAACCCGAAAGATGAACATGCCTACGTGAACCGGGGAGATTCCTATATCAAACTTGGCAATTTTAATCAGGCCATCGCGGATTACAACAAAGCCATAGAGATAAACCCGAATTTTGCGATTGCCTTTTTCGGCAGGGGAATTGCCTATAGCGCGCACAACGATAACGATCAGGCCGCTACGGATTGGGTAACGGCGGCCCGGCTTGGCCTTAAAGAAGCGCAGGATTTTTTAAAAAAGAGAGGGATTGTCTGGTAAATTATCCGCTTTTTTCAATCAGCAAATGGTGTGCTCTTATAACGTGGCCTTACAGCAAGTGTTAAGAATTCCGATTACTTCTTTTATCCATTAGAATCCGGCGATCTTAAGAATCTTCGATTGAACTTGCGCCCGGAAAACCTGCCGCTCCAATTAACGCTTTTGGCTGCAACTTCTCAAGCAACAATCATGAAGCGGCAATTACAAAATTTAATTTGGTGTAATTCCTAATGGTTATATGTTATAATAAACGAAAAAAGTTAACTCAGGAGGTGGATCAATGTTTGAAGGAATTTTTCAACCGATGCATCTTATCATCATTTTGATTATCGTCCTGATTATCTTTGGGCCCGGGAAGCTTCCCGAACTGGGAGGAAGCATTGGCAAGGCCATCAGGGGTTTCAAAAAAGCAATGGAGGAACCGGACAAGAAACCTGACGAAACGGCACAAACCAGGATAACGGAAGAACCGGTAAAGAAACCTGACGAGGCGGCAGGGGCCAAAAAAATGGAAGATAAAAAAGATTGAATTAAACGGGACAGGACGGGCCGCTGTGCGCCGGGTCAAATCCGTCCCGGGACAAACAACATAAGAGAATCCTAACTTAAAATGGAATACATTCGGGGGGCAGGTTAATGGACGAAAAAGAGAGCGTAAAACAGCTGAAGAATGGAAAACAAAAAAAAGCCAGACCGTCGAAAAAGGCTGAAAGAGACCCGGAACGGCTCAGGGAAGAGAACGATATAATCATAACGATCCTCTCCGAAATAGATAAGCTTCCTGAAGAGAAAATCATCTATAACCACAGCAAGGATATTTCAACATCGGGTACGAGAATTCAGGGCAATGTTCTCCTGCCCGTCGACACCTATCTTAAAATAGATTTAACATTAAAGAATTCGAAAGAAAAGATAACGGTTTTCGGAAAAGTACTATGGAGCAAAGCCGTCTCGGAGGGTAAATCTTATGAGGCGGGCGTGGAATTCGTGGACACACCCGACGAATCCATCAAAATACTTGGGGATTACATCATGTCAATAAAAGATTATACAAACTTAAATCCCGTCGGTGTGCCCTATTGGATTTTTGCGAAATTCAACAAACCGGAATCTAAATAGAATTAACGGATCATTTTAAAAACAACAAGGATTATCGTAAATCAATGAATGTCCAAAAGTTTTATCAGATGTCAACGCGCAAAAGATACCCCGCGAATGTTTAGGAACGTATTTCCGTATTTAAAATTGTCCTTCCTTTTTTGGTATTAAGACGGCCGTTAATCAATGTTTATTTCCTGAAATTCTTATTTTCCCTTTTTAGCATTTTTATGCTACATTATAACTGGTTGAAGATGCGTAATTCTTTAAATTTAGGAAACATGCCTGTAAATTGAAGGAGGTATCATTATGAAACCGTTGAGAGTATTTTCGATTATATCGTCTTTTGTCATGATTTCGTCTTTATTATTTTTCACTTTTTCCGGCATCTCTATCGCATCCGAAACACAGGGAACAACCCTGGGCGATTGCCTTAGCAGCTGCAAAAATAAAGGGGACGTCTGTATCAATATGACCGCGGATTCAAGACGTTGTACCGCGGTATATCAGGAATGCGTTGATGCCTGCAAGAAGGCAAGCGATTCTTCTTCATCAAATTCATCCGATAGCAATTCTTCATCTTCACAGCCTTCGGGAGGCCATTCTTCATCATCTACTTTAAAGTAATTAGGTGAATTTGTCGGAAAGCATGGTAAGAATAATGTCATTCTTGCGGTCGGCAATGGGTGAAAACCTGAGGCAGTTTCTCTGGAATCTCATTCTCATCATTACCGGAAGCTGTATCTGCGCCCTCGCCATCAACGGAATCCTCATTCCCCGGAAATTTGTCAGCAGCGGCGTAACCGGAATTTCGCTGATCTTTCATTACCTCATACCGTTTCTTCCCGTGAGCGTTTTTTATTTACTTTTCAATGTTCCGCTGTTCGCCCTGGGATGGAAATACGTAAGCCGCCGGTTTTTTATTTACAGTCTTATCGGCACTGCCGTCTTTTCCGCCGCCGTAGAGTGGATTGTTGTCCCCATACACGTCCAGGATCCGCTTCTGTGTTCGCTGCTTGCCGGAATCATCATGGGAACGGGACTCGGCATCATTCTCCGCTCTGCCGGTTCCTCCGGCGGAACGGACATCATCTCCGTGATGGTTCAGACGCGATTTTCGATTCGCCTGGGCTATACGGTACTGGCTTTTAATAGCATTGTTCTGGCCGCCTCCGCAATGCTCTTTTCTTTAGACATTGCCCTGTACACCCTTATCTATATGTACGTTTCTTCCCACATCCTCGATCTTGTCGTTACAGGACCGAGCCAGCGCAAATCCGTCATGATAATCTCCAGGTCGCAGGGAGACATTATTATCAAGATACTGAAGGAATTGAATCGCGGGGTTACTGTTATCAAAGGTCAGGGGGGATATTCGGGGGAACCCGAAGATATCATCTACACGGTGATTGCCTTTCGCGATCTGGCAAGCATGAAGAAATTGATCAATAAGATCGATCCCCACGCCTTCGTTGTTTTTAGTGACACAGCTGAAGTCATGGGATATCGGATCGGCAACCAGCCTCACTGGTAAAAGCATTTCAATGTTGTAACCCGTTTGATAAGTGCCAAAACCCATCAAAAGCACATCCGCGAAACATCAGCCTCAACAAAAATACATCATTTCTTTCAACATTCTTAGATGATATTTTCCAGGGTATTATGATATAAGAAACTCAATTTTTTGGCATTAGTTTTATCAGGAGTTTGATTTGCGCGATTCCAAGACCTATTCACGCCTTATCGTAATATTTCTAATTGCCGTTTCCTGCGCCGCATTTGGCCGGATAGCGGGGAATGACTTTATCAATTTTGATGATATCCCTTATATTACCGGAAATAATCATGTTCAATCGGGACTTAATTCCGAAAGCATTAAATGGGCGTTTACAACGATCGTTGAGGGAAACTGGCATCCCTTGACGATGATTTCCCATATGCTGGACTGGAGCCTTTTCGGTGCCAACGCCACAGGCCATCACCTCGTCAGTCTGCTTCTTCATATAGGCTCTGTCATTTTTTTGTTCCTTTTTTTAAATAAAACAACAAACAGTATCTGGCCTTCCGCTTTTGCCGCCGCTTTCTTTGCCCTCCATCCCCTGCGCGTGGAATCGGTGGCCTGGGCATCCGAACGAAAAGATGTGCTTAGCATGTTTTTTGGTATGGCCTGTTTCTATACTTATGCCCTATACGTCGAAAATTCCAGGCTCTCGCGATATTTTCTATGCCTGACATTATTTGCCCTGTCCCTGATGTCCAAACCCATGCTGGTTACCCTGCCCTTTCTGCTGATTCTTCTGGATTACTGGCCGCTTAACCGTCTTGGGTCGCGGAAAATCGCAACAAGCCCCGCAGACACTGTTGCGGTTTCCCCGATTAAAGGGAGGAAAAAAACAAATTTAAAAAAAGAATCTCTGAAGAAAAATATTTCACAGGTTCGCGGCCCCAAATTGCCGGAAACCAGAATTGCGGGAATAATTCCGTTATGGCAAATACGCGAAAAGGTTCCTTTTTTCTGTCTGACGATCATCTCCTGCGTCATTGCCCTGTGGGCGCAAAACAAAGGAGGCGCTGTTGCTTCCTCAGATATTTTCCCGTTCTTTGCCCGGCTTGCCAACGCGATAGTCTGCTATGCTTCATATCTTGTAAAGATCTTCTGGCCGGTTGATCTGGCCTTATTTTATCCCTATGAACATTCTATATCTCTATGGAAAGTGTTAATTTCCGGCATTATCATTATATCCATTACGCTTGCCGTTCTTTATTACACTCAAAAACTGCCGTTTTTATTTGTCGGCTGGTTCTGGTATCTGGGATCCTTTATACCGGTTATAGGTTTGGTTCAGGTAGGCACGCAGTCAATGGCCGACCGCTATACTTACCTGCCTTTCATCGGCATTGCTGTTATGCTGGCCTGGGGTGTGCCGCTTTTATTTCCGCGCTGCGAGTGGCGCAAAAAGATTTTATTACCCGCGGCAATAACCTTGCTTATCTTCATGGCGGTTATAACATGGTATCAGTGCGGTTACTGGAGGGACAGTGTCACGATCTTCAACCACACTTTAAATGTAACAAAGAACAACAATCTGATGCATAACAATTTAGGCACTACCCTGTTTGATCAGGGTAAATTCCAGGAGTCTATAGACCAGTATAACGAATCCATCCGCGTAGCGCCGGATGATTTCGATGCCTATTATAACAGAGGGTCTGTCTACTATAGACTAGGACAATTTAAGCTCGCTTTGGAAGACTTTAGTAAAGCCATCAGCCTGAAACCAACAAAAGATGTCAATATGTTTTACAACAACAGAGGGGCCGCTTACCTTAAACTGGGCAAATATCAGTTGGCCATAGAGGATTTTAACAAGTCCATCGCCCTTAAACCTGACGATGCCGATGCTTACAACAACCGGGCATCCTGTTATTTGATTCAGGGCAACCGGGAGCCTGGCTGTTATGACGCGCTAAAAGCATGTTCACTGGGAAACTGCACGACATTGAGAATTGCTCAAGGTAAGAGGGACTGCAATTAGATACGTTCTATGTTCTGCATGGAATATGGAACATGATAAGGAATCCGGCATTCGTTATGTTCAATAAGATAAATATCGGCCGCGACAAAAAGAATTTGATCGTTTATATTGTTTTGACGTTGATCACACTCGCTGTTTTCTGGCAGGTGACTCTTTACGATTTCATTACTTTCGATGACCCCGTTTATATTACCCAGAATAGTCATATCCAGTCCGGAATCACATGGAATGGATTTTGCTGGGCGCTTGGCACAAGATATTACAGCTTATGGCACCCACTGGTGTGGCTTTCCTTCATGTTCGATTATCAGCTTCATGGCCTGAATGCCGGCGGCTATCATGTCACCAATCTTATTTTGCATATTCTCAGCACATTATTACTTTTCTGGCTTTTTAACCGCATGACGGGAGCAATCTGGCGAAGCGCTTTTATCGCGGCTTTTTTTGCGCTTCATCCGCTGCATGTGGAATCGGTTGCCTGGATATCTGAACGTAAAGATGTGTTAAGCGCGTTTTTCTGGATGCTGACTCTCTGCCTGTATGTCTATTACACCGGGAAACCGGTTATAAAAAGATATCTTCTTGTTCTTTTTTCCTATGTCCTGGCGCTTATGAGCAAACCCATGGTTGTCACTTTGCCTGTAATCATGATCCTTCTGGATTACTGGCCGCTTGGACGTCTTGGGTTCCGGAATAACGCAAACAATTTGAAGGACGTAATGCATGCTTCCCCAAATCAGGAAAGACAGAAAACCAATTCAAAAAAAGAATCTCTCAAAGAGAATATATCTCCATTTAATAAACTGAAGTCATCAGAAACCGGGTTTACGGCAATCCGTCATGGCAGCTTGCCGCTTTGGGAGAAGATACCTTTTTTTGTCTTATCTGCAGTTATTGTTATCGTCATGCTTTATGCGCCGGACACGCCGCCTGAAAGAGGTTTCTCTTTTGTGTCGCGGCTTGCCAACGCGCCCGTTTCCTTTATGAGTTATCTGGGGAAAATTTTCTGGCCGCATGATTTGTCAATTTTTTACCCCTTCACGGATCAGCTTCCGCTCCTGCAAGTCTGGGGCTGTCTTTTGCTTATTATCGTTATCAGCGTCCTCGTAATTTTAATGATGAAAAAACTGCCGTATCTCTTTGTCGGATGGCTGTGGTATGCGATAACCCTTCTGCCGGTCATCAAGATTATTCAAGTCGGCAACGACGCGATGGCCGACCGCTACACTTACCTGCCCTCAATCGGCATTGCCATTGCACTTTCCTGGGGTGTGCCGTTTTTATTCAAAAAAGAAGATACGCGCAAAAGATTTTTATTCCCGGCAGGAACAGCGATCCTGGCGATCTTCGCGATATTAACGTGGCAGCAATGCGGTTATTGGAAAAACAGTATCGAACTTTTCAGTCATGCCCTGCAGGTAACAAAGGACAACTATCTGGCACATAACAACATTGGTTTTGCCCTTGTTACCGAAGGCAGGATAGAGGAGGCTATTGATCACTATAATAAAGCCATCGTCATAAAACAGAATTCTGCCGATAATTACAATAACCGGGGCGCGGCGTTCGACAAACTCGGTCAACATCAACGCGCCATCGAAGACTATGACAGGGCCATCGATCTGAAACCGGATTACGCTGAAGCATATTTCAACAGGGGAAATGTTTATGGTGAACTGGGCAAATATCAGCAGGCTGTTGAAAACTATAATCATGCCATCTTGCTAAAACCGGATTATCTTCAGGCCTACGGTAACCGCGCAGTGGCTTATTTAAATCAGGGAAACATGGAAGCCGGCTGCAGCGACGCGCAAAAAGTGTGCGCATGGGGAGACTGCAGATTGTTGGAAATAGCCAGAGGCAGGAGGGACTGCCGTTAACTGTATGGAGAACTATAATACTGATTACTAACGGGAATCCTTAATCCTTCACCCGCCCGCGGCCGGAAAATTGTCCGGTTTGCCGAAGATACCGGATTTCATACAGAAATAAACATAGTTTATGCCGGGTAATATATCTATGCCTGATACTTAATTGTCATCTTTCCCTTTGACACAAAATCATTCTTCATATACTTTTAATATAGATTCGCGATATCTGGAAATTCTTTTGCCGGAATCTTTTGTCGCGCAAACAGGCTAATCTTCAAGGAAAGGAAAAATGAACAAAAAGAGAGAGGAAATACATAAAAATAAAACTGTCTCTCGTAAAACTACCGGCATGGATAAGCGGACGCAGGAAATACTGCGTCGAAGTGAGGAAAAATACCGGACCATTCTTGAAAATATTGAAGACGGCTATTTTGAGGTCGATCTGACCGGTAAATTTACTTTTATCAATGATACTGTGAGCAGAGTCATGGGCTACACGAAAGATGAACTCATCGGCATGGACAACCGGCAGTATACCGCGAAGGAGGATTTAAAAGAAGTTTTTCAGGCCTATAACAGGGTTTACACCACGGGAGACCCCATCAAAGAATTCTGCTGGCAAATCACAAGCAAAGACGGGTCTAAAAAATATATAGCGGGTTCTATATCGTTAATCAAAAATTCATCCGGAAAACCAACGGGATTCAGAGGGATTGTCCGGGACACAACCGAGCGCAGGCAAAACGAAGAACTGCTCAGGGAAAGCGAAAAACGATACCGTCTTTTGGCCGACAACATCACCGAGCATATCTGGATCATGGATTTATATTCCATGCAAACGATCTACATAAGCCCGTCCGTGGAGAAAATGTACGGATTTACTATTGATGAGCTGAAAAGATTTTCTTTGAGGGACATTCTCACGGAAGAATCTTTCCGGAGGATGGTGGAAGTTTTTTTCATAGAGATGCCCAAAGCGCTTGCCACACCACCGCCTGCCATTCATAAGTATTCGCTGGAACTGGAAGCCCGCCACAGGGACGGTCATACGGTGTGGATTGAAAACACCATGAGTTTCATCCCTGATGAAAACGGGAAACCCGTGTCCCTCCTGGGTGAAACCCGGGACATCACCGAGCGCAAAAAGGCGGAGGCCTTGCTGAAAAAAAGCGAAGAGCAATACCGGCTCCTGGCGGATCACATGAAAGACCAGGTGTGGCTCATGGATCTGAATTTGAACATCACCTATGTCAGTCCATCCGTGGAGCGGTTAACCGGATATACATTCGACGAGATCAAGAAACTGCCCAAGGACAAACTCCTTACTCCTGAATCTCTTAAAAAAGCCTTGGAGTTCACTTCCCTCAAAATGCCGAAGGCCATGAAGGCCTCTTCAAAAGATTTTGAATTCAGAACACTGGAGCTGGAATTCATATTGAAGGGGGGCCAAACTGTATGGGGGGAGTGCTCGTTTAGTTTCATCAGAGACAATCAGGGGAAAGTGGTATCCATCCTGGGTGAATCAAGGGATATAACCGACCGGAAGCTCGCGGAAGAAAAATTACATAAAGAGGAACAGCGCTTCCGGGCTCTTGCCGAGCAATCGTCGGACATTATCATTATGGTCAACCGGGAGGGAATTATTATCTATGAAAACCCTGCCGTGGAAAGAATTTTGGGAATAAAAAGTAAGAACAGGATTGGCAACGCTAACCTGTTTGAAAACGTTCATCCCGATGACCTGAACATCGTAAAAAGCGCATTTCGCTCATTATTTGAAGATAAAAATGCCGGTTCACGAAGAAGTGAAGTGCGGCTTCGTCACATTGATGGAAATTGGCGAACATTCGAAGCTGTGGTAAGCAATCTGGCACGGGAGAATGTTGTTGAAGCAATAATTATTAACCTCCGGGACATTACCGAGCGCAAGCAGGCGGAAGAGGCTTTGAGGGAAAATGAAAATAAATATCGTTTGAGCTTTGAGAATATATCGGATGTTGTTTTTACGATTGATACCGGTCTCAATATTTCAAGCGTATCTCCGAGCGTGGAAAGGATATTGGGATACAAACCGCAAGATTTCATTGGCCGGTCTGTCTCTGATCTGGGTAAAATCATTCTCACGCCTGAATCTTTTCAGCAGGCTGTAACCAATTTAAATCATATATTAAAAGGCAAATCCATTTCCTCGGTGATTTATGATTTTATCGCCAGGGATGGAACCATAAAGATTTGCGAACTCAGCGGATCTCCCGTCATGCAAAAAGGCAAGATTATCGGCATGATTTCCGTTGCCCGCGACATCACCGATCACAAACGGGCGGAGGAAGCACTTAAACAATCTGAATCCTGGTACCGGACAATTTTTGAAAACACAGGAACAGCCATCCTCACCATAGAGGAGGATACAACGATAAGTCTTATCAACACCGAGTTTGAGAAATTATCCGGTTATTCTAAAAAAGAAATCGAGGGGAGGAAGCATTGGGAAGAGTTTGTTGTCCGGGAGGATCTGGAAAGAATGTTAGCCCAGCATCGTCAGCGCAGACAGGATGCGAAATCGGCCCTGAAAAAATATGAATTCCGTTTCATGGATAAGAATGGCGCTGTTAAAGATATCGTCCTGAGCATCGATATGATTCCCGGCACGAAAAAAAGCATCGCGTCTTTGCTTGACATCACCGAGCGTAAGCAGAGCGAGGAAAAACTTCAGCGCACCCTTGAAAGCCTCAGAAAAGCTGTGGGCACCACCATTCAGGTCATGGTGTCGGCAGTAGAGATGAGGGATCCCTATACAGCAGGCCATCAGATCAGGTCTGCAAACCTTGCCATGGCAATCGCCAGAGAGATGGATTTGGACCAGAATAAAATCGACGGAATCCATATGGCCGGCTCCATCCATGACATCGGGAAATTGTCCATCCCCTCGGAGATATTGTCCAAGCCTAACAATTTGACCCAACTGGAATTTTCCCTGATTAAAGAACATCCCCGGAGCGGATACGAAATGTTAAAAGATGTGGAAGCGCCCTGGCCGCTTGCGGAAATAATCTATCAGCATCATGAACTCATTAACGGCACCGGTTATCCGAGACATTTAAAAGGGGATGACATTCTCATTGAAGCCCGCATCCTGGCCGTGGCGGACATTGTGGAGGCTATGGCTTCCCATCGTCCTTATCGCGCGTCGTTGGGCATTGAAGCGGCCCTTGAAGAAATCGAAAAAAACAAGGGAATTCTTTATGACGCTGTAGTGGTCGATGCCTGTCTGAAATTATTCAGAGAGAAAGGTTATAAGCTCGCATGAGATTGGGAAAACCAATCCTGTAGAAATGATTCTCACGGTAATCAGTAATATTGTTTTTCTTCCATCAAAACCAATGATGATATCGTAAAGGCATTCTTATGGATGTTCTATCCGCGAAACAGGACTTTGCAAAATAATTTCTTTTTACAGTCAGCGATTCCGCCGTATGGTCTCCTTTTTTTAATCCATAAAAATAAGGCCATCATCAATCAATAATTTTTCGATTAAAAATCAATATCATCTTCCTAAAATTCTTTTGATCTGGTATGGTTTAAAACAATCTTTGCGAGGATTATATCATGACGACACGAAATGAAGCGGGAAAATTTGAAGTTATTGACCGGATATTCGCGCCACAAAGCATCGCGGTTGTGGGAGTTTCAGCGGAAGGAATGGGTTTCGGCCGTGGCATTCTGCTTTCGCTCATTGCCATCGGCTGTGAATGCAAACTGTATCCTGTCAATAAGAAGGGCGGCTCCATCGCGGGCATGACCATCTATCCTTCCATTGAGGACATCCCCGATAAAATAGATTTTGCCATCATCGCGGTGCCTGCGCATCTGGTGCCTTCCGCCGTGGAAGCCTGCCGACTAAAAGGCGCCGTAGGCGTTGAAATACTTTCATCCGGTTTCAGGGAAATCGGCACCCCGGAAGGTATTGCGCTCGAAGAGGAACTGCAGGCCATCGCCAAAAAAGGAATCAAGGTGATCGGCCCGAACTGTTTCGGAATCTACTGTCCGAAATCAGGACTCACCATGCTGCCGGGGCCGGATTTGTCCAGAAAACCGGGAGGCGTGGCGCTGCTTTCGCAGAGCGGCGGTCTTTCCGTGGATTTTGCACACATCGGCAAGTGGCGGGGAATAAACTTTTCCAAGGTTGTCAGCTTTGGAAACGGCTGCGATCTCAGGGAGACGGAGATGCTGGAGTATCTTCGGCAGGACCCCGAAACAAAAGTGATCTGCATGTACATAGAGGGCGTCAGCGACGGCCGCGAATTTCTTTCGACCCTGAGGGAAACTGCAAGCCGGAAACCTGTTATCGTGATCAAGGGAGGTCTCTCCGATTCGGGAAGAAGAGCCGCGGCTAGTCATACGGCATCACTCGGAGGGCAAAGAGATATCTGGGAAGCCGCTCTGAGACAGTGTAATGCCGTTATGGTGGAAAATCTTGAAGAAATGACTGATGCCGCGCTGGCTTTTTCTCTATTGCCGGTGGGCGTTTACCGGGGTTGTTCCGTCGCGGGCGGAGGCGGCGCGCTGGGAATAGCGGCGGCGGATGCCGCGGAACCCTTTGGACTTGAAGTGCCGCGCTTAAGAGATGACCTTCAAAAAGCCATTGGGGAGATTTTGCCCAAACCCGGTTCGTCCCCTGTTAACCCGATCGATATTGCCAACCCGTTTGTTACGCCTGCGACCATCAAAGACATTTTGCTGTACGCGGCAAAAGACGATCACGTAGACATACATATTCTTATCCAGCTTCTGTACCATTATAAATCCATTCAATCGTCACTCGGAAACGTCCGCCTCAAAGACATTACGCCCTCTATGGAACTGGCTCGCGCCTGCGGCCAGGCGATGGAGGAAGGCGGTAAGCCCGTTATGCTTGTGCTTCCTAATTTCAAGCAGGAGGAAGATGCCATCGAGATCGAAGAGGTCATCCGCGAGACGCGCCGCCTTTTCACCGAGGCCGGCATGCCGGTCTTTGACGATGTAAAGAATGCCCTGCGTGCCATCACATTTGTTTCCACATACTACCGGCGCCGGAAGATTTTCCAATCGACCGATTGAAATAACAGGGTATCAGCATCTGCTTTTATGAGTGGTTTGACTCGCGGAATTGGAGAAAATGAAATCTGCCATGTTAAACAAGATAGAAATTTTTTCAGGAAATAAAAAACACGTTTACCTTATTATCATATTATTAATCGCCGCTTCTTGCGCAGCATTGGGCCGTATCGCGTTTAATGATTTTATAAACCTGGATGACACAAAATACGTTACGGAAAATAATTATGTTCAATCTGGATTTAATACGGAAAGCATCAAATGGCTGGCAACAACTACAAATTTCGGCTATTGGCATCCTGTAACCTTGATTTCCCATATGCTGGACTGGAGATTATTCGGCGCGAACGCCTCCGGTCATCACCTTGTCAGTCTGCTCCTGCATATAGGCGCTGTAATCTTTTTATTCCTCTTTTTAAATAAATCGACAAGTAACATCTGGTCTTCAGCTTTTGCCGCCGCAATATTTGCCTTTCACCCGCTGAGAGTGGAATCTGTAGCCTGGATAGGCGAACGAAAAGACGTCTTAAGCATGTTATTCGGAATGGCCTGTCTTTATGCTTATGTTTTATATACTGAAGCGCCCAAAGCATCTAAATATTTTCTTTGTTTGATTTTATTTATTTTGAGTTTGATGGCAAAACCGATGATGGTCAGCCTGCCCTTTGTTCTGCTTCTTCTTGATTACTGGCCTCTGGGCCGCTTACAAAAGATTTTCCCTCCGGCAGACGTGCCGGTGGCGGCCGCTGAAAAAGTAAAAAAGAATAAAAGTCGCAAAAACAATAATATAAAAGAGAAAAAAATATCCGCGCCGGTGGCAAACCAGGCAGCAATAATCCGTTTTCTTTTATGGGAAAAGGCGCCTTTTCTCTGTCTGTCCATTGTTTTCAGTATTCTTGCGTTCTGGATGCAGAATAAAGAAGGACTTGTTATGTCGCCGGAAACTATCCCGCTTATAACGCGGATCTCCAACGCTTTTGTTTCGTATGCCGCTTATCTCGGAAAAATATTCTGGCCGGTTGATCTGGCCGTGTTCTATCCATACGAATATTTTCTGCCCTTATGGCAAGCTTTAATTTCCGGCATTATCCTTATCATCATTACACTTGCTGTTTGTTATTATGTCAAAAAACTGCCATTTCTATTCACCGGCTGGTTTTGGTATCTGGGAACGCTTATTCCCGTTATCGGCCTGATACAGATATCCACGTTTTCGATGGCTGACCGCTATACGTATCTGCCTTCAATCGGCATTGCGATAGCGCTGGCATGGGGAATACCGTCTTTGATTAAGAACGAAGATATTCGCAAAAAAATTTTATTCCCGGCAGGGATTGCCTTGTTGTTTATCCTGTTGATTATAACATGGCGGCAATGCGGTTATTGGAAAAACAGCACTGCTCTTTTTAGCCATGCTTTGCGGATAACAAAAGATAATGATTTTTCGCGCAACGGTTTATGTCTCGGCCTGTTTCAGGAAGAAAAATTTAAAGAGGCCGTTGACAATTGCAGCGAAGCGATTCGCATGAATCCTTCTTCACTCTATGGCCTGGATAACAGGGGTGGCGCTTATTTTAAACTGGGTCAGTATCAATTGGCCATAGAGGACTTCAATACGGCAATCCGTCTAAAGCCGGACTACGCGTATGCTTATAACAAAAGAGGGGCTGCTTACAGTGCACTCGGTCAGCATCAGCGTGCCATAGAAGATTTCAGCGAAGCCATACGCCTGAAACCGGATTATGCCAAAGCCTACTACAACAGAGGCGAAGCCTACATTAAACTCGGTCAATACCAACATGCAGTCGTTGACTATGATAACGCCATTCTATATAAACCGGATTATGCTGACGCTTACAACAACAGGGCTTTTATCTATTTAAACCTCAGAAACATCAAGGCTGGCTGCGACGACGCGCTAAGAGCTTGTGAATTGGGAGAGTGTAATTTATTAAAAGCGGCTAAAAGCAAGGGAGACTGCCAGTAATAATTTGGTAATATTTTTCCCGGCGATAAGTCTAACAACTGAAGCTGATAAACTTAAAAGGAAAGGATGTCCAATGCCCGCAATAGGTAGAATGCTGATTGCAGCGGGAATTATCATTATAGTAGTCGGGCTTATACTTCTGTTTTGCGATAAAATACCATTGCTCGGGAAACTGCCCGGGGATATTTATATCAAAAAAGAGCGGTTCAGTTTTTATTTCCCAATTACGACAAGCGTTATCATAAGCATTATTCTGACTATACTTTTCTATATATTCAGGAAATAGAAGTTGTTCCATGATAAATAGAACACATGAAAATTATCCAGTTACAAAAAAGATTCTTATGAAATGGTATCATTTATTGACAACATGCATTAATATGATTGCGGAACAAATAATATAATGATTGATACAAAACGTAATTTTGACAAAGACGCCGCCCTCTGGGATGAGAATCCCGGGCGGGTCAAAATGGTTCAGAGAATATTCGACACGATAACCTCGGAAATAAATCTGACTTCATCTATGGATGTTCTTGATTTCGGCTGCGGGACAGGTCTACTGACCATGCGGATGGCGCCTTTGGTCCGTTCCATAACCGGCATCGACACGTCGCAGGGAATGCTGGATGTTTTAAATGCTAAAATTTCAGACGGGCACCTGGCGCATGTAAAAACCCGTTTTGTTGATCTGGAAAAAGGCGGGGCGCTTAAAGGCCGTTATCATCTCATAACAAGCAGCATGACTTTTCATCACATTAAAAATATCGGGCAGGTTTTGGATCAGTTTTACAAGGTCCTGCTTCCCGAGGGAAAGATCTGCATTGCCGATCTCGATAGTGATGACGGCGAGTTTCACGAAAACAATGAAGGGGTCTTTCATTTCGGTTTTGAAAGGGAACATTTAAGCCTTCTGATTCAGAAAGCGGGATTTAAAGACATTAAATGCCTGACGGCGGCCCGGATCACAAAACCCGTTTCGGGCAGAGCCGCAAGAGTGTTTACGATATTTCTCATAACAGGCCGCAAATTATAAAAAGAAAGAGACTATCACGATGACGGAAAAAACATTGAGAATCGCGGACAAAATAGAAATCCTGACCCTGCAGGATAATTATATTGACATGCTTGCCGCCGACGGGAATGAAATTATCTCACGATCATTTCCTCTCATAAACGGAGAAATAGGGGCTTCCGTACTGGCGGAACACGGCTTTTCGACGCTTATCAAAATCATCACCGGCGGAGAAACACATACCTTATTGTTCGATTTCGGTTTTTCCGAAAACGGCGCGGCGCAAAACGCGAAGACCCTGGGCATTGATTTAACGGAAGTTGAGGTGGCGGTTTTGTCTCACGGACACATTGACCACACGGGCGGCCTGATGAGTCTTGGCGCGATGATTGGCAAAATAAATATTCCTTTTATGGCGCATCCGTCTGTTTTCAAATCGCCCCGTTATCTGAAATTCGCCGGAGATTTTAAAATAAATTTTCCGAAGTTTACGCGCGACATGGTTCAATTAGCGGGTTTCTCCATCATCGAAAGCGAAAAACCGGCTATGATTATGGATGACACCGTTCTTTTTTTAGGTGAAATACCGCGCCGCAGTGATTTTGAAAAAGGAATGCCAAACACATATTGGCTGAAAGACGGCCATGAATTGCCGGATATGATAGAAGACGATACGTCTGTTATCATGAACTTGAGGAATAAAGGTCTGTTGATTATATCAGGCTGCGCCCATTCGGGCATCATCAACACCATGCGCTATGCTCTTGAGGTAACCGGCATCGAAAGAATCCATGCCGTTATGGGCGGTTTTCATCTCACCGGCCATACTCCGGCTTCTACTATTGAACGCACGATAAAGGAAATGCGTAATCTATATCCCGCTTACGTAATCCCCGCGCACTGCACGGGACATAGGGCCATTGCCGCCATCGAAGGGCAAATGCCGGAACAATTTCTTTTGAATATGGCGGGGACGAAACTGACTTTCGCATAGCCGCTAAGATGCCTGCATAATGTAGGAATGACAAACGCCTAAGATTTCTGAAGATGAAAAAGAAAAGTAAAATAAAATAAATATAACCGCCCCTATTATTCACAAGGCAACGGTTCCATCCAGACACGATTAGTCATTTCCGGGCTATATTTTGAATCTGCAAGGCTAAGAGCCCGGCGTGATAATTCATCCCCGAGTGTGCTGTCGGTCATCAGCTTTTCGCATGCTTGGGCAAAAAGCCGGGCATCATCTTCAATAAACAGATGTACCCTGTTTTCGACATCCAGTCCCTCGGCGCCTTTGGATGTCGACACAACGGGAACTCCATGGGCAAACGCCTCCAGTATTTTAATTCTGGTTCCACCACCGCCGCGTATAGGAGCCACAACAATATCAGCCGCATCGTATTCAGGATGAAGATTCTTTACCGGACCGGCAAATTCCATCTCGGGTATTTTTTTTAATATTTTTACCCATGCTTTTTCAGGAAGAGCTCCGACAACGCGCAGATTCCATTGCCGCTTGCAGTTTTTTCTAAGGACCGGCACTATTTGATCCGCAAAAAACAACAAGGCATCAATATTGGGATAATAATTCAAATTACCCACAAAAAGCATCGTAAAGATTTTATGAGCCTGACGGTTTCGTTCTTTTTGAGGAACCGGCACGACATTCGGCAGAACAGTAATAACTTTGTCCGGAAATCTATTCTGAAGGTAGTCTTTGTCGCGTTGTGAACATGTAAATATTTGATCATACCCCGGTATACTTTGCGTCTCGATGTTAAAAAATACTTTTGATTCATTGTTGAGCATTGATGCCTTAATAAAATCCCTGTTTCGGAAATGTAATCCGCTGATTGATCTTCTTGTTTCCGACTCTATATCATCAACATCAATTGAATAAAAAGACCTAAGGCCGAGATTTTTTAATACTTCGGCAACCGGCGTCAAATAAAGCCTAAACACCTGAACCCTGTCAAAATTCATTTTTGCTCTCGTTTTCAGGATTTTATTATGCATTAAATACTCACCGTCAGCTAAATCCGCCGCGAAACAGGGACTGGTTCCGCAAGCAAACTGTTTAAATCTGTCCGACCAAAGCCGGTAACGGAACCACAGGCCGTATTTCCAGCCCCAATAAGGAAAGCAGCAAATATAATCGATGGCATCACAATATTTTTTGATGTTATCGCCGTATAAGGGATTTTCAAATGCCGCGCCTGCGACAAGCAGATGTATTGAATAAATGCGGCTCAAGTTGACGATCTGATAGAACGGCCGCATGGCCAAACCTGGCCCATCAGGAGACGGGACTATCGGGGATATGAACAAAAGACGGTGTTTTTTTGAATCTTTAACCATGCGCAACCACAAACGGATTTTAATATACTACTCATGAAAAATATACAATGTCTGAACCGGTTTTAACAGTATCATATCGATTAATTTTTAGTGCTCATCTACCGGAGGCGTTTCCGTATTTGCCAAAAGAAAAAGAAAGCGGCTATTTTAAATTTTTGAAAATGCTTTAATAAATAATCATAAATTTTCATACTGAATAATTTTGGATTTTTAAGCAGCAACTTAATCAATTTGACAAAGTAATATAACCTGAATTCTGTGCGAAGCTGAATTCGCGCGATATAGACCATAAGGGAAAACTCGCGGTATTCATCACGCGGGGCATTAGCCCGGCAACGTTCCAGCGCCGACATATATATTTGCAGCGCGCATTTCCGGATTTCAGCAGGAGGCGCGGCCGACTGTTGCTCACCGACACCGTGATTCGTGCGGTAAACCGCGCCAAAATGATCGGCAAATAAACCCGTATATTGTTCGCTGATCCTCATCCACATATCAGCGTCTTCACCGTATGTAAAGTTCCGGTTGAAAAGCCCGACGTTCCTGAAGATTTTTGTCCTGATGAGAAACACATTAGCATTGACGACGTGGTGCCTGGATAAAAGCAGATAGGCAATATCCCGCGCTGTCACTCTGGAATGGGTCCAGGGAAAGTCAATCCATTTTCCGCCAATATCCCTTAATTCCTTCGAACGTGAAAACGCGAATCCCGCTTCAGGATTAGCGTCCATCAAGGCTACCATTTTGTTTAAATGTCCGGGCAGGTAATAATCATCGGAATCCAGAAATGACATGTAGGGTTGAGTTGCCGCTTCAATGCCGCGGTTTCGCGCACCCGATACACCCCGCCGGGGGTTGCTGTCCGGCTTTAACAACACTTTTACCAATGAGCCAAAGCCTCCGGCAATAGCGACTCCGTTATCAGTGGAACCGTCGTCGGAGACAATAATTTCCAATGTGCCGGCTAATTGCTGGTCAAGCACACTCTGTATAGCCTCCGCTATGAATTTTTCCCTGTTAAACAGGGGGATTATCACTGAAACACCTGACATGTTAACGGTTCCTTTGCAATATTATTCTGTCTGGTGAAAAATATTTTACACTAGCGAAAAAATTAAAATTTTTTATTAGCTTTGCCCTTCAAACATAATCAATAATGTTTTCTTAAGTCAATTAATTTCTGATGGTCACCGGAAGCAACTAAAACATATTGGGCAGGCCGATGATCATGACAGAAGACTTAAAATATGATAATGATTTTTTTATGTTATAAATTAAAAATGAAGGGCTGATTATTGATATCGATTCAAGCTGTGTGTCAACACATCAGGGATGCGCTTTTGTGAAAGATATTTTAAAAATTCAGTTTGCCGACTATCATGAAGGATTCAATCCCGAAAAAAACTATTTTGTGGATCTTTTATCCGCCAAGTATGATTTACGGTTGTCCGATAATCCGGATATTCTGATTTATACCGGCTTCGGCCGCTCTCACGTTAACTTCAGGTGTCTGAAAATTTACTGGACAGGCGAGAATCGCAGACCTGATTTTAATCAGTGCGATTTTTCCTTCACTTTCGATGAACACAGTCCGGACGGAAAAAATTACAGGTTGCCGCTTTATGCCCATTACCCGCACGCTTACGGCCTGGGCGATTTGAGTTGTATTACAAACAGGAAAACGGGCAGCGCTGAGAAAGATGAAATTCGCCTTCAGAAGACCGGGTTTTGCAATATGGTTGTGTCGAACCCCCGGCGGGATAAAAAATGTGAGGCGTTTTTTTTAAAATTATCAAAGTATAAAAAAGTTGATTCGGGCGGCAGATACCTCAACAATATCGGGAGACATGTGCCGGATAAACTTGATTTTATCAAAAACTATAAATTCACAATGTCTTTTGAAAATTTATCATATCCCGGATACACGACAGAAAAGATTATTGACCCGATGATTGTGAGGAGCATTCCAATTTATTGGGGTAATCCGAATATTGCGTTAGAGTTTAATCCGGAAAGTTTTATAAACCTGCACGATTATGCCGATTTTGATGAAGCAATCCAAAGAATCATCCAAATTGATCAAAACGACGAACTATATAACAGCATGATATCCGCGCCCTGTTTTCATGATGATCGTGTTCCTTATTACCTGACTGACAACGCAATACTGGAGCGTTTTGCCGAAATTATTGACGGGAGGAAAAATTATACACCGGTATCCCGCACATGGCGGTATTATCCGCAGTATATTAGGGCGAAACTAATGGACGCGGGGGCGATTGTGCTTAAAAAATATGTATCTCAGAACCTTACAAACCTGATTGATCAGACCAGACAAAAAATGCGATGGTAATATCAGCAGGCACATACGATCGATCTGCCGAATTGCTTTAAGCGGAATCTGATAAAACGCATTATCCTCCCGCTCTATTGAGATAAAACTCATCACCAACGATGGAGTGAAAAGCGAATCCTTTTTGCTCCATCAGCTTTGGTGTTCGAAAGTTCCTGAAGTTGTTTTCAACTCCGATGACCGATACGTGAACCCTGCTCAAATCCAGGCCTTCCAGTATTCTGTATTCCAGGCCTTCAACATCGATGCTCAGGTAGTCAACCCGACGGATACCATGATCCTCAAGAAGTTCGTTTAGATTGTAGCATTCGACCTCGATATCGATGTAGTTCCCTCCATAAATACCTATATCTCGGGTTATGCGCTCCATGTGTCCTGGGTCATACTCATCGGCTAATGCGCTTAGCATCTCCAGATACCCCGTAATGGCCCGATAGAGCCTTCTTCCTGATGCGGGCGCGACACATCCGTTGACCGCGACGCATCGCCTGTTCATAACCAGTTTCTCAAAGGCTTGCGGCATGGGTTCAATCGCCAGTCCACTCCATCCCATCTTTTCCAGGACGTAGGTATTGCTGAAGGTGATCCCGTCGAAGGCGCCGACATCGACAAAGACCCCTTTGTGCTTGCCGGGGAACAATTTCTCGACGATCCACTTGTCCTGGCCGGATTGACTGCAGTATCCCTCTGATCTCAAATCTTCGAGTTGATATCTCCGTCTCTGAGCGCCGGCGGCAAGGATCATATAGCGATATCGATTCAAGCCCCTGTGCATCAGATTTCTCATCTGCCGGGATATGCCTTGTTCCTTCATGACTTAAGCCACTCCTCAATACAGCCCCGGCTCCGCCCGTCAGTTTCCGGCGAAAGCGGCATTTAAATTATGATTCATGAGATGTTTTCTGTCATTCTAAAAAATGCACATTTTTACGCATGCATTTTCTATGGCATCATTTTGTATCTTTCACAAACCGTTATTCCCCTTTTCAAATTCAGAGGTCCACGGGAAAAGCCATTTAAGAAGCTGCCTGCAGGCAAAGCTTGTCATTCCACCCTTGCCTGGTTCTTTAATATCGTCGTTGATGCACAAAAATCGCGGCCGGCGGCGATAGGCTGTGGCAAGCGATCTGACAGGCGGCGGCATATGCCTGTGCAACATCAAAAACATGTATTCATCGGAATTATTTTGGAGCGTGATCGCCTTGTGGCCGTTATTCCGTTCCGAAGTCTCCAAAATATAAATGAAGTACAGGATTCGCAGCACGATATCTTCCTGGTCTCTGAACCGATGGGATGCGGTTTCAGCAAATGCATCAGGAAAAAGCTCTTCGAGATGAAAAAGAATTTCCTTATCGTATAATTGCGGACAGTGGGAAGGCAAACAACGTTTCGTAACATCAGGCTGGAGCCGCCTCGCGACCATTTGAGTATACGCGTACGCCCGGTCATGCACGCTGCCTTTCAGGCAGTCTTCATGCAGAGGTATAGAGTCAAAGAAAAAATTTTGTCCGGCGCGGCCATTAACGTAGTCAGAACGATATACCGGTCTGCACAGGAAAAGATCGTCGTTCATATACAAAAATCGTCTGGAAAGGCCGGGAATCCGGTGAATTTGCGATTCTATGGCATTGGAATTAAAAACCGGCAATTGATCCGGATCAGAAAAAATCTGTTCATGGGTCACCAGAGATATCCGCTCACAATCCGTGTTCAGCCACGCGGGAACCTGTCCGTTTGTCACGATATGGATTCGGTGAACCCATGGAGCAAACTTTTCGATGGATCGTAGAGAATACATCAACTCCCCATTATCCCGGAAATGGTTGTCAAGGACGGCGTCTCTGATGTCACAGGACGCGGACTGTCCGGGAAACCTCTTTCTTTCGGATATAAAAAGAGGATCTCCTCCGTCAACCCATGTGTAGACGATGTCGATCGCTTCATCTCTAAAGTCTTCTTTTGCCATTCTTCCTCTGATGCAGGCAGGATTTCTCACTTCCCGCAGTTCGTTATTCAGGTCATATTTATGGCCGCTTTTTGCAGACCATGATTTCGATTGCCGGGCTCTCCTTTAATATGGACACAAGAAGCAACTCAAGCGGATATAATAACATTCCGGCTAAAAAACCGGCCCATTCACTGCGCCGCACAGGGGCCATCATCTTATTCCAAATGTGCTCATACAATTCACGCCTGCGTGTATCTGTGGGAGCGGCCATCAGCACGGACATGGGCACGCGCGAAACGACTTCGAACCCGGTATCTTGCATAGCCGCTGTTATAAAAGACAATGTGCGGCCCTTCCAGTAATCCTCGAACTGCTTATCAGTTCCATGAAAAAAGCTGTCCGAATAAATGAGGTAACCGCCGGCATTTAGCGCGTAATGAATATTTTTCAGCGCGTTCATATAAGCGTCATCATCAACAACTTGCGTCAGAACATCCATGGCACAGACGACATCAAAGGCCCCTTGAGGCAGTATGGATTCCGCCGCGCTGATATCAGACCTGTACAATGCGATATCAGGATACACATTAGCCAGTTGTTCAATGGCCCAATCCGAGATATCCAGCCCCGCCAGGTGTTTGACGCCAAGCGCCCGCCACTGCTCAAGATAAAAGCCGGTGCCGCAACCGATATCGAGAACAGAAAGGCTTTCCGGTTGCAGACCCATCAGGCGCACCAATCTACGAAATACCCGTGCTCGTACGCGATACCGCCAACGATTGAACTGCCGGCCATAAACAACACTGCCTACTCCTTCCGGGCCCCAATGCCGGCATAAACGCTGATTCCAATATTCCTGCTGCCTCTGATTTTCTTCGATCATTTTGGCCTCTTGAAATATGCGCAATTATTATCTTTGTTTCCTCTTACCTTATGCTCCGAACGAATGCCGGCATTCAGACTATTCCGCGGTTATATAGTCTCAATATTTATGACCGCGACCAGATTCGTTCGGCATGGGCATGATAGTCAAACAACAGCCGCCAGAGCCTCAGACGCAGTCCTGAAGGGGCCAGGGTAGCACGCAACCTTTCCCGAAAATTAATAGCGCGGGCAGTCTCGGCAGTAAAGTTCTTCACACGTCGGACCAGATCATTATCACAACCGAATACATTCCCGATCTGGGTATGATAGAAGCGCAGGGCGTCTATTTTAGCCTGCACGTCAATGGGCACCGTCCGCGATGTCCATTGATAACTTTTAAACTTCGCTTGCGCCGCTTTGACCCCGTTTAATTCCAACTCAACATAAGGATAGTCCTCATAAAATAAAACCTTCCATCCCGATTGGCCCAGACGCTCCCCAAACTTTCTGGCCAGTTCGTGATCCACATGCCCGCCTACACCCAGGGGAGCATACAGGATGATATTCTTTTCTTCTTTGGCTAACTGTGTAAGCCGCTCCTCCCAGAGGGGCAGCAAAGAATAAATATCCTCCGGGTGCGGCCCACAAAACAAATCGGCCCTGTTTTGATAATACGCAATTCCGCCGCCAGTGCGGAAAACGGCATCCGGCGTGCCGCACTCCCAATTCAGTACCCCCCATTTGGACAAAACAGCGGCATTTTCGGTCCGGCGACTCGCCATGCCGTCACCGGATTTACTCCATGCGGCAAGGTATTTTAAAGCCAGGGCAGATTGAGGGATAGGCTCGGGCAAACCTGAACACAGGGTCAGCACGCCCACCCTTTCATTCGCGCGACGCTGCGCGTGGATAATTCCACCGCAGGAGAGGATGGCATCGTCATAATGGGGAGAGAGATACAGGTTAAGCTCTTCTTTCATGATGATTTATGATGCCTCACCTCACCGTTTATGTTAAACTTTTAGCGAAGATATTTCATCAAGCAGGGATTGCATCATCCTGGGTCTGGAGAACAACTGCGCGCGCGCAAGTCCCAGTTGGGCCAGACGTTTTCTGTGATCCGGTTGTTCTATGATCCGTTCAATTTTTGAGGCAATTGAAGAAGCATCAAAGGGATCAACATACTCGACTGCATCTGCGCCCACTTCCCTGATTGAACCGCGATCCGCAGTCACGACAGGACAGCCGTTTACCATCGCTTCGAGCACCGGCAGACCGAACCCTTCATATAAGGTCGGGTACACCATGCAAAGCGCGTGCTGATAAAGATAGAGCAATTCCCCGTCATTGGTGTCCATATCAAGACATTGCCCCAGTATCGCCAGACTGTTAAGATGGTCCACTTCCCACTTGTCGAATCTTCCCGTGCAGACCAGTCGGACATCGTTATGCAATTTTAACACCGGAGCCACCGCCTTCGCGAAAAAACGGAAGTTTTTTCTTCCCGATCTTTCTCCGACAAACAACACGTATTTTTCAGGCAACTGCGCCTGCGGCTTCCCCTGCGGGCAATCTATCAGATTGCCGGAATAAATAACTTTTATTTTATCTTCATTGATTGGGCAGAGCTTCAAAAGATCCTTTTTGGTATTTTCCGACACACAGATTATCTTTGCCGCGCGCCGCGCCAGATAAGCCAGACGGTCCGCGCTGCTTCCGCGCATATCCAGAAAGCCTGCCGGGTCGTAAATGCTGGACATGGTATCATGCACAATCATGACAAACGGCCTTTTCCCCGCGTGCTTCAGGAAGTCATCTTCAAAGGACGAGGATGTAACCAGGATCGCGTCATACGCGCCCCGGCGCAGTTTATGAAAATACCAGCGCTTGGAAAGGGCGTCAATCAGCCGGCGAAAAATGACAGGCGGCCAGATATCCCGCAGTTTATGGAGCGCCTGCAGTTTCCCGTCAATAAAATCACTGCCCGAAACAACAAGCGGCAGGTCAACCGTGCAGCCCATTTCGCTAAGCGATTGGCATACCGAGCTGTAATATCTGACCAGTCCGCAGCGTCCTGCAAAAAATATTTCGGGATCAACCAGTATTCGCATCATACCTTTGCGGTCTTTCGGCCGTCATCCTGTTAAGATCGTCTCCAAAGTTAAACAAACATCCTGTCATATATTAACCTGAGCGTTTGCCTGAATCCTTTATTTTCAAAATGGCGTATTAAATTGACCATTCTTGCGTACCCGTGCTTGATCAGGAAAAGCTTCACATCTTCTATAAAAGCATAGGCCCGCTGGAGCATATAGGTTTGCCGGCTGTATGATTCAGCCTTCGGCAAAAACCTTCGCGCAAGCCCCGCGTAGGCGGAATTTGAAAACATCACATATTCAGGCGTCAGCCTTCCCGCGTGAAAATACGTTGAATCGGTTTTGCCGCGGTCCCACCAAATATGGCTCCATAAATGCATACTGTAAATCCCGTTAGCATCGGCGGGCGGCCTCTCAAAAATATCCTTTAGGCCCTGAGGCGCCCCGTCATAAAAAAAGAATGATCTCCGGGGTTCCACACGAATCAAGTCCGGATGTTCCCTGCACAACCTGTATGGCAGAAAGGTGGAGTGTCCGCTCCACGAACCGTCAAAACTTTCATATATCTTTTTCAGCCACAGTCCGGCAAAATCCGCATCAGGCTCACCCATGAACCAGGCATTACAAAGCGAGCCTCCGGCATCTTTTGCGGCAGGAGCACTCCAGTCAACGCTTTCCTCTCCCATGATGAATTTTTCTTCAAAAAACCCCTCCGGAAGCCTGTTGACAAACAGGGTATCAATATCCGCGTATACCCCGCCATATCTGATAATGATTTCGAGACGCGCGATATCCGCCAGATGAGCATACCTCCACTGATCAAACTTCTTGTCAGTGTATTGATAGCTGGATATAAATTCATTAGGCTCTATCTTGTGCAGCTCAAGGCGGGGCGCTATACGATCCCACCACGGCCCCCACGGCAGATCATGATAATGAAACATGACGGTGTCAGGTTTGTTGATTTCCAAACATGAGGCAATGCACAGATAATGCATCAGATGAAACGGCTCTGTCTGCGGCTTAAGACCGAATACAAAATGAAATATGTTAGGTATTTTTTTCACAACGTCTTTGCGGGGCGCTTACCCCCTAACCTTCCTGTTAATGACATTGCCATATCTTAAAAATAATTCGTTTCATTACTATTTCATATTCAAAACTTTGTCCAGACGCATTTATAAAACCCTTTCTATATTTTAACAAAACCGGATCAAAAGCACATTTGGTTTACTTTACGAAACAGCCGCAGATCATACACAAAGACATTGAAAAGCGCCGGGCATCTGTATATGATGTAAAAGATGAATACTGTGAACCCTGTTAAAGATATGCAGAGCATATTCCGGGATGCTGTAAGGGCCGTTGATCCGGCAGGTCTTATTGACTCGCACGTAAAAAAAGATGGCAGCACCCTTGTTATTCATGGTCAGGACATAAGCATTTCAGAAGACCTTTCGAGCTATCATAAGATAATCATCCTCGGCGTCGGCAAGGCATCAGCCGGCATGGCATCGGCCATGGAGAACATCCTCGGCGATGACCTGTCGGGTGGATTTGTCATCACAAAATACGGACACAGTCTGAATCTCCGGAAGGTTCAAATCATGGAAGCAGGCCACCCTGTTCCCGATGAAAACAGCATGGAAGGCGCGCGCGTCCTGACACAAATGGCGGGCACGGCGGACGATCACACTCTCATCATTAATCTCATCTCCGGCGGAGGATCATCCCTGTTGTGTCTGCCCATGGACGGAATCAGCCTTGAAGACAAAAAGCAAACAACCCGGGCTCTGCTTGCCTGCGGGGCGGATATTGATGAGATGAACTGCGTCAGAAAGCATCTCTCCAAAGTGAAGGGCGGAGGCCTCGCGCAAATCGCCCACCCGGCAAGACTCATCAACCTCATTTTATCGGACGTGACAGGCGACCCAATCGGCACGATCGCTTCAGGCATTACCGCCCCTGACCCAACGACATTTAATGACGCCCTTACGATCCTGCGCAAATACAATATTGAGGATAAGCTGCCGAAGACCGTTACAGATCATCTTCGCCTGGGCGCGCGGGGGAGCATTCCCGAGACGCCCAAAGCAAACAACCCGGTATTCGATAATACTGTGAATATCATTATTGGCAACAACGCCCTTGCCTGCGGCGCGGCGCTACGATCCGCGCGGACGCTGGGTTATAATGCCTTCATCCTCAGCACGACCCTGTCAGGCGAGGCATCTGAGGCCGGAGCCTGTTTTGCCCTGCTTGCCAGAGATATTGATACGGGAAAATCCGGATTGTTAAAACCCGCCGCTTTGATTACCGGGGGCGAGACCACCGTGACTATTCGGGGAGCGGGAATGGGCGGAAGAAGCCAGGAGATGGCCCTTGCCTTCTTGATTAATTTGCACCGCCTGTATCCTGATGGTTCGCCAAACATCTTCTTCCTCAGTGCGGGCACCGACGGAACTGACGGACCCACAGACGCGGCAGGCGCTTTTGTTACACCGAAACTAATGGAGAAGATGAAAGACATCTCTGCTTTGGCGGAAGCATCTCTTGCGGAAAACGATTCATATCATTTCTTTCGGGATACGGGTCATCTTTTTACGACAGGCCCAACCTATACGAATGTGTGCGATATCCAGATCCTTATCGTTGTATGAAAAATTATTTCATCACAGGAGGTTTTTATGTGCGACACCTTAGGAATCGGTCCGGAACTCACGGGCTCCGGCGTCAGCATCTTCGGAAAAAACTCCGATCGGGAGGCTGATGAAGCCCAACTGGTCATTTCACTGCCGTCCAGGGGCAATCCGGAAAAAGAAAACCTGCAATGCACTTACATTACTATTCCTCAAGCCGGTTCAACGTACGCCATGGTCCTATCAAAGCCCTTCTGGATATGGGGCGCGGAGATGGGAGTAAACGAAAAGGGCGTGGCCATCGGGAACGAGGCCCTTTTCACCAGGGTCAAACAGGAGAAAGCTCCGGGACTCATCGGCATGGATCTTTTGCGCCTGGCTCTGGAGCGGGGCGCTGATGCCGATGATGCGGCACAGGTCATCATAGAACTCCTGAAAAGATACGGACAGGCGGGCGCCTGCGGATATCGCGACAAGAAGTTCGAATACATGAACTCGTTTATCATTATGGACAGGCATGGCATCATCAAACTGGAAACAGCGGGCAGAGATTACGCGCTCAAACGTTTCAACGGCCATGCCGTGATTTCAAACGGAATTACCATTACGAAGGACTGGGATTCATCTTCGCTTCGTGCGGGGACAGATTTTAGCGCGTTTAGCGATCCGTTGATTACATTCTTTTCAGGAAGCGCCCATCGGAGGGACTGCAACGAGGCTTCCATCCTCAAGGCAAAAGCCCATATCGGCATAACCGATGTCTTTGCGATGCTTCGGGATCATTACGCCGGCTCTCCGGCCAAGGGATTCAACCGTGATGTGTGCATGCACGCGTCTGACCCGTTTATCAGGAAATCGCAGACAACAGGGTCCATGGTCGTTGAATTGCATCCGGATGATAAATTCAGAATATTCGTAACCGGAGGCTCCGCGCCGTGCCTCACTGCCTTTAAGCCGTTCATCCCTGCCGCGCCTTTCAAAGACACCGTTGCCGGCGCAGGCTTTTATTCTGATCAATCATACTGGTGGAGGCATGAAGCCTATCACATCAATTCCATCCTGCGTTATGAAACCGCCAGACCTCTGGCGCGGGAATTCATTCTGGATAGGGAAGCAAAGTGGACTGCCGGCCTTCCCGCTTACGAATGGAGCACCGCGGAAAAGTTATTGGTCGAAACTTCCCACGGCGCGTTCATGGATGCGCAAAGCTGGGAGAAGTCTATGCTTGAGCAGATGAAAGAAATAAAAAGGACTTCTTCGGGCCTGTCGTCTTTATTCTGGAAGCATATGGCTCGGCGTTCAGGAGTCCCTCTGGTATGATCCGCATTTTTAATAATTTTACTTTTATACCGGACAATTATTTGATAGGTGTTGAAAAATTATAAGATTCTAACATCACATTTAAGCGCGACACTTTAGAGCGGATATGAAATTACAAGCAAATAATGATTTTGGCGAGTGGATAACCGTCGCGGGAAACCGGTTCTATCCGGGCTACATCATCAAGGGTAAAAAAAGGCGTCTGATGATCGATGCCGGAATCAACCTCATAGGCCCGGCCTATATCGAATCATTGGAAAAACTCTTCGGAGACAAAAACGCTCTGGATTATGTTTTCGCCACCCATTCCCACTTCGACCACCTGGGCGCGATTCCCTATCTCAAAAGAAAAATACCTCATCTTCAGGCGGGCGCGTTCGGGCGTGTCGAAACTTTGATGCAAAAGAAATCCGTTCTCGATCTGATGACTTATTTAAGCGATCTTCAAAGGGCGGCCTTCCGGGATATCGTCGGGAACGAGGACGTCCATTTGGGGCCTGTGGATTTCGAATTCAATCTCAAAGAAGGAGACCGGTTTGATCTCGGCGGCGTCACCTGCGAAGTATACGAGGTGCCGGGCCACACAGGCGACTCGCTGGCGTTTTTCATTCCTGAAATCCGGGCGCTCTTCGCGGGAGAAGCTTACGGCGTGCCCGAGGGCAAAAAAGACGGCGACATTCAGGTTGAGTTTTTATCTTCTTATGACGATTATGTTTCATCGCTCAACAAGCTTATCGGGCTTGAGCCAAAACTCATCGGTATGGCTCACCTGTGGGTCTTTACCGATGATGACGCCACGGATTTTTTACGGCGGTCCCTTGAAGCCACTCCCCGGTACCGGAAATTGATCGAAAATTATCTTGACGCCGCAAACGGCGACATCGACAGTGCCGTGCAATCCATAGCAAGAAAAGAATACGATGAAAAAGGAACGATTATGCAGCCGAGAGAATCTTATATCCAGAATTTAAAAGCCCAGGTGCGGCACTTGGCTTTAATCAACACGTAAAGGACACCGGTTTCGCCATTATTGAAGTTAAAATACCGGCCATACGGCCCAAAACATCATCACCATCCGTTCCTTCCATGAAAGAAATTTAAATTTGGAGTTTTTTTCGACTAACGGCGTGACTTGTATTTATTCATTAAATAAGATAGGGGGATAGTAAACGCTCATAAATGAACCCTGAAGTCAATGTTTTCAAAATATTTATTTTTGTGCTACATTAAAATGGAAAAATATTAAAAAATGTCACAAAGACAGATGAACAGGCGGATAATTATATGAAAAGATGCCCTTCTTGCGGCGAATGGAATGACGACGATGCACAACGATGCTGGCAATGCCGTGAAGTGTTTGACGAAATCACGGCTTTGAGGGATAGAATTCTCGTCGAACCTGCTGCAGAAAAAAAAGGCAAGAAAGGTGCCGTAAAATGGCAAATCAGCCCTGGCGAAATATGGGAAGAAAATAAAATGTCCATTATCATGACTATTATTTTTATCGCTCTCATATTCTACGCTATTGTTCATAAACCGGCCGAAAACAAGATTGCCAGTGAGGCAACGGACATTACCACGGAGGACGTTGCGCCCCCCGCTGCCGGGACTAATCCTGTTCTTTCCGCTTCAGAGCGGCAATCCGCCGCGACATCTGAATCGGCGGCAATCAATTCTGCTTACGAATTGTTCAAAAAGGCATTGGAGATATGCCCCGGACCCAAATGTGCCAACCCTCAAAAAGCTATTGAATACCTGGACCAAGCCATAAAAATAAAACCGAATTTTGCGGGGGCTTACAACAACAGAGGGAATGCTTATTGCGACCTTGGCCAGTATCAACGGGCGCTTGAAGACTTTAATGAAGCCATCCGCATAAAACCGGATTATGCTCTTTCTTACGGCAACAGGGGTGTCGTTTATGGTAATCTTGGCCAGAATAAACGGGCACTTGAAGACTACAATAATGCCATCAGGCTTGACCCGAATTTTGCCAATGCCTTTGTTAATAGAGGAGCCGCTTATTTGAGTTCGGGTAACAAAGAGCTTGGCTGCGCGGATGCGCAAAAAGCCTGTAATTTAGGCTTTTGTCAAACACTCGATGCGGCAAAGAAAAAAGGGGAGTGCCCGTAAAAGGTGAAAAGTTAAACGTTTTTACCCCATTCCTTATTATTCACTTATTTATATTCTTTATCGTATTCTTCAATGACCTTTTTGCTGAAATCAGATTCTTTCGCAAAGTAAGGTATTTGCATGGTTGAAACATCCAGAACCAGAGTATAATTTTCTTTTTCAGCTATATCGCGGACAATTTTCATAATTCCCGGCACCATCTTTTGGATCGCGTCCTGATCGCGCCTTTTAATCTCTTCATTCGTATCATTGGCCAGCAATTGATAATCGCGTAATTTCTTCTGGTAGGCGGCTTCCTTTTCCTTTCGCGCGCTCGCCGTCATGATCGAACCTTGCTTTTCCAGTTCTTCCTTCATTTTCGTTAATTCTGTTTCCACAGATTTGATTTCCTCATTTTTCTTGTCGATATATTTTTTAAAATCATCCACTTTCTTTTTACCGACGTTGGTCGTTTGTATAATTTCATTGACGTTGATAAAGCCGATCTTATCGATCTTATCCGCGGCCGAAGAACAGGCGCTCCAGAAAAATACCAGTAAGGCAGCTGCTGCTATCAGGTGAATGCTTTTTTTCATAGTGAATCTCCTTGATTGATTTATTGATATTTTAAATTTTGAAATTTATTATTCTTCCATGTAAGGTTTTACGAGAGAAACCCATTCTGCTTCCGAACCGCATTGATATCTTTCGACATCGCAAAAAGTAATGGTTCCGCTGTTATGATAAAAGCCGTAGTCTCTGAGGTAATTGACGTCAAAAAGGAACTTTTCTTTGTAACTTTTATTATATTTTTCAATGATAAAATTTGTGGTCAGCATGATGAAACATTTATTCAGTTTCTTATTATAATGACTCTCATAAGTAACGGTTCTCTTACCGTTATTTAATATTCCGTTGCCATATTCCTTTCTGAAATGCTCTTCGCACTTTTTTTCACATTTTTGGCTTAATTCCAGTTCTTTTTTTAAGTTTTTCGCCTGCGCGTATGAATCTTCTTTCATCATGTTTAGATGGTCACATCCGGCAAGTGACATAAATGATATTGTGAAGAAAACAATCAGGATGGATAAAAACAATGCTCTTTTCATTTCGCGCCTACCTTTAAATCATGAATATCAGGGCTTCGCTTTTTCAGGTTTTATAGCATAACCGTTTTTTGATTAAAAGTTGTTTATTGATACACGATTTAAAGGCTGGAAAAGACGAAAGACAAACCCGCGTGAGAGGTTTAAAAAATCGATCGAGCCATAAAGACTCGATCGATCATAGAAAAAAGTTCACAAACCGTTTTTTAAGAACCTGATCAAACCTTGATATCGCCCGCTTTGTTAAGATTGACGATTTGAAGACAATGACTTGCTATATTCGCTTTTCAAATTTCATGCAGGCAAAGGCAACCGGATAAATCAGTTTTTCAATAAAATTGAAGTTATGGTAACTATAGAGGAAATCAAAAATGTCCTGCTTTGTTTTCACCTTATTCAGGATAAAAGAATAATCGCGGCGATTGACTTTTTCCCAGAGAAACCGGATCACCAAACCGGCTTTTTGTTTTCTGTCAAAACAGGCTCTCGCCAGTGTCCCGTAATCTTCATGCTCTATAATACTTCTCGCCGCTAGGCATCCGGAAATAACCGCGCTTCTTATTCCAAAACCGGCAAAAAAATCCTGGAGGCCGGCAGCTTCTCCGACAAACAGGGTATTGTTTTTACGGAATTGATTTTTCAGCGTGAAACAACCGGCTCCTCCGACCGGCATTGGATCGATTAATTCAAAGCCCAACATATCTAAGAAAATCTTTTTTGTTTTTTCGAAGCAGTCATTAAGCCTGCTGAAATCTTTGACCACCATGGAACACATGCAGCCGTATCCATTGGTTACAAGCAAATATGAATAACCTTTGTACGCCGCCTCATTATCCAGAATAACAACGGCCATATCGGGTAATTTTGTTTTGAATATTATACCTTTAGCAACCGCGACGATATTTTTTGACAAAGAGCCCGTCGCTACAATATCGGCATCATTCTCAGGGATGAAGGAATTGAAATGAAGTTTGACGCCCTGTTTTTGAGCCTGCTTTTTTAAACCATAATCCAGACTGCCCTCAAAACAACCCCTTTTAACCAGATAGACGACCGGTTTGCCAAAATCCCGCTTCTGCTTTTTCTGACCGTCCGTAAAAGTAATTTCTTTTACGGGACTGTAATCAAAATTAATATCGATTCCGGCTTTTTTAAAGTCATCTAAAACATCGTCACGGCTCGTCCAATTTTCCAATCCCTGGAGATCGCCGAAATACTTTTTACCGGCATCGTTATTTTTTTCGTAAACCTCAACAGGGTATCCTGCTTTGGCAAGGATTATGGCGGCGGATAAACCCGAAGGTCCGGAGCCCAGTATTTTCAAAGCTTTGCTTTTAATCATTGCGTGATAACTTTCTTGCCGGTAATAAGTTGTTGCCGCTGTTTACAAATTTTCATTGTTTTGCAGTCGTCAAAATCAGGAATTTCGGATTAAAAGAAATTGAAAAGTCAAAGGATTGCTCACTTAATAATTTTAAATAAGAATTCACAACCGAAACCGAAAAACAGGCAAAACAAACATTTTTACTACGAGGTAGCTAACCGTATCGCGTTATCAATGACCTTCTTAAAAGTAATATCCGGGTCATCGGTAATTTGAGAAAGCATGCCGCTGTTATGGAGTGAAATGATGCCGTGTATCGCGCTGATAATTTGAATGGTTAATAATTTCGTCTCCACTTTACTTAAGTTCGGCCTCGTTTCCCGGTATCCCCGCGTAATTTTATCAGCTAAAAACAACACTCTCAGTGAACTGCGGAATTCATCGGTAGACACAGCCTCCAGAGAAGTTCCGATATAATCACTATGCTGCCTGACGGGCCTGTTGAACATGACATCATAGAGATTGACATTATTTTTACCGAACTCAACATATGCATAAATCATGCTCTTGAATCTCTCCAGAGGCGTATCCGCCTTGGACACGGCAGAATGGATTTTGTTATATAACATCGCGTAAGCCTTTTTATGGATGGCGATAAGCAGTTCATCCTTATTGGCGTAGTAGTTGTAAAGATTTGCGGCGGTCATTTTCATCCTGGAGCCGACCTTGGCCATAGACAGGTTTTCATATCCGTTTTTTACAAGGATTTCGAAAGCGCGCAAAAGTATCTGCTCGCGCACCGCTTTCACTTCATCAGAACTTCTTGTCATTTTGGCCATAATGAACACCTTTTCCAATATTTTATAATGTTAATCTAATATTGTAATTTAAAAACTTTTTCAACACTATTTTCTTTTTGGGGATGGGACGATATAGAGATCGGCATAATATTAAATTTCATTTATTGAATATTCTCTTTTCCATTTATATTCATGGATTACTAAACGCATTGGGCGGGGTTGCCTCAACAATCACATTATTATCCGCGGTAATTTATGACTTTAAGTAACTGTGTAAACCGGGAAGATAATTCACGCCGAGATACGTGAATAAAACAGACACGAAGCCGATAATCGCCATCACCGCCAGACGCCTGCCCCGCCATCCGCGAACATACCGGGAATGCAGCATGATCGCGTAGATGAGCCACGTGATCAGGGACCACGTTTCTTTCGGGTCCCAACTCCAGTACGATCCCCAGGCATAATGGGCCCAGATGGAACCCGTTATAATACCCATCGTAAGAAAAACAAATCCAAGGGCTGTATTCTGATAAATCAGGGCTTCAAGAGTTGCCAAAGACGGTAACCTTTCCGGAAAACCGGATAGTCTTTTTGTGCCGCTCTCTTTCATGCTTTTCAGCAGATAAAGCAGGCCGCAGCTAAAGGCGATGGTGAAGGCCGCGTAACCCATAAAGCAGGTCACGACATGCGTTGTCAGCCAATTGCTTTGCAGCGCGGGAATAAGCGGCTCGATTCGATTATCGACATCCGGGGAAAGGGACGCGTAAGCCATTGCCAGAAATGCCATAAGTACGGCAATAACACCTACGGTTTTATTCTTAGTTCGCCATTCAATGATAAGGTAAATTAGAGTAATTGCCCACGCAAAAAATATCATGGATTCGAAAAGGTTGCTAAGCGGTACATGCCCTATTCCCAAATCGTAGGAAGCCTTCCATCTTAAAAGCAGGGCAAACGTCTGTGCCGCAAGTCCACACAGCGCCAAAAATGAAGCGGCGCGTCCCCAGAATTCTTTTCCGGAAATCGTCTTTAAAAGATATAAGACAAAAGAGACAAAATAGGCAAAAGTCACCCAGCTCAAAATGATCAAATGGTTCACGCTTTCAACTCCTGATCGATGCGATTGCACAATTTATCGATATTCTTCCGGTGTGCCGCGTTATCATGATAGCCCCGGCCGGCAACATTTATCTGTACTTTTTTCCCGTCCTGTTCCATTTTCACCCAAACGCGGTAATAAGGCAGAAAAAAGATGATGAATAATCCGGCAATCAAAAGCGCGCCTCCTGCCGCTACAAGGGGAATGCCCGGATCACGCACGACATGCAAAACAGTGAAATAATTTTGTTCTATTCCGCTTAAGGAAAATATCACCGGTTTAAAAAGCGCGGGATTCAACAAGGGCGCCTGCGAAAACAGGCCGGGGTTATCGGCCGCAATTTCTTCGATATTCTGGAGTACCCAAAACCGGACATCCCTTCTCGGGTCAACGATTCTCAACTCTACGGCCGGTCCCAACTGCATGATATTTTCTTCAATACCAAGTACAGTGACGGTGGCTTTATATCGCGGCATAACGAATGTGTCTCCCTGCGCCAAAGAAATTTCCGCGCTTTTTGAGTTTGCGTCTGTGAATGTCAGAATCGCTCTGGTTTGAGGCAGCATTCCATAGCCTGACTGATAAAAGCGCAGTCCCTCAAAAGTAACCGGATGATTGACCAGCACAGATCCCCGGCTTAGCGCTTGTCCGTTTTTGATAAAACTCAGATCGGAGCGGTAAGTTTTCGGAGCGCCGTTTTCATAATATTCGACCGTAAATTTGTCACACCGCACTGAAAAATCAAGAGGCTGCATGCCCCTGCCGCGCGCGAGACTGACGGCATTGACGGTCTCTCCTTCTTTAATATCAACATCGGCCTTCAGACCAAAAACGGAACCAAGAAAAACTCCCGCCATCATTATTAGAATGCTCAGATGAACAATGTAGGGGCCAAAAATCGAGAAACGTCTTTTTTCACCATAAAAAAGTCTCCCTTTTTCTGTATCCATTTTTCTGATGACGCCGAACTTTCCATGCAAACATGATTCTATAATCGAGTTGACTCTGCTTTTTTCTTTGTCTGTAATTATTTTTCTGTTTGAGGGAATGTCATTAAAGATCCCCGGCCCCTCCGGAAAAGGCAACGCTTTATATTGTTTGAGGGACGCGGGGAAACGATTCATTGAACAAACAATGAGGTTGAGAGACAAAAGTCCCATCAGAGTATAAAATAGAGAAGAATGATAAAGGTCGGCGAGCCACGCAAATTTTTGCGACGAGAGCGGCTCGGGAAGAAAAGTCGCGGCCATAAAAACAAGGACCATTAAAACCAGAAGAGTAATCGTGAGTTTTACTGAAGAAAACAATAACCACAAAACATTCTTGTTTTTTGGCAAGGATAATTCTCCTTCTTTACAGCATCTCTTTTATTAAAATCTAACATCTTGGACTTGTCCTGTCAAAAAGAATTCCGCAAAACGACCGAAAACTCCCATGCCATCCGGGGTCTCCATTTCGCCATAAATCATTTTTCCAAAATGGCCCTTTAGAAATGGTAAGAAAGAGTAACAAATACCAGACTGGATTCATAGGAAGGATTATTGTATGCCCCGGTCAGGTAGGCTCCATTTGTGGTGGTTACAGCCGGAACGTATGTGTATCCATCATACTGCGCGTCGCTATAATCATATTTTTCATAGGCATAACCCGAGGCAATAGACAGTTTCTTCGTCAGGTTGTAGCTTAGCTTAATCAGAATAGAGGTTAGTTTATAGCTATCCCAATCGTTTAGATCAATGTTATCCTGTGTTCTTCCGGCGGGAAGAGGATTCGCGCCCAATAAATAGGTGTAATCGACGGACCCTTTAGCCCGGAGATAGCTATACTGCAGGCGAAGCGTAAATTTGTCCGGAATGACATATAGCTCTGTTCCGGCCATATAACTGTAGTTGTCATTATTCTGAGCGGCCGTCCAGTTAAAGGCTGTAGATGTCGGTGGTGTTGAAGGATCCGGCGAGCCTGCCGCCGTTGCCTGCCGCTGAAATTGGTCAAGCCGCAGGTGTTCATAATCGAAAGAGGCAAATAACCTGATCCGTTCATTGATCAAATAATCAGCGTCAACCATAAATTCATCACCCTTTTCGCCGGTCAAACCCAAAATAGTGTTGTTATAGACAGTTTCTTTATGCTTATAGCCCAGGCTGATACTGAGATCATCAACGGGGGAAATGTCCAGATTGCCCTTGAACGTATTACGAGTTTTTGCGTCCGCGTCAAATCGCCCGACAAAAGTATCGAAGCTGAGCGTTGAGGGTTGCTGAAAATTCGCCCATCTATCCAGTCTTTCGTATCCAACACGCGCGACAAGGAAATCAACCCCCTTCCATCTCAAATCGACGCCGAACACATCGTCTCTGTTATCCGGTATGTCATCCCGCTCCCTGCTGATCGTGGCGTGATTATAGTTCGCGCTGAGATAGAACTGCTCAGGCAGCTGGAAGCCAAGCTCTGTTCCATATTTTGCTCTTCTGTAACTGAAAAGATCGTTTGTGAAAGTCGCGGGTGTTTGAGCCGCATCCGTGATAACAACCGTATCGGACTTGTTTTCCCGGGTATCGTACTTAAAGAATAGCTTGGCATCAAAAAAGGACAGCGGTCTCGATGTAACCGAAGTGCTGATGTTATTTGTATCAACATCGCCGTGAAAAAATGGACTGCTTGTGGTGATGAACCGCAGCCCTCCGGCAACGTCGGCAACATAGGAGTCACCCAAAAGCGCATCCGATCTCGTGTTGGCCGTGGCAAGATCTAAATTGACCTTGGTGTTTAACGGCAGTTTAACCGCGCTCTTCAGGTTTATCCTGTAGTAGGTGTTATCAGGAGGCAGACAATAAGTGTCTGTCACGCCGGCTGTGTTGGCAGTGGCGGGATTACGGAAATTAAGGTTTGCGTCGCTGTTATTAAAGCTGCTGTAGAAATAACCCAGTGATATGAACACGGGATTTTTTACATATCCGGTCATGAAGCTGAAACTATCCGTAGTATAGTTGACCGGCGCGGGAAGCTCGATGGAAATACCGCCCGGTGTGGTTCCCGCGGCGCCTATCGCGTAGGTTCCCGTCTTTTTTTCACTGGCCGCCGAGATATCCAGAAAAAAAGGCTTCATAAGATCGATCTTAAAATCAGCGTCCATATCTCTGCGCTTTGTCGAATAATCGAATGTATTCCAGTTATTGGTATTGGTGCTAGGCGGATGCGTGGGATAGGTCAGATTGGCCGTGCCCGCGCCTGAATATAATGTTTTCGCATCATCGGTGAAATTGTGGGGAATCTCATCATAATGGATATCTAATTTGTAGGCTCCCCATTTGCCGGCCTCCAGGCCATAGCTTTGTGTATTATAAAAAATGTTGCGGTTGTAGAAGTCCGCATAATATTTGTCGGAATCATATTTAATATTAATATCATCATAGATCCCACTTTGCGTGTCATTGTATTCATTGAATTTAGCCTTATTGCCGTCGACATGGACAAGGACACCGGTTGCTGCCACATCACCGGAAATTTTTTCATCCTCGGCAAAAGCCGGACTCAGGAAGGCCAAACCAAATATAAATAATGACAAAGTTATGACAGGTTTTTTCATAATCATACCCGATTATCGGACAAAGCGTTGACCTCTCGTTGACGGCCCCATGCTGCCATGAATGTTTGAATGGCAGTTCAGACAGCCGCGGGCAAACATTCTATTTTTTCCCGAAGCAGCACCTCCGGTAAAGGTTTCAAATCTTGTATAAATTGTACCGGGGTGCTGCGCGGCATCGTGACAACTCTGGCAGAGCAGCGGCGGCTTTGAGATCAAAAGTTTTCCATGGTTGCTGCCGTGAGGAACATGGCAGTTCAGGCAATTTTCGGCAACCGGGGGATGCTCCGACAGGAAAGGTCCGCGCTTCTCGGCATGGCACTTAAAGCAGAGTTCATTTGCCGTATCCGCCTTTATCATTTTCGTCCCGGATCCGCCGTGCTGATCATGACACTGGCTGCATTTCATGAGGCCTTCTTTTACCGGATGATGAGATTGCTTATTCATCTGCGCCCTGACGCTGAGATGACAGGTATAGCAAAGGTCCGGTTGAGTTGCCTTTAAGTTATATTTAGTTCCCGAATGCCCGCTGTGGCAATCGCTGCATGATACGCCATTGGCCTTATGCCTGCTTAAATCCCAGAAGGGCACGACCCTGGAATCCTTATGACAGGAAAGACATTGCCCCGTCTTGACATACGGATCTTCCTTTTTGACAAACGCGATCAAACCCGTTCCTCTCGCGCCCGCTTTTTGCACATGGGATAAACCGGGACCATGACAGGATTCACAGGCATATTTATTGGCGGGATTTCCGGGAATTGCCGGTTTGGAATGCGTGGATTTCAGATAACTGTCATAACGGGTCGGGTGGCAGGCCCTGCAGGTATCAACACCCACATAATTATCATCCGCCGCAGAGATACCGGGAGAAAAAACCAATATAAAGAATAACAGGTAAATCATTATCGGGAAAAAGGGTAACTTTCGCCGGCTCTTGATCTTCATATGCAATCCCTAAAATATTTAAAGTAATCCGGTTGTTTCGGGCAATGCCTGGGCAAAAATATCACTTCCCGGTCTTCGTTAATTTTTTCGCGTACTCATAAATTATAGCCATGTCCTGATCGGAAATCTGTTCTTTCGTAAAGGCCGGCATAACACCCTTTGATCCGTCGGCCTTCAGCGGTTGTCTGTTGTATTTCACGAAGGCCTCCAGCGTCTTCATATGCCGCGATCCAACCAGGGGGAGCTTTTTGTCGATGATATTTCCTCCGTTAGGGTGACAGACTCCACACTTGGTTGTATAGAGCTTAGCGCCGTCAGGCCGCTCATCCGCCAGGGCGTTATGAATATGACAGGGAATAAAACATATAAGAAAAAATCCCAGTCCGGCTGCCACGGCTATGGCAGAGCGCAAATATTCAGTTTTCTTCATATGATCTCCTATTCTCATAAAATTTATTTTAAAAATGATCGTTCGCCATCCAACATTAATTTTTTATTCAATTTTAATTCCCTGATCAGGCGCTACCCATTTAAAAACAGGGAATATCTTGTTCAGAAGCCAAAAGAAAACGAAGGGCAGAAGTAAAATCAGTAATACGCCGAAAATGCCTTCTTTAAATGTTTCCGCACCATGGGGAATAATCGGCATATGATAATGCATAAATCCGGAAAAGGTCAGCGAAAAAGACTGCCCGCCGATGACGACATTCCACCGCATCATAAAGACGCCGAAAAGCACCAGCAAAAGTGTCGGGATCGCCCTGCGGATGGTTAATCCGGGGATCAAAAGAAGTATGAACGGGACAAGATTACCAAGGGTATACTGAAGAAGGAAGATATTTATAAAATCCTGTCCATAGATAACATCTCTTACGATATCCCAGGATTTAACGGCTGTATAGCCCCGGAATACCAGATCCAGCAGTTCCAGACTGATTGAAAATATCATGAAAAAAATCAGATATTTTTTGGACGCCTGTAACGTGTTCATCTCTTCATTTTTAATTTCACAAAGCAGGGAGGGACCGGCGGCATCTTTTTTTCGGGCAGCCATGATTTTTTTTATTTCCATGATGATAATATAGATCAGCATGCACAAAGCGACGCCGGAAACAATGGCCGACATAATAAAAATAACCGGCATGAGCGGAGTCATCCACAGGGCGTTGGCTTTTACCGAACCGAAGATAAAACCGGCATACCCGTGAAGGAAACAGGCGATCGGCACTCCCGCGCCCGCCAGAATCCTGATGGCTTTTGCGTCCAGTTTCAGGCTGTCATCGCCTACATCCATGGCGCCCAGGGTAAGGATCGTATGTACGATGTATTTTATCTTTTCGCTGAAACTCTTATTGGCCTTGCCCCTGAGATATAATGATACATTGACCAGATGTTTCCGGAAAAGAAACCACAGCTCGGAGGCCACCACCGATCCGTAAACAAACAGCACAACGCCGAAGGCGGCAATCGCCGATGTAAAATGCGGGGTCACGAATACATGGAAACTCCTTGCCGGTTGTGTAAGATGCAAAAGCAGAGGCAGCGGGGCAACCATTAACAGGGCGAAGGAAAAAACCAGGGAGAATCTGGCAATTCCCCTAAGCGGCTTTATTCCGAAGAGGTGGTATAAAGAAGAGAGGACAAAAGCTCCGGCCACAAGCCCCGTCATGTATGGGTACATTACAATTTGAATAGCCCAATAGACATACTCATTAGGATAAACAAAAAGTTCTTTTACGGTCCATAATTCTTCGGGAGTCATGACTACCTCACTTCCTCGCCAAGCCCTTTGTAGTAAACTTGAGGATCTGTTCCGTATTCCGGTTTGTGAACGGCAATCTGTTGCGTGCGGATAGTGTTTGCGACCGGATCCTTGGTGTCTTTGATATTACCAATCTGTCTGGCTCCTGTCGGACATGCCGCAACGCACGCCGGCCGCAAGCCCTGGTTAATCCTGTGATAGCAGAAATTGCATTTATCCGCGACGCGGTACACCGGATGGAAAAACCTCATGCCGTATGGACATGCCATGATACAGTAGCCGCATCCTATGCACCACTTCCGGTCCACTAGCACCACACCATCCGCATTCTGATAAGTGGCGCCTACCGGACAGACCTGGACACAGGCCGGTTTATTGCACTGGTTACAGAGTTTCGGGACAAAAAAAGCCTTTTTAATATCTTCCACGGGGACATCTTTAAACTTACCACGACCCAGATCAATCGGGCCGGTAGTATAACCGTAGCGCGCCTCGTAAGGCGTATCGGCGAATACATCTCCCCGCGAAGTCACCACATATCGTTCAACCCATGTCCGGGAAACATTGGCATCAAAGGGTATTTCATTCTCCAGTTTGCAGGCCTTCACGCAGAAACCGCAGCCGATGCACGAATAGGTGTCTACGAGGAAAACAAAGCGAAGCGGCTTTGCGGAGAACGCGTGAATTCCGGATGGCAGAATTAAAACACTTGCTTCAGTCAGGGCAAGAGCCGCCGTTCCTTTTAACATCAAGCCTATAAATTCTCTGCGGTTCACCTGCTCCTCCTAATGGGGTTTGGAAGCCGCGTGCGGATTATGGCAGATCACGCATTCCAGCTGCGGGTTATGCCTATCAGGATCTATGCTTTTAATTTCGGATCGCCGGCTCATCGTATAGGGAAGATGGGCGTGGCATCTGAGACAGAGCATTCTTGATCTATCCAGGGAGAGTTTCAGCGGATTCGACGGATGTTCAATGGCGGGTCCATGACAGTTTTCACATTCAATGATTTTATGCGGGGAGGAAGCAATTTTTCCTCCTTGTTCCTTATGGCAGGGATTGCAGAATTCTTCGCCCCGATATTTAACGGCAATAGATTTCCATTCATCCACGTTGGACTTCCGGTACCAGCCGTACGTGTACCCTTTTTCATGAATTCCGAAATCACCGGGAAGCAAAAAGAACCGGGCAATCAGGATGATTGCCGCCATAGCCAGGATTACATAAAGGGGCCGCAATACATGCATAGGCTAAGTTCTTTCCTTGAGGGTTATAACCATCAATGCTCCCGCATTAAATGCGGAAGAAACCTTTAAAAGCCAACGCGATTTTTTAATGACCTAATCAGAACGCCTAGCAATCTTTTATTCAATAAAAATTTAATCGTAATTTTATAACTGGAAAAAATACACTTTTAATTTTCTATATAATATTCCCTTTGGGGGACTGCCGTCTCATAAAACATTTCGTCTTATCCGGGAATTTATTAAATGTATTTCTGATAGATATTTTAAGCCACTTCTTCTTATCTGTCAAGCATAAACGCCGGTGATGTTTTATCTAAATGGCCGTACATTCCATTGTGATTTTCGAGGATACATCGGGGTTCGTTCTTTTTTTTACAACCGGCAGGTTTGCTCTTTTTCTAAAGACGCTTTTGTCAGGAAACCGGGCGTTTCAGAAAATATTCAAAACATTTTTTACCGCGATATATTTTACAGACTACCAATAATTCCTTGACAATCTTATGCCAAATATTTAGCATTTAAGCCAATGTACAAAGAAATCATCAAATTCATGTCCGACATCCCGCTATTTTATTCTTTGCCGGCGCCGATTATCGAGCAGATTGCCGGAAGAGTTCATTTGAAACATTTTCAGGCCAATACCGTTGTTTTTCAGGAAGGCGATCCGGGAGACAGTTTCTACGTGATAAAGTCGGGTCACGTTCAGGTGATTCAATTATCAAAAGACAAAAAAGAAGAACTGGTCATCGCGCAGCTTGATCCCCGTGACGCCTTTGGAGAAATGGCGCTCCTGATCGGACAGCCGCGGTCGGCAACAATAAAAACCAACGATGAAGTGGAATTATATCAGTTAAAGCGGGAGGATTTCTCCTATCTGATGCGGCACAATCCTGAACTGCTCATCCGGATGAACAGGTTGATTGATCAGAGAATCTTTCTTCTGGACGTTTCCTCGAATCAGGAAGAAGATATTCTTTTACAGGAAAAATTCAGCGCCACACGCCGGGCGGGAGTTGATCATATCATGCTTGATCTGGTATTCCAGCTCAACATGGCCGCCGGGGCTTGGAGCAAATTGAACATTGCAAGGGGACAGCCATCCTGGCGCAGGAGATGAGTAAAATATTATGTCCCATGGTCAGTGAAGAAATCGTAAGCGCATCCTATCTTCACGAAATCGGAAAGATCTGTCTTTCCAAAACACTGGTTGAAAAAGAGCGGACCGATCAGAAACTGACAGCTCAGGAGGAGCAGGAAATATCGAGAATATGGAGCTGCGCCATAGAAATCCTTGAACCTCACAAGCTGCTCCAGAATCAGATAGGTTTTATTGCTTTTCTGGGAAAGGATAAATATGAAGAAATGCCTCTGGAAGCCCAGATTCTAAAGGTGGCGGACGACTACCAGCAATTCATAAATCCGAACTATCGAAACATCCCTTCTGCCCAGGCCATGGAAAAGATAAAACATTTAAGCGGCGTTTTGTATAATCCGAAAATCGTTAAAGCTTTGGAAAATATTTTGGAAAAATTCAAGTCCATACTGGCAGACAGGCAAAAAACATATATGCGCTGTATCAACAAAGCGCTGGATATCAAAGACAGTTATACGCTCTCCCACAGTCAGGATACCCAGGAGATGTGCTTCAGGATTGGAGAGGTCATGAATCTAAGCAGGCGTGAAATGGAAATGCTGATTCTCAGCGCCGAGCTTCACGACGTTGGTAAAATATACATCGAACAGGAAATTCTTAACGCGCCCAGGAAACTTACCGACGACGAATTTGAAATCATGAAACAACATTCCACATGGAGCGCCAATTTTTTTGCCGAGATTCCCGGAATGAACGATCTGGTCGATATTGTCAGGCATCATCACGAGAAAATGGACGGCTCCGGATATCCGGATGGCCTGCGGGGTGAAGACATTCCTAAACTATCAAGAATTATGACCGTGGCGGATGTCTACTCCGCCCTGACCACGCCGCGCGTATACCGGGGGGACGGACAAGGTCAGAAAAAAACTTTTCAGTCTGAAGAAGCCCTGGAAATCATGGAAAGCATGCAGCCGGGGCACTTTGATCCCGCCGTGATGTCATCTTTTAAGAAAGTGATACAGACACTAAAGAGATGATACCGTCATCATCCAAACAGCCTGTCTTGTTGCCTGACGATCCAAAAGCAGGGTAACTTCGAATCCATACATGGTTTTCAGGACACTGGCCAATTCCGTGGCGTCATTGACGGCCGTTTTCAGAGCTGGAATTTTTGAATCCTGATAGTTGTTGATGCCTATGATCAGGGCCTTGTATTCTCCTAACTTACCGCTTTTATGGCTAAGATCATCCCTGCTCTCAATCTCCATTCCGCGGTAGGCAAAGGCACTACAGGGGATCAGAAAGAAAATGGCAAAGACAAGGCTAATCATGATGGCTTTGAACCGTATCATCTTGAATAAACTCCGCATTTTCCATCTCCCTCTTTAAAAATCGCGGCCTGTTATACTTAAGCGGCCGCCGCATGGCAATCATATTTTGACGCCCGGATGCCGCGGATTACCATTAAAATCATTAAACAAATACAAAAGTGAAGCACGCGGACGCTCGATTGTTGACCCATCCATGCCAAAAATAAAACGAATTTACCTGTAAGTCTTGTTTTTCAAATTTATTTTTTTGTGCTAGGCTACAAAGAATCATCATAAAAAATTAGAGAAAGCCGTCCCATGAATGATAAATCACTTCGGGCATTAATTGTAGAAAAATCGGAAGACGATACCCTGCTTTTGGTCCGTACGCTAAAGAAGGGCGGGTATAATCCGGTGTATGAACGTGTGCAAACTCCGGCCGCAATGAAAAAAGCCCTCGAAGATAAGGAGTGGGACATCATATTTTGCGATCATAAATTGCCGACCTTCCGCGGTCCACTGGCTATGGCCTTATTAAAGGAAGCCAATGTAGATATTCCCCTCATCGTTGTGTCGGGCGTCTTTGATGAAACGATGGCCGTAAAATGCATGCGGTTAAACGCTGAGAATTATATTGTCAAGACCAATTTTTCCCGTCTTTGCCCGGTAATAGACAGAGAATTGGAAGACGCGGAAGTAGACAAAAAGCAAATGCAAATAGAGGAGCAATCGCGCACCGAGGAACAGCGGTACCGGGCTTTTGTGGAGAATTCTTCAGATATCATTGTCGTCATGAACCGGCAGGGCACCATCACCTATATCAACCCGGCGATAGAAAAAGTTTTAGGTTTCACGATTAAAGACCGGATCGGCAGAAGCATATTTGAAAACTTACATCCCGACGACCTGCACCGTGTTACTGAAGCTTTTAAGAAATTCATCAGTGAAGAAGACGCCCCTCCCCGCCAGAATGAAATACGTATTCACGGCATCGACGGGAATTGGCATACTTTTGAAAGCGTGTCAAAACATTTAGGGGCGGATGAAAATACTGATGAGATCATTGTCAATCTCCGTGACATAACCGACCGCAAGCGGTCCGAGGAACACCTCCGGGAAAGCGAACAGAAATATCTGGAACTCAGCATCATTGACGACCTCACCCAGCTTTACAATTCCAGGCATTTTAACGCCCAGCTCGAAAAAGAAATAGAACGGTCGAACCGCTATCAACAGCCGCTGACCATATTGCTTCTGGATCTTGACGATTTCAAGTTGTTCAACGACACCTACGGCCATGTTGAAGGGGACTATGTGTTATCACGGGTGGGCGTTGTGATCAAACGATGCCTGCGCGAGACGGATTCCGCCTACCGCTACGGCGGTGAGGAATTCACGGTCATTCTGCCGATGACCACAAGCGAAGAAGGCCTTGTGACGGCAAAAAGAATCCAGGCGGAATTAAAAAAAGAAGCTTTTTACCCCGCGGGCCAGGAAGTTCACCTAACCGTTAGTACGGGTCTTTCGCAGTACAGGTTGAAGGAAGAAATGAAAGCGTTTGTCCACCGGGTGGACCGGCTCATGTACGACGCGAAAGAAAAAGGAAAAGACAGGATTTGCTCCGAGCCGTAACGGGGCGAACAGATCAACATGTTCTTATTAATTCTTCGATTAACTTCTTCTGAAGCTTTTCATAAGCTATCATCGGCTGCATTCTTTTTTTATGCTTCATCACCCGCGGTAAATATGGTTCAGCCCCGCGATAAATATTGCAAAATTACCCGTTATTAAGGTGTAAATCTTTATTGACTTTAAAGAACACTTCATAATATATTATTATTAGATAAGTGTATATTTTCAGAAAATACGGGGGAGTAACAAAAGCGTGTCAGGACAGACCTTACAAATCGAAGCCCAACCGCTGAGGCTGGCGTTGAAAACAGCCATCCGTCATGCCGCGGCAACCCGCAACGAAGGGGAAAGCATCTGGGTTATTGCCAGAAGAAACGGAAGCATCGGATGCGGCGAGGGTTGTCCGCGAATTTATGTCGCCGGCGACGAACTGGACGCGAGTATTTCCTGGATCAGGGAAAATTTTTCCGATGGCAAAATGAATTTCGAAACCCTGGAAGATCTGAAACAATGGGAACAGAGAAATGAAAAAGCGATCGATAACTACCCGTCGGCATGGTGCGCCATAGAAATGGCGGTGCTTGACCTGCTTTCCCGGGAAAAAGGCTTAAGCGTCGAAAAAATGCTGGGGCTTGCCGACGGCAAACTTTTCGGCCGTTACACCGCCGTTCTGGGAGACGACAAAAAATGGAAATATACCACCCTGGTCGATCAATATCTGATTCGCGGACTCAGGGATTTCAAAATAAAATTAAGCGGCAATATGGAAAGGGATCTGGAGAAACTGGATTTGCTTGAAACCCTGGCCGCGCAGCATCATGTCCCCTGCCCCCGTATTCGCCTTGACGCCAACAATTTGTGGAAGGATCGCTGCGGCGAAGCCATATCTTTTATCCGGGCGCTGGGCACCGGCAGAATATTCGCCGTGGAAGAACCGGTGGGAGCGCGGGATATTGAAGACATCAGCAAATTTGCCGTCGCCACGGGCCTCCCTGTTATTCTGGATGAAAGCGTCTGCACCATCGAAAATTTATCACAATGCATGCATATTGAAGGAAACTTCATAGCCAATATCAAGGTATCCAAGGTAGGCGGTATTATCAGGGCGCTGAGGATGATTCAGGAGCTTAAAAAACTGGGCTGGCCGATCATAATCGGATGCCATGTGGGCGAAACGTCCCTGCTCACAAGGGCGGCTCTTGTAGCCGCAAGCGCCGCCGGAGAGAGTCTTATCGCCCATGAGGGGGCCTTCGGAGATTATCTGGTGGATCGGGAACCGGTGGAACCCATGCTGAGATTCGGACGCGATGGCCTGCTGGATTTGCGTTCACCCTACTACCTGAAAACAGTTCAGGGGCTGAAGGTCGTACCGGTTGAAAACTGGAATGCCGGATTCGGGATGAACTGCCGCATGCCCCGTGACATCAATGACGGCGCGCCCGCGATCTGCACGCTTCAAATGCCCGATCAGTATCAAATTCATTACAGGCGCTGGGGCCAACCCCAGGGCGATGATGTTGTGCTGATTTTACACGGAGGAATGAGTCATTCAGGCTGGCAGGCTCCGCTTGCCAATCAGATACGGTCAGTATCGCCTGACATAACCGTTGTCGCGCCCGATAGGAGAGGCTGCGGTTTAAATGAACAGCGGGGCGATCTGAAATCCGTCGCGGCGGTTACCGGCGATGTGGTGGGGCAAATCGAGTCCCTGAAAAAGTCCTTTAAGCGCGTTCACCTTGCCGGCTGGTGCCAGGGCGCCCAATACGCGACCATTGCCGCAGCAAGACTTAGCGATGAAATCTCCAGCCTGATTTTGCTGACGCCGGGATTTTTCTGGAATGAACGTTTCCGGTCTGTCCTGAGTGTCACTGAAAAAACCGTTTTGAACATGATTGCCGCGTTAAAACTGAAACCGGAACGTGAACACGCCTGCATTCCCATTCCCCTGGAAGCGACCGATTTTACATTGAACGATGAGTGGCTGGATTTCATTGAGAAAGATCCTCTCAAAATCATCATGGTCACCTTAAAATCCGTGAGCATCATGGATGAAATTCAGGAGATGTCCTGGCTGGCCATGCTGCAGAACCGCCTTCCGGTGCTGGCAATCATGGCGAAAAATGATCGGATTGTGGACAACAATAAAGTTACGCAGTTCATCGGGCATTTGTTTTCCGGTGAAAACGGCAACCGGATGGTATCACTGGATTCCGGTCATGCCATACAATTTGAAAAGACGGAGGAAGTCGCGACAGAAATTTTAAACTTTATCAGAAAGAAATAATGTAAATTAAGACCCATTAACCTGCTTCAGGCCGGAGCGCAACCGAATTCCTGATTCCGGAAAAAAACCGGCGATAAATGGGAACCGTTATCGATAATGGAGAGTTACAGGATGGATCCAAATATCAAGCCGACATTCAGAGAAATTAAAAACTTAGCTGAACATGACGAAATGACCACTCCCGTGCTTTTCAATAACGTGGGCCTTATCAAAAATCTCAACTCCGCCCGTACCATCAAACAGAAACAACTGATTAATCTGTGGAACAATCATCACTTCGCGGAAGGGATGGTATATGTGCATCTTCATCACCCCCGGTATAAAGAGGATATTCTCGTTTTGGCCCATCAGGAGGCGTGCAGTAACGGCGTGATGACCTGCCGCTGGCCCGTGGAGAGCCGCCGCATTAAGGAAAACGCGACGATCCTGAATATCATGCTAACCGACGGGCTCTCGGTGTTCCTCATCCCCGCCAAGCTCAAAGACGCGCAGGAAAATCACTTCACCATTTATCTGCCCGAAAAGGGATATATTGTCGGTCAGCGCCGGGCCAAACGCTATCCCTGCCAGGGCGTCGAGGTTGAAGTGGTGCAGAGCGGATTTTGGGCTCAGGGCCGTCTTGTGGATTTCAGCTCTCTGGCCCTTGGGGTCGCGGTCAGACCGGAAACAAACAGCTCTTTCCGCTGGTTTAATGCCACATCCCCTTCAACCGTCAACCTTTACCGGGACGGGCAGATGATTTTTTCGGCTTCCTGCAACTGTGTGCGGGAAAATTTCGATCCCGCGGCACGGTATATTGTCTTTGCCCCGGAATCCACCCAAACGAGCCGTTTTCTGAAGAAGAAATTGCGCAATCCCCGTGTCCAGATTACCCCCCTGCCGAATATCACCTTTGACCATCCGGCGACAAAAGAAAAAGTTCAAATGGATATCCGCGATCTGACAACCTCGGGTTTTGCCGTTTACCTTTCGCCCCATGAGGATGTTCTCATATCCGGGATGATTATTCCCAATCTGACCATTAACTATGCCGGAACCCTGAAAATAAAATGCAAGGCACAGGTGCTGAGCCGCCGTGAAGACCGGAAGAAAAATATCCACTATGGTTTTGTCATCCTCGATATGGCCATTGTGGATTACAACCACCTGAGCCACATCATCATGAACACGATAGACCCGAACACCCATATTGCCGATGAAGTGGATATCGATCAGCTATGGGAATTTCTTTTCGCGAGCGGGTTTATTTATCCCAAAAAATATGATCTGGTCCAATCCTACAAACAGCTCATGAAAGAAACCTACCGGAAACTTTATCATGATAATCCGGAAATCATCGCCCAGATGACCTACCAGCAAAACGGCCGCATCTACGGACATGTTTCCATGATCCGGGCTTACGAGCGCACCTGGATGGTTCATCATCTTGCCGCGATGCCGCTTAACAATAAGCGGGTCGGCCTGCAGATTCTCAAACAGATCATCCGTTATTTTGACGGACTCTACAGGCTTCCCGCCGTGGGAATGGACTATATGATGTTTTATTTCCGTCCCGAAAACAGTTTTCCCGATCATTTCTTCGGCGGCTTTGCCAGACATCTCAATAATCCGCGCGCCTGTTCGCTCGATCTTTTTGCCTATCTGAATTATCCGACGTCCAGCCCCCGCCAAGCCTTACCGGACGGATGGTCGCTTGAACCGTTTGTACTGCCCGATATCAGCGAACTGGATCTTTTTTACCGGAATCACTCCGGAGGCCTCCTGCTGGATATCTTACGTCTGGGCAAAGAGCAGGAAGGTCCCGAATCCCTGTCGCATATTTATTCCCGGCACGGGTTCGTCAGAAACTGCGTCAGTTTCTCGCTGAAACATAAAGGGATGCTGAAGGCTGTGCTGATTGCCAACCGGTCGGATCCGGGCTTCAGCCTTTCGGACTTTCTCAACGGGATTAAAATTGTGGTTAACGACGGGACCATGCCCTGGGAAGTGCTGTCGTCCGCCATCTCCCAATTGGCCGGTCTTTTTACAATTGACAAAATACCTGTTCTGGTTTATCCGGAAAGCTATCTGGAATCGAAGAGCGTTACCGTTGAGAAACATTATAATCTATGGATCATGGATACAAACTATGGAAGAGAGTATGGTGAATACATGATGGCAAGCACCAAAGTAAAGCTTAAAACTTTAATTCATTTTCTCGTTAAGAAGTATCTGAAAAAATGATGAACGACGTCCCGCTTTACAACAGCCGAATCATCAACAGTTATGTGGAATATCTGAACAGATACCTTCCGGATATCGATATTGCCCCCCTTTTAAAATACGCCGAGATCGAGACCTATCAGCTCAATGACGAAGGTCACTGGCTGACGCAGAGACAGAGCGACCGTTTTCACGAAATGGTCGTGCAAATGACGCAGGACCCGGACATCGCCAGAAAAGTGGGACGTTATTCCTCAACCTCCCGCGCATCCGGCGCTCTGGGACAGTACCTGCTGGGATTCATTAATCCGTCGACAGCTTATGCCTACATGGGAAAAATCAACGCGCGCATCAGCCGGGCCGCCGTCCTGAAAATGAAACATGTCGGAGCCAATCAGATTGAAGCGACGGCCACCGTGAAACCGGGCGTGGTGGAAAAGCCGTATCAGTGCGTTTACCGGATAGGCGCGATGGAATCGCTGGCGAAACTCTTCACCAATAAATTTGCCACGGTGGAACATCCCGTTTGCCTTCACAAAGGAGGCGATTGCTGCCTGTATGTCATCACCTGGGAAAAAACCCGCACCTTTTTCTGGAAACAGGTCCGTAATTATTCTTTTATCCTGGGTTTTATTCTCTGTGCCATTCTCCTGATGGTTCTTAAATCCGCGTATTGGGATGAACTGATTTTTTCGTATGTCACCATAGTCCTGAGCACAACGCTATACGTTGAATATCTGGAAAAGAAAGAGTCGATCACCAATATCCAGCACCAGGGGGATACGGCCGACCGCCTCCTGGACCAGATCAATAAACGATACAATGAGGCCATGCTGATTCAGGAAATCGGCCAGGCCTCCGCCATGATCCTGGATATCGACAAACTGCTTCGATTCATCATGGAATCCCTGAAAAACAGACTGGATTTCGACCGGGGCATGATCATGCTTGCCAACAAGCAAAGAGACTGCCTTGTTTACACCGACAGCTTCGGATACAACCCGAAAGATGAAGATTATGTGAGGAACATTAAATTTCATCTTAATAACCCCAACTCCAAGGGTGTCGGGGTTCTTGCCTTCAAAAAACAAAAGCCGATCATCATCAACGATATCTCCGAAATTGAGAAAAGTCTTTCAGCGAAGAGTCTTGATTTTGTGCGCGACATGGGCTCCCAGTCTTTTATCTGCGTTCCCATCGTTTATAAAGGGGAATCCATGGGAATCATGATTGTGGATAATTTGCAATCCAAGAAGCCCCTCAGCCAGACGGACATGAGCCTTTTGATGGGCATCGCCCCGCAGATCGGCGTCAGCATCAACAACGCCGTCGCCTATCAGAAAATAAAAGAAAGCGAGGTGCGGTTCAGATCATTGAGCGAAAACGCGCCGGATATCATTTACACCCTGGGGATCAAAGGCGAATTTACCTATATCAACCCGGCCATTGAAACCATTCTGGGATATAGATCCGAGGAACTTATCGGTAAATATTTCGGGGACATCGCCAGAAAAGAAGACGCTCTGCGATACGATCAAGCCTTTCAGGAAGTCATCAACGGGAAACACACCATTAAAGAAGACATCGTCATTCTTTTTCATAAAGACGGTTCGGAGCGGTATTTCAGCGTCAGCGGCGCGCCGAGCTTTGACGCGAAAAACAGCTTTCTGGGACTGGTCGGCATTCTAAAAGACCTGACCGATATCCGGAAATCGGAAATGGAGTTAAAGAGGAGCTTCGAGAAACTGGAATCCGTCATGAGCAGCACCATTGACGCTATTTCCATTATCGTTGAATCGCGGGATCCCTACACGGCAGGCCACCAGAGGCGCGTGACACAGCTTGCCACCGCCATTGCCGGCGACATGGGCTTATCCACTGAAAAAATAGACTTGATCCGCATGGGCAGCCTGATTCATGACATCGGCAAAATATACATACCGGCCGAAATCCTGACAAAACCGACACGGTTAAACGAAATCGAACTTTCTCTGATAAAATCTCATCCATTGGTGGGTTACAATATATTGAAGCAGGTTGATTTTATTCCAGCGATTGTTGACATGGTCTATCAGCATCATGAAAAGATTGACGGCTCAGGGTATCCGCTGGGAATTTCCGGTGATGAAATACTACTGGAGTCCCGGATTATCACCGTCGCGGACATGGTTGAAGCCATGGCCAGCCACAGGCCTTACCGGGCCGCGTTGGGAACAAAGGCCGCGCTGGAAAAAATAAAACAGCAGCGGGGAATCACGCTAGACGCGGGCGCCGTGGATACCTGCCTGAAACTCTTCGAAGAAAAAGGTTTCAAGTTCAAGGATGTTGAAGACGTGCCGGCCCGTACAGACGACATTCAGTAGGCTTGCGTATTATCTTTTGTGCCCTGCCCTTGCGGTCAGAGGGCCCATGGAATAGTTGGCAACATCAGCCAGACACTCCGGACAATGCAGACAAATCCAGTGCTATGATCAGGGGGATTTTTGTGAAAAGAATTACCGCGATTATTTTTTTAGTTTTGAGCGTTACCATTATTACCGCGTTTAGTGTCACAGCTTCCAATGATCCGATATATGATTACTGGCAAAATCAGCAACGCAGAGAGACGCATCATCAGGAAAAGATTGTACACACCATAACCATTGATTCCAATAACAGCACCGTAAGAATACAATGCGGGGATGATATCCGGCTTGAGCTTCCGGAAAATGGCACAACCGGGTACAGCTGGCATTTTGACGAACGTCCCTACGAGATTGCCTCTGAAAAAGTGGAAAAAGGCAGTCTTGACGGATCTCCTGCCAAACATATCTGGATATTCAGCCCCAAATCTCTCGCCGGGGGCGATATCAAAATGAGTTATTACAGGACATGGGAAGGAAAGCGCCCGGATACCAAGCGATTTCAAGTTAAAATAGCAGTTGACTGCACATTTCGATGAAACTGAATACGAATAGGAAAGGATTAAAATGAAACGCGTATTAGCATATTTTTTTCTGTTATCTTTTTTATTACTGGCAATGGCGGCATACGCCTTCGCCGAGCAAGTAACTTTGGGAGACGAAAATGATGATCTGATGGGCACCCCTTTTACAAAAGCCGCCACATCGGGTGATTTGGCGATAGTCAAAAATCTGGTGACACAGGGCGCGGACGTCAACCAGAAAATAAATTTCACAGGCCGAACGGCATTAATGAAAGCGGCCGAAAAAGGCCACATCGATATCGTCCGTTACCTGATAGAAAAAGGCGCTGATGTGAATTACAAGGCGGACATGGCCGGCGATACAGCGCTGGAAGACGCGGCCAACGGCGGCTATCTGGATATTGTCAGGCTCCTGATCGAAAAGGGCGCCCTTATCAATAAAGGCGGTGTCGCGCCTCTTATCGCCGCGGCAGAGAAGGGACATACCGAAGTCGTAAGATTCCTGATCGTAAAAGGCGCGGATATTAACGCGAATAACGGCCAGGGGACGGCACTGATGGCATCGGCCGCAGGCGGATATACGGATATCGTCCAGATTCTACTCGATAAAGGGGCCAATGTGAATGTAAACAACGGCGGCACGGCTTTAATGTTCGCGGCAAGAGAGGGCCACACGGCCATCGTGCAGGCACTGATAAAGAAAGGCGCGGATTTAAACGCCACAGACTCAACCGGATATAACGCCCTGTCTCTTGCACAAGCGCGGGGGCATTCCGATACGGCCTTGGTTCTCAAGGAAGCGATCGAAAAAGCAAGCAAACAAAGCACCAATACAGCCGCGACGGTTTCGCTCTCTCTCGAAGATACAAACCTCTTGAAGCAATTACAGCCTCCGGCCACAGAGGCTGAAAAGAAACTATACCTTGAGGCAAAAAAGAAGAATCAGGTATCCAGATTTATGGCAGAGCGGAAGTATTTTCGAATAGTCAGGACCCTGCTGGGAAATAAAAATAAAGAAAATATGGATATCGATAAAGCTCCGCCGCTTACGGACTATCCGGACGTGTGCTTCGGTTATGAATTAGATTTCAATGAACAATTACTGCTTTTCAACATCGCGCTGTATCAGAGTATTGACTTATCTCAGCGGTGCAAGTAAGGTGATAAGGTAATCCCTTACCGATGAGCGGAAATTTTATTAAATTAAGAAGGAGACTCCCTATGAAGAAAAAAGCGGTTTTCGTGTTGTTTGCTTTAGCGGCTATGGCTTTAATCTCGTGCGCAACGCTTATGAAAGAACATAATGCGGTTCAACTTCCCGAACTGTCGGCAGCCGATGTTAAATCCTGTCAATTTCTTGGTAACATTCACGCGGAAATATATTCTATTGCCGGGAGCACCATGGATAATTTTATTGCCTCGGCCAAACAGCGGGCGAAAATCCAAGCTCTTGATATGGGAGCAGACACTGTCGTATTTGACAAACCCGGTGGAGTCGGCTCCATCTTAACCGGCAAAGCTTATAAATGTCATTGATGAGAAGGTAGGTAGATTCAAAAGCGCCTAGGGATTTCTCTTTATTTATATTGACAATCGACAATTGAATCGACAACCGAATCGACAACCATTTATCGCATAATGCAATGTATGGGGCAGGTCTTGAAATATAAGTTTTTAGTATGCGTGAAAAATGACGCCCGGTAAAATAAAAATCTAAATTCTCCCTCAAAAAAACCCGCTATTTCCAGCGGGCTTTCAAGCTTCTTTTTATTTTATAAAATAACCGTCCCGATGGAGGCGGCGGAAAAAGAATAATTAACATTGCCTAAAATAATAATTAACACGCAAGCGCTGTAAGACACTAAAAACTATAATATTTTTATTGGCAAGAAATTATTAACAATTAACATTCTGTTAATTTTTAGTTAACAAATAAATCAAAAATTAACTCTTTGTTGACGTAAATAAACGGTGTGACGGCACAGCCCATATCTGAGGCGCCGCGACACGCTTGAGTTCGTTGCCTGAATAAATGATTATTCCGCCGCGCCACCGCTTGCCAAGCGCGGAAGCGATTTCCTTCAATCCTGATGTATCTTTATTGGCCAGAATTTTACGCGATTTAATTTCCATACCGATAACGCCAGCGGGCGACTCCAGAAGTATATCCACTTCCAATCCGGATCGCGTACGATAAAAATACAAATCTCCGTCACGTCCCATGGTCTTCATCCACTTGACCAATTCAGCCGCAACCATAGATTCGTATATCTCTCCCGTCACCGATCCCCGCACGCCGGTCAAATGCCGAAGCAGGCCTATGTCCAGCCAGTATGTCTTGGGCGTTTTGATGACCGTGCTCGTCAGATTCGAATGGTACGGCGGGAGAAGAACCGTCTGATAAGAAAGACGGAGGTATTCAAGATAACGCCGTGCCGTATCAACGCTTACGGCGGCGTCTCTGGCCAGTTCCGCGTAATTCAATAAGCAACCGGAACGAAGAGCGGCCAGACGCTGAAATTTTCTGAAGAGCATCAGGTCGTCAAGGCGGGCAAGATCAGCGACATCCCGTTCCAGATAGGTGTATTCATAATCTTTGAGCCACTGGCGCCTCTCTTCCTCAGAGAGAGCTATCAATGCCGGCATGCCGCCCCACTGCAATAAATAGTCCTGCGCGCGGCGCCGTAATGAATCTTCGTCTTCCAGCAAAAGTCCGGGTTGTTTTCCAAAGATATCGTCACAACTCATGCTGGAGAAAAGACTGTCCACAAGAGGCGGCTGATTAGGAGCCGCCTCCGAGTCATTAAAAATTTCACACATCATCAGGGGCCACAGCTCGAAAATTGAGACCCGTCCCGCGAGTGTTTCCCTGATCTTCTTTAAAAGGAGAATCTGGCTGGACCCCATTAGAATCGAAAACAGAAGAGAACCGTCATCATAAGCATATTTCACCTTATCGAATATGATGGGTTCTTTCTGCGCTTCATCAAGAATAGCCGCGCCGATGTCCCGCGCCCAAAGATTTGATGATACATTACGAACCACGTCGCGATTTTCCGGCGCGTCAAGATTAATATAGCGAAGCCTTGCATATTTTGCTTTGGCAAGCGTTGTTTTTCCGGTCTGGCGCGCGCCGGTTAAAAGAACAAGACGCCGCTTCACGGAAGCAGGAAGTCTTTGTCCCAATATACGATATAGCTGTTTATTATCGCTCATGATCGTATAATTTACAGTATTTTTGTGCAAATGTCAAGGCCACAACATAATTTTTACATATCGGCATGTCGCAGTCCTTTACGGCTATACGCATGGCATACGCCGGGCCAAGTCATGAAATATACGTTTTATAGAATAACGTTTAAGTTGTAATGTTATGCCGCACGTCGGACGCTGCGGTTTCCTTCTTGTTGAACCTGTAAGAATTCGTCACAAGTTGACATCGGTTCGAACTATCCGGAATTGCCGGATAGTTGATGTTGCTGGAGTCCGTCTTCTATTCACGCCGAAATCAGGCATGTGTCTCCGAAACGGCTTTCTCCAGCGCTTCTTTAATAAAACTGTTTAAGGTTTTCCCTTCATCAGTAGCATGGCTGACAAGCCGCTGGTGAAGAGAAGGATCGAGGCGGATATTGAATGTGCCTTTGAAAGGTTTCTCCGGCTCTTTTTTATTTTCCTTACAAAAGTCCAGATAATCATCAACAGCTTCCTTAAAAGCTTTTTGCAGTGATTTAACGTCCGTGCCTTCATAGCTTACGAGGGCGCGTATGAACTCCAGCTTGCCGTAAAATACCTTGTCATCGTCGTTGTAATGTACAGACCCGAAATAATCTTTATATTTCATCATGTCTTTCATATAAAATTCCCTTTCCTTAAAACTTCTTCCAGTTGCTCGATTTGGTATCGCTTCAATACCGGCGTTGGATGGGGCCGGTGCAAAATAATCGGATCGGCCGTTTGATGATTAAAGTGTACCCGCGACCCGCCGGTTTTCCCTCCTTTGGTAATTACATAGCCAAAGCCCGCCAGCAGGGATGTAAGTTCATTCCATGTGAAGTCAGCAGGCCGCTTCAGAAATCGTGCTATTAGTTTTTTGTGTCGGCTCATCTCGATAGGCATCCTATCATCAACCCCGACAGAATGCAAACTAAATTTAGTTGCAATTTCTATAATCCCTTATCCATACGCGGGGTCAGAAATATATAAGCGGAATCAGGTCTTTAGATATAAATTTTTAAAGGAAACAAGCAATAACATCCGGTAAAAAAATGACCTTTCCCTCGAAAAAAAACCGTTTTCGCGCAGGTGTTGCCGCGACGCGACGAATTTCAGTTGGTGACAATTTGTCACCGGTGAGCCGCTTTAACACTTTTTAGGAACATCAAGCAGACAATCGCAGGGCTTCTTTTTCAAAATTTCTTTCTGTTCGGCAATCGTATTGAAAAAAATTTCTGGACGCCTGCTCCGCGGGCCAGGCGCGCGTCAAGCGGGGTGTAATGATGATATCCCCGTCTGGCGAATTCTTTGACTAATGCCTCATGTCTTTTATAGAGCGCGCGCGTCTTTCCCGCCCAGCGCAGGGTTTCGGGGTGGCGCGAATATCCGCCCCTGGCTTTGTGCTTCGTCAGTATATTCCAAAGCCCGTGAAGCTCGCGGTGCTCGGCCAGCAAATGTTTGCGGCATAGATGCTTCGGGTAGATATCCCATATTCGCATAAAGATTATTTATTCAACCGGGAAGGGAAAAATAGAAGGTGGAACCTTTGTCAACTTTGGAGTTGGCCCATGCTCTGCCGCCGTGCCGATGGACTATCCGCTGAACGATGGAAAGGCCGATGCCGGTTCCCTCAAAGTCCGAGGCGCTGTGCAGACGCTGAAACACGCCAAACAGTTTATTGTAATGGGCCATGTCAAATCCGACACCATTGTCTTTTATGTAATAAACGACTTCTTTTTCCTCTTTCTTACAGCCAACCTGAATACAGGCTTCTTCACGCGTTCTGGTGAATTTGAGCGCGTTGGCGATAAGATTTACGATAACCTGTTTAATCAGCGCTTCATCACCGACGGCGGCAAGAATATTTTTCATCCTGAAATTTATATTCCTATTCTCTGTCTTGGATTTATTTTCCTCCCAGACGTCCTGGATCAATTTCTCCATATTAACCGCGTCTGTCTCGATTGCCCGGCGGCCCAAACGCGACAGTTCAAGCAAATCATCAATGAGCTGTCCCATCTCTTTTATGTTTTCCCGCAATAAGTTTAATTTACGCTTCGTGTCTGCTTCGATCTTATCCTGAAGATCTTTCAAAATCATGCGGGAATATCCGTCAATCGCCCGCAACGGCGCGCGCAAATCATGCGACACGGTATAGCTGAAACTTTCCAGTTCCTTGTTGGCGGCTTCAAGCTGTGATGTTCTTTCCAATACCTTCCTCTCCAGTTGATCGTGGGCTTCCCGCAGTTGTGCCTCATTTTGCTTGAGCACGCTGAGATCAGTGACGATGATGCCCAGCTCCCCTTTCATATTCATCTTGATCCGTCTGGCTGAAATATGAACGGGCAATGTTCCTTCGCCCGTTGTGCGCATGGCGATCTCGCGGGCACAGCATCCGGTAAAGCCCTGCGTGAACAGCGCTTCGAAATTGGAGATATGGTTGGAATCGATGTGGTCTGTCAAACGTGACCCGATTAAATTTTCCAACGGAACTTTTAACATATCGGCGAGCGTGCTGTTGGCGTAGAGAATGATGCCGTCGGCATTGAGCTTGGCCGCGCCCTCATTCATGCTTTCCACCAAAATGCGATAGGTGTAATCCTCGCCCTCCAGGGTGAAGATGCTGTCGCCGTGATCGCCCGACACCACCAGAGCGTCAACCTCTCCCCGGCGGATGGCGCCAAGCGTCTCCTGGGCCTCGTCCAGACGCGTCTGCAAGTCGTCTATCTGTTGAAGAAGTTCTTCTTTTGTCTTGCCGTTACGTGCCATTGTTTATGATTCCCTTTATTCTTTGGGCTGTACGTCCAGCCCGACCAGAATACGCTGGGTGTCGGAAAGATCACCGATCAGTTTGCGCACGGGCACGGGGAGTTTTTTAATCAGTGTGGGTGTGGCGATAATCTGTTCTCCCTGGGCCAGTGTCGGCTGCTGGTATAAATCTATTACTTTGAGATCGTAGCGTCCCTGAAGATATTCGTCGCAGATTTTCCGGATGTTGGCGATAGCCTGTGTTGATCTGGGCGTTTGCCCGACAACATAAAGCCGCAGGTCATAGAACTCCCTTTCTTTTTTTGACGCGGCGCTTGCAAATTCTTTCGTCTTCGGTTTTACGGCCGCCGGCTTTTTTGCCATTTAAATTCCCCCCGAATTCTTCGGTTTTAAATCAAGACCCACCAAAACCCGCTCCGTATTGGAAAGATCGCCGATGATTTTCCTTACCGGCTCCGGCAGTTTGCGCACAAGCGTGGGAATGGCCAATATCTGGTCTCCCGCCGCCAGTTGCGGATTTTCCAGCAGGTCGATTATCTCTATGCTGTACATGCCTGCCAGGTGCTCTTCGCAGATTTTTTTCAGATTGGCAAAGGCTGTAAGACTCTTTGATGTTTTGCCGGCGACGTACAAACGTAATTCCCATTCTTTGACATTGCCCGCATTGTTCTTCTTTTTGTTGTTTTGCTTTCCGTTATTCCCCGTGGCTTTTGGCATGATTTAGTCCGCCTCCCGCGATTTGGCGATGTTCCGTCGCGATATACTGTTTGCTTCCCGCAGTGCCATTTCTTTTCTCTGCAGGTTGTCGAGTTCCTCTTCCTCCGATTCAAATTGGGATTGAAGCACTTGTATCTGCGATTCCAGTGTTTTCTTTTTCCTTTCTATATCCCTCTTCTTCCGGTCAATATCCGCTTTGCGGGAAAGCACGGCGGCCGCTTCCTCCGCCTCTTTTGCCACACGTGACGAGCCGGTCAGCACCATTCCTGTGCCGGTAAAGACATCCACAAGCCGCGCCCCTTTCGAGGTGAGGAGGAACTCTCTGATCTGATTGGAATGTTCCATGCCGCGGGACTTCAGGATGTACAGGCCCCGGTTACGCTCGCCGTTCTGCTCAATGTTCTGGACCAGAAGCCAGGTATCCATGAGAGAGGAAATGCCGACTTTCGTCGTCTCTGTTATATCCGTTGCCGTCAGGTCCGTGCAGAGCAGCGTTATGCCCTTTGATTTGACAAAATCAACCAGGCGAACCAGCATTTGCTTGACCTGGCTGTCATTACCCGCGGCGGTCAGATCGGATATCGGATCGACAATCACCACGGATGGGTTAAACTCATTGATCATGCGGTAGGCGGAAACGAGGTGCATCTCCAGTCCGTAAAATGTCGGCCGTTCAGCGCGGAATTTAAGCAGGCCTTTCTTTTCCCAGCGCGCAAGATCAAGCCCGATGGAGCGCATATTGCGCATGATCTGGCGCGGCGATTCCTCATGAGCGAAATAGAGGCATTTTTTCCCCCGCCGGCAGGTCGCGTCGGCAAAATGATTGGCGATGGTAGTCTTTCCAGTGCCGGCTGTTCCGGAGACAAGAATCGAACTGCCCCGGAAATATCCCCTGCCGCCCAGCATGGTATCAAGACGAGGAATGCCGGTTGAAATTCTTTCCGCTGTCACATCGTAATCAAGACGCAGCGATGTAATGGGCATGATCGAAATCCCTTTGTCATCGATCAGGAACGGGTATTCGTTGGAGCCGTGGCTCGATCCGCGGTATTTTATAATCCGCAGACGGCGAATCGACAGTTGGTCGCAAACGCGGTTGTCTAGGAAGATCACGCAATCCGCGACGTACTCTTCGATGCCGTAACGGGTCAGCGTTTTTTCACCCTGCTCGCCGGTGATGATCGCGGTTACGCCTTTTTTCTTGAGCCAGCCAAAAAGCCGGCGCAGCTCCGAGCGCAAAATGGTTTCGTTGCCGAAGCCGGAAAAAAGAGCTTCGATGGTATCGAGCACGACACGCTTTGCTTTTATGGAATCGATGGCATTATTAAGACGTATAAAAAGGCCTTCCAGATCATACATGCCCGTCTCTTCAATCTCGCTTCTTTCGACGCGGACATGATCGATAATCAGCTTGCGGGCATCCACCAGGGCCTGCACATCGTAGCCCAATGAGGCGACATTGACGGTTAATTCCTTTCCCGTTTCCTCAAAAGACATGAAAACGCCCGGCTCATTGAACTGCAGGGCGCCGCGCAGAAGAAACTCCGTCGAAAGCAGCGTCTTGCCGCACCCGGTATTGCCGCAGATAAGCATGGGACGTCCCTTCGGCAGGCCGCCCATTGTGATGTCGTCAAGACCGGAGATGCCGGTCGGGCATTTAGGCAAATTTATTTTTTTTGCGGTTGGAAGTTTGTTACTTTTGGTTTTCATTAGACCTCCATGGAACACGATGTCAAAAAATACGCAAAAGTAAGGCTGGGTGGTAATGTATTTATTAATTGATTTTATTATGATGACGCATTTCTCGCCAATGTCAAGAGAAATTGCTGAAATCTTTGATATTTAACTTGATAATAAGCTGATATTATAGAGCTTTATTTAAAAGCGGACGCTCGTGTGGCGCGGGTGGGGCGCGGGTGGGGCACGGGTGGGGCGCATGGGCGCGCGGGATCAGGTCTTGAGATGTAAGTTTTTAGATGCTATTGCTTCTTTCCGACAAATGTTGACTATGCTGTCTTCTCCTCACTCTTACCAACACACTTTTTTTAGATTATCATTTTTATTTTTTTATTGAACGATTTACCGCAGATTCATCAGTTTAGGGAAAAGTTCTCTGCGGTTGCCAATACCCATAGAGGGAAAAAGGGACGCCCTTAAGTAATTAAGATTCTTGGAAAAGAATAGGAACGGAGGATGGGGATCAGTTCTTGAAATATAATTTTTTGAATTGGTCAGGCGTCTGAATGCAAGCTTGCCGGCTGTCAGTTACGCGGTTGCCCTAGGTGAAGTGATAGTGCGTGATAATGAGTATAAGCTTTTAGTGGAATAACTTAATAACTTAAGGGTGTCCCCTATAAGTGTCTTAACTTAAGGGTGTCCCCTATAAGTGTCCCACTTTTTAGATTATCATTTTTATTTTTTATTGAACGATTTACCGAAGATTCATCAGCTTAGGGAAAAGTTCACTGCGGCAGCTAATACTCATATTACTAAAGATGTTTTTCATATGTTCTTTTACGGTATTTTGACTGATAAAGAGTTTTTCGGCAATTTCTTTGTTTGAATATCCAATAACAATTAATAGAGCAACTTCCTTTTGTCTTGAAGTAAAGCCTTTCTGCTTCATATTCCTCTCAATGAGTTTATTCTCGGGAAACCGTTCTATGAGTATTATTTTCAGCGGAGAACTATGTTGGGTTGAAATTCTTCTGATATGATAATCCCCTGTCCTCGTGCTTATAAATGTTGATTCATTTCCGTCAAGGTCATCGAGCAAATCCTGAATCGGCTTTGCTCCCAAAACCTCTCTGGCTAGTTCATTCATGTAAAATATATATGATTGCTTATGTTTATTATTACCAATCAAGATGACACCGGTGTCGTTGATGGAATCAAACGACTTAATCAAAACATCACGCTGATGAGCATCTTTGGGCAGTTTAATTCTGGAAATATCAGTCCCGACACCCAGCAAAAAAACATGCTTTTCTAACTTCACCGGTATGATATTAAGTAATACACACTGTACTTCATTGTTTTCAGATTTCAATGTTAATATAATGTTTTCCGCATGTCCTTTTTCTTTGATATCATGAATCAGCTTTGATCTTCTTTCTTTAGTCAGGAACCCGCATTCAATGGATGTTTTTCCGATTACGTCCTGCCGCCGCACTTTAAATATTTTTGCGAAAGCTTCGTTTACATCTATATAGATGCCTTCCTTGACCGTGGAAATAGCCACAGGATTAGGCGCCTTCAAAAATATTTGTTCGTGATAATTATTATTCAGCGGTTTTTTAAAACGATTCTTCACGCTAATGCCTTTTAATGACTGCCAATAAAAAATGCCGATTCTTGTATCATGAAATACATTAATATTATTGAATTCATATCATAATAATACTACTAATAATACCACCCCGGAGGGTGGAATTGATATTTCTCCCTCATATCGTAAAATAATGCAGCACGTTCTCCTTTTCCACAAAAAGAAAACTCATTTCCATACTGAAATCGGTCAAAAGTTTTATTGCCCCACATGGCCACAAGGGAGGACCAGACTTGAAACGGGAACCAAACGCATGATCTTCACTTTTTTACCTGTGAAGAACTTCAAAGAAACCCGGTCAGATTTTAACAATGCGACGTTGCGGTAGAGTTGCGGTAGAAAAAATAGATGTAAATAATCATATATTATTAACTGTCTTGGTGGGGCGGCGGGAGTCGAACCCAAAGCCCACAACCTAACTGCCTGATATAACTAACTCCTAAAAACAGTTGATACTGACTTGATACAAAACAAGTGGGGAAGTATTGTGAAAATTTTAGTTTTGGAAGGCCGTAAATTAATGATCGGTATCTCTCTCTTACACCTTGTGTTCTTATTATTTGTCATTTGTTATAAAATAACATTATAGGATTCAGAGGT
>Ga0335069_10000342_pt1 | contig 79911 bp, 61 predicted proteins | sample Lox_Sample_11_FD_206714 | JGI IMG/M metagenome (GOLD analysis project Ga0335069, IMG submission 206714) | Soil microbial communities from Loxahatchee National Wildlife Refuge, Florida, United States - Lox_Sample_1.1 | ecosystem: Environmental > Terrestrial > Soil > Wetlands | place: USA... | reverse complement strand
TGCCCTGGGCGGGCATGTCGAGACCTGCGATCACTGTCAGCACCAGCGCATTGCCTACAACTCCTGCCGCAACCGGCATTGCCCAAAGTGCCAAGCCTGCGCATGTGCGCGCTGGATGGAGGACCGCGCCTCTGAATTGTTGCCGGTGGAGTATTTCCATGTCGTCTTCACCGTACCGCCGGCATTCAACGCCCTCGCTCTGTCGAACCGCTGTACGGTATACGGAATCCTATTCAAAGCGGTGGCGCAGACACTGCTGGAAGTGGCTGCCAATCCCCGGAACTTGGGCGCCAGAATCGGCTTCCTGGCAATCCTGCACACCTGGGGCCAGAATCTCTCTCTGCATCCCCACCTGCATTGCGTCATTCCCGGCGGCGGTCTTTCGGCCGATGGGAGTCGCTGGATCGCGTGCCGCCCTGGATTCTTCCTACCGGTACGTGTGCTCTCTCGTGTGTTCCGAGGGAAGTTCATAGATCTGTTGCGCCGCGCTTGGGCCAAAGGACGGCTGCGCCGCCTTCCCGATCATTTCTCATTTGAGGCCTTGGCGGATGCGGCGGTACGCGATGACTGGGTTGTCTACGCCAAGCCGCCCTTCGGCGGGCCCGCGCAGGTGCTCAAATACCTCTCTCGTTATACCCACAAAATCGCAATCTCCAATCGCCGGCTCGTGAGCATGGACGATCACAGCGTCTCTTTCCGCTGGAAGGACTACGCCCACGGGAACCATTCGCGCGTCATGACGCTAGAGGCCGGCGAGTTCCTCCGTCGATTCCTGATGCACGTGGTACCGCGCGGCTTCATGCGCATCCGGCACTTCGGATTCCTCGCCGATCGCTTCCGAGCCGGAAATCTGCAGCAGTGTCGTAAGCTGCTCTGCGACACGACTGGTCGAAGTGATGCTCCGGATGCGACAGTCGTGTCGTCACCCGGCGATTCCGTCGCTGATCATCCCGCGCATGATCAGTGTCCCGTCTGTCACCGCGGCAAAATGATCGTCGGACAACGCATTGAATCACTGTCGACCTGGCAACTTTTCCATGCATGGTGGGACACCTCATGATGCACCGAATCGTCGACAAAATGCTTCTCATCATGAACGACTCGCTCCCGGCTCGTTCACCGTACGCGCGTGGCCGGCGTTTCAGAGCCGAACCCGCCCCTCCAAGCTCGAATCGACACCCTCCCTACCCCACTAAACCGCACGCCTCATGCCTTTCTATCTTGCCATTTCCAGCTCACGCTGACCCGTCCCAGATCGCACTATTCATTCAATCCCCATAGTCTCTCCGCTATCAACCCCCGCGGCTTAGTTCAAAACACTTTATGCGAAGTGCGGGCACGCCAACTCCGCGAATCACGACCTCGCGCGCACTCCGCATAAAGTCCTCTTCATTGTGCGAACTGTTAGAAGTCGCAACAGCCTGTTTAGTTATGACCATGGTTTCTGGAGTCCGAGCCATTGAGGAACGCGGGGAATGTTGGGCTTCGTTGCGGTCGGCGGCAAGTCTTCTACGGATCCGGTCGAAGTCGGCTTGGGTGTGGAGGAGGCCGGGATGGATGAAGACTCGCAGAGTATCGGGAGCCGGCGGGCGGCCAGCGGGAGTGGAACGATCGGGAGTTGAGGGGGGGCCGGCGTGCGTCATGCGAGTTGCGAACGAGACGGCCGCGAGAGCCTCGAGAAATGTTCGACAGGAGAATGTATTGGACGGATTCGGCACTCAGGGGGCTTTCGAAAACTGTCGGATTGCGCGGGCATTCAGCGGCTCATGAGCGGTGTCCTTACTCGACTATGCGATTGATAATACGGTCGCATTCTTGCTCAACCCGCTGAGGAGTGGTATAGCTTAATGCTCAATGCCGGGCAAGAATTATTTGTCCCACTTCTCACTGCCAAGAAACGTGTAATGCACACCCAGGATCGTATCGAGCAGTGGATACTCCATCCGTACCCGGTACACGTCGAAATCCTTCATATCCCACCCTGCGACCTTACAGACATGCTGTAAGAGATCACTGTATCGGGGAGCCTCCGGCAAGTGAGCGGCGGCTTCGCCCGCCCCGAGAAATGCCATGCGTTCCCGACATGGCAATTCCGGCAGCGGCAATTTATCGTCTCCCGGTCGCATTTCGAGCAGCGGATACCCCACATGACCGAGCCGTTGAATCTCGCACGTGACTCCGGTTACCAATTTGCGAGGCACCAGAATGTCCTGCACCGAAAGCTCTGTCGGCGTGCCTGTGGCAACCATACCGGAGAAGCCCTTTCGATTTCCCTCCCGTTCAAAAAGATCGGACTGGTCGATGTCCCCGAAGGCCAAAGTGATGGCGCTCGGCTTTCCGAGTGTATCGCTGTCCCACTCTACTAGCACGCCGCCGGTGGCCAACTCGCGATGCTTCAATTGCAGATCCGGCCGCGAACAGAACGCTGGAATTATCGCCATCCCGTATTTGGCGGCAGCCTCTGGGTCAATAGGTGCCATCTGCGGCGGTGGCGCCGCAGGGAAAATGTACTTTTTGATGTCAACGATAATCGGTACGTTCGTGTTCAATCTCTGAAGATTCTGCTTATAGCGCACGTGAGCGCAATCAAAGATCCCGGGCTTATCCTTGGATGGATGCAAGATCCGAGCGGCGGCAAACGTCTCCAGTGCAATTCCCCAAACATATTTATGGCCTTCGAAGATGGAACGACGATGCGCCAGTTCTAATTGTGCATCGACATCACCGCCAACGATGCGTGCCATGATTGCGTCGAAGCTAGTGCGATCTCCTGCGTAGTGTTGAATTAACTGCTCGAACGCGCCGTAGGCATCGACGACGTTGGCAAGCGACTGTTCCGATGCACCCTTGGCGCGCGCGGCGGTAAGAAGCTTTTGCAGAAGGGCAGGCGACGGAATATGTGTCGTGAGATCAAGCGGATCGTCGGCGTTGATGATGCGAGCAACTTGCCAGCTCAATCTCGTATCGACCCCGAGTCGCTTCTGAAGATCCCGGCTTTTGAGCGTCCCATCGCTGCTGTAGAGGCTTAGCGCTTTGCTCAAGGATGCCCGCAAACGCGTAAGTACGTCGGCGGTCTCTTGGCGAAAGGTCTCGGTGGATGTGAGGAGGCTACCGGTCATGTAAGTCCTTCGTGAACAGGAGGGGGGGGATCCCGACGCAAAGACACGGAATTGGCCCTCTTGACAAGGATAACACGGGATTTGGAAATTGACAATGACACGAAAAATGTTTCTGGAAACATTTTTGAACAAATGCTAAAAAATTTGCTTGACACAACTCTAGTGTTGGGATATTTTCTTGTTGGGTTTTGAGGTCGTGGTCGCGTGGTTCAGAGGGTTCAGTAGCGGCTGCGGGAAAGCTTCAAACTCCATCGTTGGGCGCCTTGATTCGCACTAAGACAAATCCCAAGGAAGCCGCTCAAGCAGAATGCCGGAGCATTTTCCGGCGGGTGTTAGCGTTTGCGCACGCTCTGTTTTGATTGGCCTCTTGAGGTTGTGGCGGCGGCATTTTAGCGGGGATCCCGTCTCCCGTTTAACCAGTCGAGGAAACGACAGGTGATCGCATCGTCGCGATCCGACATTTCTCTCGTTTATAGGAACGAGACGATGCTGAAGTTTGGACGCCATCTGTCGAAGGCCCCACCTCGACCTCGCTCCAATGCGTTCACAATGATCGAACTGCTGGTAGTCGTGACAATTATTATTGTGCTACTCGCGATTTTGATACCCGCCATACAGAAGGGGCGTGCGCGCGGACAAACGGCGAAATGCTTGGCGAATCTGCACGCCTACGGACTGGCCCTTCAACAATACGTTGGGATCGATACGAACGGCTCGGCGCCTTCGATGTGGGTTTTCTTTCTCACTACTACGCCCGTGGGCGGGAACAGCTACGCGCCGAGTGTTCTTGCCTATGCATGCTGTCCGTCAACTCCTGGGGGCGGGCCCTATAGCGGACCAATGTCCTATGCGCGTTATCTGCCGGGCGGCAAGTGGTCCAACTTTAGTTGCCCGGCCTCCGTTGTGTTCATGGGCGATGTGGGCTGGTACGACAAACCTAAGAACCTATTGGATTCGGCCATTGCGCTCGACGGCGCATACAGGCCTGACTCCTTGGCTACGGCCGTGCCATGGTCAACGTTTCATCCGAACCTTCACGGGCGGCACGGAGGATGCGCGAGCGTGCTTTGGTATGACGGCCACGCATCAGAGGAGAGGCCGTACCTGCCTTCCGTCGGCACGTCGATCGATCCCAACCAAGTCGTGAACAGGTTCACCATGGGAATGCTCACGCCATTTGATACCGGAACGCAGTATTCGATTTTTCTAGCAGCGCCTACTCAAGTGAAGATCCGGTACTACCTCACGAGCCAGTGATCAATCGCAGTTTCTTGTAGAACGGAAGCTTTCGTAAAGCAAATTTAGTCCCAGGAGTGTTGGAGAAATTATGTCTAAGTCCCGCCAAGTATGGTATGTTCCCACTGCGGCGCTCGCGTTTGCCGTCGCGCAGGCTGCTTCCGCAGAAATCGTCTACATGCTTTCGCCCACGCCTGCACTATCCGTTACCGCCGGCTATGCGACGCTGAACACCTCACTGGCCGTTAGCCCCAATAGTATCATCGCGGGCGTGGAAGCCACGTCCAGCAACACCTATACTATCTTAGTTGATAACCCCATCAGCACTGGAACATCCGGAACGGTCGCCATCGGCCTCGGACTCACATCTGCTGGCGCACCCGACACGAACAGCGTCTATTATTATTACTCCAGCCCCAGCTCCAGCTACGTCCGTAATTCCCTCAAAGCCTTGAACCCCGTCGGCGATCTCATCGGCTCGACCACTCGCTACATTTCTGCCACGACCACCTCTCTTGGACAGGACGCTTGGCTCTATGTTCCGACCAATGGCGACCCCATTAGCAACAGCACAAATACGACGATCGTTTCTCCCACGATTCTCAATCCCGCCGGCACCGTTGGCGCGAGTTTGACCGATGCCAATGGATTGGCGACCTACTACGCCTATCAGTACAACGCCGCGGGCCAAGTCTATCGCAACAGCACGCTCTCGTTAATCAATACCAGCGGCCAAATTCTCGGCTACAGCTTCCGTTACAACGGGATTCCCTACGGCACAACCTATTACAATCGACAAGAAGGCCAGGATGCCTGGCTCTACACGAACGGCGGTTACACCCTCCTAGGATTGGGCGTCAATAACACCTCCACCGGTTATTCCTATACGGATTCGTTTTCCAACGTCACCTTTCGGAACACAACTCCCATCGCACTCAACGACAACGGATGGGCCACCGGCTACAACAACCGCTATGCAGGCGGCAGCAGCACTGACGCCGGTCAGGATGCTTGGCTGTTTAACGGAATCTCCACCTACCAAATCGGCATGACCGGTGCCGGCAGCGTTTTCGAAAACAGCTCCGGCTACAGAAAGTCCTTCGTCACAGCGGTTAACGCACTCGATCAGGTCGCCGGTTATTCCCTCATTTATAACCAGGGAGCCAATTCCGCCACTTTTGGCACTCAAGCGTGGATTTACTACGCCCCGAAGAACGGAACGACGGGCGGAACCGCCTCCTCCTTCAACATCCCCAATGGATCAACCCCCGCGCCGGGAAGCTATGTTCAGGTGGGGTTGACCGACAGCACCAGCACGGGCTCACCAACTTCCATGGGTCACATCAGTAGCACCGGCTTTGGCAGCAGCACTCTCACCGCCCTGAATAACGCCGGTCAGGCAGTCGGTACCTCAACGCGCTATCTCACCAACAGCACAAGCAGCGTAGGCACCGACGTCTGGTATTACGACGGCAAACACGCCTCGATCAGCATTACCCCAATCATTGCCTCCGGTAACACCAATGTCTCCGGCGTGACCATTTCCGGCGCCGGAAACAGCAACTACGTCGCCTTGAATAGCGCGGGCTATTACGCCAGCAGCGGCATCGTGACCCTGACTTCCAATGGTCTCGTCGCCGGCTACACCAGCCGCTATGCCTCCTCCACGGGCTTTACCAGTGAAGGGCAGGATGGGTGGGTCTACGATCCGGCTGTTGGCACGAACGGAACGGTTTATGTCCTCACTGCCCCGACGGTCATGTCCGGCCCCAGCGACTACGGTAATATAAACATCCAGGCGCTCTCCCCCACCGGCGTTGCCGTCGGTTACTACTATGCCGCCTCCGGGTCCTCAAGCAAATCCCTGTTTGCCTGGTCGGAAGCGGATAATCAACTTGTCACGTTGACAACTTCCACCACCTCTACGGGCAGTGCTGCTCCTCTCGACAAACTTTTTTCTGGTGACGCCGGTTGGTCCAATCTGCTCACCACGGTGATGGCGGCGGATGCCAGCAGTAATTTTTTCGGTTTGGGCAATACGGCTACTCTCAGCACGATGGCGAACGGCGCCTTCGAAGTCAGCGCACGCCTCCTCGGAGACGCCGACAACAACGGCCACGTCGATCTTACCGACCTCTCGATTGTTCTCAACAATTTCGGTTCCACAACCTCGCTCTGGTCCAACGGTAACTTTGACGGCGCATCCACCGTCGATCTGACCGACCTTTCCGATGTCCTTAACAATTTCGGATCCAGCATTCATCCTTCCGCAAGCACGCCTAGCGCCGTGGCGGGCATCGCCAGTGTTCCCGAACCGACAACGCTCAGCGTCCTCGCTACTGCCATCCTTACGGTCGGCGTCCGCCGTGCTCGCCGTATATAAGTTGGACGCAAGGAATGAACCAGTTTTTTTGGAACGCCACCATGCGACGCATTCCTGTTGGTCTTATTACCGTCAGCTTTCTAATGCAGACTAATGTTCTCGCCGATGAAATATCTGCATCTTCCTCTTTATCACCGAAAATGAAGACAGCGATTTCTGAACTCGCATCCGAAGATTTTGCGACGCGAAACCACGGATTCGATGAGTTCCAAACAGCTCTAAATGATCAAATGATAGCAATTCTCTCCCACGACGTGCCAGAGGTCCGCGCGCGAGTGCTCATCGGACTTGAGTACAACGAAGCCCTTACCCGCTGGGGGATCGCGATCCTCAGACTTCCCGATGATCAGCGCAAGTCAATTGTTTCATTTGCCGCGGAGCCAGACGCATTTCCCACTATGCCCAATCTCTTTAACCCCAATATGTACACCCGTCTTTCCGCGATTCGCACTCTAGGGAAAATCAAACATCCAGCCGTTGATCTTTTGCTTGCACAACTTATTAAGTCTCCCGATCGACCCGTGTACGTGACGGCGATGGATGTTGCCTGCGATCGTGAACCTTCCGACCTGGTCGTGGATGCACTTTGGACACGTGCCGTGGCATCAGGGTACCTGAGCAAAGGGACGTCCGCACCGCAGGCGCAGATAATTTTCCGCGGTAACTCGGTGGGTGCTCTTTACGCGAATGAGTCGATGGCTTTGCCCGGTTTGGATCATGAACTTGCTTGCCAGGCACTCGTCAAACTCAGCGGGCCTCAACTCGATGAGCGACTTGTTTCATTCTTCAAAAACCTTGAGCGTCTAAGCGGTCAGAACTCGGGATTTCGGGTGAACGTCTTTTCCGATTCATATAATCCGCTGCGACATGCGTATGAGCTCGCCATTCTTCGAAAACCGAAAAACCTGCTTCCGATACTCTATCGCCTTGCCACCGGAAATCCGATCAATCCCAATAAAACACTAGTTGGCAAAGAAGCCGTGTTCTACTCCTCGCGTACGCCCGCCATAGCCGCGCTTTGCAGAATTCTGGGCAACGACCCTGCGAAACTCAAACTCAAACAATACCCAGTGCCGAACCCAGTATGGATGTTCCCCACAGAAGCCGACGAACTCGCCGCGATTAATCAGGTTCATCAATGGGCCACGAGCTACCCTGACTGGGTTGCCAGCATACCCGCTACCCAACCAGTGTCCGCCGCACCCTCTTCGCCGTGACTGGAAGCGCGGAGATGATCGTGGATTGATGTCTAACACGATCGGTCTTCGTTCCTCCAGAGAGATGATCGGCGCTGCGAGTTCTCAATCCAGTAACGACACTTCAGGAGAGATGAATGCAAAGTCGCTGTGTGATTTCCTTGCTGCTAGTCATTTCCGGATCATTGGTGGCAGGGTGCAGTTCAGCCCCGCAGGTGCCGGCCGCAATAGACACCCACCCCTCCTATGCGGTGCGATACGCGACCAATCGAATCAGTCCCGCAGTCGTGCAATTAAACATCGTTTCCGAGGAGATGAGAAACGGAGAGTTGCAAACAGAGCGATCTTTGGGATCGGGCGTAATTATCGATCCAGAGGGCCATATCCTAACCAATTTTCACGTGGCTGGACGCGCAAAACGAATCGACGTTGTTCTCGCTAGCAAGGAGCACGTTCGCGCGAAGTTGGTGGGCTCCGATCATTGGACGGATCTGGCGCTCGTGCAACTGGACATGAACGACATTCACCAACGAAAGCTGTTGTTCCAAGTGGCTGCGCTCGGGCGCTCGTCGAACGTCGAACTGGGCGAACCCGTTATGGCAATAGGAACACCTTTCGGCCTTTCCCGAACTGTCACGTCGGGAATCATCTCCAATACCGATCGTTACTTTGATGAAAACACAATAGATGGGTATGAAACCGGCTGGTTCAACAACTGGATTCAAACCGATGCCGCAATCAATCCGGGCAATTCCGGTGGACCTCTCGTCAATCTGCGCGGCGAAGTCATTGGCATCAACACGCGTGGCATACCCAATGGCAACAATATGGGGTTTGCAATTCCCATTGACACTGCTCTTGGAGTGGTGGACGGACTGAAAAAACAACCACACATATTACGTAGCTATGTTGGGTTTGATCTTGAACCGATTCAGGATTTCGAGCACTTCTACAAAGTTCCGGACGACCAAGGGGTTCTTATCGCGAATATCGATCCAGAGTCTCCCGCAGAGATCGCCGGCCTCAAGCCAGAAGACGTATTGATGGAGATTGACGGCAAGCCGGTCAGCGCGCGATTTCCCGAAGAACTTGCGGCAATTCGCAAGAGAATCAGCGAGTATCCGGTAGGTTCTCATTTGTCCTTGACGATACTTCGCCCGGACGTGGTCCATCAATCCCCTCAAGCGGGCGAGGAAACGAGGAATGAATTGCATTTCATGAACATAACTACCGACAAACTCGAAAGCGCCGTTGCCGAGCCGCGTCTGTTTCAAATCTGGGGGCTCACGGTACGCGACGTCACCCGGCCGTATCTGCGCGAGCGGCGGCTTGCTCACGTGCAAGGTGCGCTGGTGCTGGCCACGCGGTCCGGTTCTCTTGCCGAGAGAGCGCGAATGCAGATGGGTGACATCATTGTAGATGTGAATGGACGCAAGATCGCCGGTGTCGACGAACTTGCATTGGCAGTGAAGGACTGGGAACAGCATCCATCACCCGTGAGCATCGATGTCTCGCGCGATCGTTCTCAGACAATGCTCGTCCTCAAACCCTGAAGTCGAAAGCAATTCCGTGATCGATAACACGTCTTTACGCTAAGGGCTTATAGAATGGTTGTTGGCAAACATAGGGCTGTTGCATTTTCTGTTTGTTGCATTTTTCTGCAATTTGTGCCGCTCCAAGCCGAGGTTCCGATGGTTGAAAGATTCACATCGGTGGCCCGCAGTCTTGTTGTAGTCGAATACTCGATCCGCAATGAACTGGGCTCCCACGAACTCATCGGGCAGGGAATACTGCTTAATCGAGATGGCGTTATTCTTGTAGCTGGTGACCTATTTAATGAAGGCTTTCCAACAGCGTGGTATCAAGATATCAAGATCCGCGAACCGGGTCGACAATCGGTGGCGATACCTGCCACGTTTCTTGGCCGGACACGGGATCGCCTCTTTGGCTATGTGAAGGCCAGCGAACCATTGGATTCTGTTCCGTTCGAACCTGGAGACGCTGCGGTGTCTTGCGTCGGCCGCTCGGTGTTCAGCGTGGCGTATCTGGACCGATCGGCGAACTATGCGCTGACCGTGCGAAAATCTGACATCCAGACGGTCTTTGATCTTGACCATACTGTCATACAGACCGGCGGGCTGACGCGCAGCAACAGTCCTGTGTACGATGCAGAAACCGGCGATTTTATTGGAATCACTTTGTCTGTAACGCACCTACCTTCGTTTCTCCGTTCAGGACGTTCACCTGAGCCCGTTGAAAGCGAGCCGTCTTCCTGCTTTTTTCCATTTGATGAAGTGAAGTCTGCTTTGGCAAACGTGCCCTCGGAGCCCTTCTATTTGCCGCGCGCATGGCTGGGAATTGGCGAAATATCAGGCTTGGACGAAGATGTGCGCACAATCAAACAAATCCGGCAGCCTGCCGCCATTTCGATCGGCACTGTCATTCCCGATGATGTGGCGGAAAAGTCCGGCTTGAAGGGCGGCGATATCATCCTGACCGTTGATGGTCAGCAATTCAGCACGGCGTCCCTTCCTCAGTTCATGGTCATGCATTTCACACGCGTGATCAATTCCCATAAACCAGGCGATAATATCGTTCTCGGAATACTCCGGGATGAGAAAAGGATCGATATCCCGGTGACCTTAGGTGCGAGCCCCAAGCTCCCATCCGAAATGCCTCACATTTTCTCTCCCGAGCTGGGGCTCATTACACGTGATGTGGTTTTTGCGGACACTTACGCACGCAAGCTTCCGCGTGAAACGCATGGGGTGGTGGTTGCCGCGATCAAGAACGGCGCCATCGCAGCGCTTGGCGCCACTCCGATCAAGTCCGGCTATCTGATTACCAAAGTGAACGACCAGCCTATCGAAGATCAAACGCAATTTCTCGATATAACGAAGGCCGCCTTGACCGTGCCGGGGGCGAGAGAAATGTTCTTCGTCGCAATCGATGCCGCGGGTGAAACAAAGATCTGCCGAGTCGATCTAGCAAAGTAGGAGGCGGACGCTACGAAAGGTCACGCAAGCCGATGAGCTGATGCTGGCCAGTGCGACGTGACGCTGTCAAATGTGATGATTAGGCCTGAATTTCGCTCGAATTACTTTTTAATTCGAGCCAATGGCCATTCGGATCGCGGATTTTCAGAATATCTCCGAGATACTCAGCCTGATACCCATAGAGTTCGGCCCGGGTTTTTAAAGCAGCCAGCACATCACTATTCGGCACGTTGAGCCGGTAAGAAATGAGTCCGACGGAATTTTCGGGCAAACGTTCTTTCCCGGCCAAGGTGTTCACAGCGACATGGTGATGGTATCCGCCAGCAGCTAAGAAAGTGATTCGCCACGGTATGCGGGCCATAACAGACAAGCCTAGAAATTCATCAAAGAATCGCTCTGATTCCTGCAAGTCAGCCACGTGAAGATTGATATGCCCTATTTGCGTCTCCGGCGGTGCGTTTTCAGGTATGGGCCTGCGAACAGCTTTGTCGATTAGGTCGTTAAAGTCCATCGGCTTTGAAACGCCATCAATGCTGCCATTGCGCAATGGCCATTTGGCGCCGGGCCGGTCGTAATAGAGTTCCAAGCCGTTTCCGTCCGGGTCATTTAGATAAACAGACTCTCCCAAGGAGTGATCCGAGTCGCCATTGATGGGATATCGGGCCAGAGCGACTCGCGCAACCGCATTCCCCAGCTCCTCGCGGCTTGGATACAAAATCGCAAGATGGTATAGGCCAATTGTGCTTTGTCCTCGCGGAAGGGCATTTTCGTCCTGAGAAATGACGAGGATTTCGGGCGTGCTGCTAGATGCAGAAAAGGAAGCCTGAGTTTCGCTGCGCTTAACAACTTGCAGGCCCATGACCTTCTCATAGAACGCAACGATACCCGTGAGATCGGCGGTCCTTAAGTGCACACGACTTAGATGCGTTGCATCAGGAAGCCGAAAACCTTCTGTCGAATTGGCCGATGGGGACGTACTCATACGGCGAAAACTCCTGAAAAGCGTGCCCGGTTACTCCACGCCAGGAATGCGCCCAGGACGGCGACGATGATTGCGATTGGCAATCCTGACGCATCAAGAAAGGCGTGAAAGCAGAGAATGTTCACAATCACTGGCCCAAGAAGTAACAGCCCCAGCGGCACGAAGCGTCCAACCAGCAGAAGCATGCCGCCGACGACCTCCAATAGGCCGATGACATAAAGGTAATGGCTCACAAAAAGAGCTTTCATGAAGTCCGCCGCCGGACCTGGGGGAGGGGGCGGCATCGGAATGAAGCGCAGAAATATGTTGAGTCCGAAGACGGTGAATATCAGACCCAACAGCAGGCGAGCGATAACGATTGCAACTTTCATCTATTGTTCCTTTCCGGTGTGAATTTTCAGCCAATGTGAGCCAAAACTTCCTTTGATCGCGCCGATGCGGATGAGCAAGAAGTCCCAATGCACTTTGCGTCCTCATACAAGGTGTAGCAATTCGATCGCACCCGGACCTGGCGAAACCGATGGGACGCGCAGGCGGTCACCTTGCACCCTGAATCGGTGTGATTCATTTCTGCAAATGCAGGACTTCAACGAAGAACCCGCCCGGCGCGCGAAAGAAGAACGTCCACGCTCCGTGAAATTCCCTGGGGGGTTCAACCTCAAAGCCGTCGGACTTGAGCTGTTCGTAAATCTCGCTGACGCGCTCGCGACTGTCCTGCATGAAGCCAAGGTGGAAATCGACCGGATAATCGCGCAGCATGACGGTGTCAGAAATGCTTAGCGCCAATTCGAATGCCGCCTCATCGGTCAGCACGACGTATTCGTCGTTGCCCCGGGACAAGGTGCATCGCAGCCTGAAGTACGTTTCAAAAAACACGCGCGACTGCGCAACGTTTGCAACGGTGAGATGAATTCTATTGAGCCGCATATTGATATTCCTGCAAAGAAGGTTCCTGCGAAGGTTTTCCTAAAAGAGTTCCCCGCCGCCTCCGTCCAAGGAGCCTATCGCTGTGGGGAACGATGGGGTGGCCGGAAGGTGGCACACGCGGCGGGAAACCTGGGGAAGGAACTCGATGAGAGAGCGGGAGGCGCGAGGTCGGCGTCCGGCGACGGCAAGTAAAATCGTACTTTGACCGATCAACTCACGGACGCCGACCAGTTCCGCGCTTGTGCGACCCGGATCGCTATCCAATCCCCCACGACCCTCGTGTGCAGCATATGCGGTTCTCAGGAGATTACGCACAAACCGTCTCCTTGTGTGTCTGGCACTAAGGGCTGCACCTGGGAGGCTTCTCCCAGCTGAAGACACTTGCCATTGGGATCTCTGATTTTTGAGGCGTGCCCCACGCTTTGAGCTTCGTAACCAAAAACCTGCGCTCGACTCACGAGGTCAACGAATGCTCCTGGTTTCGGAACTTTAAGCCCGTAGGAAATGAGTCCGACGGAATTCTCAACCGTCTGCATTCTCCCAGCCCAAGTGTTCAGCAGGCTGTCTAGCTTGTGATCGGCTGTACCGAAGAATGTGACGCAATGGAAAAGACGCGCTACCACATCGAATCCGAGGAATCTATGGAAAAACCGTTCTGTCTCGGACAGATCAGCGACATGAAGATTGATCTGGCCGAGTCTGGTCTTTAAGGGCAGGTGCTTTGGGATCGCTTTCCCGTTTCCGATTGTGAGCCATTCATCCATTTTTGATTCCATTTGCGTCACATGCATGCGGTCTTTTTCAATAGGCCAAGGGAATCGCGCTGCATTGGCATAGAGTTCCACGCCGTTGCCGTCCGGGTCGATCAAATGGATCGATGCACCTGTCCCATGGTCGTAGGCACCGATGATGGGATATCGCACCGCAAAGAGTCGTCTCAAACACGCAGTGAGGTCAACGCGCGTGGGTAGACAAATGCTGAAATGAGCCAGTGGAGCGGCGCGGTGAATCTGCGGAACCGCCTTTCGGGACTCGCTGAAGAAAAGAAACGCATGTTCCTGCGCGTTGGCCGCAAGCGCCGCCCCGGAGTTGCGACGGTCAACCAACGTCATACCGATCACTTTCTCATAGAACTCCAGAATATCCGCGAGATCAGCCGTGCGAAGGTGCACATGGCTAAGGCGGGTTCCAGAGGGCAGGTGAAACGCATTCATTGTCCGGCCTTTTAAATCAGCGGGCGGCAGCCGTGCTCTCTGCGAACTGCGGGGCTTCCCATCCGCCGCCAAGAGCCTTGTAGAGGGACACGAGATCCTCGGTTTCCGCACGCCGACTGTCCGCGAGTTGGTCCTGGGCGGCGAAAAGGGAACGCTCAGCATCGAGCACGTTAAGGAAATCACCGACACCCTCCTGGTAGAGGGCTTGAGAGAGTTCGAGCGCCCGTTGGTTGGCAATGACGGCATCGTTGAGAGCTGTGTAATGGGTCTGCTCGTTGGTATAGGCGACGAGGGAGTCTTCAACGTTCTGGAAGGCAGTAAGCACGGTCTGCTCATACGTATCGAGCGCCTGCTGCTGCCGCGCGTCCGCGGCGTTGATCTCAGACTGGATACGGCCGAAATCGAGCACCCGCCACGTGATACTGGGGCCTGCGGACCAGTAACCGCTGCCGGCGGTGAACCAGTCGCTGGCACGAACGCTCTGAAGCCCGGCGGTGCCGACGAGCGAAAACTTGGGGAAGAGCTCGGCGGTCTGAACGCCGATATCCGCGGTGGCGGCGGCAAGCTGGCGTTCGGCGCTCCGAATGTCGGGACGACGCCGGAGTAGTTCTGAAGGAAGCCCGATGGGGACCGTGGGAGGAGTGGTGGGGATGGGTTCGTCCTTGGAAAGTTCCGCCAGCAGAGCGCCGGGCGGCTGGCCGAGGAGCACACCGAGGGCATGGATGGATTGCTTTAGCGTGGTTTCGAACTGCGGAATCGTTGCTTCCGTACTGGCCAGAAGGGCTTCAGCCTGGCGAACATCCAATTCGCTTGTCAGGTGAGCGTTGAAACGGGCACGTGTGAGTTCGATCGTCTTTTTCTGAGAGTCGATGTTCTCGTGTGCAATGGCAAGTCGATTCTGTGCCGCTCGCACTTCGACGTAGTTCCGGGCGACGTCGCCGAGAACTGTAATCAGCGTATCGCGGCGGTTTTCCTCGCTGGCTCCATAATTGGCGCTGGCCTCTTCCAGGGAGCGCCGTTTGGAACCGAACACGTCGATTTCCCAGGTGGCGTCAAAGCCGGTGTCGTAAACTTGGCTTACCGTCGAGGTGTTAGCCTTGCTGTTGGTGCTCAGGTTGCCTGACGTTTGCTGCTTGGTATAGCTCGCGGAAGTGCCGACCGTCGGGGCAAAGTCCCACTTTGCATGGGAGCGGTTGGCACGGGCTTCCATTAGCCGCGCTTCCGCGAGCCGAAGATCGTAGTTGGCCTTCACAGCGCGCTCGATGAGCGACTCGAGTTCGGGGTCGTTGAATGTTTTCCACCATTCGCCGACCTGCATTGGAGCGCTGGTCACACCACCGGCTGGTGCTTCGCTCCAGTTCTTGGGATCTGAGGTGACCGGTGCATGATAATTCGGCCCGACGGCAGCACAGCCCGCGAGGAAGATGGAGACGGCGGCATAAAGGGCATAGAGGGCATTGGGCTTCATGGCTGTGTCCTTTCGCTTTGCGGGATTGCGGGAGCGGTGGAGGCAGAAACGGGAGCTTGGATGAAAACATCCATTTGCTGGCCGACGAAGATGGGCAGATCGCCGCGGTTGAAACTGTAGATGACCTGCAGAACGCGGGTGTCGACGCGCTCGGTGGTGTCGCCGGTGAGGGAGGTCTTCGGCACGACGTAGGGTTCAAAGCGCACAAAGGTGAGCGGAGTTTTGATATCGCGGTTGCCGCGAAGGAAACCAACGGCAGCCGTACCAGCCTGAACGCGCCAGGCGTCGTTTTCATCAACATCCACGCGCAGATGCAGCGGTTCGACATTGCCGAGCATCATGAGAGCGCTCGTCGGCTGTATCGAGGCGTATTCCCCGGCCCGGATATTGACCTGCAGGATTTGGCAATCCACCGGCGCGCGGACGGTGAGCTTGTCGAGTTCCGTCTGCGCGGACTGGACCTGGGCGTCGGCGGCCGTGACATTGGCGCGGGCGATATCGATATCCGGCTTCCAGGAGCCGGCCTTGAGCTCCGCGAGCGTGGCACGGGAATGGGCGACCGCGGCCTCGGCAGATTCCACCGCGCGCTGGCGCTTTTGATACTCTTCCTCGACCATGGCGCCGGGAACGGTGTTCTTGAGGCTGTTGTAGTTTTCAAGCAAATCGCGGGCCTGGGCGAGGGTGGCTTCATCCTGTTTGACCTGGGCTTCGGTAATGGGGACGTCTTCGGGGCGTGGATAATTGAGGAGTTTATTGAGCTGCTCCCGTGCCTGCTGCAGCGCTGTTTGCGCAACAACCAGTTGTTCTCGCTGGGAGCGATCGTCGATCTTGAACAACGGCTGGCCCGCTTTGACCCGGTCGCCGACCTTGGCATATACGTCGGTGACGACGCCAGCGACGGGAGTGCCTAGCGAAATGTTCTCTGTGTTCGCCTCCACAATGCCAGAGCCAGCGACGAACGTTTCGAATGGCGCTTTGGACGGCTGGACGACAGGCGGGGCGGGCGGATTGACTTTGTTGCCTTCGAATACAGTGAAGGCGCCAAAGCCGATTCCAGCAACGGCGAGAATGGGGACGACGTACTGGCGGATCATTTTGCACCTCCGGCTATATGTTGGTTTTCGTGGAGTTCCGAAGCGGAATTGACGACTCTTTCGACGTGGCCGTCATCAAGTTTTGCAATGCGGTCGGCAAAGCCATAAATGCGGGCATCATGGGTGACCACGACCAAAGCGCGGCCTTCCTGGAGGGCCGTGCCCCGGAGCAGTTCCATGACTGATTGGCCGGTATCGTGGTCCAGGGCTGCAGTGGGCTCATCGCAGACGATCAACTTTGGGGAATGGACGAGGGCCCGGGCAATGGCGACGCGCTGCTGCTGACCGCCGGAGAGTTGCGAAGGCATGCCGTTCATCATGCGATCGTTGAAGCCCACTTTTTGCAGCATCTCTCGCGCTTGGCGCATTGCTTTGCGGCGCCCCTCACCTAGTACCAGCAGGGGCACGGTCACATTCTCGGCGGCGGTTAACGTCGGAATAAGGTTGTACGCCTGGAAGACAAACCCGATGTTCTGCCCGCGGTAACGCGTCTTGTCGGTCTGATTCATTCGCCGGAAGTCCTGTCCGAAAACGGAGCACTCGCCTTCCGTCTGGTCGAGAATTCCCGCGATGATCGAGATGAGCGTCGTCTTCCCGCAGCCCGAGGGGCCTACGAGCATCATGAGTTCGCCCATGTGGACTTCAAGGTCGACGCCGCGGAGGGCTTGCACGGCGGATGTGCCCTGCCCAAAGCTCTTTCTCAGTGAATGGCATTGGACAGCGATGTTAGTTGGTTGTGCATACATGTTTAGCTCCTAAAGACGACTGCGGGTTCCAGCTTCATCACCTTCCATATGCTCAAGAGCGCCGAGCCGATGCAGATGAGCCACACCGCGCCCCAGCTCAATGCGAGGACCTGCCAGGGGAGGCGAAACGCAAGTTCGCTGTGGCGTGTCAGAAGACCGAAGAGGGATGCAGAGCCGACGCCGAGCCCGTAGCCCGTGACGCCAACCGTGACCGCCTGAAGCATGATCATGCGCAGGAGTTTTCCGTTGGTGGCGCCCATGGCCTTGAGCGTTCCGAAGTAGCGCAGGTTATCGAGGGTAAAGTTATAGAAAGTCTGGCCGGCGATGGCGGTGCCGACGATAAATCCCAGGAGCACAGACATGCCAAAATTGATGGGGATGCCCGTGTACTTCATGAAGTAGTTCAGGGTGAGCTGGACAAACTGCTCGCGCGTGTAGGAGGCGAGACCAGTGGTTTTTCGAATGCGATCACAAAGTGTTTTTGTGCTTTCACCCGATTTGGCTTTGACGAGAATGAATGAAAGCAGCTTGCGTTCGCGCGGCGCAAATGTGGTGGCGCGGGAATAAGTCGTGTAGATCATCGGCTGGGACTGGAACGTTCGCGTAGTGCGGCAGATTCCCACGACGACCGCACGATGGTCATTTAATTCGAGAGTGTCCCCGATTTGTAAGGGAACGCGGTGGCCGTCGGGAAGCACCTTTGCAAGTTTGTCGGCGGCGCCCACTTCATCCACGATGATGCCATCTGTGCGGCGCAAATCCGCAAGAGCGCCCTGCACCATGGTCGGCGGACCGCCGATGAGGGTTTCGTCGTCAAGGCCGATGACGTTGCAGGACTGAAAATCGCCGTTGTCCAGGCGAGCCTGAAGAAGCCCTTTATAGAGCGGGACGGCCCAATCGACGCCTTCCACGCTGCGGACGCGGTAAAGGTCCGTGTCGCGGAGGGAGATCACGTCGTCCACAAAGGCGACCTTCTCCTCCATTACCCAGACATCAGGGAGCGAGGTGTCGGTAAGGAAGCCGAACGTGCGGCTCATGAGGCCGACGAAGATGCCGGCCTGTTGGGTGATCAGGAGGGAGGCGAACGTTAGTCCCATGACGATGCCGAGGTATTTGGCGCGATCACCGACGAGCATTTTCCAGGCGAGGATATTCATAGTTCTTCCTTTCTCCACTCAGGGCGACCGCGTCAGCATTAAAACAGTCAGTTAAATCATCTGTTTTAATTGAAGCGAAAAAAAATTAGGCTTCCACTCTGGTGCCTTTCCATCCCTTCAGGGCAGCGACAGAGAACCTTGTGATGTCGTCAACGAGGCGATCCACTTCCTTCGGGCCGAAGCGTTGAGCGGGGTAGAGGCGCTTAATCACGGGACCGTTGTGGAAATAGAAGACCCATTGGGCAGCGACACTGAGCATGCAGTGGCGGAGAGTCTCATCATCGACCTTATCGTCGATGAGTTCCCGGATTATTTCTTTAAGGCGCTCGGCGTTGGGGCGCATTTGTTGCTTAACCATCATGTCCAGCATGCTCGTGGGTTCGATCATTTCTCGCGCTATGAGTTTCCCGAGCCATGCGGGACGGCCTTCGTCAAAGAACCGCGAGAGGCTTGTGTGAACAATCCTGCGAAGCCGCTGTTCCGCCGACCCTGCTGTAAATGCCTCCTCGTCCAGACGAGGGGCATACTTGCTCGCGTACTCAAACACAGCCCGGTAAAGTTCTTCTTTCTCCCCGAAGTGATAATGCACTGCCGCGACGTTCTTCGCCTTTGCGCGTTCGCAGATTTCGCGAATGGTGGCATGATGAAAGCCACGTTCGGCAAACACCTGACCGGCTGCCTCAAGCAGCCGCTGGCGGGTATCCGCACTTTGATCTCGTTCAGTCATGTTCGTCTCGCGGTAATACATCTGATTAAAACGTCTGTTTTAATAGTAACTTTATTTTCGTCCCGGTCAAATCAAAATTAACAATTTTCCGCGGCAAAAAGGCTAAAATCTCATAACTCATTTATTTTTTGATATTTAGAAACGGATATTGTTGCGATGGGCGAAAGAAAAAGATATCCGTGGGGATTTTGGAAGGTGGCTCGCCGTCACCAGAATAGAAGTTTTCGGCGTGGAAATGGATGGGCGCCCCGCGCTCCGTAAAAAGCGCTTACTTCCGATTTCTACGGCACCATTCCGAGGGTGTTGATCGAGTCCCGCACGTCGCCCCAGAATGTACGCCACTGATCGCGTTCCGCGGCGGGCAACTTTTCGAGCGCGTCGGCGTTCCGCACGCCAGCCAAGTCCGGATCACGGAACCAGCCACGCATGAGCCCTGCCATATAGCGCCTTTGAACGTCGGTCGTCGCCCGCTTATTGAACACTTCAAGTGCGGAACGGAGAAGAAGCAGACCTTCTCTTCGCATGTCGGCCATTTCCTGTGTGCTCATCTGGGCCACGTCCATATCGTGACCACACCCTGCCTGAACGGCAATACACGCTACGTCGTACCGGTTGAAGCCAAGCGGATCGATAGCATCAATCGATTTGGAATTGAGCAGATCCAGGCAGATTTCCACGGCTCTGCGACATCGGTGCTGACCCCTGAGAATGTCCGCGAATACAAAACGGTCCTCAGGCGCATCGGGCATCTTGGCACCCGAAAGGGCGTCGGGCGCTAATTCCTGTAATTCGGTCGCTCGCCTGCAACGGCCCAGGAAGAATCCCACCACCTGTTTATTTGGATCTGATTTAGCCAGCAAATCGTCGGCCGCTTTGAACTCGTTAGTGGCTGCGGAGAACGAGCCGGTGTTGAAGAAAGCGAAGCCGATAAGCTCATGACACGCGGCGTTCTTTGGGTCAGTTTTGAGTGCCAGCTGATACTCGGCGATTGCTTCATCAATGCGGCCGGCAGCGAACAAAGCATGGCCTAGGTCTAGGTGCGCGGTTGAGAGACGCTTTGAAAATCGCAGAACATCGCGGTAGTGCTGGATGGCGTCGTCGAACTGACCGCGGTCCATTTCGACGTTAGCGAGGGTTTGATGCAATTCTGGATTGCGTGGGTCATTCTGCAAAGCCTGCTGAAGAGGCAAGACCGCGAGATCTTCCTCCCCGTGGGCCTGAAGGGCTAAAGCTAGGGCTTCCTGGGCAACGGGGTCGGGAGGATTCGATGTGTCCGCCTGGCGATAGTCATTTATGGCTTGCACATAAGTCTTCGTCGCTTCCTCGTGGCGCCCTTCCGATTCAAGCGCATATCCAAGATGTAAGCGTGCTATCAAAAATTGCGGGTCGATCTTCAGAGCCGTTCTGAAGCAACTAACAGCTCGGTCCACATCTCCGGTATTCACCAGAGCCTCCCCGAGCGCTTCATAGGCGGCCGCGTACTGCGGGTCCAAGGATATGGCTTTACGGTAGTAATCGATTCCTTCGTTCCACCCTCCTCGCATGAGAGCCTCGCCCATGCCGTAATAGGCGATGGCCGCCTCAGGCCGCGCGGCAATCGCTGCGCGGTAATAGCCGCCGGCCTCTCCCGGGCTCCGATCGAGCACAACCTGGGCGACGGCAAGATTGGCCCAGAAATCTGCCGGGTGCTGATGCTGCACTTTCTTTAAGAGGCGGACGCCGTCACCGCCGGCTTGCTCGAGCCGTTGGCCGACAATAATCAACAACTGGACCGGCGCATTTTCAGGAGCACTGTCCGCAAGTTTGGCCATGACCGCCTTGTCGCCCCACGTCGCGGGATTGCGTGCCTGATCGCGCCAAGGATCCGGATCAGACGTCCGCAGGATCCTCAGAAGCTTGGATAGCCGAACGGGTTCGATGATCCGTGCCGACCAGTCATCCATTGCCAGTATAAATGCGTCGTGGATGGGCGAGCCCTTGATTTGTTCGATCACACTTTCCGGCCTGTCGCCGAACAGGTCAAAGCCGGCCCCTTTGAATGCGGATTGGTAGTCTCTATCGGCGCCAGCGTTGTCATAGTGTCCGTGCACGAGCGTTGACCGATTGAGACGGATGGCCTCGAGCCTTGAAGCAAGGGACAGCTCGTTTTGCGCACGCTGTATCCGATTCTCCATGAACGACGGTGTGGAACTTCCGGCCCGTGCGGACGCTTGTTCAAGGGAGATCCTGGCCATTGGCCATTGACCTGCGCGTTCGAACCTCTCGACTTGGCCAAGTGCATCTTCAATCAGCCGGTTGTTTGCCGCGCGTTCGATCGTTGAGCGTACGACAACGCCAGCGAGCAACATGACCAAGATAGTGGAGCCGATGATCAGGCTCGCGCGAGCCGGCTGACGCATGGCCCACCGAACCACTCGTTCGAGGCTGTTCGTCGGGCGGGCCCGGATTGGCCGGTTCTCCAAAAAAAGCTTTAAGTCCGCGACCAGATCAGCGGCATTGCGATAGCGTTGGTCGGGCTCCTTTTTCAGGCACTTAAGACATATTGTCCCTAAGTCGCGCGGGACCGACGGATTTAGGCGGGCCGGCGGTACAGGATCTTCGGCGATCACCTGTATGAGTGTTTTCGTCGCTGTTTCAGCTCGAAACGGTGGACGCCCCGTCAGCATCTCGTAGAGGATCGCTCCCAGAGAATAGACATCCGCGGCTCGGTCCGTGGGGAGCGCTTGCGCCTGTTCGGGAGACATGTAGCTGGGAGTTCCGAGCGGTACGCCGCCTTGTGTAAGCGCTGCGTCGTCGGTTAATTGGCGAGAAATGCCGAAATCCGTGATCTTCGGGGCGCCATCCCCCGCCAAAAGGATGTTGGACGGCTTCAAGTCCCGATGCAGGATGCCGTTCTCATGAGCAGCATGGATCGCCTCGGCGATACTGACCATCATGGCGGCGGACCGATGCCCTTCCTGCGGCGTGCCTGCGAGTTTTTGGGCCAGAGTTCCCCCTTCGAGGAATTCCATCGTGAAATAGGGGGTGCCGTCATGATCACCGACATCGAAGATTTGGACAATGTTAGGATGTTGGAGAGCGGCGACGGCTTCGGCCTCGCGGTGGAAGCGTTCAAGTTCGAAGGGGTGGGCGTACTTCCCCGAGGAGAGCATCTTCAGTGCAACAGTCCGATTGAGTCTGAGGTGTACTGCTTTGTACACAATGCCGGTCCCCCCGCGTCCTAGGAACTGCTGCAACTTGTAGCCGACGATCTGAGGGAGCTCTTCTGAGATGGGAGGTGGCCTCGTGGCCGTCGAAGAATCGTCAGACGAAGGGAAATAGGAGTCAACCTCGGCCGCGATTCTGCGGACGCGCTGCAGGTGCATGAGCACGATCGGCAACAGCTCCGGGCGAGCGCTGCACACGTCTTCGGGGCTGCGACCGGATTCCATGATTTCGTCAATCAGCTCCAGTACATGTGGATCGGTTGCCATTCCTGCAATTCCCTTGGCATAACCTCAGGCGCCCTCGGGGTTATCGGAAGGGGGACGGAGATCTTCCAGCTTTTCAGCCAGCATTTGGAGGCTTCGGTTCAAACGACGTTGAACCGTCTTGAGAGAAATACCCAACAGTTTGGCAGCTCCGGCATGCGTGAGCCCCTGAATTCGTATCAATTCGAAGATCTCCTGTTCCTCCTGCGGAAGTTGTTCGATAGCGTCAAGCATTCGCACAAACCTCGGTGTCTCGGCCGATTCCGCCTCCGGTTGGGCAGCCGCAGCGTCGTCAGAGAGCTCGACAGAGTGCGGCCTCTTATCTAAGCGCCGGGCAAAGTCATTGAGCTCCCACCGTATATGACGATTCGCGAGCGCAAAGAATTGACGGACCGTCTTCGGCCTCGCAGCGCGCATTGCCCTGAGCAAGCGCTCCACCACTCCCCCAAGCAATTCATCAGTCTGCAAATTCAGGGGTGGCCGCATCAGACGAGGATAGCTGCGGCCCAGCACACCGCCACATAGTATCTGCAAGCGGCCAACAGCGCGATTAAGCAATGCCCTGACGATAGGATCCGCGGGAGCATCGCCCGCGAGAGCGTCAAGGTATTCCTGTACAGCAACAGTAGTGCGATCGTGTTCCATTTTTTGGGCCAGGCATTAAATGCAGCTATGGCCACATTATAACGGTTCCCTGACCACATTCCTGCGCTTAGCTATGCGTGATTCGTCGCGATTAACGACGGCGCAATCACTTTGTCAAAGGATTGGCCTATGCGACGACTTCGATGCGATGGGATTTCGCCGGATGGTGGGATGGCTAACCTGCTGAACGATGTGCTCGAACACGCAATCAACCCCGGGAATGGTCGAGGGCCGGCGATCTGGAGGGAAGAGGATCGTATCGGTCTGCGCGAATTCCTTAACGGCATTGCCAAAACGATACCAAAACCCTTTTTACCTCCACCACGCAGTGGTGTCCCACGTGACGTTTTCATCCGTCAGAAGCCATGATCGTTACCGGATTCAAAAATGATGCCGACGCTTAAGGAGCGTTGCAATCGTCGCGTTTCCTTGACGGAATCGTCTCACCGCCAAATGCACGCTGTACAAATACTCCAAGGAATTGTGTATGCAGTCAGAAACGCCTCCGACCACCGATGGAATCCTCAACAGCCAAGGTCGTGTTTCGACCGTTCCTGAGACGCACGAAACGTTCAACGGCGGCACCCACGCTGCTGTCGTCAAAACAACGTTACGCAAGAGTCGATCTCGTTCGGTCGCCTTCATCACGCTGATGATCGCCGCTGTTATCGCTTCGACGGCCTATTACTTCTTTAATGTATGGCCGTATGAATCCACGGACGATGCGTTTATCGAGGGGCACGTCATCTCGATCAGTCCCCAGGTTTCGGCGCTCGTAGCAGCGGTTCACGTGGACGACAATCAATGCGTGCGTAGAGGAGATTTGCTGGTCGAACTCGATCCCACCGATTACCAACTGGCATTGCAAGAGGCCGACGCGTCCCTGGAATCCGAAAAGGGGAAATTAGGGCAGGCGCAGGCCAGCGTTGACAATGCAGCGAGCACCGTGTCCGAAGCGCAGGCCGCGGTGGACTCAGCCCAGGCGACTTTTGACAACGCCTTGTCCGATCTACAGCGGTATGAGGGACTCAGCCCAGAGTCCCGTATCCAACTGGATTTTGACAGGGTCAAAGCGACCCGTAAGACCGCCGCGGCTGCCGTAGATCAAGCCAAAGCCCATCTCCGGTCGGTGAAGGCACAAGTTGAGTCTGCTGAAGCCTCCAAAGCGACCGTGGAAGCGGACCTGCTAAAGGCGCAGGCCGATGTTCGTCAAGCCCAGATCAATTTGAGCCGCTGCCGGATCGTTGCGCCGGATGATGGCCGCATCACCAACAAAACAGTCGAAGCCGGCGCCTACGTCACTCCCGCCAACCCGTTGTTCCAGATTGTTCCACCCGAGGTATGGGTGGTCGCCAATTTTAAGGAAACGCAGCTGACCCACATTCGTACTGGCCAGAGCGTGCGAGTGACCGTGGACTCCTATCCGAATTTGCCCGTGAAGGGCACGGTGGATTCGATTCAGGACGGCACCGGGTCACGTTTCAGCATCATCCCTGCAGAGAACGCCACCGGTAACTTCGTCAAGGTTGTTCAACGCCTGCCTGTGAAGATCCGGCTCGCGCCCGAGGCAGGTACCGACGCGGGGGTGCTGTTGGCGCCTGGGATGTCCGTCGAGCCGGTTGTCCGTGTACGTTGAATCAAGCCGAGCGCCTGGAGATCGGATACGAAAGCGAGTGGATTGTGGCCATTGGAAGAACGCCGAATAGTGCCGCCAAACCGGGTGTGAACCCGTGGATTATCGCGGTGGTAGTAGCGATGGCGGCGTTCATGGAAGTCCTGGATACGAGTATCGCCAATGTGGCGCTTTCCCATATTGTCGGTAGCTTGGGCGCCGGCCAGAGCGAATCGACCTGGGTGTTAACCACTTACCTAGTAGCGAACGCCATCGTAATCCCTATCAGCGGCTGGCTCTCGTCCGTGCTCGGTCGGAAACTGTATTTTCTGATATGTCTCGCCCTGTTTACATTCAGCAGCTTCCTCTGCGGCATCGCCCTGTCACTACCGCTGTTGCTTCTATTCCGGGTCATGCAAGGCGCTGGGGGCGGAGGGTTGCAGCCCGTTTCGCAGGCAATGCTTGCCGATACTTTCGAGGGGCCGTCTTTCGGAATGGCCTTCGCTGTATACGGCGTTGCAGTTGTGGTCGCCCCAGCGTTAGGACCTGCGTTCGGTGGCTGGATCACAGACAACTTCTCCTGGCGCTGGATCTTCTTCATCAATGTGCCGGTTGGGCTGCTGGCATTGATTCTCGCCGAGAGACTCACGCAGGATGCACCATCGCTGGTCGAAGTTACGCGGCGTGAGCGGTCCCGCGGTATTCGTGTCGATTACATGGGATTCGCCTTCAGCGCGCTGGCTTTCGGTGCGCTCCAGATCGTGCTTGATAAGGGCCAGGAAGACGACTGGTTCGGATCTCGCTTCATCTGCGTACTCGCGGTTATGGCGACGATCGGGTTCGTCGGGCTGGTGGTGTGGGAAATCATGGTAGTGAAAGAGCCAATCGTCGACCTCCCTCTGATGTCCAACGCAAACCTTGCCACGTCTATGGGGCTCATGTTTGCTGTCGGATTTGTGCTGAACGCCACAACGGTCGTCATCCCTCAGTTTGCACAGCAGCTGATGGGTTACGACGCCACCAAGGCCGGCCTGCTTCTCATGCCCGGCGGGGCGGTCATGGTGCTTTTGCTCCCGTTGGCAGGCAAACTCGTTCGGCAAGTACAGCCAAAATATCTGTTGGCCGCGGGGTTTCTCATTATTGCCGGTGCATTTTATTACGCATCGGGTTTCAACGTGGAGGTCTCCTTCGGCAATCTGGCAACCGCCCGGTTCATCCAGTGCATTGGTCTGCCACTGTGTTTTGTGCCGATGAACACCATTGCCTACAGTAATCTCCCCCCAGGGAAGAGCAATAATGCCAGTTCGCTGATGAATCTCATGCGTAACCTTGGCGGCAGCGTCGGAATATCTGTTGCCAGCACCATGCTCGACCGGCGCTCCCAGGTTCATCACGCGTATCTCGCTGGACACGTGTCTCACTTCTATCCGCCGTTCGTTCAGCACATGGCGGTAACCGGCGGCTTTACTCAAACAAACATTCTCGCCTTTTTCAATACTGTCCATGCGCAGGCGCTCATGTTGTCGTATCTGGACGTTTTCCATTTGCTGTTGATCTTGTGTCTGTCCGCGACCGGCGTGGTGCTGCTGCTGAGGAAGGTCCAGGGCACAATCCAGCCGTCCATGGCCCATTAGGCGGATTTCAATAATGAATGCAATATTTGCTATGAAATTCGTCACGATTTCCTCGGTGATTCTTGCGATCACGACGATCGCAGGTTGCACCGTTGGCCCCGACTATCATTCTCCCCAAGTCAATGTGAATGGCCATTGGAGCGAGACGCTTTCCGGCGGTGAAACCGATAAGTCCGAAGATATTGCCCAATGGTGGCGCCGTTTCGACGACCGGGAACTGGATTCGCTGGTTCGGCGGGCGATCGCATCGAACCTCGACGTGACGATCGCCACGGCGCGCGTGCGGGAGTCACGGGCGGAACTTGGCGTCACGAAGGCCGACCTGTGGCCATCGGCCGATCTCGAAGGCTCGTACGCGCGCCAGCGTCAGAGCCAGAACCAGCCTATCATTGGTGCAATTCCTCTGCCGGGCAACGTTCCATTCGAAACAGACCTTTACGAGGCCAGTTTCGACTCCTCTTGGGAACTGGACATATTCGGCGGGAAGCGGAGAGCCGTCGAAGCGGGCGCCGCAAATCTGGCTGCGGCCCAATTCAATCTCCAAGATGCACAAGTGACGCTCGTTTCCGAAGTCGCACGCAATTATATCCAGTTTCGCAGCGACCAGCGGCGACTCCAGATCGCCCACGAGAATATCCAGGCACAACGCCACTCCGTCGAAATTGCGCGAGACCGCTTTCGTAACGGCTTTGTCAGCGACCTGGACGCCGAGCAGGCCGCGACTGTTCTGGCACAGACGGAGGCCGAAGTCCCCACGCTCGAAAGTGACCGCGAAGCTTCGATTCACGCCATAGAGATACTTTTGGGACGACAACCAGGTTCTTTGCACGCGGAGTTAACCGACGCGGCGCCGATTCCAGCATTGCCGCCGAGTGTACCGATTGGTTTGCCTGCGGACCTGCTTCGCCGCCGGCCGGACATCCGTGCCGCTGAACGACAACTCGCAGCTGCAACCGCGAATATCGGCGTGGCCACCGCGGACCTGTTCCCCAAATTGTCGCTCACCGGAGACTTCGGATGGGAGAGCGTCAGCGCCGCCGACTGGTTTTCGGGTGGAAGTCGCTACTGGTCGATTGGCCCGGCGGCGCAATGGCATATCTTTGATGCCGGCAGGATTTTTTCGAATATTAAAGTGCGAAACGCTCGCCAGGAGCAGGCGCTCGCCACGTATCAGAAAACGGTCTTGAACGGTCTCGAAGAGGTGGAAAATGCGCTGGTGAAGTACTCCAAAGAGCAGCTTCGCAACCGCTCACTTCGAGAGGCTGCTGCCAGTGGCGAGAAATCAACGCGAATATCACGCGAGCAATACGGTCAAGGCATCACCTCCTTTATCAACGTCCTCGACGCCGAACGATCCCTTTATCAAGCGCAGGATCAGGTTGTCATAAGCGATCAGGCCGTCGCTCAGAACATGATCACTGTTTATAAAGCGCTGGGGGGAGGATGGTCCGGTCCGGGCGCTGTTCACCATTGATTCTACCGAGGAAATTCCAATCGTTTTCATTGTCTTGAGGACCTACTCATGCCAATTCAATTTTCCGAAATCGTTGCCGCGAAGACACAGGTAAGCAGCAAGGGGTTCTCCGTGAAGGCCATCGACCTACACCCCTTAGGCGAACGCGCGTCGCCGATTTTAGTTCTCGACGACTTCCGCGTGAGTTCTCAACCCTTTGGCCCGCACCCTCACGCCGGATTTTCGGCAGTCACGTATGTATTTGAGGACTCGCCCGGTGCTCTTCGAAGTCGGGATTCGCTCGGCAACGATGTGGTGGTAGGCCCCGGCGGAATCGTGTGGACGCAAGCGGGAAGGGGTCTTTTGCACCAGGAGGTACCAGCTGACGTGTCCTCGGAGCTTCATGGATTGCAGCTTTTTGTGAACGCAAGCGCGAAGAACAAGTTCGTACCCCCAAAAATGCTACGCCTTTTCTCCCCGGAAGTGCCGGAGTGGCAAAACGATGCTGGAGACCGCGTGCGTGTGGTTGTTGGAACTTTCAACGCTTTGTCTTCGCCCCTTGTGCCTGCCGAGCCGTTTACTTTTCTTGATGCCATCTTGAACCGGGGCATCTCATTCGATCTTTCGCCCAACTACAACGCGCTGATTTATGTCCTTGCCGGATACGTGAATGTTGCAAGCGACAATCAAAGACAAATCGTACAGGCCGACCATGCAATCGCGCTGAGCGGCGGGGGAGGAGACGTCGAGCTCCGAACCGACAACAGCTGTCACCTTGTCATCTTGTCGGGTCGTGAAATTCGTGAGCCCGTTGTCTCCCAAGGCGGTTTCATTATGAATGATGCGACGCAGATGGAGATCGTCCTTACGCGGTATCGCAGAGGATCGATGGGAGCGTTGAACCCAGTCTGATGAGATTTGCCGGCGTATCGGCAGTAATCGCATTTAGTCAGTAACTTTACAACAAAAACAGGAGTGAACCCATGAACAGCATCTTATTCATTCAAAGCAGCCCACGTGGGGACTATTCGTGTTCAGCGAAGGTTGCCCAATCAATTGTGAACGACCTCGTCGCACGCGACCCGAATGTGCGCGTGACCCGCCGGAATCTGGCTGAGGACCCGTTACCGCACATTGGTCAGGAGCTCGTTGCAGGTATGTATCTTCCGCCAGAGCAACGCACACCAGAGCAAGCCAAAGCGGTTGCGATGTCCGACGCCTTGGTCGACGAGTTGTCGACGGCGGAACTGTTGGTGCTGGCGGTGCCGATGCATAATTTTAGCGTTCCTTCAACTCTCAAGGCATGGATTGACCATGTGGTACGTGCTGGACGCACCTTCCATTATTCCGAGACAGGTCCTGTGGGCCTTCTGAATGGCAAACGTGCCGTCCTGGTCCTAGCAAGCGGCGGAGTCTTCTCGGAAGGACCAGCCAAGCCGATGGACTTCCAAGAGCCCTACCTTCGGACGATTCTAGGCTTTATTGGCATTACTGCGGTGGAGGTTGTGCGTGTTGAAGGCGTTCTCATGAGCAGCGTTGGCCCGGAAAAGGCAGTGGCATCAGCGAAGGCTCAGGCCAAATCGCTGCTCGCTATCGTCGAATAGCGATCTCTCATCGCTTCTCCGAGCCATTTGGCTCATCTCCAACACCGAACAGAATAGATAGGATTCAGTACGGAATGCGCGATCGGCGTTACGCGGAGAGCAGGCGAAGCCAAGCGGATTGGCCCCATCTGGATTTCCCCAGTGCCGTCATCAACTTGCTTCATGCAGATGAATCAACTGAAGCAACCACTGTGCTGACGTGTCCGATGATCCCATCGCTGGATGGGCCGCTCTGACTAAACATAACCTTTATTGTGCGAAGAATTCGCGTTGGAGCGCGGCGCAGGCCATATCTTCCTAGTGTTCTTTGGCTCCGCGTGATTGCCCTTCGAGTAGCGCACGCGCAAGCCGAAGAAACCAGCAACCGAATAAGATTCTTTCAGTCGCTCGATCGACACCGCTTTGAATGGCAACAACATAATACCGCTTCTCGGCATAATCGACACCAAAGATTGGGCTGCCGCTCATTCCATCAATCGAATCAATCACCTCACCGTCTTCCGTCTGTAGGACCCGGGGGCGCTTGAAAAAGACTCTTTCGCAAGGCTTGATCAGTTCCGCCGGTGGATCGTTGAGTTTTTCAAGGTGAAAAAAGGCCAGCTGCTGGATCATGTTTAAACCATTTGGAAGAGGTGTGGTCGATTGCTTGTTGGATGGCGATCCACAGATGAAGTATTCGTCAAAACCATCCGTCTTCATGGCCCACGCCGCTTGACTTAACGGTACAACCCCGTTCGCTTCAATGCGGCTCTTTGTGTTCCCATCAAGCTCGACATAACCGACATCGGTTCCCAAGTCTTCGTCGTGAAGGAACTGGCGGGGCGATCCACGATAGTCGAATACTTGAGGCGGATGTTGTGCCAATGGCCCCCAACAATCATTGACACGAAAACCCGAAATTCTTTGTCCTGCATTGAGTGCGGCGTCGATATCCTGGATGACGTGGCCGGCGGTGATTAAATACCATTGATCACGAACTGCTGCGATAAATCCCGAGACATGATGGGCTCGTCCACGCCCCTCGTTCTCTGACGCCCACGGCGAGGAACTATCCAGCCAACTAAGCGTGACGCAATGTCGGCCATAGTGACGGATGCGCTCTTCATCTTCCTTTGAGATCATGTCTTGCACCTCAACTCCTGGCATTCACGAAACCATTCTAATTCCCGGTCAAGCTGAAGGCGATGGAGACACCACTTTCACGACATTGTTCTGTTTCAATTCATCGATGGTATCCCCGTGCCTCCGCCGCGTTAATCATGCCTTCCAAACACCCATAACCTTCATTTGGGAGAAATATGAGACCCCCCGGACACTCTACCGACACTTACGTATCCAGCGCGACGGACATTTCGTGCGCCATGCCAACACGAGCTTCAAGCAACCTGTCCCACATGTTCAGACACCTCGCTCGCACGTCGTCTCGCCCTTCCGCCTGATCGTAGAGCTTAAGAAGCACTTTGGCCAAATGGTCAGCATCGCCTGCGATTGATGTGCGAATGTCTCGCGAAGCATCGGCCAGGCTTGTGGCGAATGCCTGGCACGCGCGATCAGCAACGTCGACGTATGGAATAAGTGATCCAGGATACTGGTCCAGATCAAAAAGCAGCCTGCCTGGTTCATCCAAGAAAGCGGGGCTTTCAACAAAAGTGTTTGCGATTGCTGGCATCTCGGCCAAGGTTAGCGTCGCTCGATCACGAAAGACTGCCGCGGCGGCCCTCCGCACTGCTACATTGTTATCGGAGAAATACGCCGGCAGAAGCCGCGAGCACTCCGCCGTAAATTTCGAATCGACAATCCAAGTTGAAAAGACTTCGGCGGCTCCTTGCCGCTCGGGGATAGAACCATTTTGGCAGGCAGAGGCGAGGTCGGCGAGCAATCCTTTTTGAAGCCATATTCCGGTTATCCGGCCGGCGGCGGATTCCGCTGCAGGTGCGTGAGCCGATGCGAGCATGCGTTCCAAGAGCGGCCTAAGCTTAGCCGCATGTGTGTGAAGAGCGTACGCAAGAAAAAGGTTTAGATCTTCGCTGCCCAGGACCGAATCGTCAGTGTTGGTGCAGGCAGAGGTCACAAGATCAACCGCAAAATCTCGTTCGAAATTAAGAAGAGGAAGGGCCGCATGAATGACCGCGGCTCGAACGGACGGAGCCGGATCTGCTGCGGCGCTCAGGTAAGCAGGCTTGACCGAAGACAATAATTCCTCTCGGTGGAACAACAAGTCGCCTATGGCCCTGATTGCAACGGCGCGTGTTCTGTTGATGGTCTCGAAAGCCAACTCACGATCAGCGGGCTTTTCTGAACTTTTATCTTCGTTAGCGTTCGGGTCTTCGTGTTCTACTGCGAGTCGGCATAGCTCAGAGACTGTGAGAGGTCCCCACGTCTCTCTTGGTCTTTTTTCTATCATCCAGCAAATCGTTTTAGCGTCGTCTGCGTCCGTAAACGACCCAACATTCCTCACGAGATCATCAATTGCTTGAGGACTCACAGGCTTCCAAGTTGGAGGTGCGCCCTGGGGCGGGTTCGCATCCGACAGTGCTCGAAGAATTGTGGAAAAAGACGCCTTTGCTCCTGGCATGGGCAACTTCCCCGCCACACCCGCGAATCTGTCTGGATGCAACCTGGTTTGGGCGGAAAGCTGCGAAGATACTGAAAATCGCGGCGTCCAATAGGATCGGACACGTTTATTCGTGCCACCATCGAGATCGTATTCCGCCCTTATCCACGCAATCCACCGTTCATCACTGGCGCTGGCGATCAACTCATTTGGAACTGTAGGTGGCTCGGGCCTTGTGGATGAACGCTCATACCTGTCGGTGGGCACATATCCGAACTTTCGAAGGAGCACACCATAAACTGCGCGAGCTCCGTTCGACCGTCGCTCCATAGGAAGAGCATCAAGTAGTGCCAGCTGAGAGTAGCCGATGGAATTTGGGTAAAGCCCCGTCTTGGCCACATTTTCCTTTTCGGCCAGATATTCCTTTGCACGTCTCTTCGCTGAAAATATATCTCCGTCAGAGGGCTTCATCTGCGTGAGACAGGTATCGAGCTTCTCGTATGATCCAGCATCAAGGCTTTGTGCCCATTTCCGAATCACATTCTTCGCGGGTGTCCAAGGATGTTCCTGGGTCAGAAGGCCGGCGTCAAAACACGACGGGTCGGATAAAAGCCTGTCGATCGCGGCGAACGCTTGGGACGAATGAACGAACTCAAGACTTGCGACGAGAAATCGGCGAATGGAAGGATCCTTCGAGGCGATTGCTTCATCCCAGCGTCGCCAGAATTCTCGCGGGTTTGATTCAGAGAGTTTTTCAACGCATATCCAAAGCAAATCGGCGAGCCCGGTGCGTGGGTTATTGCTTCGTGGCACCTCTTGATTGACTAGCACGCGGTCTTCCGTTGTAGTGAGGAATCCCGTGGGGTCTGGGTTTCGAATCTGAGCTGCTCTTATAAGCACGGGCATGACGGTGTCCCAGACACGAGCCGGAGAAACGCCCGCGATTCGGTGCATATCTTCCACCACCTCCGCCGAAAACTCCGAAGGGCACTCCTCCCGCGGCCGGCGGTGAGGACCATTTCCCTCCTGCTCCCTTGCCCAATTCAGAATGTTTGCAGCGAACAGCTTCAAGTATCGATGCGGATGTGTTTCAGCGAGGGCTGCGAAGCTGTGCGTGTGCATCAACAACGCACCCTTTTTGACGAGGTAAAAGAGGATTCCGCTTAACTCAATGGGTGCCGGATCGCGAGCGAATTGGACTACCCCCGCAACATATTTCGGCCAATCTTCTGGGGCGTTTATGTATTTCCGTAACTCCTTTGCGATGGTGGCCGGGGCTTCGTCAACGACGGCCCGGAGTAGCCAGAGCGCTCTTCCTCTTTCGTCCATGTTCGCACTCGCCAACATGGCGCCTATCCAGCCCGAATCCGCGAGCGCATTAATCCAAGCCGAATGCCGAAACCAAACCAGCTCTTCTATGTGTGGTTTCCACTTCGAGTCGGCGTGGAGACGTTGAGCGAGCGACAGGTCATCTTGCGTTACCTCATCGATGGCGCCCAAAGCCTGGAGGGCGACTTGTTTCAGGTGAAAACGAATCGACTGGTCGGCCAGAATTGATTCGATTTCTCGAGCGAATACCGCGGGCGAATCGTCTCGGATAATCGCGAGGGATTGCCTAATCTGTTCGCGATGAAGGAGGGATTGTGTTTGCTGGGTTTTGATCCACGCTGCGAGTGTGGTCTCTCTCTTCAAAACTCGATCGGCAACGGATTCGGCCACTAAGTAATCAAGATACGACTGGTGGCCAAATCGAACCCTCGTCCCCTCAACGGAGATCACCCCAAGGGATTTCAAAAACTCAGCCAATTTTCCGTGCCTATCCAGAATGCGCGCGGAGGCGGCCAGATTTCCTGTAGCTCTTGTGGCCTCTAGAAGGTCCCTAATTAATGAATCAAATGCCGCGACGGTGAATTGATTGTCTTCGACCTCCTTCCGAATGTGGCGCCAATAGGCTCGCATCAAGTCACTTGCCGTCTGGAAATCTGCGTTCGACCGCTCGATTGCAACCCACATTTTCAGGCGCTGCACCGATCGGAGTAGCTTTCGCAGCCGAGGAGACATAGTGCGAGCGTTGCCGCCACGTTCTCGGATCAGATTATCGATCGTTGACTCTGGTAGCGGACCGACGGTAACGATTGCTGTGCCAGGTAACTCCGAAAGCTTCTTGAACCTGGTATCCTCGTTTAGATCAAAGTCTCTACAGACAAGAACCACGTTGATACCATTCCGTCTGGCTTGTTCCAGTGTTTCACTCACGGCCTCCCAGGCGGCGCCTGAATGAGCGGACGTCCAGCGGACAGCATCAAGTTGGTCAATCAATAGAACGCCAGAATTTCCGGCAGCAATTGCGGCTAGGCATAGAGGAAGTGACTCCGGAAGACCGCAATTCCTACCGAACTCTGCCGCGCTGGAGCCGGGGTCTCGTATGTCGAGCCGGACCGGCAACACTGGGGTGCCAGCTTGCGCCAACCGGGTCGTCAATTCCAACGACACTCCGCTCTTTCCGTCTCCTTGGGTGCCGCGGAGTATTATGAGGTGCGGTGACTTGCCGGCCTTGAGAGCGTTCAAAACGGTCTCAGTTTCAGGGCGAGGAATAAGACTGCCGCCGACGAGCAGATCCCGGCCGGCGACCTCAAATTCGTTTCGCAATTGCTCAATGCGTGGAGCAATCCGATCATCGTACGCTAAGTCTCGAAGTTCGATCTTTAGGGAACGTAAGTGAGACCGGATCGCCGGCGCATCGAGCTCTTCGTTGAATCGGTCTTCTGCGAACGCTGTGAGCATCTCGATCACGATTCGCGGATCGCCGGAAGCCTGGAGCCGAGCTGCCATTTCGACATCCCTACGGCCTTCGTAGCTAGCTGGCCACGGATGTACGTGGAGGCGGCGTAAAAGGTCAAAGGCGACCGCTTGGTCTACCTCTTTGGAAGAATCGAGCGCCCAATATCGGCAAAGCGATTTGAACTGTTTTTGGCTGATTGCGTCCCCCAGCAACTCCTTCACAAAACCAAGTACGTCGCTCCCGGCCCGGCGACTTCGGTCCGCGATTATTCGGAGGTCCGGCGCATCAACGCCAGAAACGAGTGTGTAGGAATAACTCGGATCTCTTTCGAGTTGCAGTTTGGCATCTTGCAGAATCTCTCGCTGATTGAGATCGGAAAGCGTCCATAAGCCTTTGCGACTATTGTCGCGTTTACATTGCTCGGCGTTCCGAGAGCCATCCTTCGCCGTAGTCCAAAGATCCACCCCGCGTTCATCGTCGCCGATTGCTTCGACCCTGATTGAACGAAGTTCTTCCGCGACAACGCGCAGGAGTTGGCGAGCGACCCACAGTCCTTCATATCGGTTGCCGAGCTTTTCCGGCCGACTTCCTCCCTCGCCCTTTGCACGTTCGTTCATAGTGCATCCGTAATGTCAGTCGCAATACCTCAGTAATCGGGAGTATACAGCAGGACTGAGACTGCGGCGCCGCGAAAGCCTTTGAGTTGGCCTGAGAGAAGCCCACTTGCCGCAGAGCTCCGACGCTGAAGCCTGTGTGGTGTGACCTAAAGTCGCCCGAGAATCGCGGCTGTGAGATATTGCGGAAGAATCCGGCCGAGCTGATACGGCACCATCGCTTCAAGCGGGAACCTGTCCCTCCCTTGATCAAATGATGCCTGAAGCGAATACGCCATCTGCTCAAGTGCGTTTGTTCTGTATTCTTTGGAGAATGCTTCAAGTCCGTAAAGAAGTGGAAAAAGTTCCTCCCCCAAGAAGTGCCACTGCACGACGTGGACGATCTCATGGAAATGTATGGATTCCACTCCTTGGGATTCGGGTGTGAGAAAATAGGTATTTCGGTATGTGACACCTCCCAATTCGCCATCCATCCCTTGTGGAGTTGGTAGACCGAGGTCAGAAAAGGGGAATGGTAGACGTTCCACAACGGCAAACTGGCATGCCCTAAAAGTCGCGTCGTTGAGGTACGTTGGAATTTTCTGAAATGCGCACGTCGAAGTCGGCTTGATCCGCGGAGCATGAAGCGACAAAAGAGAGTCAACCCAGCGTTTGTAACGCGGTAGCAATTCAATAAGAACTTTGATGTTCATTCGGTAACTCTTAGCTTTGAAGGAGTGAGCCAAAAGAATCAAAACCTCGCCGGCCAATCCGGTCTAACAATTTGATTGCCTTTTCGCGAGCCGTGCCACCGGCAGACAATGCAATCGTTAGAATTGCCTTCGCGCTATCCTGCCAGCCGTAGAAATGCCACCCATCGCCGTTTGCATCCCCTCTTTCCATTCGCCCGAGGATTTCTGTTGCAGCGTCTGGATCTTTTGCAGCTGACGTCGCCAGTCGCTCGACCACTTCATGGTCGGGTTCCACGATTGGAATTAGGGCTGTGACATTCAACATCTGCTTAAATGCCCAATCATCTGGGAACTTCCCAGATGAAAACCACCAGCCGAATAGCCGTTCGTCGCGCTTGGCATCTACTTGTGGCTTCGCAATTGTCGGCCAGTACCATTCCCACAATTCCATTAGTCTCTTTGCGACGTCGCTTGGCAAATCTTCTTCGCCATACACGCTACGCCCGGCAAATTCGACGGCATAGTTCCGTAACTTTGGATTGGCACTCGTGAGGAAGTCCCGAAGCATTGCACCACCGTCATCGAGGCCCAGGTCCCCGCGGCCGTAAAGAATAATTAGGTGCTCTGCCAACCTGGAGAGCGGCTCCTCCCTGCCGGTCTCTCGAGGCTCCAATATCTTTGCGTTTCGTACGGCGTAGGCAAATTGCTCTTTGAGTAATTCGTAATACTCCACGTGCGGCTGGGTCCAAACAAGAAAGCCATTCCAAGCGGCCCATCCATGGGCCACGCTCGGATCTTTTTCGATGGTTGCAAGTTCAAAAATGACTCCCACATGCTGTCTAAGCCATTCTTTGTCAATCCAGTAAAGGAGAGACAGATGTGATCCAAGCAACGCACTTGTTTGAAAGCTGCTGTTCTCGGGCATGACCACCCATTCGAGCATCGTCTGGAACTCGGGCATGGCCCTCATTCCACCTGGAATCTTCTCGAGATTTCCATCCACTACCTTAACATGGTTTGCAATCCAACGAGCGTACCTAAGCGATGCATCAAGAGCCTTCCCTCTCGGGGAATTGATGGCCCTCAGCATAAAGTCCCAGAGCCTTGGATCATCTTCCTCTTTGCTGCCGACCACGTACGAGGCCGCGGACCCTCGAATCAAGTGCTGGAGTAGTTCACCGATTGGCTTTCTGAACGTTTCAATTGAGTATTGTGGTGTGTTGTCCGTTCGGGCGTCACAGACTCGCTCGATAAGACGCGAAATACTGTCCCGCGACCATTGCCAACCCGCATCAATTAAACGCCCTCCCGCAAAGTCTTCTGATTTGGATGGATCGTTTACGGGTTGGGCCACAACCCACTGACAGAGTTCGATGACTGATAGAGCGTCGATTCCTTTTCCTTCTCTTACAGCTGCTTCCATCTGGTCTATGAAAGTTCGCACGAGATGTGGCGGCTGTCCAATCAGTAGTTGTGCTTCGCGTGAATGCTCCTCTGGCGAGGCGCCAATGTATTGGCCGAAAGTCGATAGAAGGCCTTCAAGATTCGGTTCCCAAACTGCCTTTGTGGGTTCAGGACGCCAGGAGCGAATGAATTCAAGAACGTTCGCAATGCCGCCCTTCGCCTTTAGCTCCTCTACCGTCACCGGACTTTCATGACCCCAACGGGTTCCGGATTTGGAATTAAACTCGAAAAACTCCGGCTCCCCGTGCTTCGCGAACATTCGATCATGGAATTCTTTCCATTTACCGGCGAGGAAATTGCGAATTGGAAAAAGATGCTGATATTGCCAAAATTCAATCCGGGCCGTTCTGTCCGCGTCTGTGGCCTCACGACCTCGAAATTCTCGTACGTATTCACTGAAGCCCTCCATGTTCGGGCCGTCCTCAATCCAAGCATACCATTGATCCCGATCCTCGCGAGTGAGAAGCCCGAATCGTTTGGCAAGTAGCATTGCGTATTCGTGCTTCATCCTTGGATCAGAAAAAAGGTTATGGTCTAAAATCTTTTGTCTCGCGATTGCCGCGTCTTCCTCCGCGAAGACATTAATGATGTGGATCTCGATCCGACGAAATATTTGGTATTTGTACTTCGCAAGCTCACGAAGGGCATCGGGAAGCGTTATCCGCCGGTCTTTTATGGCATCTTCGATTGTCCGTCGAACAATTCCGACAAGCGGACTTGGAACGTGGTGATTCGCATTTTGCGGATGATCTTCAATCGCCGGTCGCCAAATATCGGAATAATCGAGGCCTCTTTCCTGATCGACTGCTTCTCGGCCTTCGACGGCAAGCTTCAGTCCCGTGCAAATCAGCGTAATTGCGCGGTAAGCATCGGCTTTCGTCAGCGATGGAAGAGCGATTTCTAGGCCATGAAGATACCAATAGTCATCCTGCGACTTTCGTTTCTTGCGGTCTTTCACGGTAAAAAGTATCGATGCGAGCGTGAAGGCGGCATCCGCTTGATTGTCCTGTGCAAGTCGGGCGCAAAGTTGGCTTGCATCTTTGATGCTAAGCCATGGAGAACCGTAATCGAAAGTGGGAATTATCTTTGGGACAAGGGTTGCCGCGATGTTCGCCGGCATTTTGAGGGCTGATTGTAATTGGTCGTGAAGAATTGAGGGGTTTTGTGTGCTGAGCGAGAGAAATATGTTCGCCACCGCCTGTGGATCGTGCCCTGCCATGCGGGCTAAATATTTTGACGCTGGCCAGTGATCAAAACGTACCGAGCCGTCGTCCCGTTTCTCTACGGGTGGCGGGTGCTTAAAGACCCCGCGTTCGGCAAGAGGCTCAATCCAATTAGGATTCTCCAAGCGACTGAAGAAGTAGAGCTCATGTTGAGGCGAGCTCAACTTTGGAATCGTCGCATCGACCTGCTCATTCGTTGGCTTGCTTAAGGATTGCATCTAGATCACCAGTCCCGGTAAAGAAGTTTCCTACAAAGCTGTGCAGCGTGTCCTCAAATGCCTCAAATTTCGCCAGGAGCTCGCTTTGCCCGACGTCGGGTGCTTCCGTCACGCGCAAGTGAGTAAGGCCCATGAACCACTTCCGAATGTCCTTGAACTGTTCCACGATTCTTAGGTTCGCGCCGCCGCTAGACGAATGCATTCGGGTAAGATATTCAATCAAAAGCTGGGCATTGCTGGGTCGCGATCTCCGAGTACGATGCTCGTTAACGAGCTTATCAATTTGCCTGGCGAGAAGGAGCGGTATGGACACGACTTCATCGGCGCCAAGCTGCTTCTTCGAGGAAGTTGGTTTGTCGATCGCCGGCCATTGCTTCTGAATCGTGTCGAGGTGCTCTTCGTATTGCACGCGGTGGGGGTCATTTTGAGGATTCAGAACAAATGGGAGCCGGTCCGCGATGTCTCGGACGGCGTGGCCAATAAAATGAATGCGACCTGGAAACGACTCGTTCATTAGTAGTCGGACCGCTCCTTCGTATGAGGGTGCCAGTGCGACTGCATTCTTTTGAAACCACCTCAAAAGCTCCATGCGTCGGGCCGTCCACGGCGACCGTATCAATAGATTGGCAGCGGACGGGGGATAAGAGCCGTCGAAGGCTGTCACTTGGAAGCTCCTAAAGCTTTGCGTGCTCGGGCATTGTAGGCGAGATTGACGAGTCGCGCTTGGATTTTCCTTTTCCGAGCCGCCCCATGTGATCTGCGGCTTGGGAACCGCTGCCTATAAGTGTCCGCATACGTGGGCCCTAGGCAAATGCAGAGACCGCTCGCGTCTGGACGCGTATGTCGCCTCACGGACCGGTTGAGCGCGCGCCAAACAGATCAAATCGAGAGTAGTTCTTTGGGCAGAAACGCTGCAGAGCGGGTGCTCGCAGGTTGATCTTCTCATCGGCAAGCACGATCTCGGCCGACGCAGGGATGAACCAGCGGTACTATTGCTGTTCCAGCGGCTGGGGTTCAGGCCCCTGAAAACGTTCCTTCTACTCACCAAGCTGCTCCCCATACTCTAAGGATCTGATAATGGAAGATCGCGCGTCCTCCGCCAGTTCTTCAAAAAACAGCCTCTCCGCAGACCCGGCGGCTAATGCTGCGGCAATCTTTGTCGACTCTTCCTGCATCTGTAGGTCAGCGGGAAAGGGCTCCCCTGGCGTCCCGGACTTGCCATCAGCGTTAGCTGAGCCGTGAAAAAAGGATCTAACATCCGCGAGACACTCTTCGCCGGCAGCATCCGCCCGCTGGATCGCCTCGATGACCCAATCTCGGTATTCGAAGAGTGTCCTCTGGCCTGCAGTCCGAAAGAGACCCGCCGCGTCTGAGATTTTCTCGCGGTCTGCCGAGCGAATCATCTCAGTCAGTATTTCCTTGGAAGCCGTGGTACGAAAATGTTGCGCTAGGATGTCGAAGAGGCGGCTTATCTCGGAGTGCTGACCGGTTGTCGAATACGCCAAAGCCACTCGCCGCAACATCGCGGGATACCCCGGACGGGTCACCGCAAGCTCCATATCTGCGCGCATCTGGTACGGAATCGGTTCGAATGCACGGTTGCCCGATTTCGCCTGGTGTTGAAGTCTGAACAAAAGCAGATCTACGACAGATTCTGGAACTCGCCCCAGCGCGAACGCAATGAACTGCTGGACCCAGTGGTCGTCCAGCGAGTCGAGTGTTTCGAGCTTCCGAAGAAATCCATGGATATCCTCGTCCGTTGCCTTATCAAGAAGGTGATTGTGTTGATCGCCAATGAGCCAGAGAAATAACTCGTGACAAACCGAATCATCATCGATCGTTGTAGCCAAGGCCAACGCGATCGCTTCTGAGGGGTTCGAAACCTTCAAATAAATCAGGGCGCGAAGGGCTGCCTTTTTGATGTCTGGGCTCTCGTCTCCAACAAGTCGTCGAAGTAAAACACGCATTCGCCCGGTGAACCCTTCCCTGGCCCCAATAGACGTGATGCAGTTAGCGGCCGCCTCACGGTAAGGGGCAGTTCGCGAAACGGCGGTCTTTTCGATGAGGGCATCGACACGGGGGCGCAGCGCTGGCCCCAATGAGCACAGCAGCGCCGGAAAAAAGGGAACGAAATGTTCCGTCGCTTCATTCGAGGCCGCTTCTGCAATAGCAATGCTCAGATCCGGATCTTGCCTAGCAAGTTCATACAAGAAAGCGATTGCACTGATCCGAATGCCATGCACCGCTAATTCATGGAGGGCGCTAGACAGCATTTCGGTAGCGTCGGACGTCGACGGATGTTCACGTAGGAAGTTGTCGAGTACGCGCGATCGTCTTTGCCGAAGCCGCTCTTGCGCTGCCTCCAACCGCTTGGACACATCCGACATGCCTTTCTCGTCAGGGGTAGCCTCGTGCAGTTCCTCTACGGGCCCTTCGTCAGACAACTCCCGTAGGAGTTCCACACGTGGCGTGAGAGGGATTGCGTCAATGACTTCCTTTGCTCTTCGTGCAACCGCGTCTCCCCGCCGAGAGGGCTGCGCGAATGGGCGTATGGCCCTTATAATGCTCAACCGGATTGCATCGCTTGGTGCGTTAGTCGCCATGCCGCCCAAGATGTCGAGCACCTGGATACGTTCCGCGTCCCATTGTGCGTAGAAGCCTTCGTCGAGCCGCAAGTTTAGCGGCGCAGCAATGCCGCCTAAGAGGTGCGTGAGGCTCTTGATGACTCTCCGGACGATAATGGGCTCGGTGCGGCTAGCGAGCTCTTGGAGTATTGCCAATGCGCGGTCCCGTATCACTTGGGTGATAGCTTTATCCACCCCGAAAGGGGTCATGGTGAAGGTTCTTCCGTTGGCTCGGTGCGATATGGCAGTACGAGCCAACATCGGGTCAAGAATATCAAGTGGCGAATGGACACATTTCTCGAAACCCGGTTCCTTAATCCATTTCTCAATGAGGTCTATGAGCCCCCCTTGAACCGCGAGCGGCTTGTTCAGGTCGTACTCGGCGAGATTCGTTAAAACACGGATGGCGTGAGCGGGGTTCGGATTCAGGGCTCGCGAATCATGTTTGCCAAGTTCCCAGAGAAGGTGACCACAGACTGGCAGATACTCTAAGTTGTAGGATATCTGGTAAAGGACCTGAGGTATCTTGCTAAGTACAAGTTCATGGGTTGCATAATCCTTCAAGTACTCTATGAGGAAATTCGATTCGGTGGTCGTCGCTGGATGTTTAATTGCGTACTTAATCAACGCTAATACCGGGCCCGGTTGGAGGTGTGCAATGGGTTTCAGCGATTCGAGGATGTCGGCTCGGCCCGTGTGGGGAGCCGCCTTAAAACCATTGGCGACCGTTTCCCAGATCTGCCGCAGCAGTGTTGATGGGCCTTTGGACGACCTGGTGTGGCGCCAGTCGAGTTCCGCAAGGTTCTTGAATAGCGCCGCACCGAAGTATTTGCTGAACGACACGTAAAGCTTGTCGGCAAAGCCGGTACTCACCCCGTGAGTCGTCACGCAGGCGCGATGCAAAAGATGATCGGCGAGTACGTCGGGAACGATCCGAACAAGTCCTCCTCGGCGCAGAAGGACGCCTGCGTCTTCGAGACGGCCGATGATGGATGCAACGTCATCGGCGGCAGCACCTAAATAATTGGCGATGATTTGAATCCCTTCTCTGGCGTCCGGACGAACGGGTTGCACCGCGGCGAGAACGGAGAGGATTTGCCTCGCAAGGTCGCGATCGGCGTCCTGCGCAAATGACGCTGACGCCTCCTCTGTAAAGCGATCCAGAACGATTTGCTGGAAATCGTCGTGACGTTCGAGCATGAGCGGGTCGACGGACGCCGTACGAAGCAGATGCGCTCCGACAACGAGGACCAAGGGCGAATCCGCCGTTGCCGCTGCAAGCGCCTCGGCGTGACGCGCGTGGAGTTGGCCGAGGGCCGACCGAGCAAGTGCGATGCTTTCGTGACGCGGAAGCTGCACCAGCGAATTAGGGATCGTGGTGTGGGTCGGCGCGATGGGCGCCCATGCCAATTCCGATCGAATGCGTGAAAGCCCGTGAACGCGGCTCACGAGCAGGAACTTGGTCGGATCGGGCCGATATTTGGCCACCGATAGGAGTCGGGATAAATCATCGCGCCGATGTACGTCCTCGACGATAATCAGGCAAGGGCCCAGCGGAAGCTCGCGCGCGGACTGATGGTCGACTTGCGTTCCTTCCGTGACGAGTCGCACCTGCCATTCGGCGTGCTCACGGCCAAAGTGCTCCGTCAGCCGAACTACGAGGCGGGATTTTCCGCTCCCCCCAACGCCGGCCAAGACATATACGTCCTTCGACTTGTCCCGAATAAAAGCTCGCAAGTTGGCAAGTTCAGGGCCTCGCCCAACCAGCGGCAAACCATGATGAAAATGAGCGTGGGTGTCGAGTAGTTTCTGATAATACAATCCCGCCGAGACAAACGTAGGGGCTGGTCGGACGCCCAGGAACGCCTCGGCCCATTCTGATCCGAAATGCGAACTGATTAATGTGCGTGCGTCCTCGGCCGACATTTTGCGAACCCGAAGCGAAATGTCGTTTGCGTCCCAGAGTCGCCATTTTGAATGTTTCTTGACCTCGTCGCGCACGGAAGAACTAACGGTACTGGCGACCAGAATTGTGTGGGCCTTGGCCTTGTACTCGTTCTCGCGCACGGTCCGTCTAACATCGGCGGGAGTAAATTTTTTGTATTGCCTGCACTGATAGGTTTCCTCGCGGCCGCCCGTGAACGCCGCTACCAAGTCGATTCCGCGCTGGTCGTCTCCCTGGGTGCCGTAGCGATGGCACGATTTTGCGCCGCTTAAGAGCGAAACAAAATGGTGGCAGAACTGTTCGAACCGGTCCCACGAGACATTTGCTTCCAAGAGAGGGAGTAGCGTTGCGTTGGGTCGGACCGGCGAACGAGCGCGTGAAGATTGCTTACTTGCCCCTGATTTTCGTGTCGCCTTCTTTGAGGCACGGCCCATCGCGCCTGCGGTTGTTCCTCTTGTAAGCTTTCCCCGCTTGCCCCATTGCGGCTTTCTGGCAGCAGACATGATTTCTCCTGGTGACGATTGTGTCGAAACTTTACAGCATACGATCGATGATCCCGCGAAAGGCAGTGTCAGCGGAAGGCCGCGCCGTTGCCCTACCCGATCCTAGTTGTTCCGCACCACGGCTTCCTTGCTTGCAATCCTTTTGCAGCACATCCCTCAACGTCAACTATCTGGGGCCTGGTGTTGTTCTGCGACATCGGACCATCGATTTGTCTCCTTCGATTTCGCACAAGCTTCTTTATTTTTACTCGGACAGGCGCGTCCTGACCACATACGGAGGGTCATCGCTCTCCAAGCCAGGTATCAACCGTCTCGCTGCCCTTAAATCTTCCAGTAAACCGCTCTTGGCAATATGCCGTCGCAGTCGTCCCAAATCCGAAGATTCCTTAGCGACGGCACTTTCAGCCGCGTCAAAGATGAAATCGTCCGGATGCCACACCGCATGCTTAGTGCGTTTGAAGGCGACGTCAGGGAACAACTCGCCCTCCGATAGTGCGGCTATTGTTCTCTTATCGAGGGTCAATCCGCTGAGATACATGTCAAGATAATGTCCGGCGATGAAAATCTCTTTTAGGTACCGTCGTGCTTTTTCGTCAGACCACTCAAAATTCGGCCCGGTGGCCACCGGTAGATAGCAATCGACGGGTTGATCGTTCAAAACCGTTACCGTCGATCGAATCACAACGCTGACCAATTGGTTTGGATCTTCTTCTAGACCGGAACGCTTGCTCTTAAGACCGATTACCGTCGTCTCCTTGTTTCGAGACCGCATCTCAACCATGCCACGAAGCACAGCGCGCAGACGACCATCGAGCCACAAAGGGCGAAATGGATGCGGGCTATCGCCGTCCAGCCAGCGGCGATCTATATTGAACAAGCGGCAGGTTTCTTCGATTAAATCGTCGTTCAAAACCTGCAACACGGACTCCCAGCGATGGAAGTACACGGGAGGCAATTCGCGACGTGCCAGCACTGTGGGAATTTGCGAGCGTTGAATCTTGTGATTGTCGAATATACTCAGCCAGCGCTCTGCCAGTTGCTTTAGGTTGGGGTGAATCTTTTCGCCGTCCATGGGCAGCGTGGTTGGCAGCAATGTCATTTGCTGGATCTCGTCTGGCGTTGCTTCCCCGGTACTGCTGCCGCGTCGAACATAAACAATGTTTGCACGCAATTGTCCGTAGTTATTGCGTAGGTAGAGGGGCCGTGATTGCCGCCGCTCTATGCGGATGACACCAAGGTCCTTTCCTTCATACTCGACCCGTTCGTATCGGAAGCGCACCGGACGATTGGTTTTCTCGCTGACCATCTGCTGAAGATCGGCATCCGCGAGGTGTTCGACAACGCCACAAACTTGCACGTTTCCAGGAGCTTCCTCCTTGACCCCACACAGAATCGCCGCTTCGGAGGTTCGAAGTGTGTTGGCAAATGCAAGGATATCTTTGATGAAGGCCGCTCTCGCATGCTCCCCACCCGCGCGAATCGCGTACTGGCGCTCCTTGAAGTCGAGTACCTCGCCTTCATGCATCTTTAACCAGGCCGCGACCTGTTGTTCAGTAATTGGATCCATACGTGATAGTTGTAGGCGCCATCGCTTGGCTTGCCAAGTACCGCTGGGAGTATTCCCACGAAATACAGAATTCACGTGGTCCAGTGGCAATTTCCCTGTAAGATGCCGCTAAACCTGCTGCATCCTGTGTTTGGGTCGGGTGTAGTTCGCCTCCGAAGTCGTGGGACCATTGCTGGGATCACGACAGAACACTTCCATCGGGAGAAGGTATGTCGAATACCGCTGCGCAGAATCGGATTCTTTCCAAGATGCTTGAGCGGCTGTTCGGGTCGCTCGTAAACGGCCCAAGCCTGAACTGCCGTCCGAATAACAGCCGCCAGCGACTTGACCTTACCCAAATTGCCAAGTTGAAGGACCTTCAAGCGGAGTTGGTTCTTCACGCCCTGCTGGGTACAGAACACAAGGTGAAGCTCACGGCCCGGGCCGCAGTTCCAAAGAAAAAGAGCGCGACGGTCACACAACCTGACACGGAGGACGAAACGCTCACCCCAGAAGAGAAAGCGATACGGACTGCTTGGCAGGATCAGGAAGGTGTTCTGGCAAAGGTTCGGACGATTGTCGAGGACGGTCGTGTTTATGAACAGGACACGGGCGCCCATGTCCTGAACGTTGGCTTCCCACTCTTAAACCTGCCCCCCGGCTCCTTTGGACAGCGCGGCGGCGCAACACGGCGCGTGGTGGCACCGATAGCATTCATCCCTATCAGCATTACGTTGAAGCAGGGAGTTGTACGATCCGTCGAACTTGGCTGTACTGGCGAAGGGGTTGATCTGGTTAGGCCCAATGACGCATTGTTTGCTTGGCTAGAGCAACAGACGGGAAGCCCGCAACCGGAACTCTTCGCAGATGAAAAGGGCGAAGACCCCTGGCGCGAGATCCGAGATCTGACCGCCTATGCGGCGAAATTAGTTGGAATTGGGGTGCCAGCGTTTTGTAAATCCTTACATCCCCTCCCCGTTTCAGAGAACTCAAGTGACCTCGCCAGCGGGTTCAGATTATGTCCTCCTCCCAAGACCGATGATGATGACCTCGGTGCGGCGATTCTTCCGTCCGCCGTGATTGGCCTTTTTCCCGTCGCCAATCAAGGTCTACTACGCGACATGCAGGCCTTGGCTGCAGGCGAAGTCGTCAGCGGCCCGCTTGAAAGCTTCATCAAATTGAACAACCTGCTGACCGAGGACGCCCTCGTCGCACCGAGCAAGACGGCCGAGGCTGCGCCCACGGAACTGGCCAAACGAACGCGAGCATTTTCTCAGGAGCGCCTAATCTCTAATGCGGACCCGTGTCAGTCGCGTGCGGTCCGGTTGGCACGTGAATCCAAAGGCTTGGTCATCCACGGCCCACCGGGGACCGGGAAGAGCCAGACTATCACCAACATCATCGGCGACCACCTCGCGAGAGGCGAGAGGGTTTTGGTTATATGCGACAAGCGAGGCGCCCTCGACGTAGTGTTCAATCGTCTCCAGCATCTGGGACTTGGCGATTTTTGTGCGATCGTGCACGATCCCCAGCGTGATCAGCGCGAATTGTATATGGCGATCCGGCAACAGCTTGATGGGCTTCCAGACCTGACGACGAACCCTCAAGCCGAATCCGAACTGGCAAAACTGGACACGGAACTCCAGCGGCTTCATTCCGAACTGACGGATTATTCACGCGCACTGAGCGCCACACCCGATCCCAAGTCACGCTCGTTTCATGATTTGGTCGGAGCCTGGTTGGCGATTTCGGCGGACGTTAGGTCAATTTCGGCAGGGACAGCCGACGCCGTAGGGAGCGAACTCTTTGAAAAGCACACACAAGATGTTCAAGACATGCTTGAGCGCGCTCACAAGATTCAATGGCAGGATACGCCTTGGAAAGACGCCGTAGGAATTGGGCTGGAGGATTTTCTCGCGGAACCAATGGAAGAGTTCCGCCGCCGAATGGCACAATGCATAGCGGCGGCCCAAGCGGCCGATTCGACGTGCGATCCGGCAATTCCACCATTTACAGCCGACGTGCCTCTGCAGAAACAGGCTCAAATCCGCGAGGAACTCGCGCAGGCTCTTTTACCTTGGTGCTCCGATCACGATCTTTCGAGTCTCTCGCACTGGCTGGGACGCGATTTGGGCAGCGTCAAAGCGGCGAAAGTCAAAATTGAGGAAGCGGCAAAAAACCTGCAAATCTTTCGCAGCACTAAGCTCTCCTCGGAACTGATGGCGTCACTTCCTGCTACGCTGCCACCGCGAAACCAAGTTGCCGATCAATGGAAAGTCGTTAACGAATACCTCGTCGCATTTGGAAAATGGGGAGGGTTATTCGATCGGGTCAAGACGGCAGCCCCACAGGCTCTGGTTGCGGTGATTACTCAATGGATGGCCCAAGAGCCCGCCCTGGTTACGCGTGCCAAGCGTAAGCTTGACGACGACCAATCACTCATTGAGGCCATCGGTCGGGGGGCTATGGATAGGCAGTTGGCATTGCAATTTGAACGTCAGCCGTTCGATGTTCCTCGTTTGATCGAATGGCTCAACGTGCTCAATGACTATATTGTCTCGGCCAGCAAGTGGTACCGATTCCTGACACCCGGGCCGAAAAAGGCTGCTAAGCCCGTTTTGGCGTTCTTCGGGCTGCCGGCAACCGCCAATTCGGCGGAGCGAGTACGCAATTTCCTCGATCAGCTTAGGGCCCGGCTCGATCTCAAAGCGGACCTGGAAAATAGCATCGTCAAAACGGCGCTAGGATCGCTTCCGGCGGACGAAGAGCTGGTGTCCGTCGCGTCTGCGCATCGATCCGTGGTCACCGCTTTGCATGAGATACACCGGGCCCCACCAGCCGAGGCGACACTCAAGGAATCCGATCGAGAGACTATTGCTGCCCCCGAGATCATTAATCCATTCATCACGAATCAGGTAGATATCGCTCGTCCCGTCTTGGCAGGTTTCCACGCCGAGGTTCTTCCGGCAGAAGCGCGCAAGATCCGGAACTTCCTTGGCGCACTCCACGCCCGATTGGTCCTCACGCAGATCTATCATCAGACGCTCGGGGGCGCCGGTGAGGCGCTCCTTGAAAACGATGAGCGACTGGAACAGGCGTTCACTGGGCATGCCGACGCTTTGGATCTTCTACTTTGGTTGGGAGAGCAAGAGACTGGGCATGATCTTACAGAGTCACTCGCAAAACATGCTGTTGAACCATCAAAACTCGAAGAATTTGCGAGAGGCGTTAAGGCATCGCCTGTCCGGGCTGTCAGAATTTTGGAACTCCTGACAAAAATTGACCAAAGCGGCCTATTCGCGTCGGATTGGAAGCGCTCCCTCGCCGGCTCCCTTCGGTATGGCGCCGCCGTGGCGGCGACCCTAGATGCTATGTCCAAGACGCTTGATGATGTCGAAGGGGTCCTTCGGATCAAGCGCGGCTTTGGAACGCTGCCCACCGCCTTAGGGGCGGGGGTTAAAAGCGCGATAGAAGCGTCAATGGAACCGGCGGCCGGCATGGCGGCTCTCCACAAAGCGGTTTTGGGCGGAGAAATATCCCGGCGTCTCAGAAACAACCCCATGCTGCAGGCCGTCGACAGCCAGCGTCTCAAGACCTGTTTCGAACGTTACAAGTTGCTGGACGGACAAAAACGCGGATTAGCGCGCGATCTGGTACTGCATCGGTGGTCCCAAACACAGCGTTCTCGCCTACTCTCGACCACGGGGTCTCGCCTCAATAGCCTCGGGGCGGATCTGCGCCGGCGATTGACCACCCGGGGCGAACGTGCGATGCGCCTGCGCCAGGTAATCGCTGTGGGCCAGGAAACGCCCGATGGTGATCCGCTCTTCGATTTAAGACCAGTTTGGATGGCAAGCCCGGAGACCGTGGCTCAGTTGTTTCCCCGCAAGACACTATTTGACGTAGCGATATTCGATGAAGCCTCCCAATGCCGCCTCGAAGAAGCTCTCCCCGTGTTGACGCGGGCACGTCGCGTCGTGATCGCCGGTGATCCTAAGCAGTTGCCTCCGACGCGCTTCTTTGAAACAGCGATTATTATCAGCGACGACGAGGAGCCGGAGACAGACCAGGAACTTTTTGAACAACAGCAAGCCGATGTTGAAGACCTTCTCGGCGCGGCACTCAATCTCGAAATCCAAGAATGCTACCTCGATGTGCACTACCGTTCGCGCAACGGCGACCTGATTAACTTTAGCAACGAACAGTTTTACGGCTCTCGACTTCAGGCAATTCCTGGCCACCCCTCCAATTATGCCAAGTATGCGCCGATCACCATGTATCGGGCCGAAGGTGTTTACGAGAAGCGATGTAATCTTCGCGAGGCGGAGAAAGTTTGCCAGATCGTTCACGATCTACTACGCCGGGCGGAACCTCCATCAATCGGAATTGCGTGCTTCAATTTGCAACAGCGGGACCTCATTGTCGATAAACTCGACGAACTGGCCGCTAAGGATACGGAATTCGCCGGTAAGCTTGCCCTCGCGCGAGCTCGACAGGGCAATGGCTCGTTTGAGGGGCTGTTCGTCAAAAACCTGGAAAGCGTGCAGGGGGATGAGCGGGATCACATGATCATCAGCACGACTTATGGTCCCGATCCCAACGGCAAATTCTATAAGCGGTTTGGTCCACTTGGGCGATCTGGCGGCGGAAGACGCCTCAATGTATTGGTTACAAGGGCACGTGAAGAGGTGCACCTGGTAACGTCAATACCAGCCGAAATGTACCGCAGCTTGCCACCGGTTCCCCCGGGACAAGTTCCCAACGGAGGATGGCTGCTCTTTTCCTACCTGGCATATGCCGAGCATCTCGCTGCGGAATATGACTTAAATCGCAGAGTGCTTAGTGAGGCTGCAGCAGCAAAGGTCGCGCAGGTGAACGTGCGGTCGACAAAATATCCGTCTAAATTCAGTAAGTCGCTTGCTGCTCACCTGAAGAACCAATTCAACCAAGGTGCGGATGTGCATTGGGGCAGTGATGGGTTCTGCATCGATCTTGCCCTTCACCATCCGCGGCGGGCAGAGGACGTCACCATTGGCGTGATCTGTGACATGTCGCGGTTCACTCAGGCTGAGGACGTTGTTGAGTGGGATGTATTTCGCGGCGCTATAATGGAGGCGGTTGGTTGGAAACTGCATCGGATTTGGACACCACATTTCTTCCGAGACATCGAAGGCCGAACCAATGGCATAATGCAAGGCGTCCACGCGTTCTTGATCGCTGAACCAGCTGAACCAGAGGACCCCATCGAGCCTTCGCTTAACGAGCCCGTGCAATAAGGGGCGGAGTCATGGTTACCGATTCGATAGATTGAGCTCATCAGACATGACATATGTGCGGCACATCACTTGCCACGGTTGCGGTTCAGAACACACCATCGAGGATGCGGCGGTAATTGAAATGCAATGCGAGTGCGGTGAGCGGATAAGCCTGCCCAAGCGGTCGTTTTCTGAGTGGCTGGCAACATCCTGGTCGCTGTCGTTTGCGACGATGCTCGTAAGAGCTACTCGATCGTTCTTCCGTGAGAATTTCGCTGCCCGTTGCCGGCACGGTCACATTTTGAGTGATCCCGCGCCTTGTCCTCACTGCCAAGTGGAGAAGCGGGCCATTGAAGCCGCCAAAGAGCGGATGGTCGCGGAATATGCAGCCTACTTGCCCGAGATCCAGCGGCTTTTGTACGAATATGAGGTGAAAGCCACTACCTGCAGAGGGAGATCCGAACTCGCCCGGGTTCGTCTTCTCGCTCATGAGGGACACAATGCGACCGAGATCCGGCGACTTATGTCTCGACCGGAAGTGCCATCGAGGGTCGCAACGCAAGCTCCACCATTTCCGCCACGGTCGGCGCAACCACCCCCGCCTACGACACGAGAGATATTACTGCCCGGAGAGAAACCGAATGCCCGATCCACCGATGCTGGCTGTGATGCGTGCTGGCGTCGGATGCGATGGTGGGATTTTGAGATCGCTGTCTGCTTGTTATTTGAAAGGAACGGGTACTCGATTCGCAAAGAAGATTGGGGGCCCGATGGAGGCTTGGACGGTGAAATCACCAATCATGCCGGGGGCGCCGCCATCCAGTGCAAACGCTGGGGATCGAAGGAATACGTGGAGCTAAGGGAGGTCCGAGATTTTGTCGGTGCCCTTTTCGGACGCGGGCTGAAACGCGGATTTTTCGTGACGACAGGCGCTTATAGTCGTCCCGCCAAGGATTACGCTGCGAGCCTGAAGGATTTCGAATTAAATCTGCTTACGATCCACGACCTAAAAAGGATGGGGGCTGGCCTTCTACTCACCGACGGCCTTATATCGGAAGCAAAGCAGCGGTGGGGTGTTTCGGAACGTCCGCCGACAGAGATGGTCCAGCAAGGCACGCTCAGACCGAAGCCGTGGCGGCGATACCGGAGGCGTCGATATTGATGTCAGAGGCTTTGATGTGGGCCCCGTCGCCGGTGCAAGCGACGGGTTAACCACAAGCCGTAGCAAGTTGGTGAGTCTTCGACATTTCAGCTCCTGTAGAATTGACTAAACGTAATATAGATTGTGCGAAGTCGCGATTTCTGAAGCTTTCTGACGACACTCTCGGCTATCAAAAACGCTAAAAGACCAAAGTTCATTCTTACGGCGGCGTCAGCATCCGATCTTGTAGATCGAGGGCGCCCGGATTTTGCCGAGCAACCAGAATCGCTACGAGCTCTCGGAAATACTTGGCCTCTTCACTGTTCGAAGCCAATCGTGCAGAGTCATCTCGCCAGCTAGGTCAGCAACTGCGGAAAGAAGCTGCGTGGTCTCCTCGTCTCGCCACCAGTACTCGCTGGCTGATTTGATCACGGGAAGCATGGCCGTAATGCCCCGGATACGATTTAGGTTTCGCTGCGGGTGTCTTCAGCCATGCCAGAACACTTCGAGCTTCCCATTGCTCGGCGACGAGGATGCGCGAACCGTGCCCCCGTAATTGAGGAGCGACGCCAATCATCGCTAATCCCTGGCTTCTGGCGCGAAATGCGATATCACGAGTCGGATTGTTGTACAACCTTGCCCCCGATGTTGAGTATCGCAACAGCTTCCGGGGCATGGTCCTCCAGATTGGGGGCAAATTGCCCTCACCGCCTCAAGAACGGGGGCAACTACACCAACAACCGGGGCAAATCACCTTTGCAACTGATTGGCCCACAGCTGGTTTTGAATCTCTGTTTTGCAGAATTAAGAGAATAGTAGAAGAACTATAGAAGGCGTTACGCGGAGCGTCTCCCCTACCCCACTCCGCCCTGAAGCCATGTAACCCAGGCGTGGAACCCGCCAGCCTTGAGGGCGCGGCGGGCCTTCCTCGCCCATTATCAAGGATACTCAAAGCACTTTGCACGATTGTGCTTGCAAGACTCCCCTCCTCTGCCCCATCGTTGGAAAGTGTGATTGTCGCATCGTGTGACTGTCACACGGTGTAACGTATGCCCTCACAGCGAATCGCCCTAGTCAACGGCAAAGGTGGCGTCGGAAAGACGACCATCGCCTTGCTACTCGCCGCCGGCCTGCAAGAGGCCCGCCAGAACGTCTCGCTCGTCGACGGTGACCCTCAGATGAGCGCCACCACATTCGCACCAAATCTGGGGTTATCGGTTGGCGACAACGGGGATTACGTGATTATCGATACCCCTCCCAATCCGCAGCACCCCGCGACGCTGGAGGCCGTCCGTACGGCCGATCTGGTCATTCTCATAACTACCCCTTCCCCTACCGATCTTGGCGCCACGGCCGCTACCGCCGAGCTAATCAAAGGCGGCCGCTCTGGCAAGACGGTCGTCCTCTTCAATCGCGTCCAGGCATCCAACCGATTTGCCGAGACCCTTCCACAACTGGCCGCGGGCCTCCCCTTCCCTTTTCTCAAGCGTTGCCTTTACCAGCGTACTGCATACCAGGTCGCGCAATTGGAGGGCTGGCGTGCGATGCCGCCGCTCGCCCGCGCCGAAATCATTCAGACGGCGCTGGAGATTTATCACCAGCTCCCCTCGCCATCACTCGGTCACACGAAGTGACTGTCACACGGTGGCGCAGTCCCACACAACAAACGCCCCCGAAGTTGAGGGTTGCTGTCACGCTGTCCTGCCATGTGACGGTTACACTGTCACACAGTCTTACCGTGACACAACACCACGAGACGCGAAGGTCGGTATTCGCAAATACTCTTCTTTTTGGTTGACCTTTACGTCACACCGTCACACAGTTGCACAGAACAACCCGCCCAAACTCATGAAGATTACCTCCAAACAAGCCGATGCTCTCGCCGCCAAGCTCACCACTGCCATGCAGCGTAATACTACTCTGGCAACAGGGAAGGGGAGTACGCAGGCGGCTGGCCCTGTCGCGACGTACACGCCACAGCCCCCAGAGCCTCGTCCGATGGGTGCCCTTATATCTGGTTCGCCGAAACATCCGTCCGGCCGTCGTTCCGGGATACGCCTTAAGGCCGACGATGACGCCAAGATCCGCGAAATCATCCAGGCGGGCTTCGCGTTTCAGGAGAATCTCACGGCGACCGATGCCATTCGTCTTGCACTTCGCGCCTATGGCCCGAAGCATCTGACCCAAGCCGATATCGCACAGATCCGGGCAAAGGACGGACGATCGAACGCCGGCACCAGAGCCGTCGCACCTTAACACCGTGCGACAGTGTGAATGTGTGACAGTCACGCCCACCACTTTTGCGCTCGACTCCGGATGGCAAACCGCCAAAAGTGACCGCATGCAGGACATGCTCACGCCGAGAAACGATCCCCGCTGGGAATGCCAGCACCTCGATTGGTCGGTGACCTTTCCCCGGTCACCGCTCCATCTCTCACACCAACTCCGCGGTAAACGTATGAACAACCAGCTTGAGCTCTTCGAGGATGTGTTCAGCGAGCTCAAGCCGGAAGTCCAAAAGGAGGTCAAAGACAAATCCATCTCCGTTGTGGGATTGCAGCTCACGGTGAGCCAGGCGCGGGCATATGAAGCAGGATTGCGCCTGCTGGCGTGCTCCGGCTATCAATCCAAACGGCTGGTGATCACCCCTCAGGATTGGCTTAGAGCCTATGACCTCCAGCTTCGGGAGACCGCGCGCGGATCCAAACAGGTCAGCGGGCAGGAGCGGTGGGATGCGTTCGCCGCCCTCATCAGCCTCGCGGGTATGCCATGGCTGGTCAGCTACAAAAAGCAGGAGAACGGTCGCTGGTATCTCATTCAGCGGGTGACAACCCTTTGGAAGGTAGAGCTTAAATCGCTGCTGGGAGACGTCAACGTTGGCGACGGCAAGGTCACTCCAGACCGCATTTCGGAAATCGAGAAGATCGCCATTGAGTTCGACGAGGTATGGCTGGATCAACGTGAACAATACTACTTCTACAAGCCAGCACGTCTCTACACCCGAATTGCTCTGACGATGCCCGGAAAAGTACGGCGGCAGCCCCAGCATCTCCACCCATTCCTCGACTGGATCTTTGCCGAAGCCGGCCGGCTGCGCGTGCTCCACAAGAACGAGCCGCCGGAAAAACAGTCCTGGACCATCACGTCGACCTGGATGGACTTGGCCCACCAGTGCCGCATGACCCGTCAGCTTGAGCATCGGAACTACAAGCGCGTCCAGGAGTATCTCTTGGAGGCTGCCCAACTTGCGCAGTCCGCACAGATCATCAGCAGCTACAAGCTTGCGGGCGACCACTTTACGGTCGCCTTCGATCACCGCATCTTTGCCGACCTGGATGAGTATCTCAATCAGCAGCGGGAAAAGCAGCAGCGCCGCCAGGCTCGAAATACCGCGGCGCCCAGGCAGGCGCGCTCCACATTATGGAAAGACCGGTCGCGGTTCTCTCTTTCGGAGATCAACAAGCTCATCACCGAGCACGAAGAGGCGATGAAGGCCATTCGTTCGCGCATCCAATTCAGGTACAACATTCAATTGGCACGGTCCATGCCGGACCGCGACTTCACGCCGGAAGAAGAGGCGCATCTTCAGCACCACAAGGAAGCGATTCAGGAACTCAAGGAGATCAAACTGGGCGTCCGACCGCTGGCAGGGTAGGGAGACAGCAACAAAGCATTATCAACGCGGTAATTTGAGCCCATTTACACGCTCTTGTACGAACAGTTATGGAAAATGCCTCGCCCGCACGATAGGGTAGGGGCTTCTCTCGGAGGCGTAAGACCCATGAGAAACGACATTGTCCCCAACCCCGAAACGCTCTTTGGTGAAAACGCGGACAATCTGCGATCCAGACTTCAGCAGTACACCAATGGCCAGATCACAGCGCTTTCGTTGCAGGTCAGTGCGCGTATTGCTGTCGCTGACGATGCAAGTAAAAACCACTGGGAAATCGTCCATCAGAGCATCGCCAGGGAGCGCAAACGCCGGAACCCGGCCGGCTGATTTACTGCCAAACCTGTCCTTCTCCCGCAGCCCCGATGTCGCCCCCCAGCACGCCGGGGCTGCTCTTTTTACAAACACGAAGACTGCCTTGGGCATTCGGCAGGGATCACGATCCGTTGATGATCTTTTCCATCTGGCCCAGAACGTCGAGAAGGTGCTCAAACGGGGGTGGGCTCGCGAAGAACATCTCCGCCATGCTCTGATAGTCCCGCCGGAGCGTCTCAATTTGTTCCGGTGGAGGCGACAGCTTGAATGTTCCGGGCTTGGCGAGTTCATAGTGGGCAGAAGTCGCTGGGAAAAACAGTGACTTGTGGCGAGCAACCTCGGCGAGCAGCTTTATGTCCTGAATTGCCCGCTTGCCAATCGCCTGTTCGTATAGGCGCGCCAGATCGTAGTAATGCCGCGAACGGCGGTCCGGCACTGCAGCCTTGGCACTCTGGTGCCACGCATGGAGGGCCGTGGCCTTTTCCCAGAAGGTTCGCTCGGCGCCAAGGACGCGTACCTTGCATTTGGCCGCAGTAAATAGCTTTGGAAAATCTTCTGCGATATAGGGGGTCACTTCCGCGTCGATGGCAGGCCAGTGATCGGACCGGCCGCCAAACTCCAGCCGCACCGTTGGTCGGACGTATGCAGAAGCTGCGTTGTCCGCATCACGACGTGGATAAAAGAAGACGAGCGTCTGCTGATCCGGATCATCCGCGGCAAGTTCCAGTTTCCACTTGTTGCTGTTTCCAAGCGCGGCTGTGAAGGAATCGATCAATGCCGGAAGAATGCTTTCCTTGATGGCGGCCCTGCAGGCTTCGGAGAGCTCATCGAGCTTTCGCGCCCGCTGTTTGCGCGTGGGCGCCTTGGCGGGGTCCGAATCCCCGGCAAAGCCCAGCGCCGCGCGATCGAGCGACAGGTCAATATCCTCGGAAAATCGTTCGATGGCGTTGTAAACCTTGGAGAGCGACGTTCCTCCCTTGAAGAGCACCCCTGCCGGCAGCCCATGGAGCGAATAGAGCCTCCGCAGGGTCCAGCAGACCCAAAAATCCTTCTCCAGCAGTCCCGCCCCGATTCTGCGCCGCTCCGACGCGGCCAAGAACGCGTCGTTGCGGTCAGAATCCGAAAGTTTGGCGAAATCATCCATGGGCAAGAGTCTGCGACATCGCCGGTTCTTTGTCGAGTTCTCTGACCGCCGAGGCCACCCAGCCAGGAGCGTAGCGGGCATCACCGCGCAAAGCACGTCGCTGCGCCGGTGTCAGGACCGAACGCAAGGTCGCCAGGGTGCGATCACCCACGGCATCCCTCCCCAAATACCGCAATGCCTGGAAGACCAGCGCACTAGACTTGTGCCGTACATGGAAGTTTCCCGGCGCAACGTGTTTAAGCTGGATATTCAATCGCCCTGAGCGCAAATGCCGGGAACGCCCATCGGTGAGATAGACAGCCTTGGCCGGCACCTGCGTCGACAGCCCAAGCTGATTCGCCGCCGCAGCCCCCGACGGAAGGACCTGGGAACCGGTCTGTCTGGCCAGAGCCGCAGCGACCTGATCGACATCCGGAGGAACCGCTATTCCCAAACGCGGATTAACCCGCGGGACATAATAGAGTCCCCGCCCAACCCGCTGAAGCTGCCCCGCACCCACCATGCGCGAGAGCGCCTGATCCACGGCCGCCCTGAAGCCCAAATCCGCGAAATCCTTGGGCGTGTGGACACTGCCCGCATCGGCTGTGCGAAGACGTTTAAGAATGCGCTGGTGGAGGGAAAGCATGGAATTCTCCTGTCAGATATTACTATACGTATTTCTGACATAAAGGCAAATGGAATATCGACATTTATGACTCTAGAATTAAGGCAATTCCAAGGCCTCCCCGGCCAGCGTCTTAAAGTTCAGGTCACCCTTGGCGTTTTGTTTCCCAACGACGGCCACGAAGCCGTCGCCGAAGATGCCTTCCCATTGCCTGAGATCGTCGCGAGATTCCCTCCGCAGCTGCGATGTGTACAGCAGCCAATTCTTTCGATCGCTGAAGTAGACCACGAAGTGAAACGACCTCAGTTTGGCACCCGCGAACAGAGCCTTCTTTGCTTCGTCAACATTTATGTACGGAATCCCCTTGTCTCGAAGATAACGTTCGACGATTTCACGCAACGAGCGCTTGGCTTTCGTTGGAGTCGAGACAGTGTTGCGAACGTGTTCCGCAGCAGAAGAATCTGTTCTTCGCGCATGCGCTTTCGTCTTCTCCGGCGTGGGCTGCGCTGCATTTGTGGCTTCGGACGTTGCCGGCTCGGCAGGCTGATCCTCGTACACCCATCCAAAGGGAAGTTGTCCAAGACGTGTTGCGGTGCGTTCGTCGCGCGACGGAGGCATAACTACGAAATCTAAGAATCAACGAAATGAAGGCAAGCAGCATTTACTAACGCATAAAATACTGGATAATCATATCTGTGCGTTTCGGGGGTAATTTGTGATTCGATAGGAGTTATTTGTGCCGAACATTCTGCCGTCGCTCAACGAGCACATTCGTAAGCAGGCCCGCCGCGACCTCAAGCCACTGATCTCGGAAGGCAAGAAGCGGACGACCGAACATCGCCGTAGTATCGCGGCCCTCAAACGCGAGGTGGCGCAATTGCGTCGGGATTTGGCGGCGATCAAGAAACATTTGCCCGAAGCGCCCAAGGAAGTCGCTGGGGAGGTATTGCAGAAATCCCGATTGAGAATTGATGGCCTGAAGACGCATCGTGCGAAGCTTGGGTTGTCGGCGAAGGATTACGGCAAATTGATGGGCGTCTCGGGTCTTACGATTTACAACTGGGAAGGCGGCAAATCCAAGCCTCGGCGCAGCCAACTTCCGAACATTGTCGCTGTTCGGGGTATCGGAAAACGCGAAGCACTAGAACGCCTGAAAAACGCCAAATAGTCCGACTTGAACGGAGTGGTTTTTCCCAATTAATTCCGGCTTGCGTTTATCCCAGCCTGACGCATAGGTTTTAAGGGTTGCCGGAACCCTATGGATTCTCCTTCCGATGCCCCGACGCCGGCGGCTCCTCAGCCGCGCGGGAAATCCTTCGATCTCTATTCCGAAATCACCAGGCAGATCACCGCGATGCTCGAAAAGGGCGTGGTGCCGTGGCGTTCGCCAATCCTCGGGCGAACCACAACTGGCCATCCGAAAAATCTCAATACCGGTAAACCCTATCGGGGCGTGAATGTGTTTCTGCTGGCGTTTACGGCCTACATGAAGGGTTACGAGTCAGCTTTTTGGCTCAGCTACGATCAGGCTCGGGGGCGGGGTGGGGTGGTTCGCAAGGGAGAGAAGTCATCCATGGTTATCTTCTGGAAGCCCCTTGAGGTGACAGATGAAGAGACCAAGGAAAGGAAAACAACCTTCGTGCTGCGCTACTACAACGTCTTCAATGTGGACCAGTGTGACGGGATCGAAAAGCCCGACGTGCCGAGATTCACGCCCAGTGAGGTAAAGCCAATCGAGGCAGCAGAGCGCATCATCAAAGACTATGTCGATGGGCCAGTCATCGAACACGGCGGCTCCCAGGCTTACTATCGACCCATCGAAGACAAGATCCGCATCCCCGCACCGGAGCGATTTCAGAACACGGAACTATATTTCGCGACTCTTCTGCATGAGACATCCCACTCCACGGGACACTCCAAGCGACTGAACCGCAAACTCGACAAAGAATTGCGGCCCTTCGGGTCACCGGACTACGGCAAAGAAGAATTGATAGCCGAGATGTCCGCGGCATTCCTGTGCGGAGAAGCAGGGATTGTGCCGGCGGTTGTGGAGAATCAGGCCGCCTACATCAGCGGCTGGCTGGGCCAGCTCAAATCAGACAAGAAACTGGTGATTCAGGCGGCAGGCGCCGCCGCACGGTCGGCGGACTGGATTTTGGGCAGACGCAATCAAGGCGGCGCCGAAGGGCAGGGGAGCTCTCCGGATACACCGGGCGGTCAGGATCTACCGCCGGAGCCTGAGAGCCGCGTGAGCATTTCAGCCTCGTCGCTCCGTGAACAGGCCCTGCGCGACGCAGCACAGGAATACATCCGCCGGGGATATGCGCCAATTCCCGTTCCTGCTGGCCAGAAGGGTCCTGATTTCAAAGAATGGCAGAATTTGCGTTTGAAGACAGACGATTTGGCGGAAGCGTTTCGGGGTGATGGCAACATCGGTCTGCTGCTCGGTGCACCCAGCGGCAATCTGGTCGACGTGGATCTCGATTCGCCCGAAGCACGGCAATTGGCTGACGCGCTCTTGCCCCCCACACCTGTCGTCACCGGCCGGCCGAGTTCGCCGAGATCGCACCGCTGGTACATCTGCCCCGGGCTTTCGACCACTCAGCGGCGTGACCCGCTGACACGCAAAAGCATCATCGAGGCCAGAAGCACAGGGGGACAGACCCTTGTCGGCCCGAGCATTCACCCCTCCGGTGAGCCCTACGACCTTCTCATCGGCGAGCCGGCGCACATTGAGGCCGAAGCCCTTCTGACGGCCGTCAACAAGCTTGCCGACGACGTCCTCATAGGTCGTTACGGCGTGATCCCCGAGCGGCCTCAACCGCCTGTAATCTTTGAACCGCATACTCCGCCGGATATCGATCGCGATAGGCTCCTTCACCGGGCATCTGCCTATTTGGGCGCCATGCCGCCAGCCGTCAGCGGCCAGGGGGGGCACAATGCCATCTATGCGGCCGCCACCGCATTGGTGCACGGGTTTGGCCTCACCGACACCGAAGCAATGGAACTGCTGCAGAACGAATACAACCCACGTTGCCAGCCGCCTTGGTCCGTGAAGGAATTGCTCCATAAGGTGACCGACGCCTTCAAACGGCCGCATGAGCGCCAACGTGGGTGGCTCCTCGCAACACAGTAACCCCATGACTTCGCCCTTCGACAGACGAAAACTCAACGTGGACGGCGCCGCCTATCTCTTTAATGGAGGTTCGTCCCCGTACCGCATTGTCGCGGTGAGCACGACCGGATGCGTGGCCGTACAGGTCAGCGACGATGATGTGAGTATCCTTTACTGGTGGTACCGCAGCACCGGCAAGGAGCCCATCGTCATTGAAGCCGTTCCCTGGATTCGGGTCTGGGCATGCCGCTCACCCCGAGATACGCAGCCAGCGGGATACATCACCCGTCTGCACTGCAACGAGTGCGAGCTTACCGATTTGCACGTGGATCCGCTGGTGCATCTTGCCCATCTCCGATGCCGGCATAATCACCTGCAGCGATTGACCTGCGCCGGGCTCACACGCCTTCGGACGCTTGACTGCTCCGGGAACCATCTCACGTCCCTCGAAATTGCCAACTGCCCCGGTCTGGAACGCTTGAATGTTGGGGGTAATCCGGGCTTGCGCTCCACCGCCGATGAATTGCGCGCCGTCGCCCGAGGAGAATCATCCCCGCGGCTTCGCAAGACGCTCACCGCGAGGAGTCTTTTCGATCTGTAGGGGCCAAACAATTTATGAATCATGAGTCAGACGACAACCGTAGCACCCCCGCGCCACAGCAGAGCCCGGCCTCTTCCGTCTCGCCGTGTGACGGTTGTGGGCTTTGCTGCCAGCATCTTTTGGTAGAGGCCAACGCTGTTGATGTGTTGCGCGAGCCTCGAATCGAAGCGGAGCGACCGCTCGGCAAGAGGGCGGTCAGTCTATCCCTTCTCGACGCATGCTGGATCCTGGCCGGTCCTGGCCCTTGTCCGTTTCTGAATGCCGAGAAGCGCTGTGACATTTATGCGACCCGCCCGGGGACATGCGTTGCATTTGTGCCCGGCTCCCAGCAGTGCCAACGACTTCGTGGTGAGCATGGTCTTCCGAAGCTCGCAACGCCATCGTCGCTTAACACCGTTCTTGCCGAGATCATGCAAGAGTCGATCCAGCGAGAGGCGGAAGAACTTGAGTTCGAATAGCGAAAGAGCGACATGCACATGGCGGCACCAATCCGCCATGTGCAGTGACTTCAAGCCGTGGGCAAACACATCGCTTCGCACTATTTGCTGATCGACGGCCTCTTGCGCTTTGCCTCCTGCGGCTTCTTGGAAGCCACGTGCTTCGGCCCGCCCTTCGATTGTGGGCGAGCCTTCGTGGCGCCTCCCCCTTCGTGGTGGTCGATGCCGTTTGTCATGACGTTACCTTTCTCCGCGACCTAATCCAACAACTGGCCCAGGCGCGATCGATACTTCATCAGCGCGTCTCGCGAACCGATGAAGAGCACGGCACAAAGGATCAGCGTTCCCAGGTCGGTGCCAGGCCCCAGGAATCGCGACGTTTCGGCAAATCGCCAAATGGAATACGACCATGCCAGGGCCACGAGCGCCCCGGCGTAGAACTGATAGAAGACATAGTGGTTTTGGACGAGGTAGTTGAATGCGTCGAGGTTGTCGCCCATCTTGTGGAAATTCGATTTGGCCTTGGGTACGCCAGTCCAACGGTGAATGTGGTCGATGAGCAGCCAGCGCACGCAGTTCACGATCATTCCCACCCCAAGGGCGGCGATCAGAATGTACACGGGAGGTCCCAAGCCTGGATCGGCGTGATCGACCGGCTGCAGCCACTGTCCTACCATGGGAACGAATGGCGGAAGGCCTGTCAGCCCAATGAAGCCGGGAATTATGTAGGCGATGAGAATGCCGAAATGCTTGGGAAGGGTGTCCATGGACGGTAGAAGCGTTGCGTCTCACGAAGACCATGAATTGTGAAGGCAGGAGTGTCAAAACAAATCACCGGCACCAAAACTTGGTCATTCCGCTGCGCTCCCGCAATAGGAGCGCACTTGCAGCATGATAGCTTGCTCCCGTAATGGGTTCAAGAACCATTCATACTCTTCGGTATCGCCGTTTTAGCGCGATGCTTCGCGCTTGGCGTACTGCCGCCGGTCTTACACAAAGGGAGCTGGGCGCAAGGCTTAAAAAGCCCGCATCTTACGTGCACAAGTGTGAGGTTTCAGAGCGAAAGGTGGATCCTTTGGAACTCTTGGATTGGTGGGAGGCGTGCGGGATAAAGCCAGCCGAAGGCCTGAGCCAAGTAATTACTGAACGTCGGCGTCGGTAGTCTCCCTGACAAACGAAACTGACCGCATTTTTCGCTGTTGCCGTCCGCGCTGAGATTTAGGGCAACAACGCCACGCCGCGCGTGAAATAGTGCCGGAAGCCGGAGGCGGAGCCTCCGCGCTCCGTGTTTTTTGGACTGTGATTCATCCTTTTCTGCATGGCCCACTCGGTTTTGTTCTTGTCGCCCTCACGGGCCCGTCTTTCGGCAGGGGGCACAGACAGGCGGTACCTGTGGAGCCCCCGCCGCCGCCCTGCCTCGCGGGCCTTTCTCGTGAAGGGCGACACTCCAAAACCGAGCAGCAAACGCTGCAGAAAAACAATATGAATACAGATCCAAAAAACCAAGAACGCGTTCAGGGACTCCAGCTCCATCCCGAGCAGACTGTCCCGAACACCAACCCCACGCTCAACGACGGACGGGCCAATTCCCACACCGGACAGACTTCCGTCCATGAGGAAATCACAGCGCAAATTGTGGAGATGCTGGAGGCAGGCGTTGCGCCGTGGCGTTCCGCCATTCTCGGCGCGCCCGGCGAGCCGCAGAACTTCGAGAGCAGAAAACCCTACCGAGGCGTGAACAATTTCCTGTTGAGCTTCAAAGCCTTCAAATGCGGTTTTTGCTCTCCCTACTGGCTAACGTTCCGGCAAGCCCTGGCGCACGGCGGCAATGTCCGCCAGGGTGAGAAAGGCTCCCTCGTCATCTTCTGGAAACAAAGGGAACTGCGTGACGAAGATTCAGACGAGCCCGTAACCGTTCGCGTGTTGCGGCATTATTACGTGTTCAATCTCGAACAGTGCGAGGGGATCTTACTGCCGACCAGCGAGCAACCGCCGGAGATTCCCTTTCATCCCATCGCCGAAGCGCAGCGCATCGTCGCCAGCTATTCCCAGGGCCCGGCCATCGAGCACAAGGGCTTTTACGCCTATTACCGACCGGCGACCGACACCGTCCGCATCCCCGAGCCGGCGCGGTTCACCTCGGAAAGCGAGTTTTTCGCAACCTTGTTTCATGAGCTCGCGCATTCCACCGGCCACAGCCGCCGCCTGAATCGCAAACTGGACACCGAGCCGCAGCCTTTCGGCGCCATCGAATATGGTAAGGAGGAGCTCATTGCGGAAATGGCAGCCGCGTTTCTCTGCCGCCGTGCTGGCATCAGCCCCGCCGTCATTGAAAACCAGGCCGCCTATATTCAAGGCTGGCTCAAGCAGATTCGTCAGGACAAGAAGCTTGTCATCACCGCCGCCAGTGCAGCCCAGAAAGCCGCGGACTGGATTCTCGGCGAAACCCCCAGCGCTTCAAACCTCGACGCCTAACGCATATGTCGTTCAACAAATACCAAGCTATGACCGCTCAAGCCGCTGCGCTTTTACGGCGTAGTTCCTTCCGTTCAACGTTGGCATTGACACCATCACAAAATCGAAGGGAGAATCACAAATATGAAACATCAACCCTCGTCCGAGAAGGCATTCATTGATTGCCTTTGGCACGCCAACCAAATAGTCATTCTGGAGGAATGGCTTCACGCGGAGTTGAAGTGGAAGCTTGCGCAGGTAAACAAGGCAAAGAAAGTCGAACTTTCGCTGGCGCTCAGTGCCGACCTTCGGCGTGTCCGCGAACACCTCAAACGTGCGTTCCGAAAGTTGACCCGCATCCGACTGGAAAGATTGGAACAGGTCTTGGCGGTGGAATCATGCAACGATGAACTGTCTGGAGACCGTCTGCGCCGGCTGGAGAACGTTCTGACATGGCCGGAGGGTTCGCGACTATCCTAACGCGTGGGTACCGCCCGCCCCCGGCTTGGCTTGGGGGCGGGTTTTTGTTGCGTTGGCATTTTTTACACGCCCCCGCTTTGCGGGGCGCGCACAGCGTCGTTCGCATATCCCAGGGGCGGACTGCCGGGACGGGGCCCGGGCGGGGAGGGGAGAATCGCTTGGGGAACAGCACCAACTCGCCCGAATTGCCAATGGGTCGGGAAAAACACGCGGACGGTGAATCTCTCCCATGTCCCGCATCCATCATCCTTGATTTTCCACTTCCAACCTATCCGTATTTCGTCTTTACCCCACCCATCCGCAGCAATACCTGCAACAGACATTCACCCAAGATTTGACCCTGGATTGCCTCGTCATTGATTAAATGGGCATGAACAGCCGTTTGCGACCACAGACGTCTTCCCTAAGCATGCGCTTAGGACTCGTTCGAACGCGTTCGAACGCTACCAAGACCACATGAGCCTACCACCGTCAACGCTTCTCAATTAATGTTCTTGTTTCGCCTGTGATCTAAATCAAACCATTGCGTTGAGAGGACGCTGGCGCGAAGAAGAAACGGACGTCAAGTTGAATAAATGACTGGATGGGTCTTGATCGTCAGCGGCGAACGCAGCGCCTGCCCACAAACCTCAGAAGCGGCCTCACACCTGGAATGGCGTCGAAATGCAATCCGTGCGACGATTTGACTGGTCGGATTCACCCTTCAGGAGTAAAACCGCGGCACCGAGTTGTTGGTCATCAAATTGCTTCGCGTGGCGACGTCCAACCGGACTACATCCGCCCACGCCATCATCCGCAATGAATTCGTCGCCGCCCTCGCCGATGCCGTCTTCATCCCGCACGCCTCCCCCGGCGGAAAGTCGGAATCAATCTGGAACCTTGTGGTGGCTCGGCATCAACCTTTGTACACTTTCGACGATCCAGAAAACGGTGATGCTCCAAGGCCCGGTGGGCATCCCTACTCCCTGGCGGCAATTAGGAAATTGGCGAAGGTCTAGGTGCTTTGAAGAATGTCAGCACCACCCCCACGACCAGAAAGGCAAATGATGGCTGACACGAATGATCACGAGGCCGTGCGGCATGAGGTCTTAGCCGACAATACCGCGCAAGACATCCTGAAAGACCTCACAAAATTGGTGAACGGTGAGAAGCGATTTCGCAATCGGTGGATTTGGGAACTCATGCAGAACGCTCGCGACGCGGCACCTGCCGGGGGCGTTACCATCGAAATTCAGCGCACCTCCGAAACAATGATCTTTCGCCACAATGGGATGCCCTTCACTCGAAAGGGGATCACCCACCTGATTTATCATGGTTCAACGAAGCAGGGCCAAGACGACGCCGTTGGACAATATGGTACGGGATTTATTGCGACTCACCTCATTTCCAGGCACATAACAGTCAAGGGTTGTCTGGATACTGGAGAACACTTCACGTTTCCCTTGGATCGAAGTGGCGACTCGGCAAACGACCTAAAGTCCGCGATGGATAAATCATGGGAGGGCTATGTAGCTTCCCTCGCCTCGCCAGGCGGCCCCGGTGCCGGCGAATTTACAACTGAGTTCGTCTACCCCTTGAGCGACCACGCTTGTCAGGTCGTTGATTCGGGAATTCAGGACCTAAGGGCAAACGCCGGATTCGTGCTGGCGTTCAACGACCGGATCGCGGCTGTAATAATCGAAGCGGATGGCCGAAAGATATTCGCGAAGAAGGTCGCGACCGTCGCCGTCACGGAGAACTTAAACCGCGTGACCATCTCATTCTCAAATACTCAGAAACCCATCGACAGTGCTTCCATTGCCGTACTGCGTGACGGCGACGTTTGCGTCGCAACAGAGCTTCGCGAGCGCGACTCAAAGTGGACCACAGGCACTGATCGTCCCACACCACGGATCTTCGTCGCGTTCCCATTAACGGGCACGGAAGACTTCTGCTTGCCGGTTGTCGTCAATAGTGTGAAGTTCGACCCTCGGGAGGAGCGTGACAGCCTCAATCTAAATGGCACAAGTGCGGCCAACAAACAGAATATGGCACTCATGGAGGCTGCATGCACGCTAGTGCCGCGCCTTGCGGAATTGGCAGGAACGCAGGGGTGGCTCGGCGTTGCGTCCCTGGCTCGAATACCGGAGTTTAAGGAACGTGAATGGCTCGACCAAGCCTGGATCAAAGATGCAGTTGATAAGAACATCATTGCCACGATCCGAGCAACCAAGATGTTGTCGACTAAGGCGGGAACCTTATTGGCGCCGAAAGACGCGAGGATTCCCGTTGCCACGTCAGGAATTGAGTCCAAGGAAATATGGGAGTTGGCCACCAAGTGGAATACTTTGGCGGAGAAACTTCCGATAGAAGAGGAAGTATCTGCCTGGGAAGCTAACGTTGTGAGCTGGATGAGATTTACTGGACGGGCCACAGCGGCTTTTCCGGAGAGCCTTGAACTGCTAACGCTATGTTCGATGGCGGCTAATTCCTCCAATTTGTCGAAGCTGAAGGAATCATTGACTGAGGGAGCCGATTCGCTGCGATGGATCAACAATCTACACAGTCTTCTGGCGCGTGCTGGTCAAATGAAGGCCTTTGACGAGATGCGGATTTTGCCTGACCAGAACGGAATATTCCGTACACGACGAGAGCTGCGACGTGATGATGATGTGGATGAAGTTCTAAAGGGCATCGCGGAAGAATTGGGTGTTGCAGTTCGCTCCGTGCTACTCGATGGCCGTATAAAGTTACCTGAACTCCTCAAGTTGCTGGATTCGAAGAATACGGAGCAGGTTCTCGGCGAAGCACTTCAAAAGCTCAAGGAGTACGCCAAAAACGAGCCGAATAGCGACCGATTTCGAGCTGGGAGTATTTCCCTTTTTTCCTGGCTCATTAGTCAAAAGCTAACAGACAATTTGGACGGCTTTCCAGTGCTTGCTTCAACTGAGGACCAGGAGGTTGCTGCCCTTTGTTTTCTGAAGCGCCTTCCGACCACCGACGAGAAAATGCCGCTCATGCCTGTGGCGCAGTGGCCAGACATAGTGCGGACACATAGAGATCTTTTTCCCAAGCATTCAATTATCAATGATGCTTACGCGATTACTGTGGACGATTGGAAGCTTCTTGCCGACCAGGGCTATGTTCGACACAGTCCGCTCTTCATCTCGCGTCAACATCTTGAAACGTTTGTTCCTGATGAACCGCTACCTGAGAAGGACGATAAGGGAAAGAAGCTCAGGCACCGTACCAATGAACCTGTAGATATCTCGGCATTGGCTTTCTTCGGCGACGACAGCACGGGCTTGGACGCTGTCAGGAGTAAGGTCCGTGCCGCGAATCTCCTCAGATTTTTGGTCGGCTGGGTACTATTGCAAGATGCTTCGACTTTCGATGAACTCGAAGTTGCTTGTGAATGCGGAGGGACGCATCGTTACTACCGCGCCTCATGGCTCATCCCGCTGTCGAATCGCAAATGGGTGTCGATCGGTGACGGGAAGAGAGAAGTCGCCTCGGCAGAATCCATTTCTCAACTTGTCCGAGAATACCCGGATCTTCGTGAATTACTTACGGATGGATGGGGCGCGAAGTTGTTGGAGGCACTTAAAATTAGCATTGCGGACCTAATGCTCCGAAGCGTCGCGGAGAAGGAGTCCGATCGCATTGCCTACATCGGCACAATGTCAGAAATAGTCAGAGTCTCGGGTAACGATCCAGAGAAAGCACGACAAATCGTGGCGGAATTGAGCCGATCAAAAGAGCTTGTCGAGGAGATTCTGGAACACAAGCAGCGCCGTGAAAAAGTCCAACGTAACAAGGACTTCGGAGCGGCCATTGAAATAATGCTCAGCGAGGCGCTTAAAAATAGTGGCCTCAAAGTGGAACGAACAGGCGTTGGCTCCGACTTCAAAGTCACGGCACCGGACGTTGAAGAGGAGAACGATGTATTGGAAGATGGTCGGGAGGTCCTTTTCAAAATTACCGGTGACCTTAATTCCTTCCTGATTGAGGTCAAGGCGACGACGGTTGCTTCGGCGCGCATGACGGTGACGCAAGCGAGAACTGCGGTAGGGCAACCAGACCGTTTTATTCTTTGTATGATTCTGGTTGATGGACCGGACAGCACAATTGATTCAATACGCCACAATAGCCGTTTCATAGCTGATATCGGTGTCCGCCTTGAGCCGGCATGGCGCGAATACTCAAAAATTGAGAGTGCAAAGCGATCGGGCACGCGCCCGTTTGAGGGAATTGAGCTTGTAATGACGGAAAATCAGACGCGCTTTGCTGTAGACAAATCTGTATGGCTGACAGGGCTAACATTCGCGGAGGCCATTGGCTTGTTTTTGCGAAAATGACTTCTGCATACACGTTCACTCGAATTTGAATTCGTCGCCGCCCACACCCATGCCGGTCCTCATCCCTCGTCATCCTTCAACATCCCCGCCATCGGAGCACGAAGAACTCGATTCATCATAAACACGAACAAACAATTGTGCCGTCCCCCTAGCCCGAACCAGAATTGTGAATTGTGGTGAAAGAACGAGAGTTCTTTGTGTTAATATTACACAATATACTGTAAATACATAATTTACATTAATCCTCTGGCCTTCCATTCGAAATGGAGTTGACTTTCAACTCAACGTTGACGATAATATCAACATGGCGACGTTCGGTGAGATCCTCCGCGAGCGCAGACGACTGGCTGGAATCAGCCAGCGAGACCTTGCAACCAAAATCGGCGTTGATTTTTCTTACATCAGCAAATTGGAGAATGGCCGACTGCCTCCGCCCGCCGTGGAAACAGCCGGTAGAATCGCTACCGCCCTGAACTGTCCTGTCGAAGAGCTGCTCTCAGCAGCCGGGAAGTTTCCCACTGGCGTTGAAAGTGCCATAGCATCTGAGCCGGCTGCGCTGCGATTTTTGCAGAAAGCCATCGACCTGGATCTCACTCAGGCGGAGTGGGAGCGCATGCTCTCACGGTTGGACAATCTTCGCGACCACGCGGAGGGTTGATTTCATGAGGCAGACTTACTCTTATTCCAAGCGCGAAGCGTTGGAGTCGTGCGCTCGCCGATATTTCTACGAGTACTATGCGTCCGCGAAGGCGGTGCCATTTGACGGAGAACGGAAGGCACTCGTTCGATCGATGAAGGCGCTGACCAATCGTCACATGCTTGCGGGTAACATTCTGCATGGTTTGATCGATCTAAGACTTCGTCGCGGCGCTGGTTGGGCGGCGCCGTGGTTCACGCAAAAGGCCGTCGAGCGGTTTGATACCGCAGTCGCGTTCTCCAAACATCCGGAACAATTTGTTGGAGATAGACGATTCACTCCGCAAATCCTCAGCGAGATCGCATACGAAGAAGGCGATGCAGATTCTCTCCTCCTGCAATCGCGAACCCGGCTAGTGACAGCCATGCAGACTTTTCTTGGCAATCCCGTCATTCAAGCAGTCTATCAACCCATTACGGCGGGCGAACACGATATTGAGGCCAAAGTTAAGGATTTGCGACTTGCCGATTTTTCCATCGACGGGAAAGTCGATCTGCTCGGTCGTGATAACGACGGAATTCAAATCGTTGACTGGAAAATCGGCGAGGCGGATTCTTTTGATGATAGCCTCCAGTTGTTTATTTATGGATTGTGGCTGGGATGCAAATATGCGGAGCCACCAAACCGAATTCGTTCCCGAAAGGTTTTCCTCACTGGCCCGACTGTCAGCCAACCGGTTGTATTAAATGACTCCATGATGCGACGCGGCAAGGCAAGAATTGTTCAGGATATTGAATTGATGCAGGAACTTGATCCCTACGGTCGTCAAGGGAATGAGGAGGCGTTTACGCCATGCGCACATCCAAACGTATGCCGTCAGTGCAGTTTTCGCGGGGTTTGTTCGGCGGGTTCGTCGACGACCAAGTCGAAACTAACATCCGTGTCGTTGCCGCTCCTGCAAATGGCCAGTTGATGGCTCGCCGACTCGTCATTGAATCGGCGATTCAGGAGGAAGATGTGCAGCAGGCTGTATGTAGTGCGCTTCGAACGAGGCACAAACTGCTGGCGGTACCACGACCCCGAGTTTCAAATGAGTTGCTGTTGATATCGGACCTACTCTTTCAGCCGGTCATCGTTAACGTTGCCCAATTCCAAGCCAAGGTCTCTGACTGTGGCGAGACCCAGGTGCTGCGCTTTGACTGCGAACCTGATACGAAGGTGATTGCGGAGCTGCTGGAAAAGGCGATGGTAAGGGAGTTCGAGCAGGACAGTGCTTATTGGCGGGTCAATACGTCCGCCAGGTTTTGGTATGCGTCGCAGGCGGCAAATGCCGTGGATGGGATCGAGGCGATCCGCCGCCTTTCATTCGCCGTCACGCCACTTCCGGATTGCAACTTGGGAATAGCCCTGGACGTTGGGTACCTGTTTCGCTCGGCCTGGAATATTGCTGACTTCTTTGACGGATCGGTTGGTTCGTCCGAACAGGAATCACGGCGCAAGAGATTTAACCGCTTACGATCACGTGATGCAGGGCGTAAAGGAACGCTGCTGTATGACACGGGCAGTTTGCAGGTGATGACTTGCTATTTTGAACGATTCGCGACCGGGGCCACTTGCGGCACCGTTCCCGGAATTGAAGGCGCCAAATCATTATTCGAGTATTGCCACCGCAAATACCCCGATCGCGCCATTCGCCCCGAAGACCCAGTGGCTTTCGTGCGATTCAAAGGTATCAGACAGGCCGTACCAGTGCCGGCCAAATGGTTGCGATTACGTATTAGCCTCAGTCGAGAGCAGATGCCCAGATCCATGCGCCAGGCGATCGCGATGTCACCCACACAGCGCAGATCGGCGGCCATTGCGAATTGGGAGCCCTTCGGCCCGCGAGCGGTCGCGGCGTTGGGTCTGCGCGATGAGAGGAAACTTTGGACCCCATCGACTGGCAATCGTGAGCGTCTGGTTTGTCCTAAGCTTTTGTTCGGCCAAGGGAGGGAGGTCTCACCCCCATCGCAGCCAACGCGAGAAGAATATCAACGCTACTTCCGCGAGCGCTCGGCAAAGTTACGTAACGGCGGTGCGTTTCGGTTTGAACCAAATGCTGACCGGACAATACATGTCGTCACACCGCACTGGGATGATGCCATTGAACGGCAGTTTACGCGGGATTTGCAGGCAAGCCTATCTGATGTGACGGGCCTGAACTTTCGTTTACAGAGCATTCGAGCGGACACGCCCGAAGAAACCGTGGAACGGCTTCGCCAATGCACACGCGGCACGGCCGTTATTGTTTTTGACCCCACAACCACAGATCAGGCCGCGTACAGCTTGTTGTCGTACGAGCTCAAGCACTGGACCATCAAGCGTCTTTTGAGGCGTACGGTGGAATCCCGGTGGGCAGAGATGCAGCGAGCGAATGGCGATCCGAGAGTCCAGCGCAATTGGAAGAATGCCATCGACCTTTCGGCACTGGACGTTCTTGATTTAATGGGAACAACGCTTTGGCGACTGGATGAATTCGGCTATGACGCATGTTTTGCCATCGACGTAGGGCAGGACCGCCGGCATTACGCGATATCCATGCTCATATGCCGCGACATCGCTCAAGATACGTCGTTCATGCGCGTTAGCCGGTGGTGGCACAAGGCGGACCATCAACATGAAGGAATCAACGCCGAGATTCTCGCAAAATCTTTTGCCGATGTGTCAGTGATTTGCCAGAATCGCGCCATCAGTCCACTTAAATCAATCCTTGTGTTGCGGGATGGCCACCAAATCGGAAATGAAATCGCAGGGATCCGCAAAGGTTTGGAACATTGGACTAAAGCGGGTTTGTTGCAGCAGGGAGGGCTTGTGGATGTCGTGGATGTTCAAAAGCATTCCCAGCGCGGCGTGAGATTATGGAATCCTTGCGGAGAAGGCGCACAGAACGTGCTTGAGGGCCAAGCCATTTATCCCAACAAGAACACCGCTATCGTTTGCTCTACAGGCGCTGCATCGTTGTCGGCAGATATGACCGCGGACCCTTGCGTTTTAATCTGTCAAGACGGCACCAATATCCGCCAAGCAACCCGGGCATTTTATGCATTGGCGCAACTCAACTATTCCACACCGTCCAAAGCACATCGGTTGGCGCAGCCGTTGCGGGAGGTTGACGCCATTTTGGAGGACTGCCAAATGCGGAACATGCGGGGAATCCGCTAATGTTCCAACCGCCTATCCCAAGGAGATCGAATATGAGCAGTGAATGGCTTGATATTCAGAATTTTGTTAGCGACCAAGAGGCATTGCGTGCCATCAACGATTTGACTATTGCCACACATTTGTCCATGGCCCAGGTGCCCGACGACGACCGTGTCAACAAAGCAGAGCAGGCCAGAAAATACCTTCGTCGGTTCCTCTCAGAGCTGGATCACGTGCTGCAAGCGAGGCGTGACGAGGCTGTTGCTCCGGGTGTGGATCCGCGCATGCAAGAATTGGCCGAATCCTTCGAACTTGCGCGACGCGACACGTCCCATGAGCGGTCAATCTTGCTGAAAACCGGACCCGCCGACGCCATGAATCTTTTGGACGCTAGTGATCCGCCCGCGAAGCGAGAACTCTTGCGTTCAATGGACGAGTTGCGTGAGCTGATTACGCAGCACCAACAGGCAAATACCTCGGCGATCCTTGAGGACTTTTGATGCGGCGAATGCTCGAAGATTCGAATCTGGACCTAGTGCGCCAGAGCAGGCTTCTCATCGATTTGATTGACCAGGCTCTCTCAGCCCCTCTGCTGGCTCCATACCGCCAGCGAGTGCGGGATTTGTGCGCACAGATGGCCGCGGATGCTCAACGGAATTTAGACGATCTCAAACACGATCTACCCAGCACATTTGAGGCAATCCTGAGCAACACCCAGGCCGTTGCTAGCTACCTTGACATTGTGGGCAGTCGCTTCACCGGACCGATTCTGCGAGGCCGCGTCGATGATGATGTGATGCTCGCGGTTCTACAATGGCTCCACTCCACCCATGCCATGACAAAATCGCATCCGTTTGCTTTCGGCGATGGCGGCTTTTCCGTCTATCATGACCTCAAATTCCCAACGATTTACTTCCTTCCCGCCTCACGGCAGTTGACACTCCTGTATGTGCCGCTGTTCTTTCACGAGTATGGCCATGTTCTCTACCGATTCCACAAGCCAGAGATGGACGACCTCGTAAAGGAATTTCAGCAAGTAGTTTCCGCGCATGCGGCGCCGGCCACGATTCGTGAGCGAGGTACAGGTGGGCAGGACGACGATTTCCGAGCCAAGTTGGTATTGGCGTGGTACCCATGGGCGCAGGAGTTCTTTTGTGATGCGATCGGCCTTACTATCGGTGGAGCGGCGTACCTGCAAGCTTTTTCGCACTATCTCCGTCTGCGCTCGAAGGAGCAGTATTATCGCCCACGTAAGGCACAATTGGAGAGTCGCCATCCGGTAACTCTTCTGCGTGTTCGCATGTTGGCGGACCGCGCCCGCAAACTTGGGCTCACATCACTGGCGGATTCCGTTGAATCCGCATGGATATCGTGCGCCAAGTTGATGCGCATCACCGAGGATTATGAGGGCACATGGAGCGACGATTTCTTGGTTCCGCTTCGAAAAACGCTCGACGACATGATCGAAGAAGCCAATCCGGTCACTTCGGAGATGCTTCGGCCTACCGTCGCGGCAAGTCCGGTGCACTTGTGTAACGCGGCGTGGGAAGAATTTGAACGATCGCAGGCGAACTACGCGGCATGGGAAACACAGATGGTGGGACAGATTCGGCGGAATATAGCGTCCGGCGATCCGTGGGTGACGGCAGCGACTTCGGGATGAATTTCCTCTTGTCGGCACGAGCTCACGGCGTATGCGGGCTTAAAGGTGTTTTGTGGAATTTGAGACGAAGAACGGGCTCCTAATCCCGAAAAGAGCCTTGGCACCCATCTACGTGTTTGTCGATGAAACCTATTTCTTACGAGAGAGCGGCTTCGTGCAGGCAGCGGTGCCTGTTCCGTACAACGTGTATTCTGACAACCTCATTCCCCTCTGCAAGCAATTGCTGACGCAATTGGGCAAGGAAGCGAAGGAGTTCAAAGGGACAGGAATCAAGAACGGCACCAAGGAAATCTACCTGACGTTTCTCCGCTATTTCACCAATGTCGCAGCCAACATAGGAGATCAGGCCGATCTGCATTCCGTGGCGTCGGTTGATGCAATGGCCCAATTTGCAGGTGCTTCGTTCAAATACATCTTTGACAATGTTGTCGGAGGTCTGAAGAACCTCGGGATTGAGAATGAGGACAACCTAGTGGCGGCCTATAGCCAGCAAGTGCTCTGGCTACATCGCCATTGGAAGAAGATCAGCAACACGCGCTTCGCGAATCCGCTGGTGCTCCTCTTCGACAACAAGCATCGCTACGCACAGCGGTTTAACGCGCAACGCTTGCTAGTCAATGAAAAGCTGATCGCCCCCGCTTTTTGGGAACTCGGCAAGACCATGACGAGCTTCGCCAACACGCTCTTCTCAAAGTTAGAACCGGTGATTCCCATTCCGCGAATCAGCCGTTTCGATTTCCAGTGGTCGGAGGCGGAGTTCGGCATTCAAGCGGCAGACCTATTTAGTCATCTTCTGTACAGCGCACTCAAATGCGAAATGGGGATCAAGGATGATAACAATGACCTGAAATACGAGCTATTGCTGCACGTGATGCCTGATTTCGTGTTCACACCCGAACTGAGGACTGCGCTGCGCGTTGCGAAGGACGCCGAGGGTAGGGATGGGCTCGAATGCGTGGACTCGAATCTCCTCTCCACGTACCAGTTTCTCCCTGGATGAGCACCCGTCGCGCGCGTCGGGGCCGGAACCGGAAGGTCGGAGGTTCGAATCCTTCCCCGCTACGAATCCGAATACGTTCCGGTCTTTCACAGAATCGCCTCCAGATAGGGGCTTATAATCCGTTCTGGCGGTAGACCAATCACCGCACCGATCTTTTCTTGCGCTACGGAACCATCCGCAACATCTCCTCAATAATTATCCTTAATCTTCCAGCAACAGTATCCAGATTCTCATCCAGGGAAAACTCGCCCGCTACAAGCCTTTGCGCCTGAGTCGCTGACGGAATAAGCGAAATTCCCAACTTGTCTCCGACAGACTTCGCCACTTCATCCCTTCGATTCTTTGTGGCGCTCCTTCTCGCGAATAGCGTCATTGCCCAACCTGACGGCAGTATGCAAGTATCAACTGCAATGACGCCGTCTGAAAATTGAAAATCGTTTACTAGGCAAGACTTCGCGTATATCCACTGCCTTACCCGAGTCTCGCTTTCGGGCACCTTCACCAGGCTCCACAACTGAGGGATTCGCTGATTTAAGGCTTCTCTAAATCTATTATAGTCGGACATGAGAGAGTCTATCTTCTCCCAATTATCCTTGAAAAAGGTCCACGACTCTTTGTTCTCCATGACGCCTCCTCGAAGTGATTCCAAGGTTCGCATGAAATCATTTAAGTATGCTAAGTATTTCAAATCCGCGACCTGAACGTGCCGACCAAGATTAGCCTTTATTTGTGAGAACAACGCCTCATAAGTTAGCGCCCGAAAATCGCCCAGGGAAGTTCCAGCCGGCAGCGGCTTCAAAGTCAGGATCACCTTAACAGCGGTAGCGTCGGCTATGCGAGATCGTTTATCAATGAATCGGCTGTATCGTCCTAAATCGTTGTGAAGATTGGCACCTATCTTATTTTCGATCCCGATCACGAAGCCTGGGCATTCGACCACAAGGTCGAGACGCATACCATCGCTGCCCACCTCACGCTCGACGGATACAACGCCGAAGGAACCATCCAGATCACTGTCCAGATCCAAGGCCGCGAAAAATGCGCGCAGCATAAGATTGCCTAAACCATGTTCGTTGTCTGGCTGAAAAAAGAACGCAAGGATGTTGCTGCACACATTTTCATAGTGTGGATAACCAGAAATATCCAAGAACGAACGGTTCAGCTTGGGCCTCGGAACCCTCTCGTGCAATTCAAGTAGGCGCTGATGAGCCCAAATCTCGTTTGGAGCTATTGTTGACATACCGAAGCATTATCGCCCATCGCTCAGGCCACGCAACCCGGTTCCAACCCTTCCCTCCAACCTAGCTGGGCACGCCACGGTCCACCGATCGGCCATTGCGACTTGAATGACGTGCGAGCAGCCACACTCTGTCCGCGGGCGGATGCTTGCCGCCTTCTTTACCTTGTAATGTCTGGATTCATCTGACGATCAAGTTCCTTGGGAGCTCGCGTAAGAAAGGCCCCTTCTTTGAATTTTTGAGGAACATCGACCGCCAATTTGCATGTCGGGCACCATATGTGGTCCGTTTGTGGGCCGGGGGGCTCGATCACATTAGCCTCGCAAAGAGTACGCACTAGGCCTTCGTTCTCCGCGTAATCCTTGATAAAGACTTCCCCGGGTTTCAGGTCGAGATCCGGGAAGTTCACAGTGGCAAAGGTAATGGATTGTCGGGTTCGCCGGTCAACCAATTGCAACGCGAGACGGTCGTTTATGCGATAGTGGTGCAGGCGAATGAGGCATTCGTGGCCCAGAAAATTAACGACTACCGGTTCAGGACGTCTTGCTCTTCTTTCCATGACTAACTCCGTAAAACGTATTGCAATAGCTGCGACCAGCGGCCGGAAGGCGGGGATGTCCTTGGGGTTGGTTGAGGCGCTTTGGGAAAGGACTGCAGCAAGGTCATTCTTTGGCAAGGCTTTCCATCGTCGAACGTTCGCCCGATTTGTGGAATAATTGCCTCACCGACGCAATGATGGGTCTCTCCGGCGGAGAAAAGCGACAGGAATTCATGAGGGTGACGGCGCGCGTGACCACCCCTTTTTGTTGGTTTTCTGCTCCAGTTCTAACGTTTCGCACAACAGCGCCGAAGCCGGGTGCCTTAAGCTGAATCCGCACATATTTGAATAATGAAAAGAATCGCCGTCTTGGCTTTGGCAGGCAGTACCGTCCACGCAGCGAAGATCCCGGCCAATTCCGGATCATTCGCGGTCAGCACGTCGGTTCCGTCAGGATTCGCTGGAATTCGCTGCGCTGCTAAAGACATTAAGGGCTTCGGGGGCGCGCTGCTTTTTGCGCTGCTTTTCGGAGAAACCGTTAAAATCAGGCCGTTTTTGGAGCTTTCCCCGGGACTCATAATCCCTTGGTCGTGGGTTCGAATCCCACCCCCCGGAATGCTGGCGAACCTGATTGACACCCTTCCAACAGCGGCCTAACGCTCTTATTCTCGGCCTCTTCCACAATTCCACTTTGCCACGCCCCCGGCGGTCCACTTCGCTCTATAATGAACCTGGAAGGGGTGCCCCGTGACCAGTACCTTCAGCCACCCTCGTGAACGCGTCGTTCCTGTGGCCAAATACACCGGAACCGTCACCTACCTCTACGCCTACGACATCGCCTACGAAATGTCGCGGGCACCGCTGCAAACGCTGCTCGGACAACCTGTTGCACAATTCCAGATGGACTCCAACAAACGCGCCCCGCGACAGCTTTTCTTCTACCGACCCCAGATGGTCCGCCTCCCCCCCATGGAACGCATCGGACCACGCGGACCCGTCCGCATCGAGCGACAGGTCAAGCTGTTCTCCGTCGGGGCAATTTCGATTTCCGTGCGCGTGCCCTTTGAAGTCTCCAGCATTAACGAGCTTGTGCGATTCCATGACCTCCGCTTCAACGATGGAACCTCCGTGCACGATGAGGTCGTCGCCATCGCGGAAGAAGTGCGACGGGAGTTGGGACCCCGCCTGGCGAGGCCCGTCGAACGCCTCAGCGAAGAAGAAGCCTACACCGTCTTCTGCATCACCTCCCCCCTGGAAACTGCAGAAGGTCAAAATGTTGCCACCGAAGACTGGCTCGAAGCCAACCGCCGCCAGGTCGCCGCCCTCCTCACCGAAGAAGACGCGCAGGACCACCTCTCCGGACAGGAATCCGACGAATCCACCTCCCGCTCTCTCTCCTACTACGACCACGACATCGTCGTCGTCGACTGGGACGCCGCACTCATCATCGACGAACCCCGCTTCATCGACGAAATGGTCTACCTCATGGAACTCGCCAACCTCCAGCTCGCCGAGCTCGAAGCCTACGACCGCATCCTCGATTCCGTCGTCGACCGCTCCTACCGCGATCTCGGCGGAAACAATGCGGTCCGCGGACTGCGGCGCTGGAGCGGCGCCAAAACCCTCAAAGACCTCCGCGAAATCCGCATCGACCTCGCCCGCATGTCCGATGAACTCTCCAACATCACCAAGTTCTTCGGCGACTGGCACCTCGCCCGCATCTACCAGGCCGTCTCCTCCCGTTTCCACCTCCCCGAATGGCACAAAACCATCGACGAAAAACTCAAAACCCTCGACGACCTCTACCAGCTCCTCCAGTCCGACCGCTTCAACCGCTACCTCCTCATCCTCGAAGTCACCATGTGCCTCCTCTTCATCATCGACGTCATCCTCCTCATCCGCGGCGCCCGCTGACACCCGTGGCATCGGCGTCCCGCCGATGATCGGCCGCAGCCGATGCCATCACCTCACCCCCACATCCACCCGCCACCCAAACCCCAACCCGCCCACCCCAACCCCTCCCCGGAGCACCGCATGGCAATGCGGTGGTGTCCCCTCCCACCTCAAGGCGTGCGCAACAGAATCGGCGGCAATAGAACCCGTAGCGTCAGCGCCGGCACTCTCGCTCGCAAACCAAGGGGCTGCCTCCTCGCGCACGCGATGCAAAGGCCTCCGACACCGCACACCCCCACGGCCGCCGCCGATTCTGTCACGCACCCCACCCCAAGAACCCCTCAACTCCGCAACAACTCCCCCCCCCCCAAAAAGCCCACGCATCGCAATCCCTGCGGCCCC
>Ga0335069_10000341_pt1 | contig 80057 bp, 54 predicted proteins | sample Lox_Sample_11_FD_206714 | JGI IMG/M metagenome (GOLD analysis project Ga0335069, IMG submission 206714) | Soil microbial communities from Loxahatchee National Wildlife Refuge, Florida, United States - Lox_Sample_1.1 | ecosystem: Environmental > Terrestrial > Soil > Wetlands | place: USA... | reverse complement strand
TATCATTATTAGATATTAATATAAATCTCCTATTTGTTTTTTCTTCGTAATTTATTGTTAAAACTGCGTGTCCAAATGTTCCGCTTCCGGCAAAAAAATCCATAACTAAGGAATTATCACTAGAACCGATTTTTATAATTTTTTTCATTAATTTTAATGGTTTGGGATATAAAAAATCATTCCTATTACCAAGCATTTCTTCCAACAGATCTCCGCCATCTGCCGTATACCCAGCTTCCTTTCCTAACCATAAATTTTTAATTATTGTGCCCTTATTATCTTTTAGAAAAACTTTTTTTACTGGGCAAGAATACCCGTCTTTACCCCAGTAAATTAAATCATTTTTGACAAGCTTATTGTTCCAGCTTTCTCTGGAATAATTCCAAGGCATTGTCCATTTTTTGCCAGTAGGGGAAATAACAGTATATTTTTCTTTATTCTTTTTTTTATATAATTGAACCCCGCCCCTCCATGGGCCACGAGGGTCATTATCTATATTTTTATACATTTTTTTGACATATTCTTCATTTAATGGTTCAGGATTTATTTTCGCCTCTTTAATATTCTTTGCATAAAGCAATATATATTCTGTTTGAGAACTAATACCGCTTTTTTTGTCATTTGACACAGTGTGTTTACACTGCCATATAATTGTGGATAGTTTATTATTTTCTCCAAAAATATCATCACATAATAGTTTTAAATGAGCCTCTTCTTTTTCTCCTATACTAATAAATATCACGCCCGATTCTGATAAAAAATCTTTTGCCAGTTCTAATCGCGGCTTCATGAAAGAAATCCATTCATTATGAGATTTAAAATTATCATTATACTTACCCATAATTTTACCAGTATTATATGGAGGGTCTATGTAAATTAAATCTACTTTATTTTGATATTCTTTTATTATTTTTTTCATTATTAACAGATTGTCGCCACACATTAATAGATTTTTCATTTTGATCCCTGCTCTTTTCTAAAATCTTTTCCGAAAACTGGAATAATCTTAATTCTTGCCATTAAACTCTCTAATGCCTGCTTTACGGCTCCATTGAATGTTTCTATTGGATTAGGAGAATTTGTGCACAGAAAAGTAGGAAGACCATTTTGTATTCTTGTTCTAATCACATGCTCAAGAGTTCTTCCAAAAAGATCGGCACTAATTTCTGTTGGACTATATCTTGGATCAAATTCATCTATCACCAAAAAATCTTGCAGCATTAATTCTTGTCTTGCTATAAATTTTTCTTCGTGCGGAGCATCTGTTAAGACTGCAACAATATCACTTAATGTAGTATATAGACATCCATAATTTTTTTGTGCTGCCTTTTTTAAAACATTTGAAAGAGTTAGTGTTTTACCGGTTCCATTTTTTCCGGCAAGACAAGCTGATTTACCGGTACTATATATTTTGCCTATATCATTGGTTATTGACAAATATATTTTCAATAGCTCCTCTGACCCCGAGAAACTTTTCCTATCACCGGTCAAAGAATCAGGCATATCAAGATCCCAATAATCAACCGGAATATTTGATTCAAAATATCTATTATAGGCAATTAACATTACAGAACAATTCTTGCAAAGTCCCTTATGAATATCGGCGATATTTCTAATGTTTTTTGTTGAACAGGTTTTGCAATTCCCTATGTATTCTATTATTTTTTGATTCAATTTTTTTTCCGGGATGTTTCTGATTACCCTCGATCTTAATATTTGAGTGTGGTAGTCCATAGTAATTCTGCCTCGTTAATGTCGGTTGGTGAGTATTTAATTTTTCCCTTATTTCTTCTTTTTCTAATTCGTTAAGTTCTTTTCTTAATTCAGCTAATTGTTTTATGTCTTCTTGTTGCTTCGGTACTTTTTCTTTAATCTCTTCAAAAGTTTCTTTGGTATTATTAAATATCTTATATACCATTACATCTGACTTTGTATCGTTAATTACCATGACAGATGAACCAGACATAGTTTTTAGCGTTGACTTTCCATCAGACCAATTTAACACCTCTCCGGAAATTTGCAACCCATTTCTAAAAATTACTATTATTTGCTGACCTTCTTGCGGTATCATTTTATCTCATCCAGAATATTTAAATTAAATCCATTTTTTCTTAAATTATCAAACATTTCATTATTTTTATCAGAGGGAGAGGAGTCGTTTAGTTTTTTAACAAACGACAGGTCTCCGTATGTAAGAGCATCATCATTATATTCTTTAACTATATTTAAAAACTTTTCTGATAATAGTGTCGTCCTGTCTAATTTTGCCGGCTCATTAATCATATACTTAAATTTAAAATCATTAATTAAATCCATATTTCCAAGATATCCTAAAGATGTAATTCTTTTTTTTCTCTCAATAACTTTCTTTTCAAAAATCCAATCTATATATTTTTTTAATATAATTGGATCTGAACTTAACATTTGCGATATTCTTTTAATTTGAAATACTTCATATGATTTAGATGGGGCGGTATTATTAAATTTAAAAGAAAACTTAACATTATAATGCTCTTGGTATTTTTGACAAAAATATCCAATAATATGAACTATTTCCCAATCTTCTATATTTAATGTTTTTATTTCTGCAAACCTATCGAAAAATTTCTGATATGCTGCAGATACTGGTGATTCAAGGTCTTTCATAGAAACCAATATAACAACTGATTAACAGATGTCAACCCCTTTTCTATTTTTTTGGATAAAATATTTTGAATTCTGGTTCAGAGGAATATATTTTATATCTTGTTCTTGAATGGTTTTTTAGATAGGTGCAATCATCTATAAAATCTATTACTGCGGCATTTTTTTTGCCTTCATATTTTCTAATAACCCTACCTATACGCTGCAAAGCTCTAACAGATGATTTTCCGCCGCTTGCTAATATAAGTCCAGAAAGGGAAGGAACATTAACTCCTAAATCAAATATTCTTGAGGCAATGATTACATCTATTTCTTTATTTTCTAATTTATGTCTAACATCATCTCTTATTTCTTTTTCATCTTTTCCTGATAATAAGGCACAATTAAGATGTTTTGATATTAAGTCATAAAGTATATTTCCGTGTTTAATAGTATTAAATAATATAAGTGTTTGATATCCTTTTTCTTTTAACTTAATAGCATAGTCAAGAACAAGTTTATTTCTCGTTTCATTTTCAACTATATATGAAGAATATACCGATTTATAGTTTTTACCAAGCGGCTCTGGATATTTTGGTACCGGAACAAACTTTATAATCGGCTTTGCTAAAAATCCCTTACTAATTAATTCCGAAGCAGAAATATCGGCTATGTATCTTCCCAGTATAGCCTCAATTAGTAAATCCTGATTATCATCTCTCCAAGGGGTTCCAGACAATCCATATATGTGTTCTGGATCTGAATTTTTATATATTGTTTGAGATGTGTCGGCCGCAACCATATGGCATTCGTCCCATATCTGAACTTTTGCCTCTTTAATTATTTGCTTGACTTCTTGATATTTTTTTACATCTACCTTTTCGTCTTCTTCTGCATCAAGTAATATTTTCTTTTTATCTATCCCTAATGCTTGAGCGGCTGTCCAGATACTAACAATATTAAAATCTTTTACCTTACACTCGCCATTACCAATAATACCAACCTTTTCCTCTCCAAAGATACTAACAAATAAATTATAAAATTGGTATAATAATTCTGTTCCAATAACATATACGATAGTTTTTTTACCAAAATAAGCAGAAATCATTGCGGCAATTAATGTTTTCCCGGCACCGGTAGCAGCCCTAATTATTCCTCTATTATTTTCTTTTACGCTATCAAGTATTCTCATTTGATAGTCGTGAGGAATCATATTAAGTTTTTTTAATTGCTCATCTATATTTATTGGATTATTTTGGGATATTTTATTTCCGGTATAAACAACATTTATATTTTTTTCATTGCTCTTATAATACTCAATAACCTTTGGCATTAATCCGACGAAAAATGTAAGCTTACTGTTCATTAGATGACACACTCCATCCCATCTAACAAACTTTCCGCTCTTATCATACCATCCTCTATAAGATGGCATGTATTCGGCTCCGGCTAATTTATATGAAAGTAATTTATCTATTTGTCTTATAAAATTACTGTCTTGCTCATCTACAATTTTGCAATATTTGTTATTGTATAATAATGTTGTCATTTAAAATTATTTAATAAACGGGAATAAGATTTTAATAAGCCTAAATAATACATCTAATATTCCAGATGTTCCCGATTCAAATTCTTTCTTTACAATTATATTTGAATCTTGCTTAAGATGCTGTTCTACATCTTGGGCACTTGGGAGATCTGCTGTCTGACTGGTTTGAGTGGCAGCTGTGGCAACCTCTTGTGGTGGGCTGACCGGCGGCGTTTCTTGATTTGATGATGATTCCCAATAAGAAAAATCCTTAACAACATCTGTATCTGTTTTTATGCCGTTCGGTAGGGTTAACTTATCTCCTCCACCAGTTTGCCACATATAATAATCACTCCATGGCGCCGGTATTTCTGGAGTTTGAAGATATGAAGCTATCCATAAAGGATATTGCGAAACATTAACATCAAATTTAATCAATTTGGCATAATTTGGATATGTATAAAATAGTGGTTTCTTGCCTCCACTTAATCTTGTATACTCATCAAGATATGAATTGATCCATTGCTTAATAAAATTTGCATCAACATTCCATTTTTTCCAATCTTGCGGTTCAGGCCACTCGACATCTATTGCAGCTAATTCTCCATTGGCTGCTTTAAAATGAGCTTGGGCTTGGGCAACTGGATCTCTGCTGGTATGCGACGGATCCGATGGTAATGGATAAACGAAATGATATGCCATAACCTTCATTCCGGCTGCCTTTGCTTCGGCTACATTTTTCTTATATAATCCATCAACTCCCTCATTGCCAACACCGCATCTAATAACAACGAATTGAAATCCTTGGTTTACAAGCCAGTCAAAATCAACGCCTTCCTGAACAGCACTTATATCGAGACCTTTTATCATAATCAACCTTTCCTACGATCTACAACTCCGGTAGTGAATTTACCAAATGCCGAAGATTTAGTTGCAACTTTATTTTTAATTTCTTGAATTTTTGAAACAGTTTGATCCTTACCGGTATCCAAATTCAAAGTCAGATTTCTCTGATTATCTTTTTGTTTTGCAGCGATCTCAAACTCCTGGGCCTGTTTCTTTAGCACATCTATTCTGCCAGATGGTATGCCTAAACCAGAAATGATAAAATATATCTTAACAATATCTTCTGGATCATCTGTGGTATACACTCCGCTGAATAATGCTCTTGGTGTTCCGGTTGCTTCTTCAAGTATTGCCTTCATATAGTTAATGCTTGATGAATGTATTTTCTTCCATACATTGGAATTTGCCGAGATAATTACGCCAACATATTTTGATTGTTTTATATCGAAACCATCGGCAAGTAAATTTGAATCAAGGTTAGAAATTATTGCTTCAGCCAAGGCAGCTTCGTTATTTTCATAATTATCGACTTTTAATTCTCCATATATGGTTAGTCCCTCTCCATCGATTAATATTCTTGAAAATTCTGTAGGGTCCAATGGCTTCACCGAAGATGGCATTGCTGATAATCGATTAAATGCATCAAGCGGTTCTACAATAGCTCTATTGGCAATATTAAAGAAATCTACAGGCGATACAGAATGATAGATTAGTTCTATTTTAGAGTTATCAACTACCATTAAGTTAGCTATCTTTTTTGATTGCGTGTATTTTGCAAGTTTTGATAGAGTTATTAATGCATTGTGTTTTGTTTGCGCATCTTCGCTTTCCATTGGTAATACGGCAAGCACCATAACTGGCTTACCTGTTGCAGACAATATATCAATAATTACATCGCAACTACCGGCTCCCGATCCGCCACCAAGTGATACAGTAAATATTAAGATTTGTGAATCTGCAAGTTGCTTATTAACAAGATCTAAAATTTGTTCTCTATGACTATCTGCAGCACTATATCCGATAGCAAGATCTCTACTCGCTCCACCAAGACCATATTCCAGAAAAAGCTTATTTGATTCGGGAACATCAATAAACTTCAAATCTTGTTGGGCAGTATTCATTACTACGGCATCCATTCCAAGTTTATAGAAAGCTTCGGCCAATCTGCTTCCGCCCTGTCCTGAACCTATAATACCAAAATTTATTGATCTTTCTGGCTTAATAACTATTTTTGCCGGCATTTCATCCTCTTTATTTTCTTCTATATTCTGTTTTGCGGCCAATTTTGCTTTTAATTTGGCTAATTTATCTATATCAAGACTTTCATTATTTTTTTCTTCAGTCATCGGTTTCTCCGAAATATCATCTATAATTTTTTCTTGCTCTATTTTTATATTAGAATTATTTGTAGTCATTAACAAAGTCTCCTTAACTCAACACTTATATAACACTTATTATTACATTTTTTTATTATCTTGATCCGTTATTCCCAGGACCGAATAAAGAAGTATAAAAAAATGTATTAGTACTATAATAATATGGGTTGGTAAAAGATATCGATGAAGTTGTGGCAGTGGCAGACGAATTATAATAAAAAGGTTCGGGCGTAGTATAAACAGGTATACTGCTAGAAGAGTTTGTATAATTCCATCCATTAGTATCTACAGTTCTTAATGGTTGGTATTTATCTACCATTTGTGTTTGATTTTGATAATAATTATAATCTAAATAAAGATAAAATTTTGATACAATTTTATGTGCACATTTAAATCCAGGAATTTTCTTCGCATCTGAATAATAATAGGCCGTAACCATTCCATCTTTATCAATTTTACAAATAACTCCATTTACATAATAATAAGAGCAATCTTTGCCATTCAATAAAAATAATCCATGTGGATATCTAAATTTTGGGTTTATATTCTTAATCCATTCATTATATTTAACATTTTCCATAAAATCACCTAATCAATTAAACCAATATGAATTGGCTATGTACCAGTCAACAGTATCTTTTAGTCCAGTTTCTTTAAATTTTACTTCAGGCTTCCATCCAAGCAATCTGGTTTTTTTAGAATCAACAGAATATCTAAAATCATGAGCATTTCCGCGAGGATCCTTTATAAAAGTAATTAAATCATGCCCCTTACCAATTACATTACAAATTTCATTAACTACTTCAATATTAGAGTATTCTTGATTAGAAGAGATATTAAAAACTTCATTAATTCTATCGCTCTCGATAATTTTAAGAACCGCATCACAGTTATCTCCAACATATGTCCAATCTCTAATTTGGGACCCTTGTCCATACACTGGTATTTTTTCATTATTTAATATACATTTAATAACTCTTGGAATTAACTTATCAGGCATTTGTCTTGGACCATAATTATTAGATGTTCTTAAAATAATATACTGTAGTCCGTGGGCATTGTGAGCAGCATTAACAAGCATTTCTCCTGCCGCCTTTGATGCGCTATAAGGATTTCTTGGATTAATTGAACTACTTTCTGTCCAAGGCATATCCTTTTCAGATGTTAGAGCGCCATATACCTCATCGGTAGATTGATATATGAATTTCTTAACACCATATTTAATAGAAGCATTTATAACAATTTGTGTCCCAAGAACATTTGAGTTAATAAATGCATTTGGGTTTTGTAGCGAATAATCTACTGCACTTTCCGCTGCGGTGTGAAGGACTATATCTGGCCTCTCGAATTCAAAAATCTTATCTATTAAATGAGTATCACATATATCTCCTAAATAGAACTGATGATTTTTATTAAAATAAATATTATTTTTTAATTTTGAATTTGTTAGCTTATCTATACTAACAATTTCGTATGGATGTTTATTAAAAATAATTCTTCTAATAAAATTTGAATAAATAAATCCACAACTACCAGTTATTAATATTTTCTTTTTTGCCATTTTTACCTGTATATCGCAAATTTTGGATTTTCGTATTTTTTATATAACTCATAATCTATTCCATTAATCCATTTGCTGAGTAATAATTTTGCGTTATTGACGAAATGTAATTTATGAACTGGATTCTTTTTTAGGGAAGCAGATTCTTCATGACAAATACCGACATTTCCGGCGCATACTACTTTTTTCTTAAGTACAAGATTAATCATCAATGACATATCTATATCCTCAAATCCAAAAGTATACCCCTCATCGAATCCGCCGAGACCAGATTTATTATTCCAGCAACTCTTAAAAATATCGGCCCTGGTTAGAGCTACAGCACCCGTGATTGCAGGAAATAATCTATCTTCTTTATCTCTACTTTCTTCATTCATATGTTGTCTATAATGAAATGGAAGCCCCCTATGCTTTAGAGAAAATAAAACTCCAACATGCTGAATTTTATTAGAATTAAAATAATTTAATTTAGCTCCGACTTGACCAACTTCCTTATCATTTAGAATTTTTGCCATATTAGAAATAGATTTATTATCTATAAACTGAATGTCATTATTTAATGATAAGACAAGATCATCATTTTGTGCGCCACTCTCTTTAAACAAGAAATTCATTCCATAAGAATAGCTATCTCTATTATGAGGATACTTAATTGCGTGGACCCTCTCATCGTTCCAGGATTGTATAACTTCCATCGACTTATCTTCAGAGGCATTATCCTTTATCCACCAATGATAATCAAAATTGTTTAAATTTTCTTTTAAGGAAGGATACAATCTTGATAATTTTTCCGCACCGTTCCAGTTTAATGTTAATATATGTATTTTTTTCATTTTTTAAAATCCAACTCTTGCGCCAACTCCAACATAGACGCTGCCATCTGTTTCAACTCCAATAGATGGTGCCACATATGTATTTTTTACAAAAGGAATATTCTGTCCCAAATTATATGCAACCGGCGTCACTAAAACCTGAGGCCTGCTTGTAGCAACATCAAATCCAACTCCAACCTGAGCAAAACTCCAATCTGGTTGAACTTTTGTTTTACCATAGCTTAAAAAGCCCATCCCGACGCTTGGAGTAAATTCTCCTTGTACCGGAAGTCTCGACACTGATATTCCACCATCTACACCCATAAACAATCTTGGATTAAATGATAATTTGGCGGTAGGATATTCTTGAACAGTTTGGGCGGTAGCAATTTTAACATCATAGTTCTTGTTGCCATCGTTTATAGTAAATTTATTATAAACATAATTTCTACCATCTTCATCTGTACCAATAACATTAACAACATTATATTGTCGAGCATTTATATTATAATCCCACGGCTTATCCTTCCAGGCAGAAAAGGACACAACGCCAATTGGAACTTTTGTCCCACTAAAATCTTCATTTAATTCTAAATTTTGTTTATTTTTCATATAACCATAAGGATCTGGATTTTGAGCCACAGCATTAGGATCCGGCGTATTTGTTCCCGGAGTGGTGTTTGTCGATGGAACACCATTAACAGACTGACCATTGCTATTAACGGTAATTTTGTTAATTGATGATAAATCTGCATGAAGGGCGGCGAGATCTTTATTTATGGCATCAAGATTAATATTATTATCAGATGCAAATTTCTGCAAATCCTCTTTAGATGCAAATTGAGATTGCGATCTTACAATCCCGTCTATAAGCTCTTTTTGAGATACCATTGATTTGTTAATTGCGTCCTGCTGTTGAGAAATTTGATTTTGTTTGTAAATAATAAACAAAAGAGCCCCTATTAAAAGAACCGTTCCAACAACAACTAATATTCTTTGCCATAATGACATATTACTTCTCCATTTATTTTCTTCGCTGATTATATATCAGCTTGCATACGGTTTTTTACACAAACAAATTTATACATTAACCACTCAATGTATTATTTTTATAAATACTTGTAAATATTTTTTTACCTTCATTATATAGCTTATTAATTTGAGTTTTATCTGTTGAAATTTTTCCAAAATGAACAACAGGTATATCCTTTAAAACTAATTTAATGTTTTTTTGTTGTGCTCTAAAACCAATATCAGCGTCCTCAAAATAAAACTTAAATCTTTCGTCCCACATCTCGTCTTCTGATATTTCCAATATTTTAGCCACCGCTTTGGATAATGTCAAGCACCATCCGGAAATATAATTAATTTTTTTATTGGCGTCTCTTGTTTCGTATAAAAAATTAAAATTATTATCCAGCATTCCTCCGGTTGGTCCGATTATAATATTTTCCCCATTTTTTTCATAATCTTTAATAGTAGATATCAATAAATTGGGCCAACTATCGTGATTTTCTTTGACTCTTATATCGTTATTTAAAAAACACAGATACTCTCCGGACGCATTCTTATATCCGGTATTACATGCATGGGAAAATGTATTTTTTGAGCTTCTTAAATACTTGAAATTATTGTATTTTTTATAATCAAGGCACATTTCATAGGTTTCGTTTGTTTGGCTATTATCAACCACTATAACTTCGAACGGTATGGATAATCTAAAAAGATCTTTAAGGCAGCTTTTTGTAAAATTCACCTTTTCATATGTTGGAATAATAAAAGATATTAAACTCACGACTTATCTCCTAATAATTGCTTTTCTTGTTTATATAAATCTAAAACACTATTTGCAACATTGTCCCAGCTATATTTTTCAATGACTTGATTATTTAATTTTATCTGATTTTTTAATTTTAAGATATTGTTTGCTGCATATCTTAATTTTTCAACCGCATCATCTATACTTGGCTCAAACCAGTAGGTGCCAGCCTTTTGATCCCAGTATAATGCTTGCGGGGGAGAGAAAGAAACCTTACCACTAACCAGTAAAGAGTTATCGTTATTAAGAAAGTCAAGCTGCCCACCATATCCAGAAACAACATTAACCAAGCCTAATGATAGCGCCTCTAATCCCGGCATATAGAACGCCTCGCAGTGAGTTAGGCTATATAAAATATCACATGACTTATATAAACTACCTATATTTGGAATAAAATCAGTAATTATTTTTACCTCGGCATGATTTGGATACTTTGTTTTAAATACATTAAACATTTTTTTAAATGATACCTCAAAATTTTGTTGAGGCTCTTTATCAACTATCTTTAAAACAAGACAAACATCATCTTTTTTAGAGAAGGCCTTACCAAAAGCATCAAGAGCGCCGGCGAAATTTTTTCTCATATGATTTTGCGCAATATTTAATAAAATTTTAATACTTTTTTTAGTATTTATATTTAATGGTTCACAATTATCATATGCTGTCTTATCGAAACCATGGGGTACAACCTGCAAAGAAGATTCTGGGACACCGCTATCTAAAAAAACCTGCTTCGCAAACTGAGACGGCGGAAGTATTTTATTGCATGATTTATAATGTTTAGCAAATCCGGTAGGAATAGCGTTCTTACCAGCCCATTCAAAACACCATATTCCAAACTTTATGGATTTTTTGCTATGATTTAAATAAACCGGAAAGTTTTTCATTGAAGTATAACTTAACTCTAAATCATAATCATCATCTAACTTTTCTTTTAATAAAGATTTTAGATCATCAGGAAAATACTCAAGACCATTAGTAGATTGTAGATGAACCTCATTGCCAAGATTACGAAACGATCTTGCATAGTTCTGTCCGACAATTGACCAAGAATGAGATTTACCAAGAAATTGCTGGATACATATTTTCATATGCAATATATATCTTGAGTTATCGGTGAATTAAATATAATAATTATCCAACAACCAAATGAGTGGTTCCGCTTGAAGTAGCGATACAGCCACTTGGGTTATATATCGCAGTAATTAAGATGCTTCCGGTGCCGTGACTCCATCCGGTAATACTTAGAGATGCAAGACCGCCGCCACCTATCGTTAGATTTACTGTTCCTAATAGATTGGTTGGACTTCCATAATAAAATGAAACAGAACCGGTCGTTACAGCGCCACCAAGAGCATATGAAACGGTAGCATTGAGTGTTGTATTTCCTCCTAACGCTATAGAGCTTGGACTTGCGGAAACTACGGTAGTAGTGGCTGCAGGAGAGTTGACGGTGAACGATCCAGAATAGCTTCCGGATGTAAAATTACTATCTCCAGAATAAGAAACCGATGTATTATAAGAACCAACCGTAAGTGAATTACTATTAATTACTATGCTGCCTGAACTTAGGGATCCGCTTCCTAGAGTTATAGCCGATCCACCAAGAACCGGAGTTGCTGTAAGAGTAACGGTTCCGGTTGGCACTGTAGTTGCGGTTACTAATGAAGACGCCACGCTTACTGTATATGCAACATTTTGAGAATCGCATCCTGGACTTGGACTTTCTCCTAAAGAAATACTAACAGTTTCTTTATTAACTGTTTGTGTTAGATTGCCAGAAGTAACTGGAGAATAATTTGTATCTCCCGAATAAACCGCAGTTATCGTATATGAACCGGCAACAAATCCGGTTGCTACAGATGCCCCTCCTCCAGAAACACTTTGTGTGCTAATCAAAACTCCATTATTATAAAAAGAAATTGTGCCTGTCGGAGCAATTGAATATCCGGTTAAAGTTGCAGTAAATGTTGTTTGTTGATCGGTAACAGTTGGATTAATGCTAGATGTTAGATTTATTCCTACAGTATAACCATCTATCAATTGAGTATGTGATAACGAGGTGGAGGTATTATAGTTGCTATCACCATAATAAACGGCATATATGGTGTGATTTCCTACAGATAATGAAGATGTTGTGATGCTTGCTTGCCCTAATGCACCTATTGTTTGAGTTGTTCCTATTTGACTATATCCATCAAAGAACGCGACATTTCCAGTTGGAATTCCATAGGTAGAAGATACCGTTGCTGTAAATAAAATGGGATTGCCTGAATGAATGTGATTCCATCCGGTAGAAGATACTATAGCCGTATTAGTATTTCTGTTAGTAATAGTTTCCGATAAGACATTTGAGGTAGAAGATGATAAATTAGCATCTCCAGAATATACTGCGGTTAGATAGTGGGTTCCAGAAATTAAAGACGATTCATTAAATATAGCACTATTTCCAACTACAGGTTTGGTGTCTATTAAGCTGGTATATCCATCATATAAATATATATTGCCGGTTGGTGATGTGCCTGATGGACTCGAAACTACGGCAGAAAAAATTAATTCATTTCCATAGGTAGATGGATTTGTTCCTCCAACTAATGAAAGATTTACAGAGGTGTTGCCAGCATTTACTGTTTGATAAAGATTTGCGGAAACACTACCATTATATAAAGAGCTTCCAAGATATTGAGCACTTAATACATGAACTCCTGCACTAGGGAATATTGTTATTTGTGCTGAACCGGACGATAGAGCATTAGTTGAAACTAAATTATAACCATCATAAAAATTTACCAAACCGTCTGGAATGCCAAAACCAGCGATCACTGTAGCGGTTAATTGTACCGGAGCGCCTAATGATGATGGATTTAATGATGATGTCAGAGATGTTGTGGTATTTGCATTTGAAGACTGAAGTACGCTTTGATTATAGGCGGCAGATGTTGATGTATTATAATTACTATTTCCTACATATTGAGCGTATATTGAATGATTACCTATAGAAGGATAACTGGTTGTAAATACTGCCCGACCATTATTAAGAGCGACAACTGCTACCAATGCACCATTATCATAAAAATTAACATTACCGTTAGGAAAGCCATAGGAGGCAGATACTGTAGCAGTTATGTTTATATTGTCCCAGGTATATGCCGGATTTTCAGAAGAGGCAAGCGTTGTGGTTGTATTTAACGGGGTGACCAATTGGGATATCGGGCTAGATACAGAGTTTCCATAAATATTATCACCAAGATATATTGCTTTTAACAAATGACTTCCGCCCTGAAGCAAAGTAGGCGGAGTAGAAACTGTATTTGATAGAACTGGTAGAGTATATAATAAATTTCCATCAGAATAAAATTGAATGTTGCCACTCGGAATTGTCATTGATCCGGTGGTAGTTAGAGTTGCCTTAATTGAAACTTTATTTCCATATGATACTATATTAGACGAGCTTGTAAGACTAACCAAAATATTATTAAGAATGGTCGGAGATAAGACAACCTGAATGACAGAAGATGATGTTGCCGGATTAAATATATCGCTACCAAGATAGGTTGCGGTAACCAGATTATCTCCTGGTGGTAAAATTAACTGAATTGATGCCGTTCCTTGATTATCCAGCGACTCAACGCCTATGGTAATATTGTTATTTTTAAAGACAATTAATCCTGAAGGTATTATTCCGGTTTGACTGGAATATACCTTGGCTGTGAACTTTACTAAATCGCCTGGATTTGCAGCATTTCTTGCCATATATTAACCTCAAGATAGCAAGACTAATGTATCAAATCCGCATACTATAGTATTACTCGTTAATTGTAGAATATTTGCCATTTTTTGAGATGAGACAAATATTGGATTATTATTCCATCCTGCTTTCTTAAGATAGGCTGTTATTTGTATTTTTGAACTTAATGTCTGCAATACAATGTCATCATATAAGTTCGCGAAATTAAAGTGCAATATTCCGGTTGTCTGCTCTACATAGATTCCCATTCTATTATCAACTATTACTCCGCTAATATTACTGCAGGCATAACCATCTAATTGTGGCGAAGATGATTGCATAGAGACGCTAAATATTACCTGATTATTTAACAAAGCATTCATGCCAACAGTAGAACAGTCAGCAAATTTCATAGCAGGATAACCTAATCTTGTATATCCGGTTCCACTATAATCGGCGATAAAATCTGTAAAAATATTAACGGTCTTTTCGGCAACTATTGATAATTGTGGAAGCTCAAGAACAACATTTCCGACTTCCATATCAATCTTGTGATAATATCCGTCCGGTCTAATTAGCTCTCCACCATAATTAACAACAAGGTTATTTGGGATAAATATGTCATTTCTTCCTGGGTCAAATGACAACGATGGAGGATATTCTTCTTTTGTAATTCCATTAAGCGAGCAGTTATTTAAATTATATCCTGTTTGATAATTAAAGGACGCTGGAACAAATTTTTGATTTGCCGAAACAGCAACTTCAGATTCATACCAATGCAACTGTTTTACAATGTTAAATTGTAATGGATTGGATAATAAGTTTTGTCCATATACACTGTATCCGGCATTATATCCATCAACCAATACATCTGGCAAAACATGTATATTAGAACCACGAGTAAGATAGTTGGTTGTATAATTATCTTTTCTATCTACAAATTGCTCTAATGATATTCTTAATACATTGAAGTTTTTACCAACTTTTGTTCCAGGTCCAGATACCGCGGGAAATGGATTGGCTTTATATACATAGTTGCTAATATAATTTATATCGGTACTATCTATAATCATATCTCCCGTAATATCAGCACGATATATCTGCATTAAAGAATCAGGACTATAATATAGCTTTTTAATTGATATGTTATGAGCATCAACCAATCCATTTATAATGAAAGTACCATCATTTTGTGGATTACTTAATGAGTTGCTAATAACTATATTCATTGATCCGATATTAGCAATCGATGTAAACGATGCAGAAGAGCTTGTAAAAATGGCCTGTGTATTATCTTGTGGATTTACTACAAGAACGCCATCGGTTCCACTTGCAAGAACAGTGCTGGTAATCGGATTAATTATTTGATATGTCAGTAAGTTATCGTTAGCAAAATAATTAGTTAGGGTGATATAATTAGATTTGCTTGGTATATTAACTAAATTTGCCCCGATGAATTGCTGTGCCGCCAATAAATCATTCTCATCGACAACACCATCTCCATTGATGTCGCCATAGATCATTGAAACAAGTTCGGCCTTTGATATTCTATAAAATGTATTTTGATTTGCTGCATTAGGTATAAATTTTGCACCATTCAAATTGCCATTTAAGAATTCCGTAACCAAGCTTAAGATATTCGTATCATATCTTACATCTGTCGGATCGTCAATAATTTTTATTAAAATTTCATTTTTTACTATACAATATTCTCTCAAATATTCTATTAGTGTAGCAGATGAAGGATCGTAATTATTTACATTTTTATCTGCTATTGTTCCAAGAATAAGTGGACTGGATGAATTTTGTAAAGATAATAGAGCAAAAGAGTTAATCAAAGATAATGTCGGCACAAACTGTTGCTTGGAATTTACTGGATTGCCGGTTCTCTGATCTTGAACCTGTCCAGATTGAAGCGTAGTGGCTTGCATTACAGCATAATAAGTGTCGCTATTAGAGAGCTGTACCTGATTATATGAATAATCGGCATTTGCTCCTGTAGATGGGCTTATATATGTTTTTTCTATAATTATGCCATTTCCCTGATCATATGCCTGACCATCAGAAACCTTGGCAGCATCGGTCCATACCTGAAACCAAAGATCTTCCTCGGGCACATCAATCCATGAATTACCATCATATAGCGCCAAATTAGAGTTGGCTACTCTATCACTACCGCTAGCAAGCTGTATCTGGCACTTATTAGCCGATCCTGCCCTCTTTACGGTCACAATATAGTAATTGCCAGATACAATAGATAATCCTGAGCCAACCGGAGTATTGCTGAAAATAAAGTCAACTGGCTGTGGAACCGTATTTAATTGAACGCCGCTAGCAAGAAGAGTAGCATAGTTAGTGCTTAATTGTGCTACCGGAGTATTTGATGGTGGAAAGTTTATTGCTAACGATGGAGTTATATCAGTAAGGCAAGTTATAGAAGATTGAAGCGGATATATGCTAATAATTAAATCTCCGGTCCAAGCAAGATCGTTTGGATTTATACCGTTCGTTACAGACATTAATAATGTAATTTTTTGAATATTATTTGTGGTAGCTAAAAACTTCTGACCTATTTGTGAAGTTACATCGTTTTCTATAATGCTTCTTAACTGTTTATAGCCAGTAGTTATATCTAATGTATCGATATTATAGCTTGGCAGAGCATTTGTAAGAACATTCGATAGGGTATTAGAGCCGGTAACATAAAAATCTCTCATAAAAATATTAGGTTCTACATCCTGAGCTACCATTTTGCAATCACGAGAAATTGTCATGGCTTGAGCTTCTGTTATTACAATTCTGCCACCAAGATTAAAGGATTGTTTCGGATCCCCTATAAAATCATTAAAAAATAACTGTAAAACCTTGGTATAATGCTTTGATGTAATTTGAACTTCATTTGTAGAGAATATTAATGTGTCATATTGTAGCGAGTTTTGAAAATCCAATCCAACAATAAGTATTTTAACAGTTCTCTTTCCTTTTGCTAATGAATTAGTGAGTGAGACAGATAATTGATTTCCAAGATTTTGATCTGATGGTTGAAACTGAACACTTACTCCCTTACCATCAAGCAATCCAGATACTAAAGATGAATCAAAGATAGTATTCGGCACCAAGGATTCAAGTAAAACGCCCGAACCAAAATGATTGTTTATTATAGATGAAAACTTTTGGTTATTATAATTTTGCTCTAGAGTTAATGCCGTATCATCAACATTCTCTGTATTAAACCATCTATTTTGTTGTGAGGAAACTGGCAACCTTGTCATTTATACCTTCTTATTATATATATCAAAAAAATGAGATCATTTATATACAAAGAAAACGCGAGAGTTAGCTGGCTTAAGACTATTAACCAGTGTTTCTAGAACATTTTTTAGTGCTTGATTAGATCCTATTAGGTCAAAAGAGTCATAAACATTAACCTGGAAATCAAACAGGCCGACCTGACCGTTTCTAATAACCGAAAAATCAGTATTTTTCTGTATGGCGGTTTCAAAATCAAGCAAAAGTGTAGTGTATAGATCTTGGGTAACCGGCAAAACAATATTTAAATTAGAGCTGTAATTAGGATCTATAGACTCACCGAAAGGCTTATATATAGACCTTGATATATTGCTAATTCTCAAATTATCAAATAAGGAATATGCGCAGTTATTGCCAGTGAAATCAGAGCCTATATAAAACTCATTAATAGTATCGGCAAATTTCAGATTAGCATTAACCTGATTAGATCCTACATAGGAAGATCCGAAAACTAGACCCTGACCAAATATTAATCCGTTACCCCACAATATATTTCCTCTTTCGTAGCCGTCAACGAATAGGCGCAATTCATCACTTCCAACTCCCTTATTCATCTTATAGCTGGCCTTTATTCTATGCCAGCTACCGCCACTCCAGAAAATTGGGGCTCTAACCTGATATTCTATACTATCTGCGTTTATAGTAAAATTAACATAACCATAGGGATCTTTATAGATAGATATTCTATTTCCATTTGTTCCAGATGGTATATATTGAACTATAACCGGAGTATTTTGTGCAGGAAGATCTCTATTTAACCTTATTGTTTGTCCATCACTATCTACTGTTCCACCGACAAAATAATCAATAGAGCTGTCTCCAAATTGCATCTTAACACTAACTACCTTACCAATTTTTCCAGAAACAACGGCGGTAACATTATTAGTGCTTACAATATTCTCACTAACTATTGAAGTAGCATCAAAATAAAACCTATAATTCGGGTCATTAAAAGTATCATAGATGGGATTGATCCAAAACTCTATAGTTCCTTCTGTTTTTGTATTTAAAATTCCATCATTTTCCACTCTAATGAAATTATTTTTAATGGATATGCTTTTATTAAAATTACTATTAACGCTATATCCAGATTGAATGTAATTGGTATTAGATGTTATGTAGAAATCTGCATCATTAACAAATGGATATACATCAAATCTGGCCATAACCAAAGTATTTTTACTTATATTTAGTGGCTTTAATGAATTATAGTTTTTAGTAATTGTTTCTTGAGAAGAGCTAACTATTTCTCCCGTTCTTGTATCTGTGAGCATAGAATCTGTTATTTTAAATTCATCTATGACCCCATCAAATTGGTTATTTCCAAAGAGATTAGATCCAATATAAAAATAAGGACTATTTATTTCAAACGGTATAGATAAGTAGGTGTAATAATCAAAATCATATGCCCCTTGAGTTAATAAATATGGTATCCCGGCATATTGATTGCTTTCAAATGTGAAGAAACCATTTTGTAAACCGCTATTAGAAGTAGAGATATTTAATACCTCATATGTTCCATTAGAGAAGGACGGTAGCGGTAAACTATGCGATCCTGATAATTGTGTTAGAGTTAAAGTCTTGAAATCAGAAGAGACTCCGGAAATATTATAATATCCAGCAACCTGTGGCGGACTCATAATATGTAAGTAATTTCCAATTAATGTGTTAGAGAATAAATTATTAGCATCGTGAACGGTAAATCCATTACCATATCCATCTAATGTATTTCCATATGATACCTGATAACTAAATCTAATTAACGGATAAACGATTGGACCAATATTAGATACATAGCCTGCGTTATTTTCTAATTGGGTTAAGGAGTATCTTTCTTTAACTTCAACATAAAGACAATTTTGTGTTGAATTAATTGGTTTGCAATTTACCTGAATGTAGTTAACAGATGCAAACATATTGGTGGTATTTAGTGTTCCAAGACTTCCGACACCAGTAAATGACAATGTTTCTGTTCCGGTAGACTGCGCTCCGGTAATTTGGTTAACGATTGTTCCATTAATAGAAACTGCTACAGGATAAGAAAAATCTATATTAGTTCCATTAATAGATACAGAGAGACTTCTTCCGCTAATATTATTGGTTGTTTGATCGGTAGATATATTGTTGGATTGAAAAATTCCGGCCATTAATGTTGAATTTAACGGACCTATCGCGGTCTTTGTTAATAAAACCTTATATATATTTACTTGACTTAATGATGATGGTGGTGGCAATTGTGTTTTTATAATATTAGATGAATTGCCCCATAAATAATATCGCTGTCTTGTTCTTCTATGATTGATACCAAGAGTTTTTATTAAAACAATATCGTTAGCAAGAGCCTTATCTCTAATAGAAATATTATTAACTGAATTTATTGTATATGCTGGATAAAGAGCGCGCTGTCCGGGTATTTCTTGATCCTGATTTGAGTAGACAAAAAATGTTAAATTAGATGCTGTAGTTGGCATAGGGTTATTTAACACCAACATATTTGATGAAACACTTAAAATAGTATAAACAGAGGTAAATGAACCTCCGATAATTCTCAAATAATAACCGGGAAGAATATTATGAGTGGTAAAATTTGTAGTAGTAGTATTTACTGTATAGGAACCAGCAAATGTCTGCATGTCATTAGATGTGAGGGCAGAATGAAGTAATGATATGGCTATATTATCATAAATACTTACTTCTGTGCTAACATTAAAGGTTGTCTTATTCACAGAGAAGGATGCGCCAGTTGCTGAGGACGGCATCGTTGTAGACAGTGTTAAATTATTTCCATTAACATTTGTTATTGTATATCCAGATGGACTAAACCCAGACTCTTCAATGTAAATGGTGTTTCCGTTCACAATACCGTATGCCGAAAAATTTAATGATGATGATACTACATTAGATCCTGCAATTACAACAAGATCATTAGAGGCAACTATATTAGATCCGATTACACCCACAATTTCTTCTGGATTGACCGTCCTAAATTTTTCATGCAGATACGGATATACAGTATTTCCATATCTAATAATATTCGGAACTTCTAAACCATCAATAAACAAATGCAGCTCATCTCTGTTGGTGCTATTGTTAATTTTCCATGAAGCAGAGATATAGTGAGGATTTCCTGAAACCCATGAAGAAACATCGGCCGATATAGAGGATGAGTTTGAGTTTTTATCATAAACTTTGAAATTTAAATACCCGCTCTCATCTTTATAAATAGATATTCTGTTTTTATCTGCCGCCTCTCCATAATCAAACAAATAATGTCTATTATCGGCTATAAAAGTTATTCCTTGACCAACATTAGCATCATTTGTAATGTTATAGGTAAGAGAATTGGTTCCGGTAAATATTGATCCTGTTGCTGGCTTAAATGTATATAAAAACTTTGAATCGTAGAAATTACCGTTTGTTTTAATAGATATATTGTAGTTTTTTAACGAATATCCATCATCATAGCCATCAATAACCTCTAAATACCAACGAGAAAATAGTCCGCTCTGGTCCTTATCATAATAAATAAATACACCATTTTTATTTTTATTTGGTTTACCCTGTACATTGCTATTTTTATCAATAGTAATAGAATAGGTTCCGAAATTATATGTGTATTCTGGATGATATTCACTGGGACCAAGAAAAATCATATTTTCTGGTAATGGAGAACCGTTTTTATTAATTTGTAAGGTAAGTTGGGACAAATTATCTAATCCATTCCATTCAGGAAATACCCACGATTCAATCGTTCCTTCCTCTATTCTTAAATTTCCTGCAACTGGAAGTTTTATGGTTTGATCTGGTTGATCTATTTTTACTCCAGATCCAAATTTTGCCGGAACTAATGCAAATGAGCCGGTAGTAGAAAATTGTTCAGGAACCAATATACTATTTCCAAGAGACCAATTATTAAAGGCTGATTCTATAATTTCTGTTGGAGTATGAGTGATTGTTGAAACTATATTTTTAATAGAAGAAACGGTAGGGCCATCAACGAAAGAATGCATTGCGGCTTGAATTGCATCTCTGTATCTTTCTCTTTCGAAATCAATAGAAAAATTTGTTAATAATGGTATATTTATTAATGTTCCGAAATTTTTTAGTAATGCGTCTCTTAAAGCCCCAACTCTATAAGAAACATAGTAGGTATCTCCAATATCTAATGCTTGTGATTGGCGAAAATCAAGAACATTGTCTCCATATTCATAACTAACCAATATCTCATCGGCAAGATATGTATAGTCAATATAATAATCACCTTTATTATAATCTATTATAACGCTTGAAAAATTATTAATAGTAAATGTATAGGTTACATCCACAAAATCTCCGGCATGTGGGGAATTAATGCCTGGTAAAATTAATTTTAATGGATTTCCTAAAGAAATTGTGCCAGAATTATTCCATAATGACGCACTATCCGAGCTTCTTATAACACTAATATTTAATGAAATATTTGGTGATAGAAAGTAAAGTGGAGTATTTAGTGTTATGTAATAGTGGACACCATCATATTGAATAGTATGATACTCGTTATAAATTAATGGATTGACATTTAATGTGGTTCCATTGAAAGTTGATGATGCAGAGAAGTTTATTGGAGATATATTATTTAATACATCTGTAATTTCATAAACTCCTCTTATAAATTTAATATTTTGAGAAACACCAGCAACAAAAATAGAATCTAAGAATGTACCGACTGTTCCATAGGACAGGATATATTGGTAGGCTGCATTATTATTTAAAAATCTTTCGTTTGATACATCAAATGTTCTTGGTATTATACTTCCATCAGAAAAACTAATATAATCAAAGTGTTTTTCTTTTTGAGATATTGAACTAAATTGATAATAAATATCTTCTACGCTGGTTACATGCGGATTATTTGGAGAAATACTATCTTTCTTATATGAGACAGATCCAATATTTAGCCCTTGAGTTGACTGAACTGCGACATATACTATTCCATTGGTATAATTTATTTGATAATATCCAACTTGTCCAAGTCTTGTTAGGTTAGCAGTTTCTGATTGTGTATTATCATAATATACTTCTTGAGAAAATATGCTGTTATTTGAAAATGAGACGCTTGTATTTAATGAAGATCCTATACAATCTTCGCTTTGAGATATGATATTATTGTTAGTTAATAATATTTTAAAAATATTTATAGATGGATTAGATGTAGAAATAGTATTATTGACAAATAATATTTCATTGCTAACAACCTCAAATGTAGCGCGCTCTCTTGTAGCGGCAATTAATCTTGGTGGTTTATTATATGAAAAATAAACTTTATTATTATTCCATCTTGTCGGCGTATATATTTCTCCAGATGTTTCATTATATATTCTAAAAACATTTGTTATTGGAGAATTAGATGTAAGAAGAGAACCAAGAGATGTTAAATTATTTTTTATTCTTTCATTTAACGATTCTTGATGTATATTGGCCCTGTAATCTATATCGAGGGCTAATCCAGGCTCTGCGGTAAAATTTATTATTCCAGGATTGCCGGTTAGGCTTCCATTAGGTAGGGCAACAAGCTCACAAAGATCTTCATCATATATATAGTCTACATTTGAAACGAAACTATATTTATAGTAATAAACTGCTAAAGGAGGAGTTGGCCCGGTTCCATCTTGAGTATTATCTGCTCCAAATACATAAACCGTACCGGTAGAATAATCAACGGAATATTCTCCCGGTCTTGATGGCAGATAATCTAATCTAAAGGGAACCTCATACAAAAAGGCGGGATGAGGAGAATTTAATTCCGGTATGCTATTTGGATTAATAAATGAAATTCCGTTTAAGGATACGCTATTACCATTTAAATCGGTTAGCGGAGCATGTTGAAGATTAAATATATTTTCTAATGCAGGCAACACTTCCCTACCCGAAGGCATTATTGCGTAGACATTAACAGAGGCTGAAGAAACTATCCTTCCTGTGTCTTTATAATAATAATCAACAATTATGCTCGAAATATTTTGTGTTGAGAAATTGCTATCTTGAAGAATTTTTTCATTTAATTTGATCTGATTATCGTTTAACAATAAATATGTAAAGGCATTGTCTTGATCGTAGGTAGAATCAAGTATTTGATATCCATACTCAGAAATATTATAAACATATGGATTCATTCCATTAGAATAATTAAAAGTTATAGAGTTAACCTTAATAACAAATCTTCTTGATAAATTAAGAACAAATGTATTGATATTAAATAACAAATCTCCATCTATAGAATTTGCGGTTAGACTATCTTCTGTTTCAAGTTGCTGCAAAGAAACGGGATTAGACGGAAAATCAGAATATGTAAAACTAAATGGATTTTGCGTACCAGTTTTGTATTTGCTAACTCTTAATATCTCGTATGCGCCTTCTTCATTAAGTCTATCAAATGGGCCGCTAGATCTTGTTTTCTGTTCATCGGTAATTAAGGTAGAAATATAATTTTCGTTTTTTACCTGCTTAATATCATATAGCGCCTTAGAGAATAATAAGGCAACGGCATCAAGATAGCTGGATATAATTGTTCCATTGTCAGTATTATAAATAGTATCTCTTAAATAATTTACTAAATTTGTTTTTACATCATTTTCTGCCTCTACCGGCCCAAATATTAATTTTTGATTGGCCACACCATCTTCAAGTAAGATAGCGTCGCCATTGATTGAGGTAAATGGATTTGAGCTGGTCGATTGTAATGTTAAAAAATATGCAGTAACCGGAGTTAACGGCAAACATGTTATTTCTAGCGTATCTCCAGAAACAGAAACTTCGACAGCAGACGAATCTGGTATACCTGTAACCTGAGAGGCTATAGACACATTTAGTGTTGATAAGTTTTGTATAAGATTAGCGGTAAATTTTACGGATATATGCGTACTATCTATAACATTTACAGAAATTATTCTAAGGTTTGACATTATCTGCTCTCAGTATTAATTATAACACTATTTGCGGAAAAATATTCATTTTTTTGAGCAGTTATAGTTAATACCTGACCAGTAACACCGTCCTTATTAAAATAAATTATTCTAACTCTATCAACGCCATTCACTCCCTGAGCAACACTAATTAGATCAGAGCCGTTTAATACATCTCCAAGAACATTTGTATTGATTGCTGAGGTTATCTTATCTTTTACATCCTGAACGACAACATCAGAAGATGAAGAGAACTCGGTTTTAACCACTATATTCATAGTAATATCAACTAAAACCTTAGTTGCGGCCTTTACTAAAACATCTGCCGTAATAGGTCTTGAACTCTCTATATTAAAAGTGGTATCTCCTATTAATTTGTTATAATTATATCTTATTGTAATTCTTTCATTTTGTTTTGGGGCCAGATAGTCGTAAAAAGCCTGATATCTCGATCCATTAGCGGGTTGATTAAAATAACTTATAGTAAATTTAGTTGACTGTGAGGCCGTAAATCCGCTAGAAATATATGCCTTGTCTATAAAGGCAAATATTTTATTAGTATAGAGGGTTCCATTTCTAGTAAAGAAGAGAGCCTCATTATCTCCAACAGTAGAGTAATAAAAAGTTATTCTTAATTTATCGCCTATTTGTGGAACATAAGTGTTATTATTTTCTGTTGGCGGCAAAATCAAATCAAAAACATCTAATGAATTATTAACTATCATTTCATTTGAGTAATAAATACCATTTTTGATTTGCGTTCCCTGCACATCAAATGAATTTATAACCGATATAACCTGATTATCTGTGGTGGCATTAACTTTTTCAAGCTTAACAACTCTAATTAATGAAGTATTAGATGGTATCGATGTATTTGAATTTATTGATAAAAATGTTCTTATTGCCTCTGAAATATTTTGCTTTAATCCAGTATAAATTGCAGTAAATACAACATCAGCTACCTTCGTAATTGTCTCTCCGTAAACGGTAATTACGCCGCTATTATTTATTTGATCGGTAGTAGTAATCGCTAATCTTGATGGTGTTTGTCTTAAATTTCTTGATACAAAGTAAACAACAAGAACCTCATCTCCGGCCGACATAACATCATCGTTCGGTATGATAAATCTTCTATTAACAAAATCTATCGAACAAGACGAATTCCACAGATCTTTTCCATCGAGAACCCTTATAATACTGATTTGACTTAAATCCAAATTACTTAATACATTTAAAATATTAATCGTATTATTTGTAGAGTTGTATCCATCAATATCATATATTGCATTATTATTTACTATTGATGAGTTCATTACTCTTAATTTTAAAGATGGAATATTTATGATGCTTCCAAAATTAAACGAGAGACTTCCAAAAACTGCCTGTGAAAAATCTAAAGAAGGAACAATATACCCATCAGAACCACTTGAAACAACAAGGCCCGTAGTAGGGTCTATTAATTGAAATTGTACTGATGCCTGACTTGTTAATGTATAAAACGGAACATAGAAATTACTATTAACATAATCAAATTGAAGAGTAGATATATCTCTTCTAATTGTTGAATTTAAGAAAGTAAATGGCTGACTTCTATTATTATCTAATGGATAATAAACAATCATAACCTTGTCGCCAACAGCTGGAGAATTATATCCATTAAATATTAGCAGGTAATTACTATTGCTGTCTTGAGATACTGTACCAAGATTATCGGCGTTCCATAATTCTTTTCCATCACCAAGCCTAATCGCGGACAATACATTATTTGCCGATAAATAATAATCATTTGAATTTATGCTTAAGGTAATATATAATTGATTTAGTGAATTTTTTTGAACAACCTGATTTTCGATTTTTGAAACATTATCTACGAAATTATTTAAAAATCCGGCATTAGAAGAAGAGATGAAACCATTACCAAGTCTACTTATTGGGAAGTTAGTTATACTGTTTACAAGAGCATTCTGTACATTTGAAACATATGAGACATCAAGAACAATTGATGCTATCGGAGAAGTTAAGGAAGCGGCCGACACTATATTGGCTGCCGGTATAGTAATTTGATTATTAGAGAAGTTTCCGTTTATGTTGCCAACTCTAAATGAATCATAAACATTGTATATTACAGTTACGTGCTCATTTTGAACTACCGGAGTATCGCTAGGAAGTATGATAGTATAGTTGTATACTATGTTTGCTCCAAGAACCACTCTCTGGCTAAAGAATACTCCATCATTTTGAGCAGTATTGTATACCTCAAGATTACTATTCTGCAATCTAATGCTATCTATATTTGCAATATCCTGAGCAATTCCATTTAAATAGATGGCCATTCTTCCTGCAAAATTTCCAGAAGAAACGGTAGAAACATATCCATCCATTCTGCTAAAAACATTTGCAGAAACAATGTAATTTACCGGATGTTTTGATAGCCCAGAATAAAAGGCACCGGAACCATCAAGAGAAAATGATATAAATTCTTTTCTAACTGTATTAGCTATACCCCAATCTATGCTATCCTGAACTGATCTAGGATTATTATTAAGATATCTTCCATCGTAATCAACATATGGATCGAAGTTTAATATCCATGTATAATCAACTTGTAAAACATCGCTGCTTGTTGGAAGAGTATTTCCGCTTATTTGAATTCTTCCGGTTGTATTAACAGACCCATTTCCATCCGGGTTCTGATTAACAATTGTATATCTTTCTCCAGTGTTTACATTGAAAACTCTGGTGACATTTGTAATAGGAGTGTGCAATAGCTGCAGATAAGATCTATCACCGTTAGATATGGTGCTATTTTCGTTAATTATAGATATATTTTGTTGTATCTGAGGTATTTCTAAAACATCAGTAAATGTTAGATTATCCTGGCCACAAAATTTTCCCTTAACCCTGTCTTCTTCAAAGAGAGATATTTTATTTGAAACCCAATGAAACTTATCAAAACCAAATGGACTTCCTGCATAAATTCCTGTATCCTTAATTAATTCATAATTTCCGGAAATTCTTCCAAGACTATCTGTAGTTTTAGGTACGAAATTTGATCCGCTTAAAGAACCGGTTACTTCTAATACCTCATCTACTGGTTGGGCTGGTAAGGTTGAGTTGTTTATATCGTCTATTCTTCTTCTTGTAACGGTTTTATTAGCATCTGCCGCAATTTGTCCTAATACATATATATTTTTTGTATCTGTTGGATCATTATTGTTGCTTTTATCTTGGTAAATAAAAGTATCTATATATTCTGATTCTCTGGTGCCCAAAATAATAACATCTACCTTGCCACCCTGACCTTCAGAAACTATAGTATAAGAACCATCTGAATTTAATGTTACGACGCTTCCGTCTCTGGTCATTAGAGGGTCGCCTGGCTCAATAACCAAAGCATCTAATACGCTTGGATCTGAAAGAGCCGTGTTCTTATATCCAAGCGCAGTTCCGACATTAGATCCGCTAAATATTGCTAATACTCTATTTCTAAAGGTAGCGTCATCCTCTTGATCTGTACCGCCAGTAAAGGGAATTACATTTGTTACATTGCTAACACCAACTATATTTGTTGAATTTATTGCATATTTATCGATATTGCCAGAAGATCCGGGGGTTGTGCACTGAACCGTTACTTCTATTGCATACTGATCTGTGATATTTAAAAATGATAAATCATTAGCATACTTGGCGGCTACAGATTTATATAAATTTAAATAATTTGGATTGACCGAAACTCCATTTGCAATCGAGAAAGAGGATCCGTTTGATGAGAAAACCAATTCTCCGGCAGAAAGACTGACAGTAGCCGGTATTGAACTAAATGTAAATATGGCAACACCAGATGATTTTGCGGCGGCCTTTCTTGATACTCCAAAATTTTGAGCTAATTTATCAAGATCAGACCCTACCGCCAGTCTTAACGCCTGAAGATTAGATATCTTTGACAATTCATCATATAATAGAGATATTTGTCCAGCCGGAGCCTCAATAAAAAGATCTCGAATAACACTTCCTGGGCTAATATTTGCTTCAGGTTGAGATGTTCGATAAAAATCTAACAAATTTAGTATAATCTCGTTTGCGGATCTTATTTTTACCATTTTTAACCACTAATTTATGTTAGATTATTTATCTGGAAGCTGGCATTAGCTCTAGTAAATGCTCTTGTTAAAACGCTTACATAAACCTCTATTAATCTAGGATCGATCTGGTTCCTATTAATAGATATATCACTAATATATGATATTTGTTCATCTGGAGTCATTTTTTGGCCACTAGATGACTGTAATTCTTGAACTTTTTTAAGATTTTCAATAGCTGTTTGTAATTGACTTCTTGCAACATCAAACATTATAGACGCATCTAATCCAGATCCTATTACAGACTTGCTTAAAAATGAACCATACCACGGCTGATAGATATTCGTTCCTGCCTTGGTTAAACAAATTTTTAATATATCCTGAATTAGTTTTTGCTGGCCAGTGACTACATCAAGCTGACCATTCTTTAAAACTAAATCTCCGGCTGATATTTTTAGATCGAATGACATTCTTAAGAATATGCCAAAATATTAGAGACAATTTTCGCAATACTAATTATTAACTATTTGTTGAAAAATAGGCAATTTCTCCATTAAATTGCTTTTGTAATAAGGTATAAATATCAGATAATTTTCTTCCAAATTCCTGCATAGAGGTCGTTATATCATTTCTTGCAGTGCTTTGAACGGCCTGTTGTAAATAAGGAATATTGCTCATTCTATCAAATGCTCTTTTATCTATTAGCCCGACCAGCGATTCTATACTAATAGACCATAGAGCGGCTTGAATTGCTAATATATCTATTAAGCCTAAACCACTAAATTCTCCGGTAATTATTTCTACCGTACGCAAGGCATCATTTGCTTTTTTATATAGATTTTTCCTCTGATTATTAAGAGAGTCAATCTGGTTATCAAAATAGCTGGTGGTGCTTTTAAAATCTCCAAGAACTATGTCATCTAAATTTGAAAACGCAAACCCACCAACATCGGTATCGGTATTTCCAACTAAATTAAATTCGTGAACTATTTTTTTGTTTGTCAGCTCAATAATATCCCGGTCTATCTGACTATTTCTTAAATCATCTGCTATCGTTGGTTCTTTATTTGTTATATCTTGCTCTAAACCATACCTATCAGACGGAACGGGCATCCAGTTTATTTTATTTCTTGTGTTATTAATTAGTTCTATTGATTTGCACAAAATATCAATTATATCAGTCATCATATTGAGATATTTAGTTAGTGTAAAAACCTCAGAACCATATAAATTTTTCGCTATATTCGATTTAATATCATCAAATTTAGGATCTTTTATTGCGGATAACTCTTGTATGTCAGAAAGAACGGAATCTAAATTACTTTGCACCGACTGATCAATCGTACTGTCATTAAATACATTCCTATTATTTAGACGAGTTGTAATTACCTTCTCTATGTATGGTCTTTTTAAATTTATTTGATTAGAGCCGCCATTTATTCTTGTGTCGGCCGCATCTAATGGAAAAGGAACTGTTATTCTGTTTTTTGTAGGCATAACAGTAAAATCTATTCTTGGATCGGCCATAAATGGAGCAATAGGATGAACGCTTTGATCTATTGGAAAGGTAATGTCGTTAGAAAGATCTTGAAAGTATGTTGTTTTTATTAAGGTTCTGTTTGATATTTTAAAAACCTGATCTTTGAAATCTATATCAAATGGTTTATCTGGATTTTTAATCTGAAGATCAAACGGTCTTACATATATAGATGCTATAGATGCACTAATAGAATTGATATCCTGTTTAGCCAATAGATTTTTATTTTTTACAAATATAGCTTCTCTTTGATTAAGAATTGTTTTTAAGTTTGGAGCCATATTATTAGCTATTTTTATATTATTTTCAAGCAAATCTTCATTTCTATTTAATGTTGGATCAAATCCTGGGCTATAAAATTTCAAATCTTTATCAACTACTGGAAAGCCAACCATTCTATAAAAAGCGCTGCACCTGCTTTCTTGATAGGCTGTTGTTATAACATCTGAGTCGGAAAGTATATCATCAATAGAAGAGACTGATAACGCATTATTTAACTTTGGAATCAAGGCATAACAGTGGCTTCTGAAAAAATCTATTTGCTTTATGATCTTATTATAAAGATCATCGATATCGACATTAACCGAATCCTGGGTGCTATAATAATTGATATTTTTATTATTAGAAACCATTATCCACTTCCATCGCTATTGGCTCTTGATACATCGCCTTCATCTCTTCTCGCAATATCTTTCATTGGACCAGCAAGAACGAATGTATATGGAACCTTATTAATTGATACACTTGGAAGCTGAGTAATATCTGAAGGATTAACGAATGTACTGAAATATTTATTATCAAAAGACATTTGAATTGTTCCGTTTCCTGGAACATTGCTTGTTATATCCGCAATGAATAAGCCATATCCATCATATGTGAAGGGACTGATATTTCCAAAATTAATATCTGCCTTCAATTTTGGAATCAGCGCGCTTGCTATGTCTGCTGGCAAATTATTAATTATAGAGTTTCCATTTTGATCATTTAGATGAACAGAAACCTTAATTGGATATGTCGTAAATTGAATTGTTGGATCTACCACACAATAACTCTTATATTGACTATAAGCGGCTAAAATTGCTTGTATGGCAGCTGCAGAGGTATCATTTTTTAATATATTTAGACAATTTGTAATATCTTCTTGTAGTTTATTAGCAGAGTCAATAGAAACGCTTTGTCTAAATGTAGTTAGCGCATTAATTACACATTCTTTTGCAGCATTTACATCTGGCAAAATAATACCTGTAAGATCCGGCAAATTTAAAGCATTATTAATTATGTTTTTATTCTGATTAACTTCTGGAACACATCCGGTAGTAATTAGTCCATCGCCAAGAAGAATTGAGTGATTAATGTTAAATGTATATGTTATATCTTGGAATAAATATCCATCAGTAGGAGATAAGGACGGGCTTGATGATATAACGGCATCTGTGTGAACCAGAGTATTCAGTGTTGCCGGAGATGTATCTGAAGGGTTAATCTTCATAACTGTTTGATTGTCATCCTCATATGCCATTCCACCAGCTAAAAATAAGGTTCCGTTGGTTGGAGACTGTAGATTATTCTCATAGTCTGATACCCCATCAACAGGAGGAGATGTAACCACGCATCCGTTTACTCTTAAATATCTGGGTCCAAGTATATCGACTCGTCCAAATGAAGTTGGATTGTAGAAAAGTCTTAAATCAACGGTATATGGTGCCTGATCAGAAGGTGTTGTTGCAGTAAATGTTTTTGTTGTCGGGAAAAATATCTTTGTTGTGCCGGCCGGTAAATCAACTGCATGGGTAATATTATTAAATTGACTATATCCAGTTAGATTTGGATCGTAGAACTGCCAGCTTTCATTTCTAAGTGCAGATGATATTGGAGGAAATCCTGGAGGCAAAGATAATCCAGAATCTTTTCCAACTTCATTAAAATACTGCAAGAATCCAGAAGATCCGGTAATTGTATTATTATTTTTTAAGAATGACGGACATATATCTGGAGTGCAGCAACCATCATTACTACTATCACCATCATCACACGGAGGTATTTTAAATGAGAGCTTTATAATTGATTCTATGACTTGTATAATTAAAATTATTCCGCCTAAAACAACAAATAAATTCTGCAATAAACAAATCAAATCACCTATTTTTCTTGTTATTGCTATTATACTATCATTATCAAGTCTTGCCGATGCCTTACCAAGAGTATTAATATTATCTATAATTAATTGTATAATGGTTAATATTCTTTCTAATAAATAGATAATTAAAGTTAATATCAATAATAATAACGATAATATCATAATCGGAAGCGCAAACATAGGGAATAGCGCTAAGAATTCTGGAATACAGTTTCTAAATAATCTAATAACCGCCCTAATCAATTTAAATGGATTAGGAATACTACATATAACCTCAATAATACATAAAATTAAATTTAAAACCGGCAAAAAGAATGTATACATCGATAAGAATGGAGCAAACTTTGACAACAACGAAGAAACACCATCGAGTATATCTCTTGAGAAATTAGCAGATAACTCCGGCCTTAATGTTCCGCTTGGTAAGATTAAAGAAAGACTATCAAATATTCCTCCTAAATCTTCAAACGGAAGGGTCGGAAAAGGAAATTGTAATGAAGGAGTTTGTGGGGCAAATCCAGATATTCCAGAAGAAGGCCCTGGAATTATAACAGATGATTGTAATGGCGTACAAGGTGACATTAGATTCCTAATATATATATATATATATATATATATATATATATATCAATTCTATATACTTCCTGCTCCCGGATCTCTCTTAACTATTCTATCCTGTAACTCCAAAACCGGCGCCTCCATAGCTATTCTGCTCTTAGAACGGAAAAGCATATCTTGATTAGAGTAAAATACAATTCGTCCAGGAGTGCTAACAGTAACGCCTTCCGAATCTATTCTAATCATAGTTATCTCATTTGAATTGGAATTAAATACTCTCATATCAATAACGCCTGACATATGAGCATTATTTTGTCCAGTAAATCTGGTGTCTTCGCTTGGTGTAGTTCCGCCAGAAGAAATTAAAATCTCACCGTCACAACTTAATGCAACACTTATATTGTTATTTAGGTCTCTTCCGACATTTCCTATGATTCCGCCCTGAGTGTCAAGCCAAACAGATTGTCTATCTATGGTGTTAGCGCCAATATTCACCTCTATAGATCCGTCAAAATTAATATTTCCAGATCTACCGCCAGCATTTTTGCCAAAAATAATATTATTACTAACTATATTTTGCACAAATGGTATTCTTCCTAAACCATAACTTGTCGTAGGTTGATATTCATTTGAAGATATTTGACTGCTCTGAAATGCTATACATGTATTAGAGATATCATGATATACCGTTCCATGCTTAAGGTGTTTAGATGATGATGAAAATCTATCTAATGGAGATACTATTCTTCCATTTTTATCAACAATATCTACAACTCCTTTAGCAAAACTATCTAACAACACATCTATATTGTCATCATTTGGAGAATAATCATTAGGATCTTTGGTTTGATCATTTGGATAAACTGTAGAATAATTTTCATATCTTGCCAGCAATCCAACATTTCCGTATTCAGATGAGGCGGGAACATTTAATTTGAACTGCCCTTCCTTATCTACATCGAAATAAAATCTACTTCTATCTCTTCCATAATTTTGAGTGGCAATTGATTGATTAGAGGCCTCTGGAGGAGATAGTAAATCTTTTCTTGCATTTAACTCGAAATGAAATGCAACACTTCGCCGTTCAGATCTTTTGATATTTAAATAAACATTACTACCATCATCAACATTGCTTGCAGTATCTTTAATTTTAGACAATGATAAATCATCGGTTTTGCCAATTGGAATAACATTTCTATTTAAATCAAGTATATTTCCGTATATGTCTACAACTGTCCCCTTAATAGTTTCCATTAAAAAATTAGGAGAAACTAAACTTAAACTTAATGCATCTGCCCGGCTATTTCTTCTCGTAATAGCACTTGATATGGTTATGTTTTTAGAGTCTTTGTATGAATTTAACTCTACATCATTAGATGAGACATTATAACTTTTAGCATATTCGAAGACTATTTCTCTTTTTTCTACCCTGCTGGGATTTTTAATATAGCTGCCCTCATTCGAGCTGCTATTTCTAACAACAGGATCCATACCAATTATTTTTAATGTATCTGTATATTTTAAATCAGTTTCTTTTAATGACCCAGCTTGGTATGCATTTGGTTTAACATCTCTAAAAATTATACCATCTATAGATCTTCCGCCTTCAGAAAATGAATAATTGTTTTTAAATGTATTTGCGGCAATAGATCTTTTTGTATCAAGAATTTTTTGGCTAACATCATCTCCGGCAAATATACCATCATTATAATCTAAATTAATATAATTATTTTTATTTCTTATATTTATAGTTCCACTTTTTAAATCAGGAACAGATGATGGCTTTAATGAACTTTGCGTTGATGGATCTTGCGGTAAATAGCTAACAATAAACCAAATATTTCCATCTCCCGGCGCCATCAATACAGGCGTTCCAGATTCAGGATATCCACCAATATAAGAGCCAGACTTTGTTCCCAAAAATGAAGCGGGCAATTGTGCTTGCACTCTTTTATAATTTTTAGGACCAAAGATAGATTGACCAAACTCTACATCAACGATACTTGTATCTGGATTAAATCCTACGATAGTCCCAGTACGAAGCGGTCCTTGCAACCTTTGAATGGTTATTTCTTCTGAATTTTTAAATTTAACCACTATTGCCTCGTATTATTTTTATTATTAAAGAATAACCAACAATCTACAACATAATTATATATCACATTATCTATATCAGATGAAGATAATGTATTAGAGTTTTGTGATTGCGACAAAAGCATCGTTCTTGCCTGAGCATAAGCCTCTTTTGATGGATATCTAAAATCAGCAGATGCACTTGTAGTTCCGACATTAATGCTTTTATTTTTTATATTCGTATCGACCGGAGTAATTATTATTTGTTGTTCAAATTCTTTTAGATATGTTAAGTTATTTTGTTTTGCCGTTGAGCTAAATAATGTATCCTCCAACTCATTTCCGCCTATTAGAAACTTCTTAATTTCTGTTGCTAAATTGGTGGCATAAGAAGATGCGGTGACAAAAGAAGTGGTAGAGCTATCATAAAAATATCTTAATTCCAGCGTTACCTCTGTATCTTTAGTAGATCCTGCTAATGCCGGTCTTGCAAGTTGTAATATATTTGCTAAAGTCTTACTATTATAAGTCAAGTCTCTAACCGCATCTGAATTAGTGAGAAGAGAGCCGTCATTCATATTTTGAGCATTACCAATTATAGCCCCTAGTGGTTGTTGATTATACACATCGCCTTGCCCATGACCATTATGAACCAAATTTGTTATGTCTTTATTTTTATATAATATTTTTCCGATTACATCAACTGCGGTCGGAATATATTCTCCCGGATTATGACCATAACATAGTGTTAGAGATGTAGTAAATGACGATCCATATGTAAAATTATGATTTACTGCCTCTACATAAAATAACATATCTAATTTCTTTACATAAACAACTTCTCCTGGCTGATAATACTCATTTCCAACAACAGTCATTGATGCTCTTAAAATATTCTTTCTTGATTGATTTAAAAGAGAGACTGCATATGGAGCAGATTGTGTTTCTGGATTATTTAAAAATGGAGCCGTAATTGTTTGAGGAGATCTTACTCCGTACATTCTCCACATATCATAATCCACTGCGGCGGCGGTAGTTATTCCATTCGCATTATCATCAAATGCAGAGACCCCATCTACATTATTCTGGCCTAACGCTAAATCTATTACTCCTGATACTTGTATTACCGTATGTTCAGGAGCCTTCTCGTTATATGTAAAACTTATAATATCATAATCTTCAATAACATATCTTTTCCCAGATCCAGGACCAAGATCATCATATGATTCATCTTCAATCATATATTTTAATGCTGCTGGAATATTTTTAGTATCGTAAAGATTTGGATATAGTAATTTATTACCTTCGTTATCTTTATTTTCTGCTAATGACGCTCCCTCTTTAGCATTTTTAATAGCATTTGAGGCAACTTTAATTAATCTCTGTCTTTCATTTAGTCTTTCGGCTATGTTTTGAGTAATATTTAATAAGTCAACACTACTTAACCCTGCGCCACTTAAATATTTAGTGCTATTGGAAAATAATTGTTTAATATCGATCTTTTGTCCGGTAGATATCATTAATCTATTGTTAATGGAATCAATAGTATTATATGCCGCATCTTCTGTAGTTGTTAGTTTTGGAGCATCACTATAAACCGGAGAAACCTTATAGTTATTATTTGAATCTTGTTGAATAACGAAGTTTCTATTAACTATATCTGATTGTGTCTTAAAATCAAAAAGTTGAGATATTGAATTTTGCGAAACCACTGCCCCTAATGCACGATTAAGTGTTGCGTTTTGTGCCTCTAATTTTCCTTGTTGAGATGCATTTTGAACATCAGGATCTTTTGAAATAAATAAATTATATAATCCCTCATAACCAGAAAGAATTTTTCCGGTTACTCTGCTCGATAAAAACTTAAATTTATTGCCACCAGAACCATACGATGCCGAGCTCTTATTAATAAAATCTTCAGCATCCTTATCGGTAGTCTTACCTATAGCTGCACAAAATATTCTAATTTCATCTTCTTTTGTTTCAACTAAAGATAATGCGTTATTTATTTGATTAACAAATAATTCTTCTAGAAATTGTGGATATAATTGTATTCCGTAATCGTTTTTTAATCTTAACATTCTATAAAAAACGCTACTTGGTATTCTATTATATTTTGGAGGTCTTACTTGAATATGGCCTTGAGTATCTATAAATACCTCAAGTTCTAATTTCATTGCTATATCTGGTATTTTATCGCCTGGAGTAGTGTACTCGCTTTTAAATAATTCTGGATTAACGAAATCATAAGTAAATGCCTGTATGTCATAATCCTTATCATATGAATCGTCAACAATAAATAAATTTGCGTCTTGATTGGCTCTTACTTTCCACGATAATCTTCTTGTCAAAAAATTAACTTTCTTTCTTATTTCATCGGCCTGTTCTTCGCTCAAATTATTTTTATCATCAGGGCCAACAGAAAAACTTTCATCATAATTATAAGAGATATCATTTCCAATAACAGAAAATGGTTTTTTGTTTCCTTTTGTAGAATTTCCGGTATCTAACTCTCTATTTATTGCCTCTATCTTATCATTTATTTGTTTGTCCAAATCTAAAATTTCAGCGGCTATTTTTTTAGCAGTGTCATCGAAATATTGTGTTTTTGCGCTTGATTGAAATGTTGCTATCTTATCAGCAAGATCTGCCCTTCTCTTATTTAAAACGGCAAGCTCACTATTTAAGTTGTTAGCCCTGATTTCTCCGGAAACCATTTTGGCAAATGTATTATTATCAACGGTTAATTTTTTAAATGGAATAAAATCACCATATATTAAATTTCTATATTTTAAATCTGACTGTAAAGATCTAAAATATGATGTAGAAGAATTTTTTCCGGTTATTGGATCTGGAGCATAATTATCTATTTTTGATGCGGCCTTATAGAAAGTTGCAAAATTATAAGGCTCTCCGCAAATAAGCAAAGACAAGGCATTCATTACATCTTGTCCTGCAAATGGATCTGCTGTTAGTGCGGGTGAAGCGGGAGAGATTTCATCGTTTGGTAAATTAGACTGCCCAAATAATGTGATGGCTCCTATCCCCTCTTTCCATTTATAAACAAAGCCATCGGGATCATAGAATACTCTTCTAACCGAATTATTTTTAATTCTATCTGCATCTTGTAAATAATTTTTTTCCGTTGGTCTTCTGCCAGAATATGGTCCATTTTTATATTTAATAAAGGTAGATTTTATGATTTCTTTATTTTCTGGCAATAGGTCTGGAACGCTATCTTTTTGAAAGCCGGTAACGCTATCAAATTGTATATCAAATGGAGTTAGCGGATCAAAAAGAGCCCCGTTAAATACATCTGCGGCCGGTTTAAAATTAACCACCCCCATATTGAAATATTTGGCTTGATTATTTATATTAACACTTATATTATATTTTCCGTTAGAATAACTTACGGATGAATCTCCAACAATTCCGGCAAATACATGTGTTCCGGAAGTGTCGTTAACTATTTGATTTCTAAATATCATCCATAACCAATTAGGAAAATCATTGCCAACTATAATGGATTTTTCGATAGATTGATTGGTGGCTACATTAAAAAAGTCTTTTATATCTTGAACGGTATTTGATGCGCTCTGCAAAAATCCATTTGCATTAAATGATGTTTGTAGTCCTCCGGTAATTTTTGAATCAAGCTGTCTTTTAGAATCAATATAAATATGGACAACATCCATTGGCTGAAAAATTAATTTATTACCATAATGTAATCTTAATTTTTTTCTTGCATATTCTATTTTTGGATCTTGGTTATAATTCTTATATTCCTTTCTTGCATTTTGTTGTTCCTGCATTAAATTAAAATATTGAGACGCTATTTGCTCAAATATTTGTACTTCTTCCGGAGTCAAACCGTTAATACCGAGAACCCCATTAATTAAATCTTTTGGGTCTAAACTTAATGCTGTGGACGCACTTGTTGCATTAGAAGTAATTCCGATAACACTATTTACTGCATTGGAATAATTTGATTGGCTTTCGATAGTTCCAAGAGGAGAGTAATTAAAATTAATTTCATCTCCAGAATAATCTATAATGGCCCTCAATCTTTTACCAAGAAAAGTATCTGGATTGGCAATAAATCTAATTGGATTTGCCCCTCTGTTTGCTCTTATTTGATTTAATTTGGTAGTACTATCGCTAATTGTTTGATTTAATGCCTGTATGCCGAGTTGATAAAAAGAGCTATTATAATTTACATTCTGTGCATCTGATAAAGCCTTATCTATATCCAAATTAGTAATTAGCATTATATTGTATGGATCTTCTACATTTAAGGAAGCGCCACCATCATTAAATCTAATTGTTGTGGTTGTTGATATTCCAGTAATCGAAGTTAATTCTATAACGCCAGATCCTTCTCCAAAATCTGTTTTAAAGATACTATCAAGATCCACTATCCACGATGTATAATTGGTGTCCCGGTTTAGAGTTAAAATTTCTCTTACCTTATCTACTGTTTTTTTAAATCCAGATAATGATTGCTGCAACGGTGTACTTAATGAACCGGATAAAGAATCCAGCGCATCGGTAGACGCAAACAAAATTGGTAAAAGGTGATAATCTATTCTTCCATATTCCTTTGAGATTGATTCTATTTTAGATAGTCTTTCAAAGGCAGCTATTTGTTTACATTTATTTTGAAATAATATTTTAGTTGCTTTTAAAAATAAAGTATCCTGCTCGCTTACTAAATCTCTTCTAAAGTTTTCTGCTAAGGACGAGAAAGCTCTTTTTTTGATTAAAACCGTTATATCGGGCTCTTGCATCAAAACTTCAAGATTTTTAGCCTGCTGATTATAAAGATCCGGACGATAGAAACCATCTTCTACCCATTTTCTTTCTGCTGATTGATCTATATTTTTTGCAAAATCCCCAAGCTTTCCATATTTTTGAGCGGTTCCATCTCTAACAATATCTAAATTAGAAAGTTTATTCTCTCCTAATCCAAATTGCTGTTCTAACTGGGATCCTAAATTATCAAAAAAAGCCATTAACTTACCTTAATATGTTGTGGTGCCATCAAATGTATAAGGAATTCCTCCTTGACCATTATTGCTAGGACCAGATGTTGCGCTGTGTTGCCATGGAAGAGAATTTGTTCGATATCCTCTGCGTTGGGTTACGACAAAATCTATATCATAATTAAATATACCCAACCTATCGGCCGATTCATTAAAACCGAATGATTTAAAATATCCTCTAAAAACCCATCCAGAATAATACATTTCCACAGTAAAGGCCATAGAAGCTAATGTCGGTATATTTCTTGGTAGAATACTTTGAGAAATTGGATTTAAATCAAATAATCCATTTGTTAAAGAACCAACAGTATTTCCCAATAAATTAGTTGATAAATCCGATAACCCAGACACCGAATTATTTGAAGCGATAGTTAAACCAATCGAATCAAAAACATATTGTTCGGATCTATAAACCTCATATAAGACATTTATTCCTTCTACTCCAGAACTTCCGGTATGTCCAGATAATCTAATGGTAGGTAATGTTTCTCCCCAATATTGTAATGAATATCCTCCCTTTGTTCTCTCTTGTGAAATAACCTTCTCAAAGGAATAATTGATTGATTGTGGATTTATATACATTGATACTGTCCCAACTTCTGGAACAAAAAAATGAACCATATTTCTTTGTTGGGAAAAATTTCTTATATTGTATGGAACATTGCTTGATGGCAAACCATTATTATCAGCGGACGGTACCGGTGGAGCAGAAAATCCACTATTTGAGGATGCATTTTGTGATTCAAGAGTATATCTATCTAAAGAGCTTACTCCTGATATTGCATTACTAATTTGACTTGTTGGATCGTTAGTTAAGCTCATAATGTCTCGCTATTTTTGAAACTCTACTTCATATGTATTAGATGTCACCCCGCCAGTTCCTACGGCCCTGCTTGCCCCCTTAGCGGTACTTACATTTACAGCCAAACCGTCTTGTATCTTAATATCCAGGGTTATTTTTTGTGAAGCCGCGGTTCTTTCTTGCCCCTCTTTGAGGCTTACCTTATCTCTTGTTTCTTGTGTAGCCTTATTTATAATAGAAGATCCCTCTTGAATTATTTTTGCAAAACTTTGCGCGGCAGAACTAATTTCTTTAAACGCAGAGGCGGTTATTTTTGAACCATCAGATAGCGTTTTTATATTAGCCTCTAACATACTTAAACTTAAATCTTTTCTATCAGAAGACCTTTTATTTATTTCTCTAGATATCATTGCAGTTTGTCCAGCGTATCTTGATTGAGCATCTATCATTGCCCCTCTGCTCTCAATACCACCAGAACCTGCAATTTTTTCAAATAACTGCAAATTTTTCTTATCTCCTTCGCGCGCCTGTTGAGTCAATACATTATCAATATGCTGTAAATAATTTGCTTGTTTTAAAAGTATCTCATTGCCTCTTTCGGCGGTATTTTTAACAGCATCTTGTCCGCTTATAATATCTTCTCCACCAATGCCGCTTTTCATAGCTTCTAGTAATCTTGTAGCCTTTTCAGGATCTTCTATTTTTGGACCAAGGACGCCGCTCTGTAGTAATGCCCTCTGCCTATAGAATTGCGCAGCTGCCTCTGGACTTGATGCTGCCTCTGCCTGCGTATATATCCTTCCACCAAACTGTTGTCTTAAGGTCCTTTGAGTCATGGCTAAAACTTCATCGGCCTTACCCTCTCTTAACATCTGCTCAATTCTAAACATGCCTTGTAAGCCACCGGGACCTCCACTTCTTGCAGAAACTACCGCCTTTGTTCCAGTAGATAATCGATTTAATCCCGATACCAGATCATTTGTTATAGAGACTGATTCTTTTGTTGTAAGACCAGTTTGGCGTAATGCTCCAACATAATTATTTAATATTCTTGTTGCAGATTCAGTATTATCACCGACATCCTTAAAAGTTTCTGCGGTATTGCTTAGAAAATCTTCCATATCAGACAATCTAACACCAAACTTATTAGATGATTCTGACATTAGAGAAATGATTTGCTCTCCCTTTTCTATGCTATCAGTCACTTCTCCTTGAGCATTTCCTAATTTTTCATATGCGGTTTGTAATATTTTTGTAGTATCGGCATTACTGATTTGTGCGCCGGCAGATATTCTTAATATTGATGTTAATCTATCAAGATGTTCTCCATTCTTTCCTATTTGTAATGTACTATCTTCAAAAACACCGGGAATATTAGATGCTGATGACAAAAAATCTCTAACAGCAGAATCGGCCATATTATTAGCCTCAGCTGCAACGGTAATCTTATCTCCATAGACGCCAATTAAATCATTTAGTCCTTCTAGTTGTGGTCCTGATTTTCCTAATATATCGGTAAGTTTTCCGGTAGCAGAAGCCATACCCAGAACAAACTGTTGGGCCTCTCGCATTCTGTTTGCAGAATCAATAAATCCAGAAAAAGCCTTGGTTCCAATATCAAGATGCAAATCAGCGAAGGCATTTTTTAGTTTATCAGGAATTAATTGTCCGGCCATTTCAGAGACTTCAAGTAGTCTTTTCGTTTGATCTGTAATAGATGTAATTGCTCGTCCTCCACTTTTTTCAAGACCGGCAAAAGGATCTATTTTGCTAAATGTTGAATATACTCTATTTAATGTTTCAAAGGATCTTATTGCCTGATTAGAAAAATCAGTAGTAGATGCCGTCATATTTTTCATTGAGTTAATATATTCATTGGCATAGTTAGTATATGAAGACATCATACCAGATATGCTATCTCCTAATTTACTTACGCTATTTGTAAGATCATCGGTATTTAATTTTGCTTTTACAAACGCTTGCAGTAGATTTTCTATACTATCGGCCATATTACGCTCTTATTAACTTTTTTTTCTTTTTCTTGCGTTTAGATTGTTCTTTTTTTTCTTCCATATTATTATGCTCAAAAATTAAGCGAGATGTTTCTTCAAAATCTTCTTCTGTAGATTCGAAGTGCTTACTACCAGATCCAAGTATCTTGCTAACCGCTTCCGGATTAATAAACGAACCAATCAAATATCCGTGATTTTTTAAAATATCAATTTTCTCTGACTGGTCTTCTATCCAATGACTAAACATTAGAAATTTAAGATTTGGATCCATCTCTTCAAATTCAGGATCATCTGGAAATTTTTTATATGTTTTGCTTAAAAACCATAAAAATCTCTGTGATGGATCCTTAACTATTTTTTTATATCTTCAATTACCTCCTTAACCTCTTGACTTGTTTTTGGAGTATATTTGTCTCTTACTTCATTTCTTAAATTATTAAACTCTACATATAATTTATCGACAACTGATTCTTCTAATTCATCAATAAAATATAATCTGGTGGATAAATCTGAACTTCCAAGAACAAGAGCAATGTCAGCATCATCAATTCTAAACAATGACCTTGCTAAGAACTGCCTTCTTGTTTCATACATCGCTTCCATATCATTTTTAGAAGCTCCTATTGACTCCATCATTGCTTCTTTTGTTTCTTTATTTTTTAAAGTTCTTAAAGAAAATTTATGACCATCTAAATCTACATCTTTTGTTAGACTTCCGGTTCCTGTTATAATTTCAACTCTTTTTTTGGCATAATCGCTAATCATACTATTAGACTCAAGTTGCTCTTTTCTCATTCTGTGATATTCTTCTATTTCCTTTTGAGACAATGATCGCTCTCCCTGTTGAATAAAATTTTGAACAGGAGGGGGTTGAGTTTGAGGCGCATTTGGTTGTGGCGGCCTATTTTGAGGTTGCGCTAATGTCGGGTCCTCAACAACAAATGTTCGCTGTTGATTACCAATGGCAAAATTTCTTCGTGCTATAGGATCATTAATAGACATAAAAACTCCAGATAAATTACTAGGTTACACCTATACTATATCCGAAGTTTTTAAAATATTGCAGAGAAAATACTAATTAGAAATTTGCGAAAACAGCATTAATTAAACCAGGAGCGTCTAACGAACCTCTACGCTGTCCTCTATCTGCTTGCTGCTCAATTCCTAGAGTATCTGTTTGAAGAACTAGGTTTCTAGCACCACCAACTGCAGCGCTGGCGCCATTAATTGAGCTAGAAATGGCTTCTGCTTGCCACTGCATTGTATCGGCTATGATGAAGTTTTCCGATCTATAATCATATGATATATTAGAAATCCATACATTTTTAATCGTAGTGACAATCATGCTATTGCCATCGCCATTCCATTTGTCATAAATATCTATATCAAAAGGAATGCGTTGAGCATGTGCGTGTAAAAATCCTCTAGAAAATGCCTCTGAAACGCGAAGTCTATCAAAACGAATTCTGTTGCACGATCCGGTTATATTTGTACTTCTTTGTGGGGCGGAATCAATATGACCATCTGTGCCGACTTCATCTATCATTATAATTGATCTTTCTTCGGTTACACTTAAGCTTTGAACCGCACCTACTGCGTTAGGTCCAACTCTAATTACTATGTTAGTAGATAGTGCTGTGCCGGTTCTATTAGATCCATTTGGATTTTCTATAATCGATCCGGTTTGTGGTGTTAAAAGAGCCATGATGAAATCTCCAGAAAAGTCTACTTACATATATTATATAACAAAAGTTTTTAAAAAATAACCATATATTATATTATTTGATTATATTTGTCCTATTCCAACCCTTATGTAAATCCAGTTTATTGGATAAGTCGGCTGAACTCTAACACTAATATCCCACTGTCTTGGATCTACCGAATCTCTACTAACAACTAAGTCAGCCCAGTCAGTTATTAGTTTTTGAGACACGAATCCATTTAATAGTGCCTTTGCTCTTGTAGTAAGAACAGAAATGGTGTCTATATCTTCTGGCAAACCAACATATCCGGCAAATCCAGCACGAAGGGACTTAGCTACACGATCTCTAATGAAAACAATAGAGATTTCCTGTTCTTCCGGATAACCACTTTGAGTTGTAGTTAGGCCCCAGACAACCTTTCCTCCGCCACTGACCGGCTGAAGAACACAAACTCCGGCATTTGCTAGATTGGTCAAAACAGTATTTGAGAAGGTTTTATTTTTAAGTATAGTAAATCCAGATAGGACCTTGTTAGTTAGCGGCATTGAAATGTTCGATGTCGCCGAGCAATAACCAGCTGCTGCTGCCGCCAAATAGAAACCATCAATAATCTGATTGTCTCCACCGACTTCAACCACGATCTGATCAGGATAGAAGTAAACACAACGATATGTATTACCATAAGCATTTGGTACAGAGTAATTCGCGAGGTCTTCAGTCTTTCCTGCAAGAATATCGCTAACTGTAGCTCCTTGAATTCCTTCAAGTATACCTATGTTTTCAACAGCTGCTAATTTAGCTCCGGTTAGATTATCCGGAGTAAGACCGTTGATTGCTCCTATAAACAACACTCTTTCTTTACGATTAAGTGTATTGCTCATAGTAATGCAGTGGTTTAGTGAATTTTCAAACACAGCTGAGATTGTTGAGCTTGGTAGAGGTACCAATATATCAAGTTCAAAGGCCTCAAGAGTGCTTAATGCAGTAAGCCATCCAGCATCATAGAAGGAGAAGTCTCTTGAATCAACGATTGTAACTCTAACGCTATATCCATTTGGAACAACATTTTGATTTACAACAACATAGTTGCTTGTATTAGTTGGGTCTAAAACTTCAAATTTTAGATTTGATTCACTAACAAATGATTTGGCTATTGTTAATGTATTTGTACCACTGTTATATCCAGTAATGTCAAATAGGCCTAAGTTTGTAGCTGTAGTTGAAGCGGTAATCTTGAGCTTTAATCCAAGCAAACCAAGACCAGCGAAGCTATTGAAGTTAACGGCAACGCTATGTAATGTTCCGGTACTTGTGGATGGTATAGAAACCAAAGTACCATCTGTTCCTGAACTTCCGCCAACAGTTAAGCCAGTAACCGGATTAATTAATTGAAAGCTACAAGCAGCATCGTTTACATATGCCGAGAACGGAGGAGAACCGGTAGCAGAAATGTTTAACATTCCATTGCTAACGCCCACAATCGAGAATGTTCCTATATTGGCAAGATTATTTGAATCTATAATCTTAACTTGTTTACCAACATACGAAAGCCCGAAGGTTGCGGTTCCAGTGCTAAGCGTAGCGAGAGTTTGTGAGGTTAGGTTTCTGTTTAGATAACCATCAGTTGCAAAATTTAATGTAGCAGAGCTGGAGGTTACGGTATATGAATAGTTATATCCTGAAGGAGGATTAACCGCACTAAATATGAACTGACTTGATGTTGGATTGCCTGCTGTATCAAGAGTATAGAAAGAATACTTATTGGGAAGTATTTGTGTTTCAACTCCAGTAGCAGGATTGGTAACAAAGAAGTGTATGTCAGATGTTAGATTAGGTGTCACTCCATATGGTAATGGAAGCTTATAATCATCTGGATTTGTTGATAAAGAATTGAATGTACTTTCTAATACATATGATGTTCTACGCGGTAATGGCGGAGCGGCTTGCATTGCCAAAACTCCAGGAGTACCATTATCAAATGCTAATTGTGCACCGAGAGAAAGTCTATTTGTAAGACTAACTGATCCGTGTTTGGCTGTTAATGAAGCCATATCGGTAAAGAAAGTAGGATCATTAATGTCGGCAACTGAGATATAAGTGGCTGTTAGTGTATCGTTTTTAACCAACACTCCGCCTTTAACCTGAATTGTAAAGTAATCGCCCTCTCTAAATACAGAAACTGCATTACCACCGACAGTTGTTTCTGTAATATTAAAGCTTAGTATTCCGTTATTTACCTCTTGGCCGTTTGCTATCCAGGTAATTACATTTCCATTTGCATCTAAAACATTTCCTGAAACCGAACCAAAAGCTATAAACTTTGCTGTACCCGCTATTGGTTGATTAAGATTGTTTCTCAGTACAGAAATGCACTTAATTGTCCATGTTTCTGTTGGAGCATTGGTATCTATGAGTTTAATTCCGGACCCACCGTAACCATCGACAACTCCAACACCAACGTTTGTCGATCCTGTAGAATAATATGTTCCGCCTTGGTCAACTAATTGTGACGCCTGAAGTTGAATTCTTCCTGTACTTATATCTATTCTATAATCATAAACAAAGCTAAATGGATTATTATCTATGCTTGCCTCTAATCCAACTAGCGGAAGGCCATTTTTATACAGTGTGGTTCTATTTGAGATAACTGGAGCATATGTTAGCGTAAAGTGTCTGCCATCGCTGCCACTGGTTGATGTATATGAAGAATTAAAACCATCATTTCCTCCACCGTTAGCAGAAGAAACAATTACTTCGCTTCTTAATCCCTCTCCAACTATACATGAAACTCTAATTCCCGAGTTTATTGCCACGCCCCGACTCTGGGTTACGACATCTGTAAAAACTCCAGGAAGTGCGCCAGGTGCTCCGGGTATATTACTCATACTAATCCTCTATATTGAAAAAGTCTATTATTAGTGTAAAACATCGTATTTTCTACTTCTTCTTTATAAATGCCATATTATACCACTATCAAGCCTTTTAAAAGTTTTATTTTTAATTATATGTTGGATAGAATTTCAGATAATGTTTCGGTTATATCTATCCTCATATTGGGTGCTGCCGGAGAACTTTCTGGATTAACTCTACCGATATCTACGGCAAATTTTATGGTATCTATTACATTTGATATTGGAATTTCTCTACGCCACTCGGATCTAATTTGTAGGGTCACCGTCTGCTTAAATAACATGTCGGTTCTGTCTGGAACTTCTGTTGGAGATCCGGCCGAAACATTTTTTATTAAAATTCCAGATTTTATTAAATCATTTACTGCGAAATCAGTAAACAATATAGATGTTGCGTCAACAAGATCGTCTCTCGAACGCAAGTCTCTTGTAGAAATATCTATATTGATGCTACCCTCCCACGCGCCAGCAAAAATAAAACTCGCCGGATATTTATAGGATAGCGTATTACCACATCCATCCGAGAAAGTCATGTACTCCCACTGGACCGATCCTGTCTCTCTGTTCATTGATATAGGAACTGAATTAGAACCTCCAGATCTAACTATAATGGCCGGATAATAAATAACATCATATCTATAACTTTCTCCTATAAACACTCGGGTAGTTGTATTATCATGAAAACCGGAGTCTCTTGGCAAATCAGTATGATCTGGAGTTTGCGGGAATCCAAAATTATCAGTAGCAAAATGATAGTAAGAGTCTTTTGAATAATAATCTCTTAATGTAGCTATAATAATTTCTTTTGGATACAAAATCATCGAATTTTGTACCAAGTTATACAGAGATGGTAAATCACTTCTCCAGATATTATTAGTGGTCATATCACCACCTATATTTAATTATAAGAGGAGATTGCTCAACTTGAACCTGAGAAGAGGCAGCAGTCCAAACATCGTATAATATTCTAACAAATATCTTATTATTTTCTGAAGAACAATAGTTAAAAGAAGAGGTATCAATCGAAAGGAATGTTGTATGACCCAATGCAGCGGTCAAATCAGATGGACTCGCTATGCTTAAAATATTTGATGTTCGCTGTGTTGCAATTAATGCTCCATAATCGGCAATACTTACATGATAGTATACATCTGCTATAGATTGCGATAATGTACTTAGGGTATAATTTGTATTTATGGTCTCAAACAGATCGCACTTAAAAGTACTTGTGCTGGTAGTATCAATTCCGTTATTTGAAAACGCTATACCAAGAACCGAGTTTAATACCTTGGTTCCAGCAGGTAAATAATCAGATATATTAACTAAATACATAGTTGCGGCCTCTTCTTTAGCTCCGCCACTATTAGTAAAAGTTAATGCAGAATATATATTAATTGGTGTTGATACGGAGAACAACACATTGGATATTTGTATATCTGCTCCACTATATAAGTTAGTGTAATTAGGACCAAGAGGAATGGTTAGATATCCTGTTTGATTTTTATTATTATTGTAAAGCGTTCCTTGCGATAAATTTGAACATATCGTTTCGTTTGTACCATCTACTGTTGGCTGATCAAAAATATTATTTGTTATAATATGATCAGTAGTAGATAACGAGGCATCTGCAATATATGCTCCTATAACAGAATTGGCTCTATAGAAAGTATTATTAACTATAACATTAGATGCCGACTCATCTCCTAACTTAATCATGACGGCGGTTCCAGAACTATTTATACCACCAATTGTATTTGCCTGTATTGTAGCCTCTGAGGAAGCATTTATGCACTGATCATAATAGTACATAGTTCCACTTGTATCACTACCAGATGTAATGATGTTTCCAGTGATAAGAGTATTTCCGAGTGTTAGGGTATTACTCATTTATGTACCTACCGTTCTATGAGAGATGATCGCTGTATTATATCCACCGGCACTATATTGATAATAGCTGCTAAGATAGGCTGGATTATAGGCAGTTAATTTATTATTTTTAAGAACTATTGTTGGAGAGACATTTCTTAAATTCGGTATATTTGGAACTCTAATGCCATACTGTATCCAGTGTGCAGAGTTATTTTCTATAATTGTATTAGCGCTAAATAGACCAGTATTTAATGCCTCTCCAGATATTGTTGTTATGCTACTTGTTGTCACAGAACCGGTATGAGTTCCGGTGAATATTAGCTTGCAATTATTATTTGCTATTAACATTGAAGATTCTTTATTATCATTGAATGTTGAGTTAGCAACTGTAGAAATTCCACCTCTTCTGGTTAAGAAGTTAATGGATCCGCAAATATTATTGGTAATCTTAACATTTATTGGATTAATTGCATCTACAATCTTACCAAGTCCGGCAGAATAATATCCGGCTACTGCTATCATATTATTTTTATTAGTAATATTTCCGTCTATCACACAATTTATTAATCTCGCAGAACTTGTTGAGGACGGAGAAGTGGACGGTCCGACAAATGCAATTACTGCCGAATAATCTTCTGTAGGACCTATTGGGGGCAAAGATATATTAAATATGTTGTCCTTTATAACAACATTTTGAACCTGGCATGTGTTTGTTTGCAAATTAAAGGCCATAAATGCATATTTGTTGAGAATATTAGATGATGTAAATGTACAGTTTTTAATTGTTATATTTTGATTTCCATTTACAGCATCTGCCAAACAATGAATGCATCCATTAGCATAATTAATTAAACTTGCAGATGAATATGACGGATCCGATGTTGCGTCATAATTATAGGTAAAGTTAATTCCATCGAATTCAACATTATTTCTTATTTCAAAACCAGTTGCAACACTTACATTGAATCCGCCATAATCTCCTATAAAGGAAACTTTGTTGGAGTAATTGAGAGTTTCTGTTGAAGTTATGTTGGTAATGCCTTTTACTAAAACCCTATTTCCTATAGAATTAGTTGAACCAGAAACATAGTTATTCAACAGATTTAAATATGTGTTTAGTGTATCGAAGCTTCTAAAACTTCCATTAGGTCCGAGAACAAATGGATTATTTAACCCACCATAACCATTAGCAACATATCTTCTTAAATCATATGTTCTAATAGAATTAACTACATATTTACCGCTGACCTGAGCTACAATCGATGTAATCATATAAAGAGGCAATAAGTCTTTATATGATGTCATGATTTTCGCTAAATATCCAGATCTAACCGCATATGGAGAGGGAGATATGGCATTTGGATTTTGAACATAGAATACTCGATTTTGATCTAATGAACCATAGAATGCCGAGAGCGTTGGCAGATAGTCAGCATTTGCCACAAGCTCTATTTTACCCTTATCATTTAAACAAACAAACCAATTTATAGTATTTGTTGTTGTAGAGAATGATGGATATAGTGTTTCTTGAACCGCCGGAAGTATTGAGATAGTTTCATTACTATTTACAACCTTACCGTTTATTAAGGCGGTTCCTCCTGTTAAGAATATTTGATTTAATGGTGCCCCGCTTGGAGTTTGTACATCAAATCCAACAACAAGACCGTTTTCTCTGGTTAATCTATTTGCTGAGTTAATAAAATCTATTGCAGAAGTAGATAATTGTTTCTCGCTGGTATTCCCAAACTGTCTTCCATCTCTTATATGATCTACTGATTTCGAACTATCATTTACTTGACAGCTTCCGAAAAAGATCTTTTCTTCATTTAGAGCCAAAGACGGGAAGAGCTGTATATCTATTCCTCTATTAACAAAAGAGCTAATACTATCAGAGAAATCAAAAACAACATCAATATAATCGACATTAGATTCATCGTAGAATCTTGTTATCTCGCCCTTTTTGCCAGTTACAGTAGTTCCAAAATGAGAATAAGTAGAACCATCGTATTTGCAAAGATATCCAGTAAATACACCGCTGGCCCCATCATAACTTGTTAAGAATAGGTGTATCTTACTATAAACTAAAGACTTATATCCTCTTAATTTTGGAGATACTTCATATATGTTAACATAAGACATTTCTGAAGTACTATAGAGTATAAAACCATTAGTAGCATCAACTGTTAAATTTGATCCGCTAAGATTTAATCTGGCTCTTTCATGCGAGAATACTCTTCCGTATTGATTGCCTAATATCTCGAAATATCTCTTAAACGAAGCAGATATACTTGGATCCGAAACATTTTCTGCATCAAACGCAACAGAATCATCATTGAAATATATTAATACCTGAGTTCCTAATGGAGATACTGGGGCGGGAGATATTCCTACACCCGCCACAGCATCATAAACGGTGATTAAAGTAGTTGGAGATGGCCCAGGACAGTTATTAAATACCACATTATCAATTATAAATCTACCATAATCGTTTTGATTATATCCAGAACTACCAACTGGAATTGCCGGCTGAACAACTAATGTCTTACCAACTTTTAGTGATGAAGTTGAAAGATCTAGATTTACAGTATAAGTTGTTTCTATTCTGCTTCCAAAAGATTGTTGATTTGTTATTGAGGCTATCCAATAACCATCTCCATATCCATCTAAAATCGTAAATACTTCCTGATTAAATCTTTCTCTTTCAGCACCATTGACATAATAATATTTTCTTTTTAACGGTGCAAAAAATAGAGTAGGAACCTGGGCTGCTATTGGATTAGTATATGAAGACGAGTAGGGAGGAGATGCAATTACAGCTCCATTTAATCCAAATCCAAGAGGATCTATATTGTTATAGTTATCTACAATGTTATTAGGATAGCTTAATAATGAGCTGCTGTCATATGAACCGGTAGAATTAACCACGCCGCTTATAATTGAGAAACTGGCATCATTGTAGGGATCGGCTAACATAATGCCAAATTCTCCCTTATATGAGAATGCCATAAATCTATAGTTATATCCTGGCTGTCTAAATGCCTTATTTGTTGCCGCGATTAGTGAATCAAGTGTATATTGTCCAGGAGTAATTCCTTGGTTTCCAGTGATATCAATTGGAGGCAGTGCTACAGCAGCATCTAATGGATTTCCGGTAGGATAAAACATTAGATATAAATTATAGTGAGTAGAATCTATTTGATCTGGACTAAACCCTAATCCAAGAGCACTTGCGCTTCTGGGCTGTCCTGCAATGAGAGTGTCTTGTACGCCAAAAAAATTATGGGCAACTCCTAATGCAAGTTCACCATATTTATTTTCATTATAGAAGGTCTTATATATACTTGCTGTGGCGGTACTTGAAGAATAAATATTTTTACCATTTATTCTCACTTCATATGTTCTGGAGCTTCCATTTATTATTGCTCTTGTGCCATCAATAGTGAACGAAACTTGTGGGGTTCCATTATTATAATTTATTACTATAATATCTCCAGGTTTCACCAAGGCAAACTGTGCATCAAATACACTGTTGCTTAAGACAGATGACGGTGGATTGAATAAAATTATATCATCCCCGTGAGAAATATCATCTACTGGATTATTACTTCCAGAGAAAAGCAAATAAGCCGTGCATGGAGTTGGAGATACTATTTGTTGTCCGCCTATATCACTCCATAAAACAGATGATCTTGAAGATCTTGATATACCGTTAGAAAATAAAGTCTGTGTTCTTCCGCCTAATAATAGAAGACTTGAATTATCTACGAAATTAGCAAATTGTTGGGCATCATTAATAGTTGTTGGAATTGTTGAAAATCTCGATGTATCTATAAATACACCGGCTGCCATGTGGGCGTAGTTAATAGGGGGTATTGTTCCACCCGAAGTTACGGTTATATTTTGTGTTCCGTCTGATTTTTCATGAACAACCAAATCATCATTAATATCTTTAACTAAAGTATCTGCATTAAAAATATTTCTTGAAACAACAGATGTGCCTGATGTTGGTAAGTTAGCTATTGGTGCATTTTTATAGGCGCCAGGAGGATTATCAACATCGATATGACTTAATTTATGTCTATAATTAGTTCCAGCAATATGTGGCTCTACCTTGACTCCGGTAACCGATAACCAATTATCTAATACTTGTACGCTGCTGTTTAAAAGATCGATTAAATTCTTTAAATATTGTGTAGTATAATTTAGTTTAATCTTGCTTTCTTGAATTTGAGCATTTGCCGAGATCTGAAAGTCAAAAATTGGAAGTGATACAAGTCCAGCGGCAGTTAAAGCAGATGCCTTTAAGCTTCCATCAGCATTTATTGATACATTTAACCTCGACGCTATTGAGGCAGTAGAGCCATTTGCCACCAAACCTATATTATTCTCTATTGCAAATATAGCAGAACGAAGTTGATTTATCGCAGTTCCACCTATTTCTGTAATATTGTCAAAAACAGGATATAGTGTTGTATCGTCATCTATATTTGTTGGAAAATTAGTCATTCTCTTCCTTGGAAGGCATCTTTTTATTTACATATTAATGCGTTTTTATCGCTATTAAGGATTTGGAGGAGACGGAGGATGTAATGGAGCCGGCCGTTCATCATTATCGCAATCATCTTTTGTTCCTATTCTCAAATTAATTGCAGTCTTTATAAAACGATAAATTTGAGATCCGAGTAATCCACCGGCAAAACCAAATATAACCCGAGAAGACAGGGCGCTGCCAACTCCAGTAGGATATGGATATAATTTTGCAAAAACCCCAACAGTAGCGCCTAATAGAATTGGCATAATGGGCATAATCAAATCATTCCAAGCTTTTGAGTTATATAGTTTTGGAGAAAAATATTCTACCACTACTCTCAAAACATAAGTGACACCAGAAATCATTAAACAAAAGAAGATAAATTCCGTGCTCAGTAAAGCAGATAATGCGTTATCCATCTTGCACCTCTTAAGATATGCAAATATATGCTCAAGATAAGCTAATTTATGAGCGAATATTAATTCGTAAACCAGTCTGTTCCATTACACCTAACTTCATATACTTTATATTGAGTTAATGTAAGATTAGAAGAGGCTCCATTGATATGTTCAGACCCATATCTGGCCAAGGTAGCAGCCGCTGAAGTTGCCCAAATCTCTAACACTCTTCCGGCATTATTTAGTGGATTGGGAAGGGTCACAGTAACGCCGGAGGTAACCTGAATTTGTTTATCAAGTTGAGGCCCACTATCTATAGAATAGCTTGTTGAAACGCTCTTAAATGAATCAAATTGTCCACCAAGTACACTAATTTTACCATTAAATACCGCGTTTCTATTTAAAACGGTACCAGTAGTAGTATCGATAGAATAACCGGTTCCATTGGCATAAACTACCGGCTGATTTGGATAGTCATGACATCCAATACGATAAATATATGTATCGCCAAGCTGTGCATCGAGGGCACCAGGAACAAGCAATAATGTCAATGAACCCGTATAACTGGTAATTGGAACTCGATATTCATATTCTTCCCAGGTAGAATGCAGTTTTATATTTGTAGATTCTTTAGCATATCCGGCAGAATCTATTACCAATAACATCATACTGGTTGCGGACCCTGATTTTGCCCAAAATCTAAAATATAATACATTTCCAACGCTTGTTAAATCTATAGTAGTATAAATACCCTCATTGATTGTTGTATATGGATAGGAGGTAAATACTGAATTTGTGCCACTTCTTGCTAATTTACAGGCCGCAGTTCCACCGAAAGGATCTGATTGTCCAGTAGTTACGGTAATTCCCGCATTACTCCAACTATTAAATGCATCGCTATATGGAAGTCTATTTTGAATTTGTCTGCTTTCATTTTTTAGAGAGTTGCTAGAAATACTTCTAAGTGGGCTTGTCGTTTCTGACTCGACTCTTTGAAAAGAATTTCCGGCGCCACTGGTAAAATCATAGCATCTAAATCCTATTGGTCCAAATAATCTATTGTCTCTCCATATATTTTGACCGGAACCATCTCTAGCATCTGCCGTATTTACGAAAGAATCATCAACAGCATATCCATAATTATAGAAATAATTTCCCTCAATAATACTATTAGCTATTCCGCTTTTTAGACTTATAGCTGAATTTGACAAAACCCCTATGTATCCACCGAGATTGCTTTGTGATACAGAAGATCCGCTATCTGCCCAGCTAACAGTTTGGGTAATTCCTGGAGCGCCAACTGCAGTCACAACGTGCTCTCCGCAGAAAGTTCCGTTTGATACCTGAACTATTACTATTTTATCTCCGGCCTGAAGACCATGACCGGCAGTACTATTACATTGAACTGTAGCCGTAGCTGTACCAGCACTTCTTCCTATACTATTTAACTGTAATAATGCTGGTCCAAAAAATTCATTATTCTTTATTACTATTCTGTTAGCAAGATTAGAGGGAGACGAAACATTATATACCTGAATTCTATTTCTAGAGGAATTCAACCAATATTCTCTTTCTCCTCCAAATTTACAGTTTTCTATATATGTCCATCCGGTTGACAAATTAGATGTGGCAGAAATTAATAAATCTGGATATGCATCATTAACGCTTCCATAAAATTCACATCTATCAAACATTAAATGATGAGGGCCGTTTAATGTAATACCCGGAGCCGAAGAACTTCCTTCTATACTGCAATGTGAAAAAATAGTTTCTGTATTAGAGCCTATAGTTGCTATACTATAACAAGAAACAAATTGAGTATCATCTATTTTAGAGTAAAAAAAGCTATTAGGCAATACTATACAAATTCCCGCAGATTCAAAGAACGAACAATTATGAATTCTAAAAAGACCGCCAGAAAATGTCGATACAGTTGAACAATCTATGACATTTGAACCCGAATTAAAACCACATGAATCTATAGTAACATAAGGCTCACCTTCTGGAGCTGAGCTAAACCAACCATCAATTAACTTAATAGCTGTTTTTGCCGTATCTGGAGAAAATCCACAGCTATAAAAATCATTTCCAACAATTTTTAGATTTTTAGTTGTAGAAATTATATAATTAATACCACTACCCACAGAAGACAATTTGGCATGATCTAAAATCATATGAACTGGTTTTGTAAATGCCAGTGAAGAAGAAATATAATATGTACCCGGAGGAACATACATAGTTCCGCCTGAAGAAGATAGTGCTAAATAGGCCGAATTAAAAGCACTGGTATCATTTGCGACACCATTACCAACTGCACCATAATCTTTAACATTGACATATACCAATGAAGGCATCGATGATATTACATGGCTGGCTGCATTTAAAAAATCATAAACTGTAGTGTAGCTAATACCAGAAATTTGTAATGACGGAATAATATCTATAGAGCTGGCATTATGTCTAAAATTAGCGCCTGTAATATGATCTTGAAAATCATATCTATTTGTTGTTATTCTTCCTACTCCGGGTTTATAATTCAGCGACATAAAATCTCCTTAAGGATATACAATAGTATGCGAATGTCCTAATTCTGGCAATAGGGTTATTGTTCCGCTATTTTTATCATAAGATATTGCGTGGTTATGACCGGCATTTACAGATGTGAGCTGCGGAAGTAACTGTGGATATTTTTCATTAATAACTATTTCATGGATATGTGGAGCAATTGCCGGTATAGCAGAACCAACTGAAGTATTAATAGATTGTGGAAAGTCAGAACCATCTCGTAAAACTGGAACCTGATAAATAGGATCTGTTTTTCTAATTCTTTGCAAACTCATATGTTGTCCGCCAGAAAGACTAAACATCATCTTATTTCTATTAACAGAAATTACTTCATATCTAAATTCATCGTTGCCATTTTCATCGAATCTACAAATAACATCACGAGAATGTATTGATGGATATGTTAAGGTCCAAGCAGAAACATTTAATTCACTCTCTAATCCGGTATCTAACATTTTAACCTGATCGTCTGCCGGACTAAATCTAATTAAAAACCTTAAATCACTTCGTCGTCCAAAATTAAAAAGCTGAATATAGCCCACTACCTGACCTGTGCCGAAGCAGCTTTCGCACCTGCTTTCGGGATATTCTCGTCCAGGAATATAACAATCACAAGTTATGCCTGTAAAATTTCTTCTTATAATGCAACAAGGTTCTCCAGTTAACAATAATAACTGCTCTTGTCTTTGATCATTAATATTTTGTAAATTGAGTCCGCGTAACTTTCTACCTACGCCGCTATATCCGTCTGCACAATAATACTCTCCGCCGATATAGCTACCAACACAAGCTCCAGAGAATAATAGCGTCGGATCTGTTCTATGATATCCGCTATAATCATACGATGGAAAATTCACATTCCCAGCATCACTTCCAGATAAATCAGTATTTAATATATCTTTTGTTTTTTGATGATATCCGTCAATTAAAGTAAAAGAATAATTGCCAACATCAAACCTATTCTGACATTCAAAGACAACCGTATTTTGCTCTTCAGAATCAATTGGATAAAATATTACAGATGGGTCCCAGTATGTGTATCCATCATATCCATCTGTAGTATGAAATGTTGCAGTTGTGCCATTATATCCCCTTTGAATAGTAGGATTATTTAGCAACAAATTATTATTAACATAATCAACAGAAGAATAATAAATTAATTCAACCCCTATTTTTATAACACCGTGATTAGGAAAAAACTCTGCATCGGCAAGTGGTATTATAGAACTGGTAGCGGTAATACTCGATCTCAATAATGATGATGGATAAATATATATTCCATTTTGTTGAGGAAGCTTGCTAAAATCTACGCTGCTCGGATCATATTCTACTGCCCTTACACCAAAATGATACAAAACGCCTGGAGTTAATCCGGTTATAGTTGCGCTTGTTGCCCCTCCGACAGAAATAAATACTGGCGTTTTATTAAAAAAATTATCTTCAAAGGTAATTGGATTTGTATCAACATATATATTATAGGCAATTTTATTAGATCTATTACTGGGATAAGCAGAATACCAATCAAGTTTAATTGAGGATCCGTCCCCAAGACTTGTTGTTTTTTTTAAGCCTTCGTTGGTATTATTTAAATAATATGGCATTACTTAAAAATGCCGAAATATTAAGTGAAAATCGGGGCGCCAAAAATCACCATTCTTAAATTTTGAATAAATGCTTTCTTTTTAATTTCAAATTTAGGAGAAAGCAAATCTATGGAGCCTCTGGGGTTAAAATCAGTATATTCATTATTTTTTGTCGCCCTTGGATCAAAATATCTCGGATCTCCTCCGGTAATTACATATGTTTTAAAATTGTCAGGATTTATTTTTGAATATCCCTTTCCTGCCAAAAAATAAGATAATTTTAATTTATCTTTCATTGAATTTGCATATTCGGCATAAATCCTATCTAAATCTACACCGCTTTCTCGAACATTTTCTCGATTATATTCAATGTTATCAAGAATAAATCCATTATCTTTTGGCACATAATGAAAATAGCTTTGAGTCAATATTCTCCATTTGCCCTCGTTATCCTTCCACTCTAATATTAAAACGCTAGAAAGCGGGTTCATAAAGGAGTCTCTGGCTGCAGCTTCGCCAACACCACCAATTCGCTGACAACAATTGGTTTCTATTCCTACCCTTAAAATTCTTGGATCTTTATCTTTTAATACGGAAAATCTTAAATTATCTGACATAGAATGATTTAATTTAAATAAATTTTTATCTTTAACCTGATAATCTTTGGTTAATTCAATTAAAGCATCACCCATTTGTAAAAATGATAAATCTGTTTCAAATTTGGTTGTCGCCTGAAAAATTTCTGAAAATAATGTGCTTGATGGATTAATTACTTCATTTGATTCGAAAAATTTTTGAATTAATTTAGCATTTTTAGAAAAATCTTTGCTAATATATCCTCTTCGCTTAAACTCTAATAATAACGATCCGAATTTTTGTTCAATTCCTTTTATCCCCCCCTCTTTCATAAGTTGAGCATATGCAATAATTAATTTTTTTACTATTCCGGTGTTATTAAAATTATTAAAATTTCTATTTTTCAATATATTAATTATTGCTTTTGTTCCAACACCGCTAACAGAATTGTGTAATTCTCGAACGGCATCAATTAAATTTGACTGATCTTTATCAAAAGTTTCTATTTTTCTGATGCCGGAGACAGCCACTTCAACCGCCTCATCATAACTTAATCCCATTTCTCTAACAATACTATATAATAAATAATTAGCTTTAGAACCATTATTTATGACAAAGTTAATAAAATTATTAGTATCATATTTATTATTTTTTTTAAGAAACTCTAATATAAATTTAAAACCAGGCTCTTCATAGTTGCCCATTTTTTCTAAAATTTCTAAATTTCTACCACTATTAATAATATTTTTAACAAGAGCGGCGCAAAAATCTCTTGGTATACTTGGATTTTTTTCTAAACAATGATTGGTAATAGCTTCTATAGAAATTTTTCCAGTATTATTTAAAAGATTATTTATAGCAGATATTGGTGGTAAGTATCCGGTGTAATCTGCCTCCAAGGAAAAGCCATGTCCAGTCTCCATTCTCGGTATACACTTTAAGACAAATTCTCTAATTACTTTCTTACTCATTTCATAAATATCTTTTTTTGTCATTTTTGAAGCAAGATCGATTAATGATATGTTTTTAGGAAGCAATAAAACAAGGGTATTTTTATATAAACTTAATTTTTTTTTCGAAATATCATTAATAAAGTGAAGTATAAAGTCATCAATTACTTCTTTTATTCTTGCTTGTTTTTTCTCATTATCCTTATCTTTTAAAAAATCAGAAACTTCTCGATTAACACAATTTTTTATGAAATAAAAAATTGATTTTAAATCCATAATATTTTCTTTTTGCAAATATTTAAATAATGGATCGATATTGTCAACCGAACACATCGGAAGTATATTTGATCGAAGATGTTTTAAATACTCATTGGTTATTAATTCTAATTCTTCAAATATAACTTTTTCTATCTCATACTCTTTCTCTTCTCTTAGATCTTTAAGAGAATATTTAAATTTATTAGATATGGATTCGTAGATAGATTTATATGTTTTTAAATTTAGAATAACATCTGTGTCCCCAGAAGAAAATTTATTTAAATAGGTTTCAAATATCTCTTGTTTTTCATCCTTATAATATTCATCCATCCAAGATAAAAATTTAATTGTTTCTGGATCAGACAAAAAATTATCAATGTTTTGTTTTACATTCTTTTTTAAATATAATAATAATTTTTTCCTTTTATTGTATTCTAATAATATTCCATCCATTATAGATATGATTTGAGACATCTTATCAATCGTATCTTTAAAATTAGCCGGAGTAATATTAAAAATATTCAGTTTTTCTTTATTAATAAAATTTACTAATTTATCAAGCCTATATCTATCGTTAGGAAACCCTCCGCCATATCTTCCAGATCTTGTTTGGCTTTTAATTAATCCAAATAAATAACCTATATTATTTTTGGCAGCCGTTTCTATTACATCGGGAAGCGTTTTAAAAACTTCTATATATGTTGCAGTATCAAAATTAATGTCAATTACTGGGGCTTCTTCGCACAGATCGTTTGCTTCTTGATAGGCTTTATAAAACTCTATGCTTTTATTTCTTAATTCATTATATTTTTTTATTATTTCTTTCTTAATAATTTCTTCTACACCTAATCTTTTGTTTAATTCTAATTGTTCTTCTATTTCTTTTTTTCTTTCAAATTCCCAATATTTTCTATCTTTAATTTCTTCTAATTCTTTCTGACTTTCCTCAATTTCTTCTGTTGTTAATTTTCTGCTTTTAAGCTGCTCTTGTGAAAGTTCTGGATATTCTAATTTATATGGTTCCGGTTCTTTTTTTGGAGGTTCTATATTTTCTTGAGCCGGTCTGCCCCCATATCCCTTTTGAAATAAAGATAATTGTTTATGATAGCTATCTAATAGCCTATTAAGAGCCTCATCAAGAAGGGTATTTTGAGCAATTTTAATCTTCATTTACTTTCTCCAACAGCTCTTCTTCTTTTTCTTCTTTTTCACTGCCCTTCAATCCGTGATATTTGGTTAGATGATCAACATATTTTTCTGCCTCATCATCACCAAAGATTTCATCGATATATCCAACCTGAGTTTTAAATGCATCAACCTCATCTTTATTATCAAGATAGTCATCATCTGTGGCAGCTCTTGTAGGCTTTTCGTTATAACATTGCTGCAAATAGTGTCTGGCCTCATGACATAAATACATATAATCTTTAAAAAAATCTCCATCACATAAAAGTTTATAATTTAAAATAATTATTCCTTTTTCTGTTCTAGCAGAAACCTCTAAATCATCAAATTTAACCGGTATCAAATCTATAATATCCGGCTTTACATCAAAATCTTCGCACATCTCTGTAAAAGCTTCTGTTTTTTTAACAAAATCTTTAGCTTTCTGTATTAGTTTTAATAAGACAGAGGGGCTAATCTTTTTCACTTGCTCTATGGTATATTTTTTATGCATAATAACTCAAAATTATGCCAAAATATTAGGATATCATCTTATCAACTTCAATCATAAACAACTTGACTGCTTTTTTATATTTATCATCATCTAAATATATTAATGTTTTAAAAGGAGGCATTGCTCTCATTACAATCGGATTTCTTTCGCCTGGATGATCTTTTTTTCTTTCCTCTTTCATTTTTAAATATTTATTAGGAGCCCCAACCCACATTTTAGCTAACTCTTTTTTCAATTCTGTGGTTGGCTCAAAAATTATCGCTTGCCTATAATCATCTAAAGAAGATGTTAGGTTGGTATAAAACTCTAAATCGTGCAATTCGTGTTTTAATCTTTCTTTATTTTCACCGAATGGTCTTCCTAATGGATCATATTCCTTGTTCTTTTTCCCAGGTAATCCAACCATTATATTCGAACCAGTTGGCTCAAATCCAAGCAGTCTGGAAAGTAAAAACTGTGATGCATGGATTAATTCATGCTTTGCGGTATTATAACACTGAAGTAAATGCCAATGAAAACTTGCCGCGCCCGATAACTCCGGTATAGTAAAAAATAATACAATGACATTTAACTCATCTTGATAAATTCCCCTAGCATTTATGTCTTTTGTCATAAATACTACCTTAACATAATTATTCAGCAAACCACCATTAACCCAATCATTAAATCTTTTTTTCTTATTATCATCTGCATATTTCCAATCGTCTAATTCCCAGCGCAGAGATGTTCCCCTCTTGCCTTCATTAAAATTTGTATTTATTTTTTCATTGGTAAATCTTAATGCCTCTTGAATAACCTCTCTTATAGAAGGAATTTCATTTTCTGTAGCAGTTTTTAATTTTTCTTGATAATTATATAAAATAATTCCGGCGAAGTACTTTGCCGTCCATTGATATAATGTATCCAGCATTTTATGTGGAGGTTCTATAATCCCGGCTTGTTTCTTCATTTTTAAATAACCTGTCTTTCTTTAAGATGTCTCAATCTCATTATATATGGAGAATTTGCCGTAAGTGGTTTAAGAGTGCCAAGGCCAAGCGGACTGCTGCGCATAGAGTTCTTAATATATTTTAGTTTATCATAATAATTAGTTAATAGTGTGCCGTATTGAGTGTTTAAGAGCTCGCTCATAGAAGGCGGAGTAAAGGTTATTCCGTTATCAGTTATGTTAAACTCTCTGCCTCTTTCTATTAATGATTGTGAAGCCAATGCCATTAGTGTAGCGCCTTCTACAAAAATATTATGAAACTGATTAATAATTTGCGTGTCTTCTAAAGTAAAAAATGTAAAATATGGGACTTCATTAAATTGCGATAATGATGCAGCTATAAAAGTAGCTAACATTTCAACACTATAAATATCACAATCTACATAATCCACATTGCCGTATTTATCAGTACTTCTTGATTTTCCTCCGCTATTTAATCTGGCCTTTAGTGTTTTTATTAATTTATTTAAATTCAAAATTGCCGTTTGAGAATAATTAAATCCGGGGTCATCTCCAATTGAAACATATCCATCAGAATTAATTGCAGGCTGATCTGTATGCGAGACGACAAAATTAAACGCCGCCTCCATTCTAAATCCATTGAGATATCCTACCCAAGTATCTACCCAAACACCATAAGGACCAGCCATTCCGATAGTATAATCAAAACCATATGTACCAGTGGAAACCTGATATACACCCGCACTTGTTGGCCCAGTTAATATATTTCCTGATGGCTGTGTAATAGTAATTTGTGGAAAACTATCTAAATTAGCAGGAGCGCCGAATTGATCCCTAAAAACAATTCTTAATTGAACTGTATCCATCACATCAATTAACTGCCCCCTGGATTTTATGGCCATTTAGATCTCCAATATCGCTATAATAAGATACAAAAATATTATGCAGGAGAGGCGCTAAACTGACCAGAAGGCGCTTTTACTATTACCTGATAAATTTCATTTTTAGTCTTCATTGTGGTAGCATCTGTCCAAAAAATATCAACAATATATGTACCAACAGATGACGCTCCAGACGGTAATGTAAATGTATGAATATATAATCCGGTGTCAAGTCTGCTCATAACTACAGGATATACCGGCGATAAAGTAAGATTAGGCATAATAATACGATTAACAATTGGTGTTGAATATCCATCTACGCGAGTTCCATTTGAATCAAGGGTTTGTAATACGACCGTTACCTGTTGGCCAGGATTATATTCAAGAATGTATGTCATTAGATCCTCTAAAAAATGCAGAAATATTAATATTATTATATTTATATTAAGATGTCAGCAAAAAACCTATGGATTACAAATATTTCAAACAGAGATATTGCTCTGCATGATCTTAATTTAATTATTCCGTCTAAAAAATCCATTAATCTTTATGATTTTAAGCATTCGAGGCTAACAGAAGAGCAAATTAATGCATCAATGTCTTCTGGATCAATATTTAAAAAGAAGTCTAATTTATTTATTAATGATAAATTACCTAAAAGTGCAAGACCTATAAAAAAAGTTAATGAATTACCGCTAATTGGCGCAAGAAAAAATGATATTATTATTGAAAAAACAAACTTTGATGAACTAAATATTAACGAAGAAGAGTACGCCGCAGAAAATGCAGACTTGGCAGAAGCGGATAGAAATAGGTGAAAAATGTCAAACGGTAAAGTAGTAGCAATATCAGAAATAGTGGTAGCTCCACTGCAAGAGGAAGATAGTGAAAGCGAAAATATCATAAAAAGATATAAAGAATTAGACCAGAAAGTCAACGAAACAATAGCTAAAATACGCAACAAAAGATCAAAAACCCAAGGCGATGAACGAAAAGCAATCTAACATAACACTTTCAGAAATTAAATCTATTTTGGAGACAAACCAAAAATCAATAGAGATCTATATTGAAGTCGAAAAGCAAAACGAAGAAATTATTAAAAAATTAGAAAAAAATGAAAATCAAAACGAAAATATAATTGATAAATTAAATGAAAATGATGAACAGCAAAAAAATATAATTAAATTGCTTGAGGGCATAAATTCATCAGTAGATACTCAAATAGAAGATTTTGAAAGATTTAAACAACATGTAAAAACCAGTCTAGAAGATAAGATATCAGAGATAGAGAAAAATATATTTAGATTAATTGTTATACTGGGAACGGTTGGAGTTGGAACAATTATATCTGTTATTAATATGTTCTTAAAACACTAATTATTTTACAACCTTAACATTAATTGCTTTTGGTTGACCTTTAATATTTTGTCCGATTTCAAATTCTACCACATCATCTTTGGATAATGTTTTATAGCCATTCATTTGGATATCACTAAAATGAACAAACATATCGGTTTGAGCTACACCGTCTTTTTCCCAAGCAATGAAGCCCATTCCCTTTTTATTTTTAAACCAAATAACCTTACCAGTATATACCGTTGACATTATACCTTTCCTCTTATCTTAATACCATTAATTTCTAAATCGCTATATCCACCAAGAAGGTTATGAACGGCAATAACACCCTCCATCGCAATTGCCTGTTTTTCTATTTGGTTGGTGCAATTTCTTAATAATCTATCATATTTATCAAAAATCTGCTTCACTTCTCCTTCGAAGCCATGCAATTTACCAAGATCAATTAGATGTTGTCTTGTTTCTTTTTCTGAAAATATTTGCTTTCCTCTTTCTTTTCTCATAATTCTTACCTTTCTTACTATCTTACTCCCCAAGCACGAATACTAACAGTGGCCGAAGCGCCTGTTTTTAGACGCAACCATATCAAAGAGCAGCCCGGTCTATTGAGATATTGTGCTCCTTGCGGCAATATGGTTGGATTAAGCTCATCATGAACTGTATACCCATTATATGAAACCTCTACAACTGTCGAGCCAGTTTCATTAATTAGCCATAATGAAGAAAAAGAAGACGGAAGAGTAATTATGCAGTCAGGAGAATATCCATCAGTGGCTCCGCCTCCAAATTGATTCCATGTGACGGTAACTTTTTGAAAAAAATTATAGTCTCTGCCTTGGGTTTTTGTTATTTTAAATGGGTAGCTAACCATATATTACTCCTTATAATATCCAACAATATTGATATTATAGGCCTCTCTTATTTTTATCTCTATGCATTTAGTCTACCCATATCTATTTTTTGCTTCTTGATAACCAATTTCCATCATTTTTCTAATTTTTTCAGGATCAAAGTCAAGCAAATCCTCCAAAAGATTAAAAGATGGCCTAATTACATTGATTTTGATTTCTTTTTTATCAGTTAACCCGGTAGATGCCAATTTATTATACATTATGGCTTTTTCTAAATCATTGCTCATTATTTTTTCAGTAGACAAATCGAAGCTTCTATTTATCACATCTACTGTTTTAGGATTATTGATAAATTTCTTAATTCTTACTTCTGGAGAGGTCATAACCAAATCTATTTCTGTACACCCCTGATTAATGGCAATCGAAATAGGACTTATCTCTTTAGATCCTCCATCGGTATATAAGTGATCGCCTATCTGAACAGGGGTAAATAATCCAGGAAAACTTGCACTGGCTATTACGGCATCAACGAAATCATTTTGCTCACTATTAAAAACAGTATACTTTCCAGTTGTTAGATTAACTGTTCCACAATATACTTTTTTACCAGAGGATCTAATTCTACCAATATCAATATTAGATTTAACCAAATGATGAAGAGGAGAACTATCGAATAAACTGGCCTTCCATAATCCATGCCATCTACCGAACGGCCACCATCGTTTATAAATTTTTGAGGCATCAATAGAAATCCACATATCTCTTAAATATTCAGCCGCTTCTAATTCTTTGCCGTCAGGAAACATTCCAATGGCCGCAGCATTAATTGCTCCAACAGAAACTCCGGCCATAATATCATATTTTATTTTCTTTTTTCCAAGCAAATATAAAATTGCACCGGTCTGAAATGCGCCTTTTGCAGAACCGCCAGATAAACATAATGCTTTCATTCTAAACCTAAAAATAAGATAAAGTTAATTTATTACTAATATAATCTAAATATTTTAAAACATCTAATGATAATTTTATTCCAGATCTCTTATCTTCTTTTCCTTCAATTAAATTTAAAAAAACCTTAATTGCATTTGTAAGATGATCTGTTTTATCATATTCAATATTTTCATAATTTAATTTTAATTTATTCTGAATTGTATCATCATATTCCCATACATCATCGTTTGTAATAATTTTTAACATTCTTTGTTTTTTCATAAAACAATTTCCTATGTGCAAATTACAAACAATTTTATGATGAGAATAAGAAATTTGATATTGCTCTTTATTTTCTTTTTTATTAACCAATCCATATAAATAAGTTAAATCACTTCCAAGCAAATCAATTAACATAGCAAAATCGTGCGACCCATAATCATACAACGGGGAGTAATTTCTAACCGGTCCATTGTTTCCATTAATAAACTGAATGCCTTTAATACCACTATAATCTATATTGTTTTTAATATATTGATATGGATTAGAAAACAAATGTATATTGTTAACAAGAATTGGTGTATTATAATCTTGTAATTGTTCTACTTCTTTGTGAGATAGTGCAAGCGGCTTCTCTATCATCACTGGAATATTATTATCTAAAGCATACTTAGCAATTTGAATATGTGAAGACGGTGGAGTTGAAATAATAAGCCCATTAATAATCTTTTTTTCTATCAGTGTATCTAAATTATTCTGTGCTACAAAAAAATTAACGCCAAGAGATCGTAATTTAGGAAGATAAACTTTTCCCCAATTACCTAAACCAATTATTCCAAGATTAATATTGTTCATTTGTCAAAATTTTTAAAATACCAAGAGTTTTCAACATACCAATCAACACATTTTTTCATTCCGCCTTCAAATGAAAATCGTGGTTTCCATCCTGTTTTAGCAATTTTACTGACATCAACACTATATCTAAAATCGTGTCCGGCCCTATCTTTAACAAAATGATGCTCTATTTTTTTGTTTAAAACTTTAGATATATATTTAAGCATATCTAAATTACTTAATTCTATACCAGTTCCAATATTATATATTTCATTAACAGGAAGATTTTCAACAATATGCATAATAGCTCGGCAATGATCTTCGGCACAGATCCACTCCCTCATATTTAAACCATTTCCGTGAATTCCAATGCTTTTGTTATTGATAGCACTATAAATAATTCTGGGAACCAAATTTCTGGGAGGCTGGCTTGGACCATAGTTATTGCAGCATCGGGTAATATTATATTTTAGACCGTGAGTTTGATTGGCTGCTTTAACAATTAACTCTCCGGCAGCTTTAGAGGCACTATATGGGTTTCTCGGGTTCACCAAACTCTCTTCAGTCCAGGATTTTTCACCAGACTTTAATTGGCCGTATACCTCATCGGTAGAAATATAAACAAATCTTTCTACGCCATATTTAACCGCCGCATCCACCATAACCTGAGTTCCAACAACATTAGAGTGTATGAATGGTCCGGCGCTTTTAATACTATCATCAACAAAACTTTCAGCCGCTCCATGAATAACAATATCCGGCCTTTCTATAGCAAAAATATTGTCAATAAATTTTTCATCTGCAATATCTCCCATATAAAAATTATGAGATTTTCTATTTAACTCAACATTATATCTATTATATGGAGCGATGACTTTATCTATGCTGACAAATTTATAAGAAGCATTATCCCTCTCTACCATTCTCATAAAATTAGATAAAATAAAACCGGCAGTTCCGGTCACCAATATTTTTTTCATTTATTTTCCCCAGAATATTCAATTATTTCATCGCTCTTATTAATAGGTATGATCCATTTACCCTGATATTCCTTATGCTTGTTAATAATAAAATCAACAAAATTAAAAGATAGCGTCACTAAATAATCAGGCTTATCTTGATACATTCTGCTAAAAGGTAATACTGGAATGTGTTTTCCAGGAGAATATTTATTGATTTTTTCTGGAGCATCATCATAAATACAATCTAAAATATCACTTCCTATATTACAATGATGCAATAATGTGGTTGATTTTGCCGATGCTGTTACTCCGGCGATTTTCATTCCCTGTCTCTTTAACTCTAATAATTTTGGTCTTAAATTTTCTTTTATTCCGTTAACCTTTTTCACAAATTTAGAAACTTTAGACCAGGACTCATCTGTATAGCAACCGTTTTTACTTTCTTTTGCAGCATAATATGAAACACTATCACAAACATCATTTGAGATGCCATTATAAACAAAACATCTAATAGATCCGCCGTGGACATCTACCGGTTTTACATCATATAATGTCATTCCGTGCTTCTTAAAATAAGAATACATCGGACCAACCAACCAATATTGCAAATGTTCGTGATATATTTGTGAAAAATCTCCGCTTTCTAAAACATCCATAAAATAAGATACTTCGAAAACAAAAAAACCTTCCTTTTTTAAGATAATTTTCACTCCATTGACAATTTCATCTAAATCATCAGCATGAGCAAACACATTATTAGCCACAACAAGATCTACATTTCCTTTTGTAGATAATATTGCAGATGCGGTTTTTGTATTAAAGAAATCATTAATTGTTTCTAATCCCTCATCATTTGCTTTTTGAGCTAAATTAGATGCAGGATCCACTCCAAAGGCATCTATACCAAGGCACTTAAACCATCGAAGCATAACTCCATCATTAGAGGCTATTTCACAAACTAAATGCTCTTCGGACAAATCAAATTCAGAGGCCAAAGCGCATACATAATTTCTAAAATGTTGTCTCATCAATTTAGAGGTAGAACTTGCATAATTATAATTGCTAAACATTATTGACGGATCTATTATGTCTAAAATTTGATAATTACCGCAACTCTCACATCTAAATAAATCTAAAGGAAATGATTGCTGAACGACTAATGGGTTTGAGACAAAATCGTTAGCAAGAGCAGATTTTTCAAGTTTTAGAACTAATTTTAGATTGCGACCATGACACAATCTACAATCTTCTCTTCTTTTGATTAAATCTTGCATTTATCCTCTTTTAATTGATTTTTCGTAATTTGTATGATTTTTTACTATTCCATTCATTGTAATCATTTTTGTATCCTGAATAAAATGCATTTCGTGATATACTTCGGGCTTAGTAAAAAATAAATCTCCGGTATTGAAAATAGTTTTAGTCTGCCTATCTCCTTCGCCTTCTACATACTCAACTTTTCCATTGATAATATATGTTGCGTGCCAATCTCCATTAAGATGTCTATGTTTAGCTCTTACCGATCCTTTTACACTCTCAATTAATGTGACGCTGCCCGAATGACCAAGCCATAAATTCTTAATAATGCCCCGCTCATCTTTATACGGAAGGTCTATTGGAACTTTTATATTTTCTGGAAACTGACCATCGTTAACCAAATCTACATATTTTTTATTATCCATAACTTACCTTTCAAATACTTTCATTATATATATCGAAATCAATTGTTGAATTATTTTTTAACTTTTGGAGATTTTAAAATAATCTCCTCCATTTGTTCTGCAATTTTTTTCCAAGAATGTTTAATTGCAAATTTTCTACATTTTTGTATGGTATTGTCCGCAAATTCCTGGTCAGTAAGAGCCCTGATAACTGCATTGGTATATTGTTTTAAATTTTTTCTTACAGGAGCATCTATAATTACTGCTCCAGAATTTTTATAAATAGAGCCGAGACAATCTTGATTTGTAATTACAGGAACGCAATATCCCGCGTGGGCCTGCAATGTCGTAACGCTAAATCCTTCAGAAAAAGCGATCGTATCTGTCGGAAAAGCTAATACCGACGCTTCGCTAAATTCTTGTCTCATTTGATATTGGCTAACAGAACCTACATGCTCTACACCGAGAGGCTTCAATTTTTCCAATGCATATCTACAATATTTAATTCTATTTGCCATTTCTGCCACATGAGGGTGATTATTGGGACCATATGGATCAATATCTTTAATATGATCGTAATCAAAATGATAGAAAACCTTTAAATGAGCCTCTGGAACTGCCTCTTTAATGCTTGGAAAAATTTCTAATAAATTATGTAGACCACGATCCGGTGAGCTTGCCCAAATAATTCTTCCTTTTACTCTTCGATCTTCATACCAATCAGGATCACAGCCAAGATTTAATATCTGCCACTTTTCTTGCTTTGTGTATTTTTCTTCTGGCATCTGGGTAAATAAATAATCTCGATGCTGCTCACATACGGCAAGCCACATATCTACCTTATCATCGAACCCTGGCCGAGCAAAAGGAAAATCGTTCAAAAATTCCCAACATATTCTGAGGGGTTTTTCTGTTAAATTAAAAAATACATTAGGATCATTAATAGATAAAATGACATCAAAACTATCATTTATGCCAGCAAATCTATCATCACAATTATATAGCTTTACGCCCATCCATTCGTCTGGCTTATTATTTGGTTGAGCGTGAACGGTAAATAAATGAACATCATGCCCTCTTTCAACTAATTCTTTTGAAATCTGAACAGCAGAGTAATCGGTTCCAGTTAATCCGCGAGAAGATTTATATATATTATCATACCAAAAATCAAGAGGTCTCTGTCCGACACTTAAATGACTTAATATAACGGCAATTTTCATTTTTTCCTTTATTTTTTAATTCCAACCAACATAGTGCACGGATCTCTATCAACTTCTTCAAACAAATATATCGAATCAAGCAAAGACCTTATTTTGTTTTTAATATTAAAATCCAAAAAATTATGACACTCTATGATAATGTTGGGCTTATATTTTTCAATTGTTTCTATTCCTCCCTTAACAACATTGACCTCGGCGCCTTCAACATCTATTTTCATCCAATCAATTTTATCTATTGAATAATTTTTAATGAAAAAATCTAATGTTGTCATATTAAATTTGTCGGCTATTGTGTGAGCAGGCCAATGTGGAGCATATGTTCTCATGTCTATTTGCTCTAATTTATCCCACAAACCAATATTAAATGCACTACATCTATTTTCCCAATTATTAATTTTGATATTATTAACTAAATCAACATAGACAGAGGTTTCTGGTTCAAAAGAATAGACCCGAGCACCCATAGCACAAGCAGTTAAAGAATATGATCCATACGACGCCCCTATATCAAAAACAACATCATCATTTTTAACATTCCAGTATTTATTTCTAAATTCTACCTCTTCTTCTTCAAATGTAAAATATGAATATCCGGGATGAACTCCTCCTTGAGATATTGTAAATTTATTATTTTTAAAAACATATTCTTTAGTCATGTCCATCCTTGATTATTTAATATAAAATTATATTCTCTTATATAAGATTTTGCCATTACACTTCTGTCGTATTTATCAATTGCTTCTTGTCTACATCTTTCTGGATTAATATTTTCTATCAGATCTATTGATGTTGCTAATTGATTTATATCATTGTTTCTGACGAATCCGACCTCTCCGTCCTTAATAATCTCAGGAACAGATCCATAATTAACTCCTATGACAGGAGTTCCACACGATAATGATTCAACCTGTGATAATCCAAAGGGCTCATTAAATTGAACAGTATATAGAAGCGCCTTTGCCTGTCTATACAGCTCTCTTTTTGTAATATGATGATACGGATCTTTCGGCAGCCAATGAAACTTAATATTTTTACAATTTTTTGCCAACTTAACAGCTTCTATAGCATTATCTCTCTGTGATGCAAATGTCTCATTTTCTGGATATTCTCCAGCCATGATTAATTCTATTCCTGTTTTTTGTGCTAATTTTATGGCCTCTCTATATCCTTTTGCAGGATGCCACCTATTCATCCATAAAAAAAAATTTTTCTTATCGTATGTTGGTGTATAAAAATTAGTATCTATGCCGCCAGAAACAACATGAGTCTCTTTAACTTTTAAATAGGGCTGGTTAGCAACTTCTGGCATCAAAGTATTCTCATAATCAGAGGCCCCTCTTAATATTCTATCCCTATGAGATTGCGACCATGCAACTGGATTATAAGGAGACCATACTTTTGTCCAGGCGCCACCCATAAGAGTAAATAAAATGTTTTGATATCCAGAATTATATAAATAGTGCGATATCATTTTTGATTCACTAAAGTCATGCATTATGTCATTTGAAAATAAATGATCTTTATTTTCTTCAAAAAACTTTTTTTCTTCTAAACGAGAATGTTCATTATATCTGCCATATGAGCAAGGAGTTGGAATTACATTAATCTTTTTATCATAACAAACACTACCTTCAGGAGCATATAAGGTTATTTCGTGGCCAAGATCGTGTAAAGATAAGGCGAGATCTAAAATAACAATATCTCCAGTATGAGTCTTATATGGAATAGGAAAAGAATTTGTTGTTATTATACCTATTTTCAATTGATGCCCCCGTACATTACCTATTTCACTCCCTCTACAATAAAACTATGAGTCATTCCGGTATCTACAACTTCTTGACACAATACGCTGCTCTTACTTTTATTTGTTTCATAATAAAACTCAATATCTTTAAAACCAATTTCTTTTAATGTTTTCGTCATAGATATTTTGTTAAATATGAAGAAATGACCTTCATATGCGGAACTATTGCAGTTGGGACCAGAAGCTCCAAACATTAAATATGCCAGTTGAGATCCTTTATCAGCATCTTTATAGAATGCCGGTTGTTCTACCGAAAATTTATCCATATCATTATTAATATAGGCGTTTAATAAAAGATCAAGATCTGGAGTTGATAATCTAATAATTCCTCCTGGCTTTAAAATTCTATAACATTCGCTTAATATTTTTGGCACTTCATAAATTTTATTAAAATGCTCTATCATCTGATTTCCAACAATAAAATCAACGGTATTATTTATATATTGAGGAAAACCATTAACAACATTATGCACAATAATGTTTGGTTTCTTACCTCTCTTAATATATAAAACAATATCTTTTTGCTGTTTTGGCATTCGATTAAAAGCATCAATATAGTATGGATTTGGAGGATTTGCAGAAATGCCATCTACAACTAATTTAATATAATCAAAATATTCGTTTTGAACATCTCGATCATAATTAGTCCATCCGTCATATGGAAAAATATTGGGGCCACATCCTATATTTAATTTTATCATATTTTTACTTTCTATAAGAGGCAGTTGGATAATAAGGACAAATTGGATTGATTTTAATTGTCTCTATTAATTCATAAAGCATATCATTCCATTCATTTGCTAAATCATCTAAATCAAAATGATCTTGAGCATATTTTTGTAGCACTATTCTATCATCCTGATCTTCTTTAGTAAGAGCCTCTATTGTTTTACCAATAAAAACACTAATATATTCTGGCGATGTCCACTCTCCATCAATTAAAGTACCTCTATATCCAACAGTTTCGGTTAATGCCCCTCTATTAGAAGTAATCATTCTTAATCCCGCTGCTTGTGCTTCCATTGCAGATATACATGATGTTTCCCAGAACCAACTCGGGTATAACCACGCTCCAGATCCAAGCATCTCGTCCGACAATTTATCCTGACTAATTCTGTCATGAAATACAACGCCAAGATCCTTCATATTGACAATCATTTCTTCCAGTTTATTAATCAAATCATTATGACCGGGATTAAACTGAGCCGAATATTTCCAGTTTTTAAATCCATAATATAGATGAAGCTCTGCCTGTGGAACATGTTTTTTTATTTCCGGCCAAGCTTGTAGTAAAACTGGCCAAGAACGATCCGGGCTGCTGCTATTTATACACTTAAATCGATTTCTTTCTATTTTCTTATTAAATCTTTTTAAATCTATTCCGTTTCTTGTCTTAATAATTTTGTTAGGATGAATATTATGATAGTTAACTAAATTATCTTTATGCCACTCTGACAGCGCTAAAATACGATCTGCCTTTGCTAAGAGATCGTTTGTAGCATTAATGGCAAATACATCGTGAACCCATAATAGTTTTATTTTAGATTTTATATTGTATTTATCATCTAACGCATCTGCTCTTCTGGATACAATTAAAACATCACAGCTTAAATCATGATATTTTTCTGTTTTATAATATCTAACGCCATCATATATTCCTTCGCCGGCTTCTCCGCAGCCAGAATATATTGAAACATTATGGCCCAATTTAGCTAATCTCTTTGATATATTAATAGCCATTAACTCGCTGCCACCTATACCGGTGTACTTAACTGTTTCTGGCGTCCACTCCTCAACACCATCTCCTATAAAAAAGACAATATTCAGAAGACTATTCTTATCTTCTTGCAATAAATTAGAAACTACATATTTATTTTTTAATAAATGACAATCTATTAACTTAAACCCTTCTTTTTCATATTCAGACGCTATTTCCCAGATATTTATCTTTATATCTTCCGGTTCTTTTATGCTAATTTTTTCTATATTATTTTCTATAGATATTTTTTGATTATTAATTAAAGAAATGATATTATCTGTGGTAATCTTATCTATTCCACCATATTCATTTAATTTATTGACGCCTACGGTTATATCATGTTTGGCCAAAAAAATCTCATATACTTTTTTATTATTGGTTAAATGAGGATCTTTTGGCTGTTTTCTAATTCCGATATTTACGCTTTCTAATGCCCCCTTAATATCTCCTAATTTACTTAAGGCAACATTATAGTATTTATGTATCTCGGCTTCTCTTTCAAGCGGATTAATAAATAACATAGTTTGTGTTGGAGGAAGGTCAAGACCAATTTTAGCATAATGAGCACACTTTTGCCAATATCTTGTTTGATTTGCATCTCCTCGCATAGCCATAAAATAAAAAGTCTTGGCTAAAGCAAAATATCCTTCTCCCCAGTTTTCTTTTATTTCTATTGCCTTAAATCCCCATTCAAGAGCTTTTTCATATTGAACTAATGCATGATAAATATCTACTAATTTAAGACATGCCATTACTCTTTCATCTTCCCAGCCGGAAATTTCTATATATCTACTTAAACATTTAATTGACTCATCAACTAATCCATTATTCACATACTCAAGACCGAGATAATACATCTGTCTTGCGTCTGATTCTCCTACTTTTTCGAAATATTTTTTTAATATACGAAGATTACGGCCGGACTCCATATGTTTTGAACTATATTGTCTGTGATGTTTGTATATTACATCATCTTTTTGAATAAGACTAATATTATAACTTTCAATTGGTACCGCTACCTCATGTACGGGGTTTGTCCACCGAAACTTATTCTTATCAGTAAACAATCTTTCTCTATAGTGTCGGCAGGTGCAATTTCCATCCTGATCATAGGAATACTCATATGGAAAAATAAAACCAACCGCATCAAAAGTAGAGGTTGTTTTTTCATATTCATCTAATATTTTTTTTATGTTTTCTGCACCAACAAGAATATCATCGGCGTCTAACCAAATAACGGCCTTATTAGTGGCAATATCAAATGATCTTTTTCTTGCGTCCGAAAAATCATTAATTAGCCCTGTTTTCGGATCATTACATCCAGTATATACTTCAAAAACATCAGCATATTTTTTGGCTATTTCAGGAGTATTATCAGTGGAACCGGTATCCACGACAACTATTTCGTCAACATATCCTTTAATTGATTTTAAACACTGCTCAAGAAGGGGTTCATTTTTGGCTATAATACAAGCAGATACTTTCATTAACTTACTCCTAAATGAAATATATCAAATGAAAAGTAAATTAATTTTTTAAATAATTATTATCCTCTTGTTCTAATAGAGAATTTAGAACCGGTTGGGCTAAAGCAAATTCCGCTTAATCCATACACAGCCGGAGAAAATGGTGATACATATGTTTCTATGCTGCTGCCAGATGGTATATAAGCCAAGAAGCTTTGAGAAGCAAATCCCGAACCACCGATACCATATGAAACAGATTGAGTAATTGGAGATCCTGATCCAAATCCAAATCTACCGTTTCCTCCGGTTGCTCCAAGAAAACACTGGACTAACAACAGCGGAACCGAAACTCCAGTAAATCCTATTGAATAATCTATTTCATACCAGCCAGCTTTTTGAACAGTAACCCAAGCCGCAGCAGTTCCAATGGTAGTATGTCCAATAGCGCCTCCTGTTGGAGTGATAATTTCACTGGTCCATCGTACCATGGCACCAGATGCATTGTTTCCAGTTGCTAAATTGGAACCCGTAAATCCAAGGATAGCAAAATCATTGAGAGAGTTTATATTAACAATTCCTGGAACTGCTCCTGTAGTTCCAACCAAACCTCCCAAAAGGTTAACGGTATTTACTGGGGCCAATGTTGCGCCGTTATTTTGTAGCCAAATAGTGCTTACACCGTTTGCGCCGGCAGGACCCTGAGGACCAGTTGGGCCTGTTGGACCGGCAATACCGGCTGACCATGAAAGATTTCCAGAACCATCGGTAGATAATTGATTGCCTGAAGCTCCTAGTGCTCTTGGCCAAATTAAAGCATACGATGCCACACCAGATGCTACCTGGAATGTCATCATACCGGTTGCAGTTGCCGGACCAGCTAAACCAAGATATGGTATACCAGTTTGAGCAACTCTGCCAAACTGTCCAATTAATGTATAGCCTCCAGAAGCTCCGGCTATGAAGTTAATTCCGCCATACTTACCATCTTTAATCGGCATAGCTACAGCAAGATTTAAATTACCTGAAGATTTATTAACAGTAGCGGAAGAATACGGTGGTTGTGCACCAATTTGAAAATCTACAGCGGCAAAGTCTCCGTTATCAGCGGTTACTCGAATGACCGGCCCACCAGGAATTATAGTTCCGTCAAAATAAATATATGGGGCGAGCATTCCTAACGCAGGAGTTCCGGGACCGCTTATTTGAGCTACGTTACCATATCCATTAATAAAGAAATAAATTACTTGAGAAGATAACAATTTAATTTGAGAATAACTACCATCTCCAATATTTACAGTATCTAGGGTAGTAACTGCGTCCATTCCATATGAAAGTATATTTTGCCCGAGTGCTCCAACTGGTGTTTTTTGAATAATTGGAACCATATTATTAGAGGACGCCGGAAGTCTAATTAGACCGGTTGGTGCTGCGGATTGAACAGCTCCGCCAAAATATAAAAACGCCGATGATGGAACTCTAATTGCCCCGCTTGCATCTCCGCTTAATTTACTTATAGTTGGTCCGGTGGCGCTTGAACCTGTACCCTGAAGGTCTCCTGCCGGAATATATACTAAGCCGGGAAGAGTAGACGTTGCAAGTGGAGCCGTATTTGGAACCCATGAAAGTATTCCAGTGGCATCAGAACTTAAAGCATAGCCAGACGCAGCAGCCAACGATCTCGGCCATTGTAATGTATATGACGCAACTCCAGATTGAACTCTAAAAGCCATCATTCCTGTGGCTCCAGATGGACCATATATGCCCAAATATGGACCCTGAGTTGTCGGGTCTCTCCCTATTTCTGCTGCAACTCTAACAGGTTCAGATATTTGCGAAATTCCATTAATTCTAAATGACACCTTACTTTGTGCATTTAAACTAACCTTATCATTGCCAACTAAAGCGTCAGATGTTCCAAATTTAACCTCATCTAAATTGGTAAGAGGATCTATTCCATATTGCATAAATACATATGGTCCTGATACACCAATTGCGCCCATAATCGGAGCTTGAACTTGTCCTGCTCTGGGGAATCTAAATAATCCTGTTGGAGCGGTAGAGGCACCGTTTGATACGGCAATTGCAAATGAAACATTGGATGGTACTTGAATGTTGCCAGACGGATCTCCACTTAATCTACTTATAGTTGGACCAGTAGCATTTGATCCGGTTCCAGATAAGTCTCCTGCGGGTAAATAAATAACACCTGGAGTTGACTGCGACGCTAAGGTAACACCACCTCCACCGCCGCCACCACCTGGCGGACCCTGCGGACCCTGTGGACCAGTAGGACCGGTTGCACCAACTCCTCCCTGAGCCCAATATAGTCTACCAACACCATCTGACAATAAAGCATATCCAGAAGCCGCGGGAAGTGCTCCTGGCCACTGCAAAGTAAAATTATTGGTTCCAGACTGAACCGTTTGCCACATAATTCCCGACGATCCAGTTGCACCTATACCGATTGCATTTTGAACAAAGAGATTATCACTTCCTGGCGAAAATATAAATGAACCGCCAACTGCTACTCCTCCATCATTAAATATTCTAACTTGCTCTGCGACACCAGATTGCGTAAAGAAACTAATTACTCCAGTTGGAGTACTTTCAATTGTTCCTATAAGAACCCTATTATTAGAAGAATATAAATAAGAATCATTTGGACCACCAACTCCTCCAGAAATTCCATATTTTGAAGAATTAATACCAAGATCAACATAATAAGAATTATTAGTTCCAATATCATTTGTTGCAACTATATCTGATGAGGCAGTAGTCGCATTGCTTGAGTTTTGTATAAATATTTGCTGGAAATCCATAGCGGAAGCAACAACGGCAAGTACATCCTGCGGATATCTTGTTGATGTTGGAATTCCATTCACATTTATTGCAAGTTTACCATTTAATGTTGAAGTTATTCCAGTTGCAGATGAAAGTGGGGCAGCAAGTTGCAAGGTATTTCCATCACCATTTATATAGAACCATATTCCAGTTGCAATTCCCACTCTTCCAGAACTATCACCGGTTATTTTGCTAATGGTTGGACCAGATGCATTTGATCCCGTACCAGATAAATCTCCTGCGGGAAGGTAGATGATACCAGGAGTTGATTGAGAGGCAAGAGTTACTCCGGCGCCGCCACCACTACCAGGAGGTCCTTGTGGCCCAGTAACTCCAGGAGAACCCTGTGGACCCTGTGATCCGGTAGGTCCTTGAGGACCTTGAGGGCCCGTAGGTCCTGTAACGCCCGGTGAACCCTGAGATCCCTGGGGACCTTGAGGACCTGTAGGACCAGTAACTCCAGGAGAACCCTGAGACCCTTGAGGACCTTGGGGACCTGTAGGACCCGTAACTCCGGGAGATCCCTGTGGACCTTGATTTCCCTGAGGTCCTGTAGGACCAGTAACTCCAGGAGAACCCTGAGACCCTTGAGGACCTTGGGGACCTGTAGGACCCGTAACTCCTGGTGAACCCTGAGATCCTTGAGGACCTTGAGGACCAGTAGGACCTGTAATTCCTGGTATACCAGCAGGAGAAATGTTTGAAGAGTTGATAACGGTTCCGCTTGGAAGATTACTTGCAA